>JADMIO010991011.1_pt1 | contig 52107 bp, 40 predicted proteins | sample 8958161 | NCBI WGS metagenome assembly JADMIO01 (sample SAMN16585339, study PRJNA669376) | soil metagenome | isolation source: Crop rotation soil | place: USA: Cullars Rotation, Alabama | collected 2011
GTGGGGCTGCGAGAGGATACCTTTGAGCACCAACGGACCTCCCGCGCGTCGGGGTCGCGCGCAGTCCGCTGCCGCAAGCTCCGCCCGCCGCCGAAAGATTGTGTTTGGCTTGGCGACGCTGGCCGTGATGGCGCTTGCGGTGGGCTCTTTCATTTATTTCGCGCCTGTTCCCGTGGACGGCTCGCCATCATGGTCGCCGGATGGAAAGCAACTGACATTTTATTCCGACCGCGACGGCAACTCCGAAATCTATACGATGGACGCCGACGGCACGCATGTTAAGCGCCTGACGAACGATCCCGCGAGCGACGGCTATCCACAATTCTCGCCCGACGGCGACAAGATCACGTTCGACAGCGACCGCAGCGGCAACTATGAAATCTGGGTCATGGACGCGAATGGAGAGAACCCGCGGCAGTTAACGAATCATCCGGCGCGCGACGTCTCCGCCTCGTGGTCGCCCGATGGCAGCAAGATTGCCTTTATGTCTGATCGCGCGGGGCAGTTCGACATTTGGACGGTGAACGCGGAGGACGGAACCCATCTGACACGCCTGACAAATCCCGACCCTGAGGTGGAGGCCGAGAACACCACAAACTGGTTTCCGATGTGGTCTCCCGACGGCGCGCGGCTGGCTTTTCACGTCGGACGCGACGTGCATGTGCTCACGCTGGCCGATGAAACGCTGAAGCGCCTGACTGTGGACCCGCAGAGCAGCATGTATCCGTCGTGGTCGCCGGACGGCAAGCAGATTGCCTTCATGTCGTGGCGTGAAGGGCCGACTAGTATCTACGTGATGGACGACACCGGATTTGGCCAACATCGAATCGCGCACGCCGCCTACGGAGATCTGATCGACCCGCGCTGGTCGCCGGACGGCTTGAGTGTGGCCTTCGCCCATGTGCCGCTGGGCATGAGAACCGGCGGGCCACAGCAGATTTATGTGTTGAGCGCCAGGGACGGAAAAGTGCGCCGGCTCAGCCGCCGCTGGTATTCGTGGCGCGGGCTGCTGCACATTTTTTCTTCGCCCCTCATCGCGGATGCGCCTTAGTTATAGATTGCGCGATCGCAATTGCCCGTGGCAATCCGAAGGCGTTGAAGCTTTAATTCTCCTCGTGAAGTCACCCTCGCACATCCTGCGGCGCAAGGCCGGTTTGATCGCCGTCATGGCGCTGGCGCTTGGCTGGCGATTGTTGTTTGCCGTTGCGACGCGCGATACGCCACTGGCCGCGTGGTATACGTGGGACCAGACCGACATGCACGCCTACTGGCAGCAGGCGCAGGCCCTCGCGAGCGGCGACTGGCTGGCGCGCACGCCGATCGTTCCGCAGCACGTTTGGATGGGCGTGGCCACGCTCGAAGCGTGGCACGCCTGGTTCAACCCGCACGTCTTTTATCAGGCGCCGCTCTACAGCTATTTTTTGGCTGTGCTGATTCGTATCGGTCTTGATGCCGCAGTGTGGCCGGCAATGCTGCAAGCGCTTGTTGGCGTGATCAATGCGGGGCTGATGTACGCGCTCACACGCAGAATATTCGGCAGGCGGGCGGCGTTATTTGCCGGCCTGTTCATGGCAGTCTATGGCCCGATGATCGTGGTCGAAAGCCAGATGTTGCGCGAAACATTCCTGATGTTTTTCATTCTGCTCGCCTTTTTGTCTGCCGCGCCGGGCATGCTTCGGCCGGGTGCGGCGGCCAGACCCCTTCACCTGTTAATTGCCGGCCTGCTTATCGGCATTCTGGCAATGCTGCAGGAAGCTACGGCTTACGCCGTATTGGGCGGCTTGGCGGGCGCAAAGGTTCTTTCGCATTTCACGAGACCGAGCGCCTCTCGTGCCGCCACGTCTGCCTTGCACTTTGTCGTCCTTCTAGTGCTCGGCGCCATGGTGGGCTTCATTCCGCTGCTTGCGCGCAATCTTGCGGTAGGCGCGCCGGTGCTGTCGCAATCCTCCGCCTCGGGCATGACGTGGGTGATGGCCAATCGCGCCGCCGCGCCCTCGGGCGGCGTCACGTGGGACGCGCCGACCGCCGATTTCGCCGAAATCATGACGCGGGCCGAAGGCCGTCCAACGGGCATGTTTATTGAGACGCTGCGCAGTTACGAAGGACGCTGGTGGCTGTGGCTGCTGCACTGGAAGGCGCGGGCATTTGCATTGCTTGTCGGCCCCGAGGCACCGGACAACACTTCTTATGCTTTCTTTCGGATCCACGTTCCGATCCTTTCGCTGTCGCTCGATTTTCGCTGGTTGTTTCCGATCGGCGGTGCGGGAATTGTTCTTTGGCTGTGGCGCAAAAAGGCGCGCGCTTTAGTACGACACCGCTTGCAGGCAGCGCTGCTCATTTATGGCCTGCTCTCCTGGGCTGCCATCAGTGGTGTTTACCCGCTTGGCCGCTACCGGCTTTTCTTTCTTCCCGTCCTCGCGCCGTTCGCGGGCTGGCTGTTGGCGGGCTTGTGGCGCATAAGGCGCGCCGATGAATCCATCGCCGGAAAAAAAATATTTGTTCGCTGCTCCGTGATTGCCCTGCTGGTCCTTTTTCAATGGGGTCTCGGCTTGCTGTGGCCGGCGCTCGGCAACGGGCTGCGGGCACAGGATTTTATCGTTGCCGGTCGCATGTTGACGGAATGGGGACGTCCTGATTTGGCGGTCGATGAACTTTCACTCGCCTCGCGTCACGCGATCCGCGATGCCACCCTCGACGCCGAACTAAAGCTCAATCAGGCCATTCTCTGCACCGCGCAGAATCAAGACGCCCAAGCCGCAACGTTACTGGATTCCGCGGCCGCCGAATCGCCACAGCATGCCGCAATTTTAACGCGTCTGGCGCTGTTGCGCGCGACCTCCAAGGACCCCAAGGTTCGTAATCCCCCGCAGGCTCTCGAACTCGCCGGGCAGGTGCAGCAGATCAGGCGTAGTGATGCTGCCTCGCTCGACCTTTTGGCCGTGGCGCAATTCGCGGCAGGCGATAAAGCCTCCGCCATCCAATCCGCTACGCAAGCCGAACAACTGGCGCGGCGCGAGGGCCGTGATGACCTGGCGCAAGCCATCGCCAAACGCCTTGCGGACTATCGCGCGACAAAGTAGCTGCAGCGTCGTTTTTGCACGGCCGTCTCCTGATCGAATTGAAAAGACACTTGCCGCTGCGTGGCCTATAGTATACGAAAGACCATCGCGGTAGGCTTGATCTGGTTATTATCATTTCGCCTGCACAGCCCCAAACTTACGGATTTACATTCATGCCTGACCCTCAAACGCAATCCGGCGGCGGTGTGGCCGACCAGAAAACCGATCCGGGGCACACGTTTCCCGATCCTTCGCTGACACTCGTCGAGTTCGGCGAGGCGCTGGGCGTGCTGGTGGCCGGGCGCACCGAACCCGATCCCGCCAATCGCCGTTTGATCCTGAAAAAAGTGGCCTACGTGCGGCTGGAACCCGATGGCTGGGGCGCGGCCACGCTTCCCGAGGCGTGGATTCAGCAGAATGAAGAGGGCCTGTTTATGGTCGTCGATCCGGCCACGGGCAAAATATTCCGCGACCCCAGCAAGCGGCGCTACGAAGTTGGTTTTTTGGGAAAAGACATTTTCGAGTGCACGATCCAATGCCTCAAGGAACGCAAGTCCGAGCCGCTTTATGAGCTTGCGGTCATCACGTTCGCCAAGCGCAAAGGCTTCAGCATGGAGCACGGCGGACTGATGGCGCCCGACGACTACGCCGCGGAGCGTCATGCCGTTTCGCTCGATCAGCTTGTGCCGATCCCGCCGCGGCTCAATCCGGCGCAGTCGTAACCATTGATTAAATTGAGTTGCTTCGTTTTTTTCAGGCCCGCAAGGCTTTGACCGCGCGCGCGATCGGCTTCATCGATTCCGCCGCCAGCGCCGAACGTTTTTCACTGAGCCGCAGCAGCAGATCGGCGCGCGCCGTCATGTCGATCGTCTCGTCGTCGGCAAAGTGCTGCATCAGCATATCCAGATCATGCAGATCGCCGAACAGGCCTTGCAGCGTCCTCGCCGCGCGCGTATGGCGGCGCAGCGGGCGGGGCACGAATCTCACGTAGAACTCGCCGACGTATCGCAGCCGCTTGGCCTCGATCCGCGCCCGATGCATCCGGTCGAAATCGCAGATTGATTTCTCCTCGTCGCCGATCGCCTTCAGCAACTTGCGGCGCTGGCGGTCCAGCACGCGCAACGCCAGTTCTTCCACTTCCTCGTCGCGTGAGCTGCGCAGCGGCAGGCTAAAAAGCGCATCAAGCTGACGCAGCGCATGATTCACCGAAGTACCTGCAAGCTCGACTTTCAGTTCGCCGCACACAAGTTTTTCATTTTCGCCGTGCTCGCGCAGCCACGTCTCCACGGCCTTTGCCGCGTGCGGAACAAGTGCGAGGTCTTTGAGCACCTTGCGTAGCACCTCGGCGTCGCGCAGCGCGTTGCTGTGCTCGATGACGCTCTTGATGTTCGATGAAATCGTGGCCACATGAAACTCGCCAAAAACGCCGCGCACCGAACGCAAGATCGACCGCAGCCGCCGCACGCCCACGCGCAGGTCGTGAATTGCGTCTTCGCCCGTGTCTTCCAGTACATCGCGGCGCGCGCGCCGGATTTCGCGATAAATTGCGCGAACGTGCGCCGGAAAGTATTCGGAGACTTTCATGATGCATCGGTTTTGCGAAGAATTGCCAGCGGGCGTCGGCGTGCTGCAGCAGGAACGTATTTCAGATGATCATCGCAAGCGCAACGCCTGTTGGCAACGCCGATTTATCTCCCGTGCGCGGCCGCGGCACTGATTTGATTGTGACTTCACGAGGCGTGGACTAAAATGAATTCAGTGGATTGGCTGGTAAAACGCTCATGCAGCAATGCAGCGGTAAAATGTCATGAAAACATCACTTCTTGAATTTCTAAGGCCCGCGCGCCTGCTACATGGCCTGAAAGAACGCGGCCCGGCCCACGCCATGCTGCACGGCGTGCGGCGTGTTGGCGCGTCCATGGACCGCGCCGTGGTCGGCCCTTACCTGCTGCGCATCAATCCGATGGGTTACGTCTGCAACCATGCCTGCCCCATGTGCTGGCTGCAGCACCTGCCGGAAAAAGACCTGGCCGAAAAGAAGAAGGAAGAGCGCAAGCCGCAAATGGTGCTCGCCGATTACGTGCGCCTGTTTGACTCCATGCCGCTGGGCTTCGAGGAAGTGAACATCGTGGGCGGCGGCGAACCGCTCGTGCATCCCGATACTTTGGATATCATGCGTGAGGCCAAACGACGCGGCAAACGCGGGTTTCTGATCACCAATGGCACGCTGATGCGCGAGCCGGTCGCCAAAGCGATGATCGACATGCGCTGGGACACGGTGCGCTTCTCGGTGCACTCCGGCGACGCCCCGACGCACGACGCGGTGCATGACGTGAAGGGAAAATTCGAGACGCTGCGTCAGAATTTAAAGACTTACGCGCGCCTGCGCGCCGAGGCCGGTGCAGAAAAGCAGTGCCGCATTATTCTTCTCAACGTCATCCAGTTACTCAACATGCACAACATCGCGGCGATGTTCGATTTCGCCGCCGAGGTAGGCGCCGACGAAATCGTCTTCGAGAAAGTCATCCCCTACGACGCCACGCAGCTCATGAGTTCCGAGCAAATCGCGAATGTGCGCGAGGAAATCGAACGCGGCGCGGCACGCAGCAGCGTCCCGTGCAATCTTGAAGAGATTCGCGCGCAACTCACCGCCGAAGCAAAATCCGCTGACCGCGCCGGCCGTCCCTGGAAGCCCGCCGCGCGCTGCTCCGTGGGCTTCGATCAATCGTTCGTCACGGCGCAGGGCGATGTGACGCCATGCTGCTTCAGCGACGAAGTCATGGGCAATCTGAAAACGCAATCTTTCCGCGAAATCTGGGACGGCGAGAAATACAAAAAATTCCGCAGCCGCCTGATCAACGGCAAATTCGCTCACTACTGCATCAGCAATCGCTGCACCATGAAGGGCGTGCTGCATAACTAGTAGTGAAGTATGGTCAGTTCGGCTCAGTGCGAAGTAGCAAGCAATTCCATCATTGCCTCGGCTCCATGCACCGGTTGTGAACACGTATGATTGCAGCAAACGTATATTGTAAGCTTCCCGTCAATCGCCGGCCGATCTTTGATCAAAGCAAGCTTGGAATCGGTCTTTCCCACGGCAATCAGCCGCTGCGGCACATACGTGCGATGCAATTTGTTTAATATCGCGTTGAGTTCGCCCGAGGTGTTGGAGTTTTCTTCCGGCAACACAATCACCACCTCGGTTGCCCCATTCATCTCCAGCGCCGCGCCTCGAATCATTTCATGATACGCCCCCGGCGCACGCATCATCTGCCCGGCCATCAGTTTTAAAGCCTCTCGCGCCGCAGTCAAAAAATCTTCGCGGCCAAACAGCATTCCCAGCCGCAACAGAGCCAGCACTGCCGTCGAATTCCCCGACGGCGTCGCGCCATCGTAGAATTCCTTTTGCCGCGCAATCAGCGAAGCATCGCGTCCGTCAGTGGCATAAAATCCGCCGCGCTCGCGATCATAAAACAGGTTTAGCATTTGCGTCGCAAGCCGCTCGGCAACCACAAGCAACTGCGCATCCCCCGTCGTCTCATACAAATCAATCAGCCCTTGGATGAGCTGGGCATAGTCTTCGAGAAACGCGCTGATGTGCGCGCGCTCGCCGCGGCCTTCGCGCCCGGCGCTCCACGTGTGCAGCAGAGAATTTGCATCGCCGGCAGCGTCCTGGGAATAAAGCCGCGACAAAATAAAATCCACCGCGCGCCGCGCCGCCTGCGCATACCGCGCCTCGCCCGTCACCTGCGCCCCGCGCGCCATCGCCGAAATCATCATGCCATTCCACGCGGTCAGAACTTTGTCATCGGTTCCGGGTGCAATGCGCTTGCTTCTTACTTTCAACAATTTCCCGCGCATCGCATCTAGTCTGCCGCGCAATGCGTCCGTATCCAGAGCCGCGCGCGCGGCAAATTCCGTCAGCGGCGTATCCACATGAAGAATGCTCGCGCCCTCGCCCTCCGCCCAATTCCCGTGCGGCACAACGCCGTAATAGTCGCAAAACAGCGCGCCGTCGGTTTCGCCCAATACCGACTTCACATCCTCCGGCGTCCACGTATAAAATTTCCCTTCCACGCCTTCGCTGTCCGCATCCTGACTTGAATAAAACCCGCCCTGCGGGCTCGTCAAATCGCGCAGCACATAATCGAGCGTCTCACGCCCCACGCGCTCGTAGTCGGCGTCGCCGGTGGCGATTGCGGCATCAAAATAAACCTGTGCCAGCAGTGCGTTGTCGTAGAGCATCTTTTCAAAGTGCGGCACGAGCCACACGGGGTCAGTGGAGTAACGATGGAATCCGCCACCCAACTGATCATACATCCCGCCGCGCGCCATGGCCTGCAGCGTGCGCTCCGCCATTTGCAATTGGCGCGCGTCGCCCGTGCGTTTCCACTCTGACAGTAATACGTTCAATGCCATGGAAGGCGGAAATTTCGGCGCGCCGCCAAACCCGCCATAACTGACGTCATAGCGCTGCGCCAGATCCAGCGTGGCGCGCGTTAAAATGTCCGGCGACAGCTCACCCGGCATCGTCTCAGGATGCTCCGATCCAGCAATCGCGCGCGTCAGTTGGTCGCCGGTTGTTGCAACCTGCTCCGCCTGACCCACCCAAACTTCCTGGATGCGTTGCAGCAGCGCATAAAATCCGATCCGCCCGTAGCGGTTGTCCGGCGGAAAATAAGTTCCGCCAAAAAACGGCTTCCCCTGCGGCGTCAGAAAAACCGTCAGCGGCCATCCGCCGGAGCCCGACATCATCTGCACCGCCTGCATGTAAATCGCGTCCACGTCCGGCCGCTCTTCGCGGTCCACCTTGATGCTGATAAAATGTTCGCTCAAATACTGCGCCACGCGCTCATTCTCAAATGACTCGCGCTCCATGACGTGGCACCAGTGGCAGGCGGCGTAGCCAATCGACAAAAATACCGGCTTGTTCTCCGCGCGCGCTCTATCAAACGCCACTTCGCCCCATGGCATCCAGCGCACGGGGTTATAGGCGTGCTGCAACAGGTAGGGGCTGGTTTCATTAATCAAGTCGTTGGCGATCGCGCCGGGTTTTACGTTGGACATGGATGCTCAGATTCTCCGAACGTGACGTGGATTGACTCCGCACTCTGAAATCAATGCCACAGTCTACATGCCCCCGGCACGCGTTGCCACGAAAGGCGTTCTTTCCCACGCCATTCATTGGGGTTAGAGTTGACGCGCAACGATTTCGGCTCTAAACTCTGGCGGTAGATTAACAGGCGGGAAACGCTATGGTTTGTTCTATTGTCTTGCGCCCCATCAAGTTGCCCTACGTCCGGCGCGCCTTTACCCTCATCGAATTGCTCATTGTTGTGGCCATTATTTCGATTCTGGCTGCCATTGCCGTGCCCAATTTTCTGGAAGCCCAGATGCGTGCCAAAGTGGTCAGAGCGAAGGCGGATATGCGCAATTTTGCGGTGGCTATTGAAAGCTACCGTGTCGATAACCAGGCCTATCCCGTCCGCCGCAATACGACGGCGACAGCCAATATTTTCCCGCCCCAGCCTGAGCTCGGCAAGATAAACGAACAATTGTCAGTTTTCACGACGCCCGTGGCATATATCACAACTTTGCCCATTGATATCTTTCAAAAACTCGTGCCGCCGCCCAATAATCTCTTGGACTATTACGATCCGACACAAGCTTCGTGGCTACTCAATTACTATCGATATGTACTGCACGCGCAGCTTATCACGCCAGGTGAAGCGGGTTGGATGCTTGTTTCAGTTGGGCCTGACGGCTATTTAGGCGCTAACGATTTCAGCTCTGGATGGCCAAACACGACTGCGATTGCCGATCCTCCGACGGGGAAGCAGTTTAGCAACACGATCGTCTACGATCCTACCAACGGCACCGTCTCTCTTGGTAATGTGTATAGCGGTCAGATGGGCGGCACGGATGCGTTTGGGCCTTTTTTTACGAGAACAATCAGACCTTAGTCCAGCTCAAAGCACCACGACCGCCCCTTCCTATTTGGTTCCTCGCCGCCCTTCCACTTATTTCATTGCGCACCCCCCGCAAAATCGGTTATTGATCCCTCTACCCGCTTCAAGCTTGGCATGCGGCGGCGCATATTGAGTTGCTCGACGTTCCCGTTCGCGCCCGCAGGATGGCTTTTTCTAATGCGCACAAAGCGTGTACTAATTGTCGATGACGAACGCCGCATGGCCGATTCGCTGCGCGAGCTGCTCACCGGCAGCGGCTATCACGCACACTCGGCCTACGACGGCGCCGAGGCGCTGGCAATCCTGCGCCATGAGTCGTTTCATGTTGTCGTCACCGACCTGCGCATGTGGGGCGTCGATGGCCTGACGCTCGTGCGCCACATTCATGAAAATCATCCCCGCACCTTGGTCATCGTCATCACCGGCCACGCCACCACCGAGTCGGCGATCGAATCGATGCACTATCAGGTGTTCGATTACCTGCGCAAGCCCTTCGACTTCGATCTCTTCCGCATGGCCATCGAGAAAGCCTTCCACCGCATCGAGAGCGATCAACTGCGCGAAGACACCGCCGCGATGATCACGCATGACATTAAGATCCCGCTCACCTCGATCATCGGCTTTGCCGCGATGCTCTACGACCGCGAGCGCGAAGAGTATCACCCTCGCGCGCGCGAATTCAGCGAAACGATTCAGGTCAACGGGCAGAAAATCCTGAACCTCATCGAGAACTACCTCACCACGTGCAAAATCAACGCCGGCACGCTGCGCATCCTGCCCGCGGCCGTCGATGTGCGCCGCCTGATGCAGGAAGTCGTCGAAACCGCCACGCAGGAGGCCTCGCGGCGCGGCCACGAGATTTTTTACGAAATCGATGAATCGCTGAGCACCGCCGATATCGACGAAGCGCTGGTTTATCGCGCTGTCGGCAACATGTTGAATAACGCCATCAAGTACGGACAGGATGGCGAGGCCATTGAGGGCCAGGTGCGCCGCATCGAAGCCTCCGATTCTCCGTTGCGTGTCGAAACGATTGCCTTCGAAATCCAGAATCGCGTCATGGGTCTCAAGTCCGCCGACCTGCTGACGCTATTCCAGCGTTACGAGCGCATCCACGGCCGCTCGCGCATCGAGGGTTCGGGCATCGGCCTCTATGTCGTCAAGGCCATCGCGACGGCCCACGGCGGCGACGCCACGGCCGAACTCGTCGACGAGCACCACGTGCGCTTCCGCATCCTTCTACCCATGCGCGCCGTGCGCGACCCGCGGTCACAAAACACTTGATTCGCCAGACGGGCCAGCTCTGGGCGCGTTGGGGTTTCGATCCCAGGCTGGGCGTGGTCGATGGCATTTATGCGCAATGGGATCTCGGTCGTTTCAAGCGCATCGAGTCCATGTCTCGTCCGCCCGACGATTGCCCTGCTGACTGCATTTTTGCCCAGCACCTGCTCACGCCCGGCCTGCTAAACGCCCATGCGCACCTCGATTACTCGTTCCTTTTCCGCCGCCTGCCGCGCGCGCAGGGTTTTGCCCCCTGGCTGCGGGCCTTGCTTGCCGCGCGTCGTGACCTTCTGGCCTCCGAAACGCAAGTCGCCTCCGCGCGCAAAGACGCCCAGCGCGCGCTGCAAGCGATGTTGGCCGACGGCATTACCGAAGTGTGGGATATCCGCACTTTCGGCTGGGGCGCCGAGGCGCTGAAGGAATCCCGCGTCCCGGCCTACGATTTCGATGAGTGGATCGCACCCATCAAAAATGCATGGGTTAACCAGTGGGACGCCTGGAGCGCGCAGTGGATCGCGCGGGCCTGCGATACCTCGCTCGATGAACCGCAACCCGGTATCTCGCCGCATTCCGCGTACACCGTGCTTTCTCCCGCCATCGCCGCGGCCGCGATTGTGGCGCGCGAGCAGGATGCTCCCATCGCGATTCATCTCGCCGAGTCGCCCGAAGAGCGCCAATTCCTCGCCACCGGCGACGGTCCATTACGCGAGATTTTTCAGAACTTGCCGGGCTGGAATGCCAAAGAGGATCTGGAAATTGGTCGCTCCGCCATCGCCCGCGTGCAGGCCGCGGGCGCATTGCAAAAGGACGCGCTGGCCGTTCACTGCAACTTGCCGGAGCCCGGCGAAGCGGCGACACTCGCCGCTAGCGGAACAGTTGTCGTCTACTGCCCGCTCAGTCATCGCTTTTTCGGCTACCCGCCGTATCCGCTCGCCGAGTATCGCCGCGCAGGCGTGCGCCTCGCGCTGGGAACGGATAGCCTCGCCAGCAACGACACGCTCTCCATTCGCAACGAACTGCGCGCCGTCGCCGAGCAGTCCAAAGGCGTTTCTCCGCAAGACCTGTTGGCCCTTGCCACCGGCGATGCGCTGGGATTGGCCGCGCCGTTTGGAAGTCGCGGCAGGCTGACCGAAGGATATAAAACTAGCTGGGCGCTCTGGGGAAAGCCGAATTGGACAACCACGCCAACTCCGGAAAAAGCCCTCGAGTTCCTGCTGGCTACCACCACGCAATGCCTTGCCTCGTCGGCGAAGTAAGTGCAATAGTATTTCAAAGCAGATTTGCGGTGCAGAGGTCCATCGCGTGGACGCCCCCTGCGACATCGACATCCCGCCCATGACGCCGGTTGAGCGTGAATATCTAAAGCGTATTTTTAGCATGAGCGGCCAGGAGCGGGTGATGCTGGCCGGCAGCATGTTCGATGCCGTGTGCGAAATGCTGCGCCACCAAATCAGACTGGAAAGCCCCGGAATCGACGCTAAAGAACTAAAACACCGCGTCGCCATCATATAAGAGGCGAAATTCATATCTCAGATCTCAAATCTCTAATTTGAAATTTGATATTTGATATCTGATCTTTGATATCTCGCAATAGGCTTACCCCGCCGGGTTCCCATCAATATCCAGATGCACGATCGGCGCAATGCCCGTCGCCTTAAGCGGCGCTTCGATTGACGCGCGGTCACCTACGATCACGATCGCCAGATGGTTTATATCGATGTATTTCTTCGCCGCCGCCGCAACTTGATCCGTCGTCACCGCCGAAGCATTGCGCGGGTAGCTCACGTAATAGTCATCCGGCAGCCCTTGCACGGCAATGTTCGTCAGCGCCGCGCCAATCGTCGAAACCGAAGCGAAATTTCGCGGCAGACTCTGGATGATCGAATCCTGCGCGCTCTTGAGTTCTTCGCTGTCAATCGGATGATCCTGCACGACGCCCTTCAGTTCCTTCATGAATTCAATGAGCGCCGCGTCTGTTTTTTCCGAAACGATTGCCCCGCCCGCCTGAAATGCCCCCGGTCCCTTGCCAAAGGCAAACGCGGAATTCACACCATAACTATAGCCGTGCACTTCGCGGATGTTGTTATTGAGCCGCGATTGAAACTGTCCGCCCAACTGATAATTGAGCTCCTGCAGCGGAAAGAAATCCGGCGTGCTGCGCGGCGGCCCCGGCAGACCAATCAGCACGATCGATTGCGCCGCGCCGGGCTTATCAACCAGATAAATCGTCGTCGCCTTGGGCGCCGGCGGCGCGGGGTAAGCAAATGACGCCTTCTCTCCACCCGCCGGCCAAGCCGCAAGATTTTTTTCAATCGCCGCCTTCACTTCCTCCGGCTTCACATCGCCCACCACCGTAAAAATCGCCCGCGCCGGCTGATAGTAGGCCTTATGCAGCGCCACAATGTCGTCGCGCGTGATCGCCTTCACAGATTCCTCGGTCACCGTAATTCCGTAAGGATGCGCAGTGCCGTAGAGCACCCTGGCAAAAACTTTCGCGCCAATCGCCGCAGGCTGGCTTTTGGCCTGCGCCAGCGAAACAAGCGTCCGCGCCCGCAGCCGCTCCAGAGCATCCGCCGGAAACGAGGGGTTGAGCATCATGTCGCCCAGAATCGCCAGCGTCGCGTCCATCTTGCTGTGCGTCGAAACAAATCCAATTTCACCCGACTCGCCGCCAATCGCCGCGCCTACACTGGTGCCCAGCAATTGCAGTGCATCCGATAGCTGATCGCCCGTGCGCGTTGCGGTCCCTTCGTTCAGCATCGCCGCCGTCATCGAGCCCGCCCCGCGCTTCCCCGGTGGATCAAACTGATTTGCCCCGCCCAAAAACGTGATAGTAAACGAAATGAGCGGCAACTCATGGCGCTCCGAGACGATCAGCGTCGCACCATTGGCTAGCGTTTGCCTGGTCCAGGCCGGCACATGAAGCTGCGGCGTATTTCCGGGCGGCGGGATCTTCGTGCGGTCAAGTTTTCCCTGGGACTGCGCTTGCGCCTGAGCTTGAGGCTGAATCGACATGCCAAGCGTCGCCGCGCCCGCCAGCAGCGCCATCATTGTAACAAGGTGCAAAACGTTTTTGCGCCGCTTCATTATTTGTCTCCCGTCGCGTTCGAGTTATTCGCGCCCACCGGCTTGCTCTCGCCGGGTTTGGCGGCCTGCGCGCTCTGCCCCAGCGGCACCGCGCTCAGCACAATGCGGCCGCCGGTCAGATATTGTTTCGCGACGCGCTGCACATCCGCCGCCGTCACCGACATGGTCTTTTTGTAGTCCTCGCGGAAGTAACCCGGATCGCCGTGATACACCGCGCCCTCCAAAAGCTGATTCGCCTTGCCCAGATTCGATTCCAGCCCGCGCAGAAAGCCGAGCTCCGCACCGCTCGTCGCCTTCTGCATTTCTTCCGCCGTCGGCCCTTCGGCAATGAACTTTTGCAGCACCGCGTCAATCGCTGTTTCCAACTCCGTCAACGTGTGTCCCGGCCGCGGCGTGACGCTCACTTCAAACTCGCCGACGTCTTCATTCGAGCCCTGCCCTGCATTGATTGCCGCCGCTGCTTGCGTGTCATAAACCAGTGCCTTGGTCAGCCGGGCTGTGCGCGGCCCTTCCAGAATCGCGCCCATCACGTCCAGGGCGTAGGCATCGTCATTTTTCACGCCCACCGTCGGCCACACCAGATAAAGGCGCGGCACTTGCACGCGATCCTCAAACACAAATCGTTGTTCTTTATCCAGCGTCACCGGCTTCACGTCGGGCCTCTCAATGTCCTTCCCCTTCGGCAGGTCGCCGAAATACTTCTCAATCCACACTCGCGTCTGCGCTTCATCAAAATCGCCCACGATCGCAATCACCGCGTTGTTCGGCGCATAATACGTGTGGAAGAAATTCTTCACGTCGTTCAGCGACGCCGCGCTGAGGTCAGCCATCGAGCCGATCACCGGCCAGGAGTAGGGATGCGAAGGCGGATAGATCGCCGCCGAGACGATTTCGCCCACGCGTCCGTAGGGCTGATTGTCCACGCGCTGCCGCCGCTCGTTCTTCACCACGTCGCGCTGCGCATCCAGTTTGTCCTGGCCCAGCGTATCCGTCAGAAACCCCAGCCGATCCGACTCCAGCCAGATCGAAGACTCCAGATAATTGGAGGGAATCGTTTCGTAGTAATTCGTCCTATCGTTCGCCGTCGAAGCATTGTTCTGCCCCCCCACGGCGTTGGTCAGCTTGTCGTGCGTGCCATAAGGCGCATGCCCCGACCCGGTGAACATCATATGCTCAAACAAATGAGCAAACCCGGTGCGCCCCACCTTTTCGTTTTTCGATCCCACGTGATACCACAAATCCACCGCAACGGTTGGCGTCGATTTATCCTGCGACAAAACAACCGTAAGCCCGTTGGGCAATTTGTAAGTCGAAAATGGAATGCGAATGGCATCGGTCGCCACGGCAGCGCCGGCAATTCCCGCGGACGCCCCCGCAGCAGCTTTCACAGCGCTCCCCTCGTTTTTTTTCGCCGCTTCCGACTTCTGCGCCTCCTCATGCCGCGCCGCATCCATATGACCGCACCCCGCCGCACAAAGCGCCAGCGCAGTCCCCCCCAGCGCCCCTCGGATCAAGTTTCTAAAGCTCATTTCGCGTCAGTTTCCTTTCAGCCGAATGCCTCATTATTCATGCACAATATATATCTTAACGAAAACAGAATAGAAGTGAGGACGGGCGGCCAGCTCCGGCCAAACGCTTCACTCCCCTGCTGATCGTAGCTGCTCGTCACCCAAAAACGCACGGCCAAAATCGGTCAGCCATCGGAGTATGAACCCCAATGAGGCATCCGGTAAAATCTATTGCGCATTGAACGCCCGGCGTCCCGCGGGACTTTGATTTGCCGGTGAATGAATCAAATCAGATGGGAAAAAACTTTCGCCCGGCGGCTACTTCGCGCACGGCAACAACGATTGTTTCCGGGTCGCTGGTTTTGCAGACTAAGCCCGAAGCGCCAGCGGTAACTGCCTTATTCAGAAGAGCGGCCTCCTCCCATGCGCTGAATACTATCGCACGGGTCTGAGGCACCGCAGCCAGCAGTTCGCAAATCGCATCGAAGGGATTCTTTCCTCGCATCGTCGCATCCATGATCACGACATCTGCTTTCAGTCGTCGAACCTCTTCCACGACCGCATCCGCTGAGGCCAAGCAACCCACGCATAGCATATCGTGCTCGCAACTCAAAAGCATCGTGAGCGCCTCGGTGAGGTCACGGCTATCGTCAACACACAGGACGCGAATCACGTCTTGCTGGGACTGGGGAGTATCCCCCGAAACTATTGTCTGCTGCTTCATGATTTGAGCATCATAGTCCCTTGGTAAAGGAATAGCTTTTAAGAAATGCGAATCAGTTTTTCCAATTCATGGAAATCGTAGGGCTTCACCATGTGCGCATCAAAACCGGCTTCGCGCGCGAGAGCCTTATCATGGTCCCGGCCATAGCCCGTGATCGCGATGAGTTTCGGTTTGTATTCCGGATTGGAGCGCAGGCTCCGCGCCACTTCGTAGCCATCCAATTCGGGAAGACCAATATCCAGCAGCACCACATCCGGTCGCCACTGCTCGGCGGATTTCAGGCCATCCGGCCCCGTATGAGCAACTTGCACGCTGTAACCAAAGTGACGAAGGCTGCTGGCGAGCATGGTTACCATATCCACATTGTCGTCCACAACCAGGACGCGGGTGCCCTTCGATTCGCCGGCCGCCTCATCGTGCGCCTCATGGTGAGGCACGCCCCCGAGTCCCGGCGTCAGTGGAAAGCGAACGATGAACTCGCTTCCCACGTCCGCGTTCTCGGGAGGACTTTGAGCTTCGATCGTTCCGCCGTGCAGGTCCACCAACCGATGCGCCAGCGATAGACCAATGCCAAGGCCACCAGCCGAGCGGTCAAGGGAACGCTCAGCCTGAGTGAAAAGATCGAAGATGCGAGGCAGTAATTCCGTGTCGATCCCCACGCCGTTGTCGCGAATGCGCACTTCCGCATGGTTGCTGCCGCGAGGATGGTTGCAACGGACCTCGATTCGCCCGCCATCGGGCGTGTATTTCGCCGCATTCCCAAGCAGGTTGACGAAGACTTCCTCCAGGCGAACGCTATCGGCATTGACCCAAACAGGGTCCGTGCAAGGATCAGCGATTAGTTCATGCTTCCGCTGCTCGATAAGCGGTTTGACCGTTTCCAGCGCGTGCTCCAATATCTGATTCAAATCCACGGTCTGCGGATCAATGCGGATGCGTCCGCTGACGACTCGTGAGATTTCTAACAAATCGCTGACAAGCTTGGTGAGGTTGGTCACTTGCCGTTCGATGATCTCACGGGCCTGGCGCTGCAGCATGTTCTCGCTGCCGCGTTCTTGCACCTTGAGCACGTGGACCGCCGAGCGAATGGGAGCCAAAGGATTACGCAACTCGTGACTTAGCATCGCCAGGAATTCATCCTTGCGTCGCGACTCACTGGCAATGGCTTCAACTTGATCGGCGATGCGTTGCTGGAGCAATGCGCGTTCCGAAGTATCGCGCACATTGCATTGCGCGACTTGGCGACCATCCTCTTGATATACGTTGGCGACGACCTCCACCTCGACGGTTTCGCCGCGCTGATTCTGGACGGGTAAATGTTCGTAACGCAGGTAACCGGTGCGCTGGAGTTCTCGAAACGCCTTTTTGCTTTCCTCGGTATCCTTAAACAGCCCTATCTCGTGAAGTTCCTTTCCAGTTAATTCATAAGGTTCCAGCCCTACGAGCGCGGACATGAATGCGTTGGCATCGATGATCTTCCCGGTCTTGGCATCAAGGATCAAAATGCCATCCTTGGCGCTTTGAAAAAGTCGCCGATAGCGGACTTCTGAATCATTCAGCGCCTGTTCGGCCGCGCGGCGCGCGGTGATGTCCTCAATGGCCAGCAAAATAAGTTCCGAGTGATTCCCCGGCTTGCGGATGCGGCGGGCGTTGAGCAGCATGCTTTTGAGACCAATGTGCTCGAAGTGATGCTTTACCTCGAAGCCATCGAAGGCTTGGTCCTTCGGGAGGATTTTTTCAAGTAGTTCGCGAAGGGCCGGGATATTCCACTGCTCATTGCCCAAATCATAGACAAAGCGTCCCTCGGTCTCATTCTTCTCCACTTGGAAGGCGTCGCAGAACGAGCGATTGGCCGAGACCACGCGCAAGTCCCGGCTCAGCACCAGAAACGGTTCGCGCTGCGTCTCAAGAATGTTGTGCGCATAATCCATCGCATCCTTGATCAGCTTTTCCTGACGCCGACGTTCGGTGATGTCGCGAAACACGAGCACCGAACCCGCAATTTCTCCCCTGTCATTGCGAATGGGCGCGGCGCTGTCATCAATGGGCCGCTCCGTCCCGTCTTTGGAAATTAAAATTGTGTGGTTCGCTAGCCCGACGATGACGCCATCTTTCAGCGCGCGTAGCGCGGGGTTGGCCACCTCTGCCCGCGTCTCTTCATTGACAATGTGAAAGACGGCGCTGAGATCGCGACTCACCGCCTCCTCCTGCGTCCACCCCGTGAGGATCTGCGCCACAGGGTTCAGCAGCGTGACACGCCCATTGGCATCCGTGGTAATGACGGCGTCGCCAATGCTAGAAAGTGTTACAAGGAGCCATTCTCTTGAAAGGAATGCGGGGTCTGGTGCCGGTGAGATGTCTTTTTTTTGCGCCATTCCACATGGTAACGCCTACCCCCCCCCCCCCCCGGTCTACGGTCAATTGGACCGGGTGCCGCAGGTGCGCTGTAGGGGACAGCATTCTGCCCCCTCGGTGCCCCCTCAAGCGGGCGAGGATCGCGTAGGTCGCTCAATTAATATGGGTTGTGTGGTGCGGACGGGGGGACTTGAACCCCCACCCCTTTCGGAACTGGATCCTAAGTCCAGCGCGTCTGCCAATTCCGCCACGTCCGCGGCACCCACGCCGCAATTATAGCGGCCCCGCACAGCGGGTCAATTTTCTTTGCGCGCCCATATAAACGAAAAGGGGCGGCCAACTTGCCGCCCCTCCATTTTTTCCACGTCAACTACATTCTATTCCAATTCAGCCTTCCTTACTTGATCAGCTTCGGAATATTAAACAGCGGCAGATAAAGCGCCACGACGATGCCGCCCACCAACGCGCCCAGGAACACGATCAGCACGGGTTCCAGAATGGACGTGAGCGCGTCCACGGTGTCGTCCACTTCGCGTTCGTAAGCTTCGGCCACCTTCACCAGCATCAGATCGATGGCGCCTGTTTCTTCGCCTACCGCCACCATGTGCACCACCAGCGGGGGGAACACGTCGCACTCCGAAAGCGGATCGTGAATCGTTTCGCCGTCCTTGACGCTTTGATAAACCTTGGCCATGGCTCGCGAGATCACCTCGTTGCCCGAGGAGTCGCGCACGATGTCCAGCGCCTGCAAAATCGGCACGCCGGCGTTGATCAGCGTCGAAAGCGTCCCCGCGAATCGCGTGATGGCAATCTTTCGAAACAGGTCGCCGAACACCGGCATCTTCAGCATCGTCTTATCGATGATGTACTTCGTCCGCACGTTCTTGTTAAGCTGCTTGAACGTCACGACGATCGCCACGCCCACTACAATCAAAATCCACGTTTTGTGCAGCAGAATATCGGAGGCATTAATAAGAATCTGCGTCGGAAGCGGCAATTCGCCTCCCAATTGCGCAAAAATGTCCTGAAACTTCGGGATGATCTGCCAGAGAATGAAACCCACGATCACGCCGGCCAGAAGCATCACGACGACCGGATACATCATCGCCGATTTGACCTTGCTCTTCAGCGCCTCGCGCTTTTCCAGGAACTCTGCGATCTTGTTGAGCACGGCCTCGAGCACACCGCCGATCTCGCCGGCGCGCACCATGTTTACGTAAAGTTTGTCAAAAAGCTTGGGATGCTTGGCCATCGATTCCGAGAGCGAGGATCCCGATTCAATATCGCGGCCCATCGCCGAAATGCGTTCCTTAAAGATGGCCGACTCCACCTGCTCCCGCAAAATCGAAAGCGAGCGCATGATCGGCAGACCCGCGTCGATCAGCGTGGCAAGCTGCCGCGTAAATGTCATGATGTGCTTCGTCTTGACTCGGTGGAACCACCAGCGCAGCAGCGGCATCGCCGTAAGGTCGGATTTGGCTGCCGCTTTGGTCTTATGCGGATTGACGCGCAGGGGATAAAATCCCATGTCGCGCAACTTCTCGATAATGACTTCCTCATTCGCGGCATCGATCGTCCCTTTGACCTGCTTGCCGCTGCGGTCCAGTGCCTCGTATGCATACTCCGGCATGTGTCGCTATCCTCCCGCACCCCAGATCCCGGTGATCCCAGTAAGCCCAGCCCGCGCCGGACTCCTTTTTCACTTAAGTTAAGCATAGGCCAGGTGCGGCCGAATTAAAACACAAAACAAGGCCATTCGCCGCGCAATCTCAAACATGAAATCCTGTTTTCAAGGCTTGATCAGGCCTCCCAGATTGAACAACGGCATATACAGCGCAATCACGATCATTCCCACCGTCCCGCCCAAGAACACAATCATTAGCGGTTCCATTATGGATGTCAGGGCATTCACGGTGTCGTCCACGTGCCGCTCATAGGCCTCGGCGACTTTGTTCAGCATCAGGTCAATCGACCCCGTTTCCTCGCCCACGGCCACCATATGCACTACCAGCGGCGGAAAAACATCGCACTCCGCCAACGGCTCATGAATCGTCTCCCCGTCCTTCACGTTTTGATAAACCCGCGCCACGGCCCGCGCCACGACTTCATTCCCCGACGAATCCCGAACGATCTCCAGGGCCTGCAAAATCGGTACGCCCGCATTTATCAGAGTCGATAGCGTCCCGGCGAATCGCGTAATGGCGATCTTGCGGAACAGGTCGCCAAATACTGGCAAACGCAAGATCAGCCAGTCCCTATAATAGCGGCTCTGCGAGTACTTCTTTACCTGCCGCAATCCAACTACCAGCAGAATTGCCGCAACGACGGGAATCCATGCAAAGTTGACTAACACATGCGAAGCCTTGATCAATATCAGCGTGGGCAACGGCAGTTCACCGCCCAGTTGCCCAAAGATGTCCTGAAACTTCGGAATGATCTTCCAAAGGATAAACCCGACAATAATCCCAGCCAACAGCATCACAACCACGGGGTAGGCCATCGCAGATTTGACCTTGCTCTTCAGTGCCTCGCGCTTCTCCTGAAACTCCGCGATCTTGTTCAGCACCGCCTCCAGCACGCCGCCAATCTCTCCTGCGCGCACCATATTAATGTAAAGCTTGTCAAAGATTCCCGGGTGCCTTCCCATCGCCTCCGATAACGACGATCCCGATTCGACATCCCGCCCAATCGCACCAATGCGTTCCCGAAAAATCACTGATTCCGTTTGCTCCCGCAAAATCGCCAGCGACCGCATGATCGGCAGTCCGGCGTCGATCAGCGTCGCCAGTTCCCGTGTAAACGACATCACGTCGCGCGACTTCACACGGTGAAACCACCACCGCAAAACGGGAAGCGCGCCAATATCCACGCGCGTCCCGCCCGCGCCATGCCTGACCCGCCGCGGCTCGATGCGCAGCGCATAAAATCCCATGTCGCGCAGCTTGTCGAGAATCAGCTCCTCGTTCGCCGCCTCTATCGTCCCGCGAATCTGTTTCCCGCTGCGGTCCAGCGCCTCGTAAGCATAGTCCGGCATCGCTCACGCCCTCCCTGCTTTTCCAATTGGCAGTCTGTCCCCCAACAGGCTAGACGCCGGGCGGTCAAGATGCGTTTCGTAATTGTGCTCTTAATTGATTCCGAGAATGCGGTTCGTGTCGCTCAATCGGCTACGGATGGCTAATCAACTTTTCCAATTTTCCCATCCACGCCGTCTCAAGTCGCTTCAGTTTCCCGTCGCTGCCCGTAAACGCATGGCGCGTCACGCCGCGGCACAGGATTTCGCTCTCGCCCTTGCGCGTTACCACATAACTGAAATCAATCCGCACCCGGCTCAGCCGAGTCACCCAAATCTGCACCGCCAGCAAGTCGTCGTAGCGCGCCGGCAAAAAATAATCGCACGCCGCATGCACCACTGGCAGATAAAAACCCTCGGCCTCCATCTGCCGATACGTCCCCCCCGTCGCGCGCAGCAAATCCGTGCGCGCAATTTCAAAAAACTCAAAATAATTGCTGTAATACACGACCGCCATCTGGTCCGTCATGCGATACGTCACGCGGCAATGGCTCACATGATGCGGCGCGCCATCCTGAGTTTCGTGCGACTCTCGTTTCATATTTCACTCAACCTAACGCGCATCGCAGCCAATCACATCCGATCATAGCCGCAATTTCTTATACCGCGCCCGGCGATTACTAAACGCCCCTTCGCCCAGTTCCTGCTTGCGTGCGTGCTCATAGTCGCGGAAGTTACCCTCGCACCAGCGCACTTTCCCGTCGCCTTCGAATACCAGCAAATGCGTACACACGCGATCGAGAAAGAAACGGTCGTGGCTGATGATCATCATGCAGCCGCTGAACGTCATGATCGCGTCTTCCAGCATGCGCAGCGCATGCACATCCAGATCGTTCGTCGGTTCGTCGAGCAGAATAAAATTCCCGCCGCGCTTGATCAGCTTCGCCAGATGCAGCCGGTTGCGCTCGCCCCCCGAAAGCTGCCCCACTTTTTTCTGCTGGTCGGCACCCGAGAAATTAAATCGGCTCACATAATTGCGTGATGGCACCATGCGCGCCCCGACTTTCATTTCGTCCAGCCCGCCGCTGATCTCCTCCCATACGGTCTTGCTGTCGTCCAGGTCCTCGCGAAACTGATCGACATACGCCATGTCCACGGTCGCGCCCAGTTTGATCTCACCCGAGTCCGGCTTTTCCTCACCCGTGATCATCTTGAACAGCGTCGACTTGCCAGCCCCGTTCGGCCCCAGCACGCCCACGATCGATCCACGCGGCAATACAAACGACAAATCCTTGATCAGCGCATTCTCGCCAAACCCCTTGCTGACATTGCTGAAAGTCAGCACGTCCGTCCCCAGCCGCTCGCCCGGCGGAATCTCAATCACCGTCGAATTCGCGCTTACCGCGCTTTCATTCACCACAAGCTGTTCGTAATCCTTGATGCGTTGCTGGCTCAGCGCATGCTGATCCGCCGTGCTCATCTTGATCCACTTCAGTTCGCGCTCCAGCGACGCCCGGCGAGGGGAGTGCTGCTTTTCAGCTTTCGCCAGAATCTCCAGCTTCTGCGCCAGCCAGCTCGAGTAATTTCCCTCAAACGGAATCCCGCGCCCGCTCTCCAATTCCAATATCCACTTCGTCACGTTATCCAAAAAGTAGCGATCATGCGTCACGATGATCACGGTTCCTGGATAGTCGCGCAGTTGCGCCTCCAGCCACTCCACGGTCTCGGCGTCGAGATAGTTCGTCGGTTCATCGAGCAGCAGAATATCCGGCCGCTCCAGCAGCGCCCGGCACAGCGCCACGCGCCGCCGCTCGCCGCCGCTCAGCTTCGTTACGTCCATTTCGTCGGGAGGCAACACCAACGCGTCCGCCGCCCAATCGATCTTGCGATCCAGTTCCCAGCCTTCCACGGCGTCGATCTTGTCCTGCAGTTCGCCCATGCGATTCATCAGCCGGTCCATTTCGGCATCCGACTGCGGCTCGCTCATCTTCGCCGTCACAATATCAAACTCGGTCAGCATCGCCTTGATTTCGCCGAACGCATCCTCAACATTCCCGCGTACATTGCGCGCCGGATCCAGATGCGGCTCCTGCGCCACCATCCCCACGCGCACGCCCTTGTCCGGGTAGGCCTCCCCCTCAAACTCCTTGTCCAGCCCCGCCATGATCTTCAGCAGCGTCGATTTCCCCGACCCATTGTTCCCCACCACGCCAATTTTTGCGCCCGGATAAAAGCAAAGGTTAATGTCCTTCAAAATCACGCGCGTGCCATGCGCCTTGCCCAAATGCAGCATCGTAAAAATGTACTGACCAGCCATGAACAACCTCAATTGAAAGATTTAATGTCCAGCTTAAACGCCCCGCGCAAGAAGCGCGACACGGCCCAAGAGCGTACGCGACCCAGCACAAAAGGAGCAAGTGAATTGCAAAGATAATCCCGGGAGCGCGGGCATCTATTTCAGTTCGCACGGCCACGTATCAGTCAAATGCACAAATCCCAGCCGCTCCAAAATCGGCCGGCTCGTCGGCATGGCGTCCACCAGCAAATATTTCGCGCCCAATTCAATCGCCACCCGCGCCCGCGCTGCCACCAGCGATCGGTAATACCCGCGACCGCGATGTCCCGGCAAAGTGCCGCCGCCAAACAGTCCGCCAAACACGCTCTGCGGATGCGTATAAAGCCGTCCCGCGCTCACTGCCGCTCTCTTTCCTTCATCGTCTTTTTCCAGCGCCACAAACGCCAGATGCCGCGTCGATCCAGTCTGCAATCCATCTTGCAGCTCATTCACCGTCGCCTCATCCGGATCGCCAAAAATCCCCTGGGTTGCATCGCGATAAAGTTGAAGGTCCTCCACGCTATCAATCCGTAAAATCTCATGCTCCGGCGCTTCATCAATCCATTCCGGCCGCTGTGCCAGATCCAGCACCACCACCGCTTCCCATTCCCCCACGCTGAATCCATGTCGGGCCAATCGCTGTAATAAATCCGCCGGCCTGTCGTGCGCAAAAACCTTCCATTCCACTTCATGCCCCGCATTCACCAAAGGCCGATAGTACTCCACCTCGCGCGCAATCGCCGTGTCCGCCGTCTCCGCATTCAGTGCACTATATATCACGCTATGCCGCATTCCATCCGCCGCGCGCAACCGCACAACATCGCCGACGCGTTCCAACACTTCCCCATCCAGCGCCACAGTCTGCCGCTCAAAATCCAATTGTCTTCGTAAGGCATCAAGATCCATGACCGCTGTATAACACGAGCCGGCCGCAAGCGTAAAGCGATGGGAACGCGAGCATCTTGCCCGCATCTTCTCACTCCTTGCACATCCCCCATTCCCATTGCTAAGTTTTCACCATCCCCGCAAGGAGCCCAACTCCAAATCGTCCCCATCCTCTCCCAAGCCAGCGAAGCCCTGCGCGGCGTAGCCGACCTGCTCTACCCGCCGACCTGCCCGCTTTGTTACGCCGCGCTTTTATCCAGCGACACCGCAATTTGTTTCCGCTGCCAATCCGCCATGACTCCCGCTCCCGCCTGGCGCTGCACGCTATGCGGCGCCGCCGGTTTCGGCGCCGAGCCCGAGCCCGGTCGCAAATGCAAACTCTGCCCACCCGCCGGAGCCGCCTGGCAAGGCGCGTTGGCGGTGGCGCCCTATCGCAATCAGGCCACTCACGGCGTGCAGCGTTTCAAATACAGCCGCCGCCTCGAGCTCGGAGAAGCCATGGCGCAGCTCATGATTAAAGGCCTGCAATCGCCGCTCGATGTGTTAGGCGCGCGCATCAACGTCATCGCCCCCGTGCCGCTGCACTGGATTCGCCGTCTCCAACGCGGGTTCAATCAAAGCGCCATACTCGCCGCGCGCCTCGCCGCCGCCCGCCATATCCCCATGGACGCCGCGCTACTGCGCCGCAAACGCCACACCAAACGCCAGGCGCTGCTCCCGCCCGAAAGCCGGGCGAAAAACGTAGCCAACGCCTTCGCCGTCCGTCCCGGAGCTCTTGTGCGTGATTTGGGTGTATTAATTGTTGATGATGTGATGACCACCGGCCACACCATTCAGGAGTGCGCGCGCGTGATCATGGAAGCAGGGGCAAGAGAAGTCTGGGTAGCTTGTTTCGCCCGCGCCGGCATGGGCACGCCGGACGGCGATGAATGGGTCTAACTACTTGTAATAAATCTTCCGCAGCGGCTCAAAGCGCTTCAAAACCACAATCGCCAGCAGGCTCACCGCCATGCAGCAAAACAGCCCCAAGCCATAGTCTGAAAAAGTATTCGAGTCGCGATGAATTACATAACTGTTCAGAATCTCGCGCACGTAAAGCCCGGCCCAGTGGAACGACATGATCACCAGCGTATTCTTGCCAAGAAAAACCCACGGATCGACGAGATATCGACCCAGCGGACCTTCGTTCACCAGCTCGTAGAATTTGCGCGCCGCGTAGAAGACCAGATAGCTTCCGCCGATCCCCGCCGCGCAAAAGACCGCGAAGTTCGGATACTGGCGTTGCACCATGTTCAGTGAAATACCCGTCAAACTCACGGCGCAATAAGCGATGAGCAGCACCAGAAACAATTTGTCGTTCGCAAACTGCACGCCGTGCCGGCGCAACATGAAGCCGACGACCATGAAAAACTGCGCCACCATCGCCACGTCGAAGCTCCATGGCAACAGCGCGAAAAATCCAATCAGACGCCCGGCTGCCGCCAGCAGCAACGAAACGACCACCATCGTGCGATAGCTCTTTGCATCGCGAAAGATGCACAGCATCCCGACAAACAGTGCCGTGGCCGCCGCCAGGCATCCCAAAAACCAGATCGGCGAGTCAAATCCGACGGTGGCGATGTCGGGCGTCCGGGCGTACCCCGTGGCCAGCAACACCGCGCCCAAATCTTTCAAGGGATTGATCGAAACAAGGTTGATTCCGAATTGACTCAGCGCCATCAGCCCGATCATGAACAGCGCCGCCGTAAAGAAGTACGGCCGCATGAGTTGCACCGTGCGCGAGGTCAGGTAACCCAGCATGTTGTCGCGGTGGCGTTCAAAATTGAAGACGAAGCCGGCAGTCAGGAACAGCAGCGGCATGCGCGTCGGCTGCAGCAGGTGCTGCATTGCGTTCCCCATGCCCGAGTGCCCGATCACCACCATTAAAATCGTAATGCCGCGCGCCATGTCGATCCACACCATGCGCGACTTCTCGGCTACGCGCTCTACGCTCTCGCTAACGGGAATTGAATAATCCGAAACAACTGCACTGCTCATGGGCGGGAAGAACTACTTTGCGGTGCGCGTTCTGAATGGCTGCGGTAAACATCAGCCATTGGTCTTGATTTAACGCCGGCGACGCATTCGGCACGAGGCCCTTCGCCGGTGCGAGTCAAAAACCTTAGCGGTGTTCGCTCGCCGAAACAGCCCCCGAGCCATCCTCGGGCCGCGCCGTTTCGTAACCTCTCATTACAGCAGGAGCTATGCCAGCAACGGAAACTTCATGGGTGGGTGATGATATTGTCAAAAACCTCAATGTCCGCAGCCTGCTTTAGGCGGGCAGTTGTTGGCACTCGAAAAGATTGTGAACATTTTCTCAAATTGAGACGTAACTTTTGCGCAGATGGCTATGTAATAATTGCACAGCAAAATTCGTTTGAATGAAAAACTGTAATTTCTGAAATCGACGCTAAAGTCGCAAACCGTGCGTAAACTGTACTTCCACGTACGCGTTTCTTTAAGGCTGTGCGATAAAAAGTTCATCCAGATTCGATGTCAGCAGCGCCCGCAGCACCGCCGGTTTCAGGTTATGAATCTTGTTGGACGCCGCGACAAACTGATCGAGCGAGAAGAGTTCAATCGAAGGCTGTTCCTTGCAAAACAGCTCCTGCATCTCGGCGTAAATCTTGTGCTGCGTGTCTTTGTCGAACGTCAGTTTCATGCTGCCAAACAGCTTGTCAATCTGCGCGTCAAACTCCGTCATTGGCGTCTTCTGCTGCGGATACCACTCATGCATCTGCCCTGTGCTCAGCCACAGGTTCGCTCCCCACGCCGGGCTCGGCGGAATGCTCGTTGAGAGCCCCATCAGGCAGCAATCGTAGTCGAACGACCGCGCCAGCCTCGTTAACAAATCATTAAAATCCTGAATCTGGACTTCCACCGCAAATCCAATCGCCTTGAAATTCTCCTTAAGCTGATTCGCCACCTTGGGCCGCACCGGATTGTTGCGATTCGTGATCAGCGTAAAGCGAATCGGATGCCCCTGCGCGTCCTCGCGAATCCCATCTTTATCGCGATCGATAAACCCCGCCGCCTCCAGCCGTTTCTTCGCCGCTTCGGGGTTGTAAGGAAATTTCGTGATGTTCGGATTATACCACTCGCGATTGCTGGACGGCACCGGCCCATAACTCGCCTCGCCCAGACCAAACAAAATCGTGTCGATGATCGCCTGCCGGTCGCTGGCCTCGGAGCAGGCAATGCGAAACTCGCGATTGGAAAACCAGGAAAACTTTATGGGATCCACGAACGGCTTGAAATTCTTAAGCTCGGGCCCCGGCTTCTCGCCCATTTTCGTCGGTTGCCACGGTTGCCGCTTCCCCTGCGCGTCGTCGTATGTCCCGCCCTGATTCAAGTTGAAGAAAAAATGGTTGCTGTCAAAGCTCGAGCCCAATTCATAAACCGTAAAGCGCTTGGTCGCCTTCGCCTCGTCCATGAACTTCGCCAGATTCGAGGCTTGCAGCGAATGCTGGTCGATGATGTCCGTCTCGCCCGCCAAAAACCGCACCGCCTCTGCTTCCGCGTCGGACACAATCAGCATCACAATCTCGTCGAGATACGGCAGTTGCTGCCCCTGCGAGTCGTAGCGGAAATAATAGGGGTTGCGCTCCATCACGATCGACTGCCCCGAGACCATCGACTTGAGCTTGAACGGCCCGCTCACCACCAGTTCGCTGGGGTCGGTGCTCACCGTCCATGTCGAGTTAAACTTTCCATCCTTCCAGGGCTTCTCCAGCTTGTGCCGCGGCATCGCGATCAGTCCCTGCAAGTTCTCAAAGGCAAACGCATCCTCGCCCGGGATCGTCGCGACGAGCGTCAGCGGATCGGGCGCCGCAAACGAGTACGGCTTGCCATCGAGTTCCAACTGGATGTGCTGATCGTTCGGCACATTCGGATCGAACGACACCTGCGTGTAAAATAAAAAATCGTCCGACGTCAGCGGCTGCCCGTCGCTCCATTTGAGCCCTTCGCGCAGATGAAACGTCCACGTGCGCTTGTCCTTGTCATATTCCCAGCTCTTGGCCAGCCCCGGCGCGTTCTCCTGCCGATACGTGTCGTAGCCCACCAGCACGCTGAATTGCAGATTGTCAATCGCCTGATCCGACGCCGACTCAATGAGTAAATGATTAAAAGTTTTTGGATCGGTCGGCGTGGAAAGCACCAGCTTGCCGCCGCGCTTCCCGACTTCAATGTCCCCCGCAATATCCGCGTCCGCCGGAACGCCCGCGGGAAACTTCGAGCGATCGATTGCCGGCGTCGGCCCCGGCTTGGGAGTAGGCGCCGGTACCACGCCCGACCCCGGCCCAAAATCCGTCCGCGTCACCCTGCGCGGCGCCGCCGCCGTTTGCGTGCCGCTGGTCGTCGCCGTTTTGCTTGCCGGAACCGCAACCCCCTCCTGCTTCACCGCCGGAGGCTCTCCGCACCCCGCCAGCCACAGCGAAACCACCCCGAGCGCCGCCGCCATCCCGCGCGCGAGTTTAAAGCTCAGAAGATGCGATGTTTTTTTTGAATGGCTCATGGCGGCGCGCTCCTGAAAAAAATAACCCGCGCCGCGCGCGATCCGCCCGGCGCGTTGTAGAAATCAAAATGGAAACGAATGCCCCGAAGGGACGATTTAGTCCCTCACCGCACAGCTTCAGGATTTTACTTTTCTTTGGATTTTCCCTTGGCGCCCCGAGCCCCGCCCGTGGCCTTGGGCTTGGCCGCCGCCGCCGTGGTCTTCTTCCTGGCGGTCTTCTTGGCCGGAGTTTTCCCGCCGCGGTTCGCCGCTTCCGTATCTTCCTCGATTTCCGCCGCGCTGGTCTCCACTTCGCTGCCGTCGGCCTCGCCCTCGCGCTCCGGGCGCTCCCCGCGATCGCTCAGCGTCGTGCTGGCAGCCGAAATCACCAGCGGCTTGTCATCAACATCCTGCGCCGCCTGCGTCTGGGGCTTGGCCGCGCCGCCCGGCGAATCCATAAAGTTCACCGACCCGCCTCCCTGCGTCAGCGGCTCATCGCTGCCTTCGTCCTCGGCCAGCACGTCAATGCCGCGACGCACCACCGCGCCCTTAAGGTTCGCATAGCGCGCCGCAATCGCCGCCGGATCCGAACGCGTCTCCGAAGCCGACGGAGCATCGCCGCCCGCGCCCTCTTCACGCGGAGCGCCATCGGGACGCTCATCGCGACGCCGCCCACGGCCGCCCCGACGTCCCCGCCGCCGCCGCTTGCCTTCACGCTCCTCGCGCTGCTCGCGCGTCTCGCCTTCCACCGCGCCATCCGCTCCCACAGCGCCCGCCGCCGCGGGACGATCCACGGGCCGATCCATGGGTCGATCCGCAGGCCGATCGCTCATCCGTTCCACGCCCCGATCGCCCGGTCGATCAGGAGTCCGCTCAAAACGTCCGCGATCCCGATCCGGTCGATCATAGGGACGATCACCCGGCCTGTCGCCAGGCCGATCCGCGCCGCGATCCATCCCGCGATCCGGCACGCGATCACCTGCCCGCTCCGGTGCCCGATCCGGCGCACGTTCCGGCGCCCGAGGCGCGGCCGCCGGCGCATCGCCCGCCGGGCGCGCGAAGCGAATCACTGACGTCAGCGCCATTTCGTATCCCGTAAACCCAAGCCCGCTGATCAGGCCGATGCACGCCCCCGCCGTGATTGACGTATGCCGGAAATCCTCGCGCGCATAGATATTGGAAATGTGCACTTCCACCACCGGAATCGGGATGGCGTCGATCGCGTCGCGCAGCGCCACCGAGGTATGCGAGTAGCCCCCGGGATTGAACACCACGCCCTGAAAGCGGTTGCGCGCGCGGTGCAGCGCATCGATCAGGTGTCCCTCCTGGTTGCTCTGCTGGCACTCAATCTCGATCCCCAGCACCTGCGCGATCTTGCGCAGGCCGGTCTCAAGCTCCAGCAGCGTGCCGCTGCCGTAAATGTCGTTTTGCCGCGTGCCCAGCAGGTTCATGTTGGGCCCGTTAAGTATCAGAATCTTCATGAGATCTCCAAATCCCCGGCCATGCCTGGGGCGGTATTCGCAGGGCTCCCCAAAGAACTTCCGCAGCAGCAAAGCCGCGCGTCCGTCCCGAAACCCGCACCTAGTTGATAACGTTCCATCGCCTCATAAGCAAAGCTTTTGATGGGCAACGCGGCCATAGGATAGCCCAATCCCGCACATTAGGCCATCAGGAACGGAGGGCTTGGGGCGAGGTTGTCAGCGTTGGTTGGCGGAGGGGAATTCGGTGGGGAATATCGGCGGGGGGAAATGGGTACGGGCCTTCCAGCCCGGCTTGGGCGGCCGGAGGAAAGGCGGGGGGGGAGAAGGGTGAAGAGTGAAGGGTGAAGAGTGAAATTGGGAACAAGTTGCAAAGTCGGATTTGAGATATGAGATTTGAAATCTCAGATTTGAGATCCGGAAGTTGCGGGGGTGAGTTTAAGTGGGAGGCGGATGCTCGGGGGAAATTACGAATTCTGAGTTACGAGCTGCGGAAGAGGGATCTTGCGGGATAGGCCGTGGAGTTGCTTGTGCTTGGGAATTCGGGACTGCGGCCGGGTCTTGCGGTGGCGGTTGGGGCGGAGTTGGGGGAGCTGGATCGGGAACAAGACCGGCGGATTGGCATAGGGTTTCGATTTGTTTGGCGGCTTGTTGGGCGGTGTGCATGGGGGCGCGCAGCGTGGGGCAGGCGCTGGGGTTGAATGCGGGGAGATTCGCATCCGCGGATGGGGCGGATGGCTCGGATGAAGAAGAATCCGATGAAGATAAGGACGAAGGACAAAGGTCGAAGGACGAAAGGGGTTCTGGTGGTGGGGCGGTGGCTGGTTTGGGGTGACGGGGAGAAAATGAGCGGATGACGCCGATGGCGCGGATGCCTTGGATTTTGGGGAGGGCGTCGCTGGGGCGTTGCTGCAAGGGTTGATTTGAATTTGGAGTGGGGGCGGGCAATTGGCTGGGATTGTGGGTTGCGCTTGATGCCGGCGTCGGCGACGCCGGCCTACTTAATTGCGACATGCTGCGCTGGAGTTCGATGACCATGCGGCCCAGGGCGGCTAGCGATTTGTCGGCGGGGGCGCGCTTTTTGGTGTGATGGACCGGGTAGGCGCCTTGCGCGATGAGCAGCGTTTTGCGGACGGCGGCCAGGCGCCAGATGGCGTGCGTGGCAATGGCGGTTTCTTCGATGGGGCAATCAATGCGCGTGTGGTCGAACCATTGTTTGAGACGCTGCTCGGAGTTTTTGCAGAGGGTTTCGACGTCGGCGAGCGTGGCCTGCGATTTGGCGGTGGTGAGTTTTTTGTGGTGCTGCATCAGGGTTTGGGCGAGCTGGCGGGCGTCGGCGCCGGCGAAGAGGGAGTTGACGGAGGAGATGTTGGAATGCGGGGAGTTGGGTATTGGGTTTTGGGTTTGGTGGGGGTGAGAGTTCATGAGATTAACCTCGGGGAAGATTGAGAAAATGAAGATTAACCACGGAGACACGGAGACACTGAGAAATTCACGGAGAGGAGGGATTTGAGGGTCGGGTTATGGGCGTCGCGAGGGTGGATGAGGCGGCGGTTTGGGCTCCGCGCGACTTGAATACATCATAACTCATGTGGGTTGGATTTGTCGATTCCCTTACAGACCCTTACGGACCCTTGCAGGACCATAATCGACATGGGATGAAACTTTTTTTTTTGGATTCTTCAACTGCCAAGATACGAGGAACGCCATTGGGCGGGGAGGGCGGCCGGGTGGTCTGCATTTTTGTGATGTTTGTTGGTTGACTGGCGGAAAATCCGCTCGCGAGAGGGTGGGGTCAATAAATAGGTGACTGTCCCGGATTATTTTGTGGAAGGAAAGATTAGTTGTCGCCGGTGATGTGGAGAATTCAGTTTATTCTTATTGGTCAAACGTCACCGAATTCAAACGTCACCGAATTCAACGTCACCGAATTCAACGTCACCGAATTCATGTTTGTTGTTTGACTGGCGGAAAGTCTACTCGCGAGAGGGTGGGGCCAGTAAATAGTTGACTGTCCCGGATTATTCGAGCCGTCCGAGTCGGAAAAACCGGACCGTGGTCCGATGAGGCTACGCGTGTGGCGAATACTTGCTTGATAGACGCTAATGTCCTCCTTCAGTAATGTACGTTGTGCCAGAAGTCCTCAGCTCTGCATCAAGCTCAATTACTCCCCACTTACGGTTCCTTGACTTACTGACAATCGCTTTAAATCCTTCTAAATGCACAACCCACGTTTCGTTAGTCGAAGATGCTTCTAGTTTATTGAAAGACATGATTACTAGTTCAGAATCAGTTCTAATTCTTTGCATCGCGTAAACGATGCCTTCTTGATCGGAACTGGAAAGAGAATCTGGATTTTTACAGTCATCCCTGACGTAAACTGTGTGAAGCACTCTGCGATTACTAAAAAGTGATTTGGCGTCTTCTAACCAATACTTAATTTTAACAATAGTTGAGTCTGACATATTCCCGTGAGCATAATAGGATATGCGTTGAACCCCACGCGTCATAGTAAATAGCATTCCGATTACTAATAGAATCGCGAGGAAGGCTCCTTGTATTTGCAAAGTCCTCAGTTTTGCTGACAACATTAATGCTCACCAAGGCCATCAAGGGTAAGAGATCCGGACGAGCCACATCCGCTGCACATTTTCGAATCGGGGACGTTTTGGAATCGGAGAAATCGGGGACGTTTGATGAACGTTTGACCCTATTAAGTTCGGCCCGCAGCCTCCTGCGCCCGTCTTACAGCGCCCTGAAAGTGGGGACGTTGAAAGTGGGGACGTTTGACCCTATTAAATAAGTTCGCAGACCTTTATACTAGATCAGTACCCGGCATCGCCACCTGTACTCCTTCCCGCAATCCGATCAATAAACGCAAAAATCGCTTGATGCCCTGCCGGGATGTTTCCGGTTCCGCTTGTCCAATATTGCTCTATCCCGAGTGAGTGGCCGACGCCTTCGAAGTATCGGAACTCAGTATTCTTAAGGCCTGCTTCGCCGGCTTTTTTCTCCAGCGCTTTTACCGCCGGCACAGAGGCCATGGGGTCTACTTCGCCGTGGAAGATGCCTACTGGGATCTTCAACCCTTTCAAATAACTCCAGATTTCCTCATGCGCAAAGTGGTCCTTGAACCAATGCGCCGGCGTCACCACGGCCGGATTATCGCTCATCGCCCAGGCGTCGAGCGTGGCAAAGTCTTCCTTTTCCACCGCATCCAGCAATTTCTTGTTCACAAGACGGACGTCGTCCACCGTGAACTTTCCATCGCCATTCTTATCCGCCATGCTGATTTTCCTATTCCGGTCTGCGATGACGCTCTCCCACTCCTCATTTGTAACCGTGCCGTCGCCGTTTTTGTCCAGCGGCCGCGCCACCAGAAAAGCCCCGTCGCTGTTGATGTACTCAAAATTCTTTTTCATATTCGAGGCGATCGTGCCGTACATAATTAGGCCCTGCACTCCCGCCGGATTTCGGCTCGCCGCTTCCGCCGCGATCAGCGTCCCTTCGCTCGCGCCCATCAGAAAAACCGGCATCTCACTCAGCCCTGGTTGCGCTCGCACTGTTTCGATCGCGCTCAGTGCATCCTTCGCCTTGTTGTCCAGCGTGCTTGTGTCGTACACGGCGCGATCGATCTTCTCGTAGCGCGGCGGTGCGTCGCCCATGCGAATCCCCCGGCCCTCGTAGCTGAAAAAACCGATATTTTTCTTCGGCAGTTCGCGCCGATACACGTCGTAATAGTTGAGCGTCTTGCCCTTGCCAAACGGCCGCCTGATGTCCACTGTCTGCCCCTCCGCCGTCTGCACATAAACGACGATCGCCCGCGCGCGCTTACCTTTCGGAAGCACCAGCCGGCCAAACATGTCCACTCCATCAAATCCCTTGAAGGGCACGTCGAGCGAAGTTGAAATCGTACTCTGCGCGTCCGCCGAAACAGCCGCGGTTCCCTGCCCGCGACCCATACCGGGCGCCAGCGCGATTAAAACAACCAGCAAGCAAAGCCGGAGTTGTAGCTTCACCATACGATTTCTCCTAATCCCAGCCGGATTCGTCCGCCTGCGGCGGTTGCAACCTGTCATAAACTTCGTCGGTCATTTTCCATCTTCCCGGCGCGTTGTGCAAGCGGCAACGCAACGGAGCGCATGTTTTGCCGTTCGCCCGCTTAACAATATGGCCTTCGCCATCTCCCCCGCATTTTCATGTGCCAATTGCTTTCCCTTATGCTAGCGTCTTGCACTGCGGGACATCCGGCGCCCAACCGAGACGTTTGAAGTACTTCAGCCATAGAATGCCCGATTCCCTCCCCACACGCCCGGCCCTCTCCATCGTCATTGGCCTCAAGGACGAGGAAGACAACGTCGAGCCGCTGATCGAAGAAATCCACAACGTCGGTCTGCAGGCCGATTTTGATCTGGAAGTCATCCTCATTGACGACGGTTCCACCGACCGCACGCTGGAAATCATCAGCCGCGAAATTCAGCTTCACCCCTACGTCAAATGTTTCCTGCACGACCGCAATTACGGCAAGACGGCGACCTGGGTCACCGGGTTTCCGCTGACGCGCGGGGACGTGATCGTCACGATGGACGGCGATCTGCAAAACGATCCCCACGACATCCCCAAGCTCTACGCCGCGCTGGCCGAGGGTTTCGACATCGTCAGCGGCAAGCGCCAGAAGCGCGCCGACAGCCTGTCGCGCAAAATTCAGTCGCGCATCGCCAATCATTTCCGCCGCTTTTTTCTGCGCGATAACGCCCTCGACTGCGGCTGCGGACTGAAAATGTTCCGCCGCCCGGTGATGCAGGCCGTTCCGCTGTTTAACGGCGCGCACCGCTTCTACGAGGCCCTGGCGCAGATGCACGGCTTCAATTTCCGCCAGGTGCTCGTCAACGACCGCCGCCGCATCCATGGCCGCCCGAAGTACGGCCTGCACAACCGGCTCGTCGGTCCGTTCGTCGATCTCATGGGCGTCTCGTGGCTGAGCCGCCGCGCGTTGCGTCCGCATCACTCCCCGTATCTATCCGCCGCGCCCGTCCTCCCCGTCCCCCCCGGTTCAGAAGTCATTGCGGATTCCCGCCATTGATCCCTTCCGATCGCCCAAGCGCCTTCCGTCCGTGGTTTGTGCTGTTCGCGGTCTCAGTGGCCATGCTTCTCGTCCGCGGTTACGTTGCCTACCGCGTCGATCACGTAACCCAGGTCCCGATGTTCCTGCGTCTGGTCGATCCCGCGCTTTACCCCCGCGACTGGTTTCTGCACAGCCAGGGCCATTACCCCGTGCGCAAAGTCTTCCTCTGGCTCGAGCTCGGCCTTTTTAAAATCCTTCCCAATCTTCCGCTGATGCTTTTTCTGCAATTCATGGTTTACCTCGCCGCCGTGGCAGCCGCGTTGCGCGCCATCGTCAGCCGCTCCGGCGAAACTTCGGCCGTCTGGTTCATCTGGGCATTGTTGATCTCGACGACCAACGACTTTGCCGATCTCGGCACGGCACACATGATCGATTCCGAGACCATCCCGCGCATGTACTCTTATGCCGGCGTACTGTGGGCCATCCCGCTGCTGCTGGCCGGAGGCTGGCGCACGATTGCCGCCGGCGCGCTCATGGGTTCCACCGGGCTCGTGCAGGCCGCTCCGCCGCTGCAGATGCTCCCCATTTTCATCCCCTGGCTCTTTCTCATTCGCGGCTGGCGCCGCGGCCTGCAGGAGACCATCCTTCTGACTCTGGGCTTCTTCGCCACCTTCTGGCCCAACTCCGTGATCCTGCGCGATGTCGTCGCCGGCGTGCATCATTTTACCAAGGATCAAATCATTCTCTACATGGCCCACCTGCGCCATCCGCACCACATGCTTCCGGCGCTTTTTTCGTCGACGGATTACGTGGCCTCCATCCCGCTGTTCTTTATCCTGTGGGGCTGGGTGCGCGGCAAAACCATCGAGCCGCGCCATCGCTCACTTTTTATTCTCATGATGTGCATCCTTGTCTTTCTGCTTATCGCCCCCATATTCATTTACGCCTATCCCATTGCCGGTTGGATCGAATTTCAGCCTTTTCGTCTTTACCCGACCTTCCGCATCGTCTTCTTCTTTTTCCTCGCGGTGCACCTCGCGCGCCTGCTGCGTTCGCCCGAGCGCCTGGAAGTCCTGCGCGTGGCGATCCTGCTTCTCGCCGCCTACAAATCCGATGATCGCTGGCTTCCTTTTTTCGCCATTCTGGTCACCGAGTCGCTGCTGATTTTTCTCAGGACGCTGGTCTCTCCCGCGGCTTATCGCAGGTGGCTCTTTTTTCTCCCGATCGTTGCGATTTCCGCGTGGGCGCCCTTTGGCGGCACGCGCTATGCCGTGCTTTTGGTTCTTTGGATTCTGCTCGGACTATCGCCGCAATTTTACGCCCGTTTTCAAGACGGCTTTCGCCGCCTTGCCGCCTGGCCGCGCCTCCCCGTTGCATCCGCCACACTCGGTTTATTATTCCTGATCCTTCTGCTCGCCTTCCCCTTCCGCGCCTGGCGCGTCGATCCCGGCACCTGGTCACCCCTCACGCAACTGCACCAGCGCCTCACCATGAACTATCAGGTCTACCCCTATCCACTCTACGCCCTCGAATTCGCCGGCGTCTGGGCCCACGACCACACCCCCGCCGACGCCATGTTCGTCATCCCCCCCGACCGCGCCAGCGAATCGTTCCAGGTCTGGTCCGAGCGCTCCGCCGTGTTTAACGTAAAAACATTTCCCTATCTGAAATCCGAGTGGCAGGAGTGGCTCGATCGCTACGTCACGGTGCTCGGCATTCTCGATCCCGCAAAGCATCCCGGCGACGTGGAAATCGTCCTCAATGACCGCGGCGGAAAAAACGCCGACGCCAGCTACCTCGCGCTGGACGCCGCCACGCTCGTGCAGATCATGAACCGCTACAACGCCGATTATTTAATCACGCTGGCCGATCACCAATTCTCCACCCGCTACCTGCGTCAGGTCGGCCCCACGTTCTTCGACCTGCAAGACATCAAGAATAAACGCCTTCGCTCCGCGCTGCGCATTTACCAATCCACCAGCGACACAACATCAACCCTCGCCAAACACAAGCAATAACCGCGAAGCATTATATTCCGGCATCGTTCCCAACAGCCCGCACCTAAAAACTTAAAACCACAAATCTCACTGTTCCAGCGGGCGCGTCTGCAAGATCCATTGCGACGGCGTTAAATCCAGCCGCATCCCAAGCCCCGCGCCGCACGTCAGATTCAGCAAATGTAAATAGCTCTGCAATTGCGCGATCTGTTTTTTGGTATTGGATTTGAGCAGAATCGTAGGGACGCCCTGCATCTCATAAAGCAGCGGTGAAAAATAGATGGTGGCAAACGCTCCGGGCGGATAGGGCGCCATCTGCCATAACTCCGCGCCTGCCGCCGCGCTCATCGCCGAATTTGGGGCTGCGACAACTTTGTTACCCGTCGCCGCCGGCGCGGGACTTGCAAAATCCGCTTTGGATGCCAACCAGGTTCGCGTGTCGCCGGAGGTCATCTGGTCATCCACCGCGGGCGCCGCCCAGGCCAGGGCAGGGGAGATCTGTGACGTTAGAAATGGGGCGCGGTCAACCCAATATAAAACTTTCGGGAAAAGCGGCACCGCCGAGCGAAACAAGGCCAGTCCCAGCCGCCCGTGTTGCGCGGGATCCGCCGGCCCAAGGAGCGAAGGCCGCAGCGTGGCGCGAATCCCCGGCACCAACGTCTCTACGCCCTTCAAACCTTCAATCAAATCATTCCAATCGAAACCCGCCAAGGGAGCCAAAGACTGCGCCAGGGTCATCGAAACATCCACTTGCGCCGCCAAGGCTCCCGCCGCCCCCGTGGGGGCCGTCAGTTCCGCGAGCGGTGCGGTCGCCAACATTGTGGTGCTACTCGTCGGTTTGGCAATCGCATTCGTTATCGTCTTTGTCATGGTAGTCACCGCGGTGGTGGTAGCCGTGCGATTGGCTGTCATCGTCGCGACGTAAGGCGAGGCCTCTCCGGCAGGATTAATCAGCCCCTGCAGCAGCGAGGGCCGCGGGCCGCTGACCGTGGCGCGCAGTCCCAGTAACTCCTTGCCGACCTGCATCTCATCCATGCGGTCGATGCCGTCGAGGCGCTGCTGCCAGCGCGAAAGGCTTTGCTCACCGGCTTTGGTCAGCGCGATCCCGCTCTGAAAATTAAACTGCCTTAGCTGTCCCCAAAAAAGTTGCGGATATGCCACGGCGGCGATCGCGGGCGGCTGAAACGGATCGTCGTTGAGCCAAATCTGCGGCGAACTTGTCCGAGGCACGGGCGCCGCCTCCTTGGCGCGCTGCAGGCGATCGATGATTGCCGGGATCGGTCCTTCGCCCGTCTGTTTCCACGAGGCTGCAATCCATCCGCCAATCTGGCAAAACGTGATGCAGTTCTTCTTTTTTCGATCTTCGTAAGCATAAAGCGCCACGCCATGGTATGTGGATTTCGTGATCGTATAACTCTTGGGCTTGGGTTTTTTCTCGGTTGATTTTTTGTTCCTATTCTTGGGGTCCGGCGTGGGCGTGGCGTCCGGCTGATCCATATCCGGTTCGTCGTAGAGCAAGCCGACAAACGGAGCCACGCGCCGGGCCAGCGTTGTATCACCGCGCAGCAGAATCACCAGCCCGACGCGCCCGTCGGCGTTGGCCTGCTGTGTGGCTTTTGGATTGTTTGATTTCAATTCCGCCGTGCTGGCGGCATGTTCGGTGGTTGCGGGCCACTGTCCGAAAACCAGCCACGCTTCCTGCCCAACCAAACTCATGAATGTGCTTTTGTAATTGGCCAGGCGTTCTTTGGCGCCGTCCTCGCCTTTCTTTTTTACCCAGCGCGGCCATTCATCCAGCGCCACCATCAGTTCCTGCAATACGGCGTCGGCATCCGTCGCGGGATGGTTTTTCCATTGGCGCATCCACGCCGCCTCGAAGTCCTTAAGGCGCAGTGCGGCGGACATTTGTTCGGGGAAAAAGAGTTCCACGGGCATCGGTTTTTCGTGAGGATACAGTACAAGCAAAAAGATTGGCGGTGCTCCGAGAAGAAGCACCGCCAGTCCGCAAAGGAAACGCCAACTGGGCCCGCGACGGGTCATTCGCGCAAGTTCGATTCCCAATAAGCAGTATCAATGAAGCGTTGCCACATGCTGCTGGTTTCGTCGCTGGCCGTGGGCACGTGCATCGCCAGCCACGAGGGGCGCTTGGGCACTTTCAGCGGCATCATGCCGCATTCGCTCAGCAGGCGACTGCCCTTCTTTGTATTGCAGGCGGTGCAGGCAAGCGTCACGTTTTCCCAGATCGTGCGGCCGCCGCGCGACTTGGGCAAAATGTGGTCGATCGTCAGATCGTCCTTGCTGGGCTTGCGTCCGCAGTACTGGCAGGTGTAATGGTCGCGCATGAAGATGTTGCGACGATTAAATTGCACACTGCGCGGCGGGCAGCGCTGGTAGCGCGAGAGCACGATGACCTGCGGCAGCAGCATCTGGAATTGCGGCGTACGCAGCATGGGGCGAGGGTCGCCACCCGGCGCCGAGGAGTCGGCGAAGTTGGAGAGTTCGCGCCATGAATTGAAATCGTGGGTGCGGTAATCTTCGGAGACGACGAGCGCCAACTCCTGGAAGAGCAGCGTCACCGCGCGTTTTACTGTGCAGACGTGAACTGCCATCCAGTGTTTGTTCAGAACGAGAACCTGGCGGTTGAGCATGGCCAGTTCGCTCCCAGCATCCTGTCAACCCGGGCAGTAACCCAGCCCTTTGGCAGCCGCTCGAGCCGCGAGACACATCGCCGGCCAGCGGAAGATGCATACTCATCAACTTATACTAAATGTCGTTTCAATCGTCCAGTGGTGAAAAGTTAAATTGCCATTCAGCTTGACGCCGCTTAACGGCATCGCCGACCATCGCAGGCATGAAACGTTCCTTTGCATCACTTGCCGATCCCGAACTCATTGCACTGGCCATCTCGCTGGAAGAAGAGGAGGCGCGGCTCTACAGGGAGTTCGCACGCCGTGTGCGTAACGATAACCCGCATCTGGCTGCCGAAATGGAAAGTCTGCGCGCGGAAGAAGCTGAGCATGCTGCGCTTTTGCGCAGGGAGTTTTCAAAAGTGTTTGGCGGGGAAGAGATTCCGCTGTTGCGGCGTGAGGATGTGGCGGGTTTTATTCCTGCATTTACGCTTCCTCCGGAAGGCGACCTTAGCGCGCGGCAGATTATGAATCATGTGGGCGTAAGTGAAGCCGAGGCCGGTCAATACTATGAGCGCGCGGCGCGGGTTTGCCGCGACGCGGGGCTGAAGAAAATGTTTCTGGAGCTTGCTGAAACTGAGCGCGGGCATCAATCGACCGAAAAGCGCATTGGCGCGGCTATTAAACTGGATGAATCGACGGGGATTGATCCGGAAAAGCATCTGTTTTTGTTGCAGGTGATTCAGCCGGGGCTTGTGGGGCTGATGGATGGATCGGTTTCGACGCTGGCTCCATTGTTTGCAGCGGCATATGCCACACATCGGTCGCATGATGCGTTTCTGGTGGGTCTGGCGGCGTCGGTGGGCGCGGCGATCAGCATGGGGTTTGCGGAAGGGCTTAGCGACGATGGGAGTTTAACGGGGCGCGGGAAGCCGTTGATGCGCGGCGTGGTGACGGGCGGGATGACATTTGTGGGGGGGATATTTCACACGCTGCCGTTTTTAATCTCGAATTTCAATATTGCGAATTCACTCGCCATTGTCATTGTGCTTATGGAATTAGCCGCCATTTCATGGGTGCGAAAAAAATACATGGATACGCCGTTTTTGCGCTCGGCGTATCAGGTGGTGATAGGTGGTTTATTGGTGTTTTTTGCGGGGGTTTGGATTGGGCATGGGTAGTTGAGGCTGGAGGTTGAGGCGAGTGATCCCGACGATACGGCTGGCAATATTCGTCCTTGTTACTCTTGCGTGCCAAATGCTCTCGGGTTGCGCGAGTAACCATCATACTTATTCGCTTAGGTTGATTCCGCCACAACTTGGCTTTAATGGCGCGAGCATATTTGAACTTCAGAACAAGTCAAATGAGCCATTGAGAATCCATTGCGAAGGATACGTAAACTATGAGGCTCTCGAAAACGGCGGACGCCAAGTCGAGCCGACCTTAATCGACGGACTTCCCATGCCTCTGTCGGTGTCATGGGAGGTTCTGGATCAAGGAAAGTGGCACCACTGTATCAATATGGGGGGTGGGCATCCTCATACCGACTATGACTTCGTGTTAATGAAGGGCGAGAAGATAAGATTGAGAGTGCCTGGGCCTTACATCACTGCCGAAGCCCTAATATTTGAGATCAATGACAAAGATCCAGATAAGGATAGGAAGGAGCTGAAATTCATCAATCCGACGCAGGCGCGCCTCATACTTGGGGACTTGAAGTCAGAGGCCTTTGAAGTAAACATATTTCCTATATAAAAGAGTTCATCAACAACCCAAGATTCTGCCAAGTAGCGGAAACAGTGCGATTGAACTCGCAAGAGCGTGGGCCTACTCTGATCGCGCGATTTCATTAGGCCAACGCTTGGTGCACTGATTTAAGAATTTCGTCCAGCGTCGCTAGCTTTTTCCATTCGATGACTTCAGCGAGTTTTGAGATTTCGGGGACGCGGCGGTCTAGGTCTTCGAAATCGGGGCCGTAGGCTTCGGCGTAACTTACATATTTGATCTCGGATTTGCTGCCGGTGAGGGCGATGATTTTTTTTGCTAGGTCGAGCATGGTTACTTCTTCGGTGTTGCCGATGTTGAAGACTTCGCCGTTGGAACGCGGGGATTCCATGAGTTCGATCACGGCTCGCACCACGTCGCGGACGTGAACGAAGCAGCGGCGCTGGCTGCCGTCGCCATAGACGGTGATGGGCTCGCCGCGTAGCGCCTGACCCATGAATCGCGGGATCACCATGCCGTAACTGCCGGTCTGGCGCGGGCCGACGGTGTTAAAGAAGCGCGTGACAAACGTCGGCATGCGTTGTTCGCGCCAATAAGCCAGCGCCAGGAATTCATCGATGGCTTTGCTGCAGGCGTAGGCCCAGCGCGGGCATGTTGTGGATCCAAGGAGAAGATCGTCGCCTTCGCCAAACGGCGTGCGCACGCCTTTGCCGTAGACCTCGGATGATGACGCGATTTGTACTTTGCGCCCCTTGCGTGCGGCGAGGTCCAATACGATTTCGGTGCCGCGGATATTCGTTTGAATGGTTTCCACGGGTTTTTCAAAAATAAGTTTCACGCCCACGGCCGCGGCCAGATGAAACACACCATCGACGCGATCGATGAGTTCCGACATGAGGCCGGTATTCATGATCGTATCGATGGAATAATGAAAACCGGCGCGGCTTTTGAGTGGATCGATATTGGCAATGGACCCGGTGGAGAGGTCGTCGATGACCCAAACTTCGTGGCCGCGGGATAATAATGTTTCCGCAAGGTGCGACCCGATGAAACCTGCGCCGCCGGTGATTAAGTACTTGGACATTATATTCTAATTCAACCTTTCACACTCATTCGAGCCAACTACACAGAATTAAAGCCGCACATTGTCTATGAGTCTTGCGGTCGACAATTTTACTGCCGTCGCCAGCAACGTATTTCCAGGCTCCGCGCTTTCGACAGCATCGAGTTTATCCATTGACCGCGTTTCAATATACTCCACCTTCATCCATTTCGATCCTTCAATCGACTCGCGAACGATTTCTATCAGCCGCGCCGCGCTTCGCTCGCCATTTTCAAACGCTTTCCGTGCCGCGCGCAGCCCTGCATAAATCTTCGGTGCATCCGCGCGCTGTTCGGGAGTTAGGTAGGCATTTCGCGAGCTCATGGCCAGTCCATCGGGCTCGCGCACGGTTTCCACTCCGATCATCTCGATGGGAATATCCAGATCGTGCACCATGCGCCGCAGGACCAGAAATTGTTGCGCGTCTTTCCAACCGAAAAGCGCCATCGTTGGTTGGGCGAGCATGAAAAGTTTCATGACGACGGTCGTGACGCCCTGGAAATGGCCGGGACGCGAGGCACCGCAGAGGACGCCGGTCATCTTTTCAACCGCGACGTGGGTTTGGAAGCCTTCGGGATACATGGCATCTTTCGTGGGGGCAAACAGCACGTCGACGCCGCGCACGCGACAGCCTTCGGCATCAGCTTCAAATGTCCGCGGATATTTTGCCAGGTCTTCGTTGGGGCCAAATTGAATGGGGTTTACGAACAGGCTGACGCTGACTTTATCGGCGCGGCGGCGCGCTTCGTCGATCAAGGTAAAGTGGCCGGCATGCAGTGCGCCCATCGTCGGCACGAATGCCGAGGACTGTCCTGTGCCGCGCCAGTCCAGCGATTGCTTTTGGAATTCCAATGGGTCGGTTATTATTTCCACGGCCATGCTCCGGGATGCGTTACGTCTTTTATTCCATAGCGCCGCGAGACCGCAGTTGCAAGCGGCGTTGCCAAATCCACGATAGCATGAAAGGCGCCCGGCAGTTGTCGCGCGTGTCATATTATGCCGGTCCGTCAATATTTTATGTGAAGGTTTTCGATGCGCTGGGTTAGGATCAACTAACATCATTTGCGGAACTGCTGATGGGCGATGGCGCGGCGATGATGCTTTGTTTCGCTCGCCGCGCGCACTTTCGGCCAATCGACACACGGGGGTAATGCACTTGGAACCCAACGATCCTCAGTCACCGTATCCACCCAATCAGAATGATCCTTCGTCCGGTGAAGCGCGTCCGCCGGGACAGGGATGGTCGCCGCAGGAGACGCCGCCGTGGGGGACAACGCCGCCGTCGTCTGCGTCCGCCCAACCCAGCGGACCTCCTCCGCGTTATGCACCGAATAATCCGTCGGCTTCATCGGCGACGCCGCCCCCTTATCCGCAACAACCGCCACAGCAACCTCCACCCGGACAAGGCCCGCCGCCGCCTTTTCCGCCGCCGTATGCCTACTATCGCCAGCCTCCACCTCCTCCCCCGCCGCGGCGCGGGTCGGTGTGGCAGGTGCTGTTTGCGCTGGTTGTGCTATTTGGACTTTTTGTGGTGGGCATCGTTTTTATCGCGGCGATGCTGGGGGGCGGATCGAGTGTTGAGGAGGAGACGCCCACGCTGGCAGGGGCCTCGGGGAACAGTCTGGCCGTGGTGCGCATTGAAGGCGTGATTCAGCCGGGCGAGGACATGTCATTTTGGACGCAGTCATTCAAGGCGATTGAGAAGAACAAGCGGGTGCGCGGCGTCGTGGTGCGTGTGAATTCGCCGGGAGGCGCGGTGGGCACGTCGCAGGAACTTTATGAAATGATCAAGCGGCTGCGCGATGCGAACAAAACGGTTTATATCTCGATGGGCGACGTGGCCGCTTCGGGAGGGTATTATTTATCTGCGGCCGCAGATCGCATCTACGCGCTGAACGGGACGCTTACCGGATCGATCGGCGTTATTTTCTCAACGCCGGAGATCAGCGCGCTTGCCGAGAAAATCGGGATCACCGAGAACACGGTGACGAGCGGCAAATTTAAAGATGCGGGGTCGCCGTTTCGGCCGATGAAGCCCGAGGAGCGGGCGTTGTTCGATAACCTGATACAGGATACGTACAATCAGTTTCTGGATGACGTGCTGGCGGGCCGCGCGAAGACGATTCAAGCGGCGTGCGCCAAACTTGCTCCTGGAGAATGGACCGCGTTGCTGCTGGATAATCCGGCGAACAAGGAGCCTCGCGATTATTTGAAGTCGATCGCCGATGGGCGCGTGCTAACCGGACGGCAGGCGCTGAAGGTCGGACTGGTGGACGAGATCGGCACGTTTGAAACGGTGGTGCGGGAACTGGGTTCGGAGTTGGGCATTCGCGGCGAACCGGACCTGATTGAGATTCGCAAGAAGCGCGGGTTTTTGGAACGCCTGTCGGCCAGCGCCGGGCGCTTCATGCCGTTTACGCAGTCGCCGGTGCAGTTCAAGATGCAATTGCCATGAGTGAAGCCGCCCCGGAAGGCGCGGGAAAAAAACGAAGGACACGAGAGCCGAGGCGCGCCGCCGGACCACTACGCCGACTGCGTCACGCCGCGATCGTGCCATTGCTCGACGCAACGCGCTGGATCGCGATGCGCCTCAGCCATCGCAATGCGATTCGCGTGGGCGCGGCGCTCGGCAGCATCGGCTGGTTTTTCGCTAGAAGAACGCGGCGCATTGCCGAGGCTCAATTGTTGCAAGCGGGCATTGCGGAGACACCCGATGCGGCACGCAGGATTTCGCATGAAGTTTTCCGCTCGGTGGGCATGGGCAGCATCGAGTGGCTGCATGCGAGCAATTGGTCGGTCGAGCATTACCTGCGCGTCGTGAGCGTCGAGGGCGAAGAGCACTTGCAGACGGCCCACGCCGCCGGGCGCGGCACGATTTTCGTCTCGTTGCACATGGGCAACTTCGAGTTTCTACCACTCATCTACGAGGCCCTGACGCGGCGTCCGATCTGCGCCGTGATGACCGAACAGCGTAATAAAAGCCTGAACGACTGGATCGTCAAGGCGCGCAACAAGTCCTCCTTTCACATTATTCCGAGCGAACGCGCCGGCATGGGCGTGCTGCGTCACCTGAGGCGGGGCGGGGCGGTGGGGCTGATGGCCGATCAGGATTCGCGCCGGGTGCGCGGCATCTTCGTTCCTTTTTTTGGCCGGCTGGCGCTTACGCCTATCGGTCCCGCGCTGTTCGCGCGGCGCGGAGGCGTCGCGATCATTACAGCCGCACTGATTCGCGATCCGGCCGATCCCACGCGGCATATTTGCACCATCGGCGCGCCGCTCTGGACCGATCCGGCGTTGGACGAAGATGCCGACATTACGCGCCTGACCACCGCGTTTACTGCCCAAATGGAAGCCGTGGTGCGCCGCGCGCCGGGCCAATGGGTGTGGTTTCATAAACGCTGGAAACATCAGCCGGGCCGCAATTTGTCGCTTAAAGCCTAGCCGAAGCAAAGGACATTTCCTTTCTTTGCTTGGCAACCCCGCGCAGCATCGGACATAATATGTCCAGGCGCTTCAGCACGTTGCAAGCTAACGTAGGGCGCGAGCTTACCATTCATGGAAATCGCATGACGCTCCCGGCAAATTTCAGCTTTACTTGGAAAAAACTGGTCGCGGGATCGGCGCATCCCGGAGCCGGGCGGACGTTGGCAGCGGCTCTGGAATCACTGCGACGAAATGGCTTCAACGCGATCGTTTCGATGACAGAAAATCCCCTCGATTTTTCGATGATGCGGGAGTTCGGGTTCGATTATTTGCACCTGCCGGTGGAGGATTTTACGGCGCCCGATCTCAATCAAATTGAGCGCGCCATGGAGTTTATTCTGCATCAGAACTCGCTGGGGCACGCCGTGCTGGTGCACTGCCAGGCGGGGATTGGGCGCACCGGCACCATTCTGGCTTGTTTCCTGGTGACCCAGGGCATGGAGCCCAATCCGGCGATTCAGACGGTGCGCGATCTGCGACCGGGATCGCTGGAAGTTTACACGCAGGAGTATGCGGTGCATCAATTCGCCCGCCGCTGGCACGAGGGCGAACAGGAGCGGCGCAAGCGTTGAGTGCCCGGAAACCGAAACCCGTGTCCGACCCGGATCCCAATTCTATTTTCATAGCCCCGGCACCGGCAGCCGGAGCCCCGGCGGGATCGATTCCGGAGCCGCGCGGTCCGCTGGCCGTCACGCTGCCTCCACCCGTGGCTGCGATGACCTCGGCCATGACGCAAATGGCGCAGCACCGCAGGCCTCCCGATGGCGCGCTGCGCACCCTGGCGGGACTTATGATCGTGTGGGCGAGCCTCTTTCTTGTGATCATGTCGAACAAACTCTCCGACACGGAGCTTACGCTTCGCATCCCCGGAGTCGATCCGCTGCATCCCGGTCCCTCGCTGGCGCGGCTGCTTGAGCCGCGCAATACGCTGCTGATGTCACTGGGCAAGTTGCACCTTCAGGCTTCGCCGCGCGATGCGCTGCTCAACCTGGCGCACGAGGTTGGCTTTACGCTGGACCCGGAAACGCTCAGCAAGGCCGACGTTAAGGACAAAACGACATCGATCAGGATTCAGAACATTCCACTGTATCAGGCGATCCACCAGTTGCTGGACGACCCCGGCAAGGGGTTTGCGCTTGTCGACCGCACGCTGCTTGTTTATCCGCAGTCGCTCGTCCTGAAAACGCCGGTTGGCGGCAGCACTGAGGGACAAAGTCTGGACTGGAAGGCCAGCATGCGGCTCGCGCGGCAGCAGACGCTGATTGTCCCCAGCGGGGCGTCGGATATCTGGTTCACGATCACGCTGGCCAACAATCCCGCGGATGCCAGCGGCGCGCTGGACAATGTGCAGGTGGAAGTGTGGAAGGGTGGCGAGTGGCTGACGATGGTCAAAGGGGCGCTGGATGAACATGGCAGCGCGCAACTGAACCTGACGACCGTGGGACGCGTGACATTTTCGATCCAGCGCATCGAGCCCGCGACCAAGGAACAGGGCGGCCTGTATGCCATGGAGTTTTACTACCAATCCTTTGGCGCATAATTTGAATAACAATGAAGGCTGAGGGTCCGCACGGCCCTTTGAAGGTGTGAGGAAACGAAACCATGATCCGGATCCGATGTCTCCAATTATTGCAAATCCGCCGCGTCACTCTGGCGGCGGCGCTGTTGCTCGGATTAACCGTTGCATTCACGGCTTCCGATGCGACAGCTCAGGGGGCCGCGGAGCCGCCGGGGGGCGGCGGATTCCAGAAGCCGCCTCCGATTCGGACGGACTTGAAATTCGATTCAACCGACGCCATTCGCGGACATATTGCCGAACACCGTTCCGATTTTTTTGTCGGCGAACCGGTCGTCATTCCCATTGTGCTGGTTAATCACATGCAGCATCCGATCACGCTGCGCACCAATTTCAATCCGCGCGGCAACCTTGTTGTAACGATCCAGCGCGAGAACCAGGCGCCGCAGCCCTATTATGGCCCGTACAAACTGGCCATTTACGCCCCGCTGGACATCAAGATGGACCCGATGGAGCAGCTTGACCGGCAGCTCCTGATTTGGGGGGACGGCAACAGCGACAGCGGCCTGGCGCTGCCCGAGCCCGGCACTTACACGGTTTCGATATCGATCAAGCTGGAAGTTCCGGAAGCGAAATTCATCGATCAGCCGACGTTTCCTCCTTTCCAGCTTCGCGTCCTGGCGACCCCGCCGGCGCTTGCCCCGCTGGTCACGGAGCTGCGCGGTTGGCGCGGGTTCATTCCGTTGCAGCTTAAAGTCCCGCCCGAGGGCCACGAGGAACGGCTCATGGAGCTTATCCAGCAGTACCCCAACAACCCGCTGACGCCGTACATGTGTTATGCGGCGTACAAGGAATTGCTGCGGCAATATAATCTGCACCCCGAAGACAAAACGCTGGCCGACCGCATGCTGTATTACCTGCAAATAGCGGTCGTCCCGGAAACGTCGTTTCAAATCGAGGCTCTGAATGAATTGTTGAGCATTTTCGACCAGATGAACCTTTCGATACCGGCATGGAGCACGGCGACGCGCATCCTGCAAGTCATGCCACGAGATCTTCAAGGGCTTGTGGGAAACAGCAAGCTGATGCAGAAGTATCTCATCAACAGCAAGGAACTTAAAACAGAGCAGTACTGGTCGATATTGGATGATTACAAGCCCGCGGCGGGAGGGAACGCCGGCGCGGCGCCGAAATGACCGGCCCGCACGGAGATCGTGGCGTTCACGCGACGCCGACGGATGCCAAAGGCGCGCCAGCCCAGGATCGCCCGCTCACGGTTGGTGAACTGGCCCGCCGAGTGGTGCGGCTGCTGGAAAGCGATATCGGGACTGTTCACGTCGCGGGCGAAGTTTCCAACCTGCGCAGCCCGCAATCGGGACACTGCTATTTTTTGCTCAAAGATTCCGAGGCCGCCGTGAATGCGGTTTGCTTTCGCGGGACCGTGACGCGGCAGAATTTCAAGCTGGCCGACGGAGCGAAAATTGAAGTCCGCGGCCGCATGACGGCCTACCCGCCGCGCAGCGAATATCAAATCATTGTCGAGTCGATGCGCGAGGCCGGCAGCGGCGACTTGATGCGGCGGCTGCTGGAATTAAAAGACAAACTCAAGGCTGAAGGCCTTTTTGAATCATCGCGAAAGCGTACCATCCCGCGATTGCCTCGAGCCATTGGCATCGTGACTTCGCCCACGGGGGCCGCGCTGCGCGACATGCTGCACGTGCTGCGGCGCCGCGCGCGGGGGCTTTCCATTTACGTTTCGCCGGCCGCGGTGCAGGGAGACGCCGCACCGCTGGAGATCATTCGCGCGCTGGAGCTGCTTGCGCTGCACAATAAAGTCGAAGTCATCATCGTGGGGCGCGGGGGAGGGTCGTTGGAGGATCTGTGGGCCTTCAATGACGAACGCGTCGTGCGGGCGTTGGCGGCTTCGCCGATCCCCGTCATTTCAGCAGTGGGTCACGAAACCGATACGACGCTTGTCGATTATGCATCCGACTTGCGCGCGCCGACTCCCAGCGCGGCCGCGGAATTGGTCTCGGCGCATCACGACGAAATCACGATGCAGGTGGAGCAATGGCAGCGCAGGCTGTCGCGTGCCATGGGCAGCGCGCTCAGTCAGCGCCGCGCCCGTTTGGAGCGCTGCCAAAATAGCTGGGGGCTGCGTTCGCCAACCGAGCGCCTGGCGCGAACGGTTCAGCGACTCGACGACCTGCGCCAACAGGTGGAGCAAGCCACGCTGCGGGGCATTGCGCGCCGCAGGACCACGCTGGAGGCATGGAGCGGGCGGCTGGAGCGCGCCCACCCCAGAAAAACGGCGGCTCTGCAGGCAAATAAGCTGCAAGCCGCTTCGCAGATGCGCGGGCAATTGCAAGCGCGCCTGACACAGGCGATTTCCGGACACTTGCGCGGTGCGCAATTGGAATTCGGCGCATTGCAGCAGCGCCTGACGACCGCGAATCCCGAAGCGATCCTGCAACGCGGCTACAGCATCGTGACCAAGGGACAGGCGCAAAAGATCGTCACGCGTCCGGAGCAAGTGAGAGTGAACGAGACAGTTCAGATTCGCAGCGCCGGCGGCACGTGGCGCGCGGCGGCGATATCGAATGAGCCGGATTTATTCGAAGGCGCGACCTAACGATGTGGGGCGCGAGCAAACCGCACAAGTATGACGGCTTGTTAGTGAAACATGGGAAGTCTAAGCAACAATAACACGATTGGAAAAACGAGCGTCATGAACGCCGCCGTGCTCCAGAGGTAACCGGCATTGGCGAGGTCGACGTCGAGATCGAAGATCGTGGCGAGCGCCACGGCGTAGGTGCCGACGGGCATGAAGCTGATGATCAACAGCGCGCCGGCGGGCAGGCCATGGATGCCGAACAACAGGCACAACAGCACCGTGATGATCGGATGGATCAGGAATTTTACGGCAAAGAGGCGGACCATCAGCGCGGTGTAGCCCGCCATGCGCCGGAAGTGCAGGCGCGTGCCGACGCCAAACATCACGATGGCCGTTCCCGCGAAAACCATCCACTTGAGCAACACAACCCAGCCGTGCGCCATCGGGACGCGATAGGCGTTTAGAAATCCGCCCGCGATGAGTCCCGCCAGGACCGAGGCCTGCGGCGAGCGAAGCGTAAGTTGAAGCGTTTCGCCGAACGATTTACCGCCGTGTCCCCAATGCCTCGCCATGGGAAGCCAGACGAGCACGAAGAACGCGGTGTACGAAACAAGACATATGGCATTGTAGGGATAGGCCGCTTCGCCGAGCAAAAGAAGCGTAATAAAACCGGCCAGGAGATGACCGGAGTTGCTGAGTGGAACGAGCAGCGAGAACGATCCAGCGGCGGGGCGCGAGAGTCCGCGCCGGGCGAGCTGGGTGCTCCAAATCGCGCCCAGAATCGTGGAAACGGCATGGAGCAGCGCGGTGATCAAAGGCACGCGATACCACGACGGATCGGAGCGATCGAGCGGCCAAATGCCGCAGCAAACCACGAATGGCGCGATGAAAATAAAATTGACGTTGTGCAGCCGCGGGGCGAGGGAAGGGGCGATCATGTTCATGCGGCGCAGACGATGACCGGCCAGCAGCGGAAGCCAGACGAGAGCCTGTGATGACAGAAATGATGAGACAAAACTGGAGATGGCTGCGCGCTCCTTGCGGCGGACGGGACGTGAATTGGCGAGTCTAGCGCGTTGAAGAAAGGAATGCTATGAGGTGTCTATTCGGCCTGAGTTTTATGGCACTTGAAGTGATCGTTCATGGCGCGTATGATCTGCGCACACACCATAGACAGCACAGACAAAAAAATATAGGAGTCCCAGCGATGCCAAACACCGCGCGCGCTTTTACATTGATTGAATTGCTGATCGTTGTCGCGATTATCGCCATTCTGGCGGCGATCGCGGTGCCCAATTTTCTGGAGGCGCAGACGCGTTCCAAGGTGAGCCGCACGAAAGCCGACATGCGCACGTTGCATACAGCGCTCGAGGCCTATCGGCTGGATCACCGCGATTACCCGCCGCATCGGCTGCCCAATGGCTTTGAGTTCGGTTATCCGGATCGTTACGTGCCGCTTACGACGCCCGTGGCCTTTATGACTTCAATCCCGGCGCGCGAAGTTTTTTATACGCACGATATCGGCGGCGATGGCGGCTCGCTGGAATGGGTTTCCTACACCAACTTCGCCAGCTTTCCCTCGGACCATGCGTTGTTTCCCGCCGTGGAGCAACACCGGTTTTTCCTGCGCAGCCGGGGTCCGGACACCGTGAATGAATCGAACAGTGTGCGTAATACGTACTTCACTGGCGGGGGGCTCGCCGCGGCTCCGTCATTTATTTACGATCCGACCAACGGAACCGTTTCGCGAGGC
>JADMIO012770965.1_pt1 | contig 52104 bp, 41 predicted proteins | sample 8958161 | NCBI WGS metagenome assembly JADMIO01 (sample SAMN16585339, study PRJNA669376) | soil metagenome | isolation source: Crop rotation soil | place: USA: Cullars Rotation, Alabama | collected 2011
CGGTCACTATCACCGATCCTGCTCCGATCACGGCAACGACCACCATTACCAATGCCCTCTGTACTGGCGGCGCAACCGGCTCGGTCGTCATCACCCCAACGGGTGGTACGGCACCATACACTATTACACCAGCACAGACCAACCTCGCGGCTGGCAATTACACCTTCACTATCACTGACGCCAATGGATGTACGACGACTGTACCCGTCACCATCACCCAGGGAGGTTCGCTCACCGCTGCAACCACAGTAACCAATCCCACCTGTAACGGTGGCACCAATGGATCGGTCATCATCACCCCAACCGGTGGCACCGCTCCGTATACCATCACTCCAGCACAGACCAACCTGGCCGCTGGCAGCTATACCTTCACCGTCACCGATGCCAATGGTTGTACCATCAATGTACCGGTCACTATCACTGACCCTGCTCCGATCACGGCCACGACTGCTGTCACCAACGCCCTCTGTGGCGGTGGCGCAACCGGTTCGGTCATCATCACGCCAACCGGTGGTACGGCACCATATACTATTACACCAGCTCAGACCAATCTCGCGGCTGGTAACTATACCTTCACTGTGACGGACGCCAACGGCTGTTCCATCACCGTACCTGTCACGATTACGCAAGGCGGTTCGCTCACCGCTACCACTGCTGTGACCAACCCAACCTGTAACGGTGGTTCCAATGGATCGGTCATCATTACGCCAGCCGGTGGTACCGCACCATACACCATTACGCCAGCACAAACAGGGCTCGCAGCCGGTAGCTATAGCTTTACCGTCACTGATGCTAACGGCTGTACCATCAATGTACCGGTCACTATCACCGATCCTGCTCCGATCACGGCAACGACCACCATTACCAATGCGCTCTGTAGCGGTGGCGCAACCGGCTCCGTCGTCATCACGCCCACCGGCGGAACAGCCCCATACACTATTACACCAGCTCAGACCAATCTCGCGGCTGGTAACTATACCTTCACTGTGACGGACGCCAACGGCTGTTCCATCACCGTACCCGTCACCATCACCCAAGGTGGTTCACTCACCGCCACCACTGCTGTGACCAATCCCACCTGTAACGGTGGCACCAATGGATCTGTCGTTATTACGCCGACCGGTGGAACAGCGCCATACACTATTACTCCGGCACAAACCAACCTGGCCGCTGGCAATTACACCTTCACGGTCACCGACGCCAATGGTTGTACCATCAATGTACCGGTCACCATTACTGATCCTGCTCCGATCACGGCCACGACCACCATCACCAATGCGCTCTGTAGCGGTGGCGCAACCGGCTCCGTCGTCATCACGCCAACGGGCGGTACAGCGCCATACACCATCACTCCGGCACAGACTAACCTCGCAGCCGGTAACTATACCTTCACCGTCACCGATGCCAACGGTTGCTCCATCACGGTACCTGTCACGATTACGCAAGGTGGTTCGCTCACCGCCACCACGGCTGTGACCAACCCCACCTGCAACGGTGGCGCCAATGGATCGGTCGTTATTACGCCAACCGGTGGAACGGCGCCATACACTATCACTCCAGCACAGACCAACCTGGCCGCTGGCAATTACACCTTCACCGTCACCGATGCGAACGGCTGTACCATCAATGTACCGGTCACCGTCGACCAGCCCGCCGCCATCACTGCTACCACTACAATCACCGATGCTACCTGCGGCAATGCAAACGGCTCTGTCGTCATCACGCCGACCGGCGGAACAGCACCTTATACCATCACCCCAGCGCAGACCAATCTCGCTGCTGGCAACTATGTCTTCACCATTACTGACGCTAATGGATGTAGTGGCACAGCGAATGCAACTGTTAATGCAAATGCCAATCCTGTTTTGCAGATCACCAACCCGGTCGCCGTCTGTTCCGGAACCGTAGACCTGACAGCCGCCGCTGTCACCGCTGGTAGCGATGCAGGACTCACCTATACCTACTGGACCGATGCGTCCGCTACCCTAGCCCTCGCTACACCCAATTCGATAACAGTCAGCGGCACTTATTATATCAAGGGCACTTCCGCCGGCGGCTGCTTTAGCATCAAGCCCGTCACCGTAACAATTTCCAATACACCTTTCCTGAATATCAATAACCCGTCAGCGGTATGTTCCGGAACCATAGACCTTACTAATGCAGTTATTACTGACGGCAGCGATGCAGGACTCTCCTTCACTTATTGGAGCGATGCCGGGGCCACCACAGCCCTCACCACTCCAAATGCAATATCCGCGAGTGGCGTATACTATATCATGGCTAGCTCCGCCAGCGGCTGTTCATCCATCAAACCCGTCACAGTTGCCATTTCCTTAACGCCGAAATTGGTGATCACGACTCCGGCTGCTGTCTGCGGTGGAACCCTGGACCTTACAGCTGCCCCGATCACCGCCGGTAGTGATGCAGGCCTCACGTATACCTATTGGACCAACGCAGCAGCTACCACAGCTCTCTCCACCCCCAATACCGTTAACACCAGTGGCACCTACTATATCAAGGGAACCGCCTCCGGTGGCTGCTTTAACATCCAACCAGTAACCGTTACAGTTAGTCCCGCAAGTAATATGGTCATTACCAACCCGGCTGCCGTATGTTCCGGATCCGTGAACCTCACCGCTGCGACTGTTACAGCCGGTAGTGACGCAGGTCTCACCTATACCTATTGGACCGACGCAGGTGCTACCACAGCACTAGCTACGCCCAATGCCGTGGCTACCAGCGGCACGTACTATATCAAGGGAACAGCCGCCGGTGGGTGCTTTACGATCAAACCCGTCTCTGTCACCATCACCTCTACTCCGAACCTGGTGATCACTAACCCCGCTGCTATGTGTACGCCAGGCCTGGCTGACATTACCGCTGCAGCTGTCACTGCCGGCAGTGACGCAGGCCTCACCTATACCTATTGGACCGACGCAGATGCCACCACAGCCCTTGCAACCCCCAATGTTGTATCTACCAGTGGCACTTACTATATAAAGGGAACTGCCACCGGAGGCTGCTCCACTATCATGCCAGTAACGGTTCTCTTCAATCCGACCCCGACAGCCACCCTGACAGGCAGCCGCACCATTTGTTCCGGGTCCGCCGTAACGTTGAATATACAATTGACAGGCACAGCTCCATGGAGCATAACGTACACAGATGGCATCACAACTACGACCATACCATCGATCGCATCGTCATCTTACGGACTGGTCGTAACACCAGGAGAAAACACAACCTATACGATAACATCTGTCACAGACGCAAAATGTAGCAATAGTTCGGTTAGCAGTGCTGCAATAGTTACTGTAGACAAACCAATAGCAGGGATCCGATACCCCGATGTAATGTCCTTTGCCTTTGTCCCCGCTCAACTTACTGCCAGGGACCTGGGCGATAATTATACTTATAGCTGGACTCCTCCTGATGGTTTGGACCAGGCAAATGTGATGAATCCCGTTTTCAACTATGGTACTCAAATGGAATACACCGTTAGGCTAACCTCTACTACAGGCTGCATAACGACAGATACAGTACTGGTAAGACTCACCAACGGAGGACAGACAGGTCTCACACCCAGTCTCTTCGTACCGAAAGCCTGGACACCAAACGGAGATGGAGTAAATGACTACCTGTTCCCATTCTGCGTCCATATCAGGGAACTCAAATACTTCCGGGTCTTCAATAGATGGGGTCAGTTGATGTTTGAGACGAATGTTATGGGTAAAGGATGGAATGGCATTTTCAATGGCCAACCCATGATAATGGACACATACACATGGACAGCAGAAGCCATCGGAGACGACGGCACCCTGATAAAACAAAGTGGAAATTCAATATTGTTAAGATAATCCCCTGAATCATGCAAAAGGGAAAAATCACTTAAAAAACACACGATTATGTCACCAAAGCACCTTGTCATCTTTTTCTTATCACTGATTGTGGCAGAATTCACATATGCTCAGGATCCAGCCTTTTCACAATTCTTCTCTTCACCGCTAAACGTTAATCCTGCCCTGACAGGAAGGATTAATAATAAATGGCGATTGATCTCCAATCTCAGAGATCAATGGATATCGCCCGCGAGCCCATACACCACGGGGACAATATCATTCGACACTAAAATATTAAAAAATAAGATCCCGGAAACCTCAGTTCTCGGAATAGGAGGTATGCTTATGTATGACCAGGATTTTGCAGGCATCCAAAAAGGAAACTATTTATCCATGGACCTTTCCTACAACATCAAACTTGCAGAAAGCGAAGATGGTGAACATAGACTGGGAGTTGGATTTGGCGCTACTTACATAAATAAGGTAATAGATTTCAGCGCATTAAATTTCGGAAGACAATTTACCGGATTTGGGTTCGACAATGGCCTTCCGTCAGGAGAGACAGCATTATCAAACATGAAACCCTGTTATTCGGCCAGCAGTGGCTTTATTTACAGTTACACCAGTAATATTACCAATGTCGATTTAGGCGTCGCAGGCTTCCATTTAAATAAACCCAAACAAACAGTAGTAAAAGACCCTCATCAATTCCTTCCTCCAAGATATGTAGTACACGGCAATTTTGAAACCATCCTTAATGATTACCTGGTCTTAAATACCAATGCCATTTACCAGGCTCAATCGGGTACCAGCTATTTTTCCGTGGGCGGAGCTTTGGGATACTACCTTTCAAAGACGGAAGAAGAGGATATTATTGTTAACGGAGGCTTGTGGTACTGGTCCAATAACGCAGTCATTCCGTATGTAGGTATCGTTTACAAAAATTTTCAATTCGGACTTACGTATGATATCACCGTTTCAAAACTTAGCCAGGCATCGGGGAAACCTAAAACTTTCGAGCTTTCCCTCATCATCAGAGGAAATGATAAACCTGCTGGTATCATCCCCTGCCCATGGAAATAGGGACCAATCTTTTTTGTATTATTTATTATACGGATCATAGTTGCAGTTGACAGAAATATCAATAGTTTCCGATATCTGTTTTGCGACAAGAGCTGGCACTTTGATATTATAATCTGCCAGCCGGGCTACAAATTTTGACGTTGCTTTCACTTTCCCACCGTCGACTATAATGGTTGCCGGAAATTTAACCTTTTGGGTAACGCCATGTATGGTAAGATCACCGGCAACATCTACGGGATAATTGCCATTACTGCTGAAATTGACTTTACTGATATCTGAAATATTCCCTTTGAAAAGAGCCTTTGGAAATTTTGTACTTTCCATATAGTTTTCATTAAAATGCTCTTCCATCAGTGATTTTTTGAATTTAAATCCTGTAACAAGCACCTGAAAGGCTACATCCCCATTCGATGCATCTATAAGACTGAAAACTTCATTATTTTTTGCGTCAATATTTTCTGCTGTAGTCACGGAAAAAATGGAGATCTCACCCGTCCTGGTAAACCATTTACCCTGAGCCTGCCCAAACGTGGATAGTGAAATGAGTATTGCCGGAATGAATGCTTTTAATAGTTTTATCATTTTACTTATTTTTTGAATGAGAAGATCCTTGAGATGTTAAAGCCCCATCTGAATTGCCCGGTTAGCCAGCTAGTGGTAGTATAAGGAAGATATTGATTCTCCAGGATAGCAGTACTGTTCGTAAAGGTGAAATCAAATACATGCCCTCCCGTCTCAAATTCAAGGCCCACACCAAGAGGATTATAGAATTTAATGCGATTAGCTTTGAAAGCGGCTATACTCGCATTGCTTCTGAACACCTTGAAATAATCGGCAATAAAGGCCATGCGTTTTGTGATTTTAAACCGGCCTCCGACTCCGACAGAATAAACATCATTTTGGTCATTATTTATGACATAATTGGTGTGTACCCAGCCCGGCACCACCATGAGCGATAGACGGTCGGAAAATTTTCTTGCTATTATCAATTGCTCTGTAAAGGACAGCCGGTCGGAAAAACTGCTGAAGTGATCCGGGGTGTTCGCTTTGACATTCGAAGCCATCGAGCTTACTACGGCATTGGAAAATGCAGTGACGGACACAGGCATATTATTATTTTCCGTTTGCTCAAGTAATTTGAATTTTAAGGACGTTTCATAAAGCTGTCTTACAGACGTCGCACCTTTTGAGCGGCTGACACCAACTGTTAAACGGTCCGTAATTCCATAGTCAAATGATATTCTTATATCGGTGGAATTTTCCATTCCAAAGAAAGATTTTTCTCCGCCATATTCTCCACCTATATCTCCAAACCGGTGGGAAACCCTGAAATCAAGCTCTTTCTTCTTGATCGTCTCATTTGTCCTGGCATTTATGAGGTGCGTCCCTTTGAAGGTAGCGTAAACATGGCTTGGTTTGTGGGCCTGCTGATTACTAACTTCATTATTCAGGATATTAGTCAGGCTATCCTGGCAATAGGTTTTAAAGACCGGCAGCAGGGTTGCCAGCAATAATACAATTCGCATCGTAGATCTTTTAAAATTAAATAGTAGAGCTATAAAAAATGATGAAGCTTTATTTAGGGGACCCCCTGTTTATCCAAGCCGTAATGAGCCCTTTGTCTGCCTCGGAAAAAGGGGTTCTCGGCGGAGGGGGCATCGAGCCTTCTACAATTGTCTCCTTTATGCGAACTCCATATTGAACAGCATTGTCATAGGTATTGGTATTTACCCAGAACGCCGCAGCCGATCCTGTAGAGGCATGACAGGAGCTGCAATTGTTTTTGAGCAATTTATATACATAATTGGTATAAGTCACGTTCGAATCGGTGACACCTTCAGGGACATAATTGGCTACCGGTTTTATATATTCTCCTTTCTTATAACATCCCATACAGACTGACACCAATAGAATAGCCAATAAACCACCGGCTCGCAAGATACTTACGCGCATACAATAGCATTTTTATGATCGGCTTGACGATCTGGTTACTGATCGAATTAATAGATCTTTTTATTCAATGACAAGACTCCTGATAAGAATCACGTCCGTCAGATACCCGGTACATATTCCTTTAATAACGACCCTGTCTCCGGGTTTTACTTTTTTATAGGAAGGAAGTGCGGCGGCTAGTGTGCAAGCAGTGCCAAACAGGGGATCGTTGGATCTCAGGACGATTACGTCCTCCCCCTGCTGATTATGTTTCATCTCCAGAACATCTCCTGTAACCTGCAATACTTTATTGAGGTACAATCGATTTGCCTCGCGTTCATCAGATGAGAATTTTTGATAGAGCTCCTCCGCGGTAAGAGGATACCCTTTTTCTGTCGCAATACTTTTTTCAGGTTTATTATATAGGTGAACAGCCCAGGCAACTAAACCGATGACCAACACCGGTATCATATAAAGAAGAATTCTCTTTGAGGACATAAAGCATATATTGGATTTTTATTAGATATTTCCTCAATAATTCAAAGAAGATGCCAAAAATTTAATTCGTCGAAATATAGTAAAACATCTACCCACTCATCAACATCTCTTGTATAATACACTGAACATCAATTAAATATCAATTTTTGTCCCCGCGTGCGGGATAAATTTGATATTTTAGGGAAAGAAATGGGGCAGACGATGATAAAGACCCTCCAACTAACTGCAGTTTTCATCTTTTTGGTGATATCTGTGATGGCACAGGATATCATCAGGAAAGAAGCAGATTCATTATTTAGCTCATTAAGCAAGCCCATCGCAGATACAGATCGCATGCATGCGTTACTGAAGTTAGCTGCTTTTAATATTCATCAACGCCGGATATCCGATACGACAATAAATGTTACAAATGCTTATATACGCGACGCAGAACAGTTGAATAAAAAACTGAAATTCCCTTTTTTTGCCGAGCATATTCTCTTGATCCGGTCTGGCCTATATAAAGCGCAAGGGAATGTAACATCGGGAAAATCGCTACTTAACCAGGCAATAGCTTCACTCCAGGCAAAAAATAATAAAGCATTATTAGGCAAGGCCTATTATGAGATGTCAGAGTATTATAGTGGGGATTTCTTGCATGAAACAATGCTTGCGCGCATTAAGTATTTACAATTAGCAATAGCCGCGCTTCAGGAAACAAATCATTTGGTTGAATTGGCTCGCTGTTACCGGTTCCTTGCAGACCTTCACCAGATGATCAACGATAACACAAGTGCTTTTGCGGAAGTCAAGGCTGCATTGAAGTATTATGATCTGGCAGGTTATAAAGAAAAGCAGGGTGCTGTATCCCTGCTCGGAAGGATCTATTATGAACAGGGAGACTACAAACAGGCGCTGACCTATGAATTGATGGCCTTGAAATTAGCTACCAACAGCAGTGATGACAACATAAGACTGCTATGCCAAATAAATAACAATATAGGTTATACGTATTTTAAATTGAACGAGGGTCAAAACGCATTGCAATTCTGGTTGCAAGCTTTGAAGATTGCAGAGCAGGACAAAGACAATGCGACCATATACCTGCTTGCGGCGAATGTTGTGGACGCATATTTAATGCTCAACACCCCTTTGGCTGCCGTAAACTTTTTTAACCATATCACTAAAACATTCAATAGGCCGGCGCAACTGAAGTATGAGGGCGGCGATTATGGTATTAGCCATACCTATCTGAAGATCTATATGGCGCTTAAGCAATATGACAAAGCTCAATTTTATTGTGACGAACTGATCAGGCAGGCAGCAAACCCCAATATTAACTTGTACACACTAAGCCTATATTATCAGCTTATTGCCAGGTATTATATTGAAACCGCCAATTATGAACAAGCCCAGTACTATCTAAAGAAAGATCAGGATCTTGTCAGCTCTCTGAAAAGCCTTTCAGGCATGGCCCAAAATTATAAACTATGGTTTTCTCTGGATACGGCAAGCGGCAGGTACCAGGAGGCGATAAGCAGCCTGATCAAGGCTAATGATGCCAAGGATTCAATCTTTGATGAAACCAAAAGCAAGCAAATAGCCCAATTGGGAGTTGAATTTGAGACTGAAAAAAAAGAAAGTCAAATAAATTTGCTCAACCAGAAAGCAATATTGGAAAACACGAAATTAAAACAAGCCGACTTTGTAAAGAATGTTACAATAGCCGGCGTAATATTGTTGCTAATTATAGCGGGTCTGCTTTACAAGCAAAGCAGCCTCAGAAAAAAAAGCAATGTGATCGTTACTCACAAGAACAAGCTACTGCAAAATCTACTGACAGAAAAAGAATGGCTGCTAAAAGAAGTGCACCACCGAGTAAAAAACAATTTGCACACTGTGATATGTCTACTAGAATCTCAAGCGAGGTACCTGGAAGAAGATGCGCTCAGGGCAATAGAAAGCAGCCAGAACCGGATCTATGCTATGTCATTGATCCATCAAAAACTATATCAGTCTGATGATATAGGCACTATTGACTTAAGCAGCTATCTCAGGGAGCTTACATGCTATTTGTCAGATAGTTTTGGCTCTCCGGCGAACGTCAGCATCCATTTAGGTATAGAAGAGGTAAACCTAAATCTCTCGCAGGCTATTCCGCTGGGTCTGATCATTAACGAAGCAGTTACCAATGCCTTCAAATATGCTTTTCCGAGTAAACACTCAGGGAAGATCACTATAGAATTGAAAAAGACGAATAACAATATAGAGGTCACGATTGCTGATAATGGAATTGGAATGCGGAACGTCAATAATGGCAGTCCCCCCAAGTCTTTAGGTCTTGACTTGATACGAGGATTGACATTAGAGCTACAGGGGCGTATTCTCTTTGAAAACGATAACGGCACCAGGATAAAGTTCTCTTTTCCTATCGAACACTTAAACAGTTCGGCAGAATCGCATTTATTCCATCGCGTCAATTCTAATGATATATGAAAACCAAGATACTCATAGTTGAAGATCAGTTCATTGAAGCCAACAATCTAAAAATGATCCTTGCAGCCGCGGGCTATTTGGTCTGCGGGATAGCCGGTTCGGTTCCTGAAGCTTTACCTCTGATAGAACAGGAAAAACCACAAATGGTGTTGCTGGACATTTATTTACGCGGGCCTCTCACTGGGATCGACCTGGCAGAGCAGCTGATATCCCGCAATATTGCATTTGTCTACCTTTCTGCGAATTCAAACCAACAAACGCTTGATGCCGCCAAAGTAACTAAACCATATGGTTTTTTGGTAAAGCCCTTCCGAGAAAGGGATGTGTTGATAATGCTCGATATAGCATTATATCGCTACCAATTCGAGCAAAAGAGTTTAATAAAGGTTCCCCCGGCCTCATCTGATCACAAGGGCATCAAGAACATGATCGGGCAAAGTAAAAACTTTCTTGATGTGCTGGCCCAGGTGAATGTGGTAGCACAATCCGAAACATCTGTTTTAATACTTGGGGAAAGTGGCACGGGGAAAGAACTTATTGCGCAGGCAACTCATCGGCTGTCCGAACGACGTACCAAACCCTTTATTGTCCTGAACTGCGCTGCGCTGCCACCCGATCTTATCGAGTCGGAGTTGTTTGGCCATGAAAAAGGTTCATTCACGGGAGCCTATGAAAAAAGAATTGGGAAATTTGAACAGGCAAATGGCGGGACAATATTCCTGGATGAAATAGGTGAACTTCCCCTGAGCTTACAAACTAAATTCTTAAGGGTTCTCCAGGAGCGGGAAATTGAGTCGATAGGAGGTAAAAGAAGATCAGTTGATGTGCGGGTTATAGCTGCCACAAATCGCAACCTGGAGCTCGAAATAGCAAATGGCCGTTTCCGTATGGATTTGTATTACCGGTTAAACGTATTTCCTATATATCTTCCTTCACTCAGAGAGCGACAGGTAGATATCCCTTTATTAGCCAATTACTTTATAGATCTTTATGCAAAGAAGATGAATAAAGCAGTAAAAGGGCTTTCTGCATCTGCTTTAGAAGCAATGCAGCGCTATTCATGGCCGGGAAATATCCGGGAATTAGAAAACATGATGGAAAGGAGTGTTATACTTGCAAATTCTCCGCTGATCAGTCATGTGCCACTGTCTCAGGATAACAATAAGGCTCAACTCATTCCGTCCGGAGACCGTATTAAAACAATTACAGAAATTGAAAAGGACCATATCCTGGCGGCATTGGAAAAATGTTCGTGGAAGCTTTCCGGCACGGACGGGGCTGCGAAATTGTTGGACATAAATCCCTCTACACTTCTTTCGAGAATGAAGAAGCTCGGGATAAAAAAGGAGATATCCTAAATTAAACCAGCTGTTTGGTGGTTATTCGGCGGCCAATGGCAGACCAACAAATGTGTTGGGGGACAGGTTGTTTTGTGCGTGATTATAAAGTTGAGGCCTAATTTGTAGAAGTTAAGATTTGATCTGACAATAGGGGTTAACTTTAAGTTACCACACTTTTAATCAACCCCCAAAATGTCAGATCATGAATCAGGAATCTAAGTTAATCAAAAGCAAGTTAGGACTGCTGAATTTGGCAGAACATTTAGGCAATGTCTCCCAGGCATGCAAAGTGATCGGTTATAGCCGAGACAGTTTTTACCGGATCAAACAATTGTATGAAACAGGTGGAGAAGTTGCACTTCAGGAAGTTAGCAGAAGAAAGCCTATCCTTAAGAATAGGGTCGAGCCGACAGTTGAGGAAGCGGTCGTCAAAATGGCCTTTGAATATCCAGCCTTTGGCCAGCAGCGTGCCGCCAATGAGCTGCGGAAGGCGAGCATCTTTATCTCCCCCGGTGGGGTTCGTAGCGTCTGGCAGCGCCACGATCTGGAAGTCTTTGACAAGCGCCTGAATGCTTTAGAAGCCCGTGTTGCCCAGGAAGGTCTGATCCTTACCGAAGCTCAGCTGATGGCCCTGGAACGCAAAAAGGAACGCCGGGAATCGCTGGGCGAGATAGAAACGGAACATCCCGGATATCTGGGATCCCAGGACACCTACTACGTCGGTAACATCAAGGGAGTCGGGCGGATCTACCAGCAGACCTTCGTTGACACTTACACCCGGCTGGCGTTCGCCAAACTCTATGAAACCAAGCATGCTATCACTTCAGCGGACCTGCTCAATGACAAGGTCGTTCCGTTCTTTGAAGAACAGGATATTCCCCTGCTCCGGGTCCTTACAGACCGGGGTACGGAGTACAAAGGCAAACCAGAATATCACGAGTATGAACTCTACCTGGCCATTGAAGGCATCGAGCATACCAAGACGCAGGTGCGCCATCCTCAAACGAATGGCATCTGCGAGCGGTTCCATCGCACGATCCAGGAAGAGTTTTATGCTGTTGCATTCCGAAAGAAGCTTTACGACAGCCTCGCCGCCTTGCAACACGATCTTGATGAGTGGATGGACTATTACAACAACCACCGTCCGCACAGCGGAAAGTATTGCTTTGGCAAAACGCCCATGGAAACTTTTAACCAATCTCGTACCTTAGCGACGCAGAAGATGCTGGACAATGCTCCACCTGCAGCTTAAATATATCCTGACCCTATAAAACTAAAAATCCCTCGTTGTCAGATTAAGTAGTGGCTATTACACCTAATTATATTTTATTATTATCTTTGATCGAGCCTCCATTTGGTCAATAAGAAATTGCTTGTCACATGTGCAGAGGGAAAACCGACCGTATCTGGATGATCATTGTATTTGTTGCCGGGATATTGTTGTTATTATTGATGCCCGGCATCATCAATGAATTTGAACAGGGAACTAACCATTTTTCTGCAGATTCCATTAAAAGGTTGTTCCTTTCCCTTCTATTCTTGCTCTTGCCTGTTGCTTTTTTTTACAGGAACATTAAACTATACCTGTATATACTAACAATATTGATTATATTTTCACCGCTGTTTATTTATTCGCTGCTATTGTTTGATGTAAAGCCAAGCTTTGAGCTGATCTTTTTGGTACTGCAAAGCAACTCCAAGGAAATGGCTGAAATAGCGAAAGGCCGCTTGGGCTGGTTTTTCATAGTAACCTTCCTCTACGTTGCCTTATATCTGTTCCTGGTAAAAAAACTTCCGGTAAAGGTTATTCCCTTCAGGACATCGTTGACTATTTCGTTGTTCTCAGCGGTTATAGTGGTGGTGCAATGTTACCGGTACCTGGCAGTCCGGCAAGAGAATCAAAGAGATTTTTTCAGCCGGTATTACCCGGCATCAATCATCACCGGAATAGCAGATGCGTATACGGTGATCAGCCGGTACAATCTTGACCAGGCAAAGGGTTTTTCGTTCCATGCATATAAAAAGGACACTATCACAGAGCGACAAATCTATGTATTCATTATCGGCGAAACTTCCCGCTTCGACCGGTGGCAGATCAATGGTTACCCTAAGGCCACTTCGCCCCGTTTAAACCAACGGAAAGACCTGATTACCTTCGCCGATATGATATCGGGCAGCAACCTTACCTGGTTTTCCGTTCCGCAAATGATCACCCGTGCCAGCCCGGATGATATGGATCGCGAGTATAAAGAAAAAAGTTTGCTCAGCCCTTTCCATGATGCCGGTTTTAAAACAGTCTGGTTAAGCAGCCAAACGGATCAGCAGATCCTTTGGCAGGGCACCATCAATCTACACGCAAAAACAGCCGACGTGGTATATTTTTGCAAAACCTATTCTCCTATGTTCGAACTGGAAGATATATTTGACGAACGACTACTGCCCAAACTCGACAGCATTGTTCATGCCGACTGCCAAGATCTCTTCATCGTACTACACACAATGGGTAGCCATTGGTCTTATTCAAGGAGGTATCCTGACAGGTTTGATCTATTTAAGCCATCAGGTAAGAGCAATCCTGAAAAAGCATATGACATGACCGATCAGGAAAGCATATCAAATTCCTACGACAACAGTATACTGTATACAGATTATATTATTGACAGTGTTATTCGTATAATGGAAAAACAAGAAGCTGTATCATATGTTACTTTCTTATCGGACCATGGCGAGGAACTTTTCGATAACGATACCAGTGTGCTGGAATTTCACAAGAAGGCATGCTCTGCAACCCTGCATGTGCCTTTTTTTTTGTGGACTTCGGAACAATATCGTCAACAGTATCCCGGAAAAATGCAAGTGATCATGAACAACAGAAATAAGAAGACAGGCGCCGATAACGTTTTTTATACCCTGCTTGACCTGGCCAATGTCGACTTTGCCGGAATGGATAAAACCAAAAGCATTGCTCATCCTTCTTTCCGTGCAAGCGAGCAGAAATATTACGATCCCCTTCACCGCCGCTCTTGCCGGTACAGCGACCTGCTCAGGCTGCCTGTGAATTCAAACTGAACTAGTTGCTAACCAAAAGTAACAGACCGGCCGTTATCCACGCAGGCCACGCATTTTTGCACAAAAAAAGCGCAATTTGCATTGCGACCCGGATTGCTAGTTACCCTCAACGAGTTTTTGCAGTTTATTTTTAAAGAAGCCGGATAGACGCAAAACCCATTTCAGTCCTGGAGAGTGAGATCGATCGCATTATACGGTTATAACCAGGCTGCGAAATCCCTGAAATCAGCCTGCGACAGCTGCTTTCAAGGTTCGCGGAGGCCGGCAGAGTGTGCTGATATTCACGTCGATCGAGTCTCAGGCAAATTTATTCACGCCCTGTTCTTGCTTCTCTTCTGCAGCCGGGCAATGACCTTTCTCAGCTTCGCGGGATCATTCAAATAAGGCCCCAGGTCGAACAGTACCGCCTTCCTGAACTCAACTGGATGACTTTCACTTTGCAGCGAGATAGTTCCCTCGGAGATAAGTCCGCCATCAGGCAATCCTGCCCTCCTGACATACTCATCCCTCCCATCGTATTGCGGCTTCATATAGGTAAGTACCGTATCCCTGCCCACGATATGTCGGATAATGGAATCCCCAAGGACAAGCGCTTCCACATGCACCCATTGATCACCGTGATAGGTCTTTGCCGTGGAGTTGACACAATGTGGGGTAAACAGGCTGTCATGTAGAACCACATTGGTGCCGGGAGTGCACAGATTAGCCGTTGGCCGGTCGTCCCTGCCATTGCCCCCCAGCAATTGCTCTTCCAGGGAGATGGGAAAGTCCTGGTTCAGCTCCATGCGTTCCGGGGTCTGCCCGGCCAGCATAACCCCGCTGTTGCGGTAAGCCCAATCAGCCCCGTCCTTCATCTGATCGCCTGTAAAGCGGTATTCTACCACTACCAGGTAGGCAGAAAACTTCCTATTGTAGAAGATATGCCCGTACCGCGCTTTGAAAAGGCCATCATATCCATCGTAATTCACTTTCATTACCCCATTTTCAACCCGGAAAGTATTGGCGAAATTGTCACCCGCGGGATACCCCTTGATCTTGACGGTCCAGTCCTTAAGGTCCTTGCCATTGAAGAGCTTTATCCATTTTCCATTGGACGGTCTTCGCTGTGCCCCAACCGTAATTACGCTGAATAAGAAGACGAGCAGGAGAATTGATGTGCATTTCATATACTTATTTTAATTCTGTTTAGTCAATTTCAAAAGTACATAGAAATACCATGGTGGCATATCTTTACCCGATGAACCGAATACTCGTCATATGTCTGCTATTCACCAGCCGGGCCCAGGGACAAACGAAATATGTATTTCAGCGACCGGAAATGGGCTCTCCTTTTACCATCACGCTCTACAGCTCCGACTCCGCAGCAGCCGCCGCAGCAGCAACTGCTGCCTTCCGAAAGGCTGAAGAGCTGAACGCCATTCTCAGCGACTACATCGACAGCAGCGAGATCAACAGGCTGAGCGCCACCAGTGGCCAGCATCGCTGGGTACCCGTCTCTCAACCCCTTTTCGATATCCTGCAACGGTCGGCGCAGGCCGCCCTTCTCAGCAAAGGCAGCTATGATATTACCGTCGGACCGGTCGTGCGCCTATGGCGCCAGGCCCGCAGGACACACCAATTCCCCGACACAGCCCTCCTTCACAATGCCCTGGTAAGAACAGGCTACCGCTATCTCCACCTGGACTCAACCACCCGTTCCGCATGGTTGGAGAAAGAAGGCATGCAACTGGATATAGGGGGCCTCGGAAAAGGGTTCGTGGCACAGGCTGCGCTGAACCTCCTGCAACAACAGGGCTATCCGGTAGCAATGGTGAACGCAGGCGGTAAGATCGTACTTGGACAGGTCCCTCCCGATAAAAAAGGCTGGCTCATCGGCATCAATGCACCCGGGGAAAAAGAAACGATCCTACCCTCCCTTCTGCTGCTGAAAGAAATGGCAGTAGCGACCTCTGGTGACATTTATCAATATGTAGAGTTGAACGGTAAACGCTACTCACATATCGTGGACCCAAGGACAGGCATCGGGCTCACCCGCCGCCGGAATGTCACGGCACTGGCCCCGGACGGCACAGACGCAGACTGGCTGGCCACCGCCTGCAGCGTCCTTTCCTGGCGCAAGTCCTTGCAGCTGATCCGTAAGATACCCCGAGCCGCCTTGCTGGTCACAGAAATGAAAAATGGCAAAATATCCCGCAAATCCTCGCCGGGTTTTAGAAATTATCTACAGAAATAGTATGTAAATTGGCGCATGAACCCAACCATGCTTGCCTGCCTCGCCGGCATATTGATCGGCCAGATTGATTCTCCAGCAGCAAAAGGTCCTTTTATCTCCGAAGAACCTGTTTTTCTGACATATTCGCAACAGATAGCCGGCACAACCGTCTCCTTTGTCATGACCCCCATTCCAGGCAATGGGAAGATCGATTCTTTCTGGATGGAAGAGCACGAAGTCACTTATGAAGAATATGTTCTTTTCCAGGATGAAGCCCTGGATAAAGCGCCCATACCGGACGGTATTACCCGTCCCAGCCCGCCTTACATCGATTTTACCCTGGGCATGGGAAAAACAGGCGGCTTCCCCGCCAACAGCATGAGCCAGTACGGCGCCATTATGTATTGTAAATGGCTATATAAAAAGACGGGAATATTCTACAGGTTGCCTACAGAGGCCGAATGGGAATATGCTTGCAGGGCCGGCTCGACTACCAACTATCCCTTCGGAGATGATCCATCCCAGCTCTCCCAATACGGCTGGTACAGCAGCAACAGCGACAATAAATACCATGCGGTCAAACAGTTGAAACCCAATGCATGGGGATTGTATGACATGCTGGGCAATATTGCGGAATGGACCCTCGATCCCCTCACCTTAAAAGGAGGCTGTTTTCATGATGCCGCAGACCAGCTGCGCAGCGCAGCCCGCCTCCCCTACGACCGCAAGTGGAATGCACGCGACCCCCAGATCCCAAAAAGCAAATGGTGGAACGCGGACGCGCCCTTCATCGGCTTCCGGATCATGCGGCCCTTGAAGCAACCGGATGCAACAGCCGCAGAAGCATTCTACAACAAGCTGCTGACAAAAAAAGCATAACTATCAACCATCCATTCATCATTAAATTGCATTTATCTTGAACCCAAAAAACAACTCCTCCAACAGCAGAAGAGAGTTCGTTAAGATCTCTTCCATGCTGGCCGGCGGCATCCTGGCCGCCCCACTGATCTCACGGGCTAACTTCTTTTCCGGCTCCGACAACACGATCAAAATCGCGCTCATTGGCTGTGGCGGCCGTGGTACGGGCGCCGCCGTACAGGCCCTCAGCACCCAACAGAACGTGCAGCTGGTGGCCATGGCCGATGCCTTTAAAGACAGGCTGGACGCCAGCTACAACAACATCCTGGAAGCCCTGGAAGATAAAAAGAGCCGGGTCCAGGTAAAAGAGGAAAATAAATTCACCGGTTTCGACGCCTATAAGAAAGCCATGGCGCTGGCAGATGTAGTGATCCTTGCCACACCTCCCGGTTTTCGCCCCATCCACTTTGAAGAGGCTATCAGCCAGGGGAAGCACGTATTCATGGAGAAACCCGTGGCCACCGACCCCGCGGGTATACAACGCGTATTGGCGGCCGCCGAAAAGGCAAAGACAAAAAAGCTCAACGTAGTAGTAGGGTTACAACGCCGCTACCAGGCATCATATCGCGAACTGATCAAAAGAGTGCACGATGGCGCCATCGGAGATATTATATCCGCACAGGCATGGTGGAATAACGACGGTGTTTGGGTACACCCCCGCCAGGCGGGCTGGACAGAAATGGAATATCAGATGCGCAACTGGTATTATTTTGTATGGCTCTGCGGAGATCATATCACCGAACAGCACATCCACAACCTGGACGTAATCAACTGGGCAATGGACGCTTACCCTGTAAAAGCGCAGGGGATGGGTGGACGCCAGGTGCGGACAGAAAAAGAATACGGACAGATCTATGACCACCACTATGTCGAGTTCCAATATGGCAATGGCGTCTTTCTCAACAGCCAGTGCCGCCATCAGAAAGGAACCATGAGCAAGGTAGACGAGTTGCTCATTGGCACCAAAGGCAGGGTTTACTGTGACGCCGCCCGCATCGTAGACAATAAAGGCAATGTCATCTATCAATTCGATAAAAAGACAGAGAACCAACCCTATCAGAACGAACATGACGAGCTGTTCGCAGCCATTGCAAAAGGAGAATATAAATTCTGGGACGCGGAAAGAGGAGCACGCAGCACCATGACATCCATCCTGGGAAGAATGGCTACTTACTCCGGTCAGAATGTGGAGTGGGATAAAGCCATCAATTCCGGCATCAATATCATGCCCTCGGAATATGCCTTTAATGCCACACCGCCTGTACTGCCCAATACCGACGGATTCTATCCGGTGCCGGAGCCGGGAAAGACGAAGTTCTTCTAACTAAGAAAGAGACTACCTTGAAAAGACCGTCCGCAGATATCCGGACGGTCCTTTTTATTAATAAAAAAAGTAATTAGGACGGTTGGGATATCCTGGCAGCAAAAATATCGAGTTTGTTAATTGAAATGGATCTTTCCACAAATAACAGGTCGTAACATTTCTATCCCTTTATGGCCGGCCTGCCCCATGATCAAGGACAACCACCTCATTCCTTCCTGGATCAGGCTTCTTTTTTTACGACTGGCTTAGAAATTGTTCTCATTTGGCATTTTGCGATCTTCGCGCTCATACAATACGGTATAATTAGTAGCAAAAGGAGGGTGCATCATCTGGCCATCCCAGTTATCCGGAATTGTCGGAAAGATCTCTTTCAGTTTTGCCAAAAATCGGTACCAGCCAGGCGTATCTTCAGTAATCGTCCATCGCCAATCCTTCCAAAAAAGATCCATACAAATATCATCAGCCGTTAGACTATCAGCTTTATATCCCACGATTCGTTCGATATCGGCCCACCGAACTATTCCGACCTCATCTTTGAACGGATAACTAAAGCCATCATCTTCATACACGAAGCCGCCCGTGTCCTCCTGAAGCTGTTTCAAGCGTAGCGCCCGTTCGGCCTCCATATATCAACAACCTCTTTTTTCATTTTTTTTGCCAGCGCCTATTTTATTATAAATTATTTCGCAGCATTTATCCTTTTCAAAACAGTACTTTCAAGTACGTTATATGCAAAACGTTGCATGTTGAGAAGCATAGAAGTTCCTTTGCCAACAGGATAACTGTATTTTGGCGCTTTTTGATTTATGATTTTCAAAACCGTATTCATAACAGGTTGTGGCCCCGGTGCATTCTCAAATTGAGTTTTAGTATAAGCTGAAATCTTTTGTCGAAATACATCATAATCGTTGATGTCTCCTGTTGCTGCGGTTGAACTATTACCGATATTTGTCTTAAAGCTCGAAGGTTCAACCATGCTTACGTGTATGTTAAATTGATTTAATTCAAGTCGCAAAGCTTTGAAATATCCTTCCAAAGCATGTTTTGAAGCTGCGTAATAAGCGACATTGGGAAGACTAACCAACCCAAGAATAGAACCTACGGTAATAATTTTGCCTTGCTTTTGCTTTCTAAAATAAGGCAGCAACTCGTTTGTAAGTTTAACAGTGCCCCAAAAATTGGTTTCAAATTGCTGTTTGCCTATTTCAATAGTGGTTTCTTCTGCAAGCCCTGTCACTAAGTATCCTGCATTATTTATAAGCACATCCAACTTATTGATCTGGCTGAAGAGTTTCTTACCAAAAGATTCAATTGAGTTGTCATCAGCAATATCTAATGCCAATAATTTAAAAGGCAGTTTGGCCTGATATTTTTCCGGGTTACGACTTGTTCCTATAACCTGGAAACCACTTTCATGGAGCTTTTGGGCAATCAGAAGTCCAAAACCTGAAGAAGCGCCTGTTATTAATATTGTTTGTTTCATGTCTCAACGTTTTGTAATTTTACTTGCATGTTGCAAGTGCAAATGTAAATATTACTTGCAATATGCAAGTAATTATTTGAAATATATTTTATGAACAAAACGAAAAAAAGATCAGATTGTCCTATCAGCAACTCGCTTGATATATGGGGAGATAAGTGGTCGCTGTTGATTATCAGGGATTTAATGTTTGCAAAAGAGTGTACCTATGGCGACTTTCTAAAAGCCGGGGAACGCATAGCCACGAATATTTTGGCTTCACGACTACAATCTCTTGAAGAAAATAAGATCATTGAGAAATTAGACCATCCGGATAGTAAAGCAAAAGTGTTATACCGGTTAACCAAAAAGGGAGTTGACTTAATGCCTGTACTGATTGAAATACATCTATGGGCCGAAAAATATTTTCCTATTCCGGATGACAGAAAGGCGATGTTGAAAGAAGTGAAAAAGGATAAGGCAGGATTTATTAAAGCAGCGACAAAAGAATTGATGGGTTAAAGCGGTTCTGCTAAGGAAGCCCGGCTAATCGAGGTTTCCAGTCTGTCCGCGAACATAGAACCCCTGCTGGAAAACGCCGTTTCGAATCTCGCCCACCTGGACGAACTATATCAAGACTGGGATACAAAGAGGAAGCGAACGATCATTGGTTCGATTTATCCTGAAAAACTCACTTTTGACGGATTCCAATATCGAACCACGCGCGTCAATGAGGCCGTTGAGCTGATATACACGCTGGACGCTGGTTTCAGCCAAAAAGAAACAGGACCAACCAAAGAAGATTTTGACTTGTCCTGTTTGGTGACCCGGGCGGGATTAGCTGCGCTGATCCTTTACCCCTCTGAAGGCCTTACCCAAAGCCTCCCGGTCCGCTCTCGCGGCCCGCGGCTTTTTCGTTTTTCCGCGCCTGCGAGCAAGCTGCTATGAAGAAAAAGTTTAGTGCGGATATGGTGATTAGAATTCCAGTTGCATAGGCAAAGTTAATTAAATTAGTTTTTTTTATATATAATTTTGTGCTGTCAGCCCGAACAGGAAATGAGCTCTGCTGGAGAGCAACTCATCAGCAATAGGGCTGATGGATATACGGTAATAAAGGTGGATGGGGCATTTTGCTCTTCCACCTTTTTCAATAATTACCGGGATCCTCGATGGCTTAAAAAAACTTATTTTGGGTCTTTGTTCTGTGTATTACTATCCTCATCAATAAATTTCTCCAACTGCTATATGCGGTCATTCTGTGAGAAGCCGCCCGTATTTACAATACATCGAAGACCCTATCCAATACGTTCTTGAAACAACCGGTCTCCTCGACCAAAAACCTCAACGCGCCGCGCACAGTCCGAAAGAGGTCGAAAAGCTCGACCGTCAGCTGAGCGCCGAGCGCAGTAAGGAAGTAGCCGCGGCCACTCCCACCGGCGTCATGGAATGGAATACGACGCCAATGGAAGAACCAGCCTGCAAAAAAAACACCCCTCATGGTAAAACCAGTCGCCAATACAACAGCCGACACTAACCGCATGTCTTCTCCTGGCAAGGCCGATATTAATCTCACGTCCTCTACTGGCAAGGCGGCGGACGTAACGCTCACCGTCTACACCGATCCGCTCTGCTGTTGGAGCTGGGCCATGGAGCCCGCGCTCCACCTCCTTCTGTATAACTATCTGGAATGCATACATGTCAAGTATAAAATGGCGGGCCTCCTCCCCTCGTGGAAGCATTTCAGGGACAATGCCAACGCCCTTAGCCGGCCGATCCATTTCGGACCAGAATGGACGCACGCCCGGGCCCTTTCCGGTATGCCCATTGAGAACCGGCTTTGGATTACCGACCCGCCGACTTCCTCCTTTCCTGCATGTATTGCCTTCAAATGCGTAGAAGACCAGTCCAGTGAAATTGCGCCGGTCTATCTTCGAATGCTCCGCGAAGATGTTATGCTGCACAGCCAGAACATCGCCAGAACCGAGGTGCTCACAGAACTGGCGTGCAAACTGACACAGTGCTTCATTCATTTCGATCCCTTCACCTTCCGGCAAGACCTTGTCGGCACCCGCGGCCGCGACCTATTCCGGGCTGACTGGCAGGAAGCTCTCTATCGCGGCATCAAGCGTCTGCCAACGTTTGTTTTCACACCACGCGCCGGATCCTCTGCCGTGCTGCAGGGCTATCAGACCTACTTATCGCTCGAAAAGACCCTACACGCCGTCTGCCCCGTCATTCAACCTTCTATGACGACCAACAATCCGGAGGAATACGCACATTTCTGGCGGTATACCCTTACCGAAAAAGAAATGGAGGTATACTTAGAAGCCTGTGCCGGCCATCCCATCTAAAGCCCGACGATAAGGCCGCGAAAAAGAGGCAACGCATTATTTAATTATATATATGTCTCCCCGTGAACAGAATATTAAAGAAATAATATCTTTATCCATCGGTTATGCAACGGTGTGGAGAAAAATAAACCGGCCTCCTTGCCTATAGACAATTTTAAACCGGATCTGTCCGACCCCTAACGATCTTAATTAGTACTTTATCCAATGACCCCAAAGGCTATTATTATAGGAGCCGGACCTGCCGGCCTTACTGCTGCTTATGAATTATTGACACGGACGGACATCATTCCAATTATTTTAGAAAAGAGTGGCGACATTGGAGGTATTTCCAAAACGATCAACTATAAGGGCAATCGAATGGATATGGGCCCGCACCGGTTTTTCTCCAAATCCGACAGGGTAATGAAATGGTGGCTGAATATCATGCCTCTTGAGGAAGGGGCTGTGAAGGACATCACCATTAGTTACCAAAATAAAGTGCGGAATATTTCTACTGATGATCAGCGGATTGCGCTGGGGCGTGCGGCAGATCCGGAAAAAAGGATGTTGATCATTCCCAGATTGACCCGAATTTATTTTTTGAGGAGGTTCTTCGCCTATCCCATTAACCTATCCATAGAAACATTAAGAGCACTTGGCCTGATCAGCACTATTAAGATCCTATTTTCATTTTTATTCATAAGACTATTTCCCCGCAAGCCGGAAAAAAGCCTGGAAGATTTTATCATCAACAAATTCGGCAAACAGTTATACACGCTGTTCTTTAAGGATTATACTGAAAAGGTATGGGGCGTGTCCTGTCAGGAAATTCCCCGGGAGTGGGGGGCACAGCGAATTAAAGGAGTTTCACTTAGCAAGGCGATAGGGCAGGCTGTTAGGTCCAGGTTAAAAAAGGATGAACCCGACATCGGGCAAAAGCAGACGGAAACCAGCCTCATCCAGCAATTCCTTTATCCCAGGTACGGAGCGGGCTCTTTATGGGAAGAAGTGGCCAGGCAGGTGCAGGAAATGGGGGGTGAAATTCATCTGCACCAGCAGGTAGCACATATTCATGCGAAAGATAGAGCAGTTACTTCAGTAAATACTATTGATTCCCTCACCGGTGAACCTGGCATTTGGGAAGGGGATTATTTTTTTAGTACCATGCCGGTGCAGGAGTTGATTGCCGGCATGACCATGGATGTGCCCGAAGATGTCAAAAAAGTGGCTGCAGGACTCCAATACAGGGATTTCATCAATGTGGGCATCCTCTTAAAGCAGCTGTCAGTTCCTGTAAAAGGGAAGCCGGGCTATGAAAAACTGGATCTTAAGGACAATTGGATATATATCCAGGAGCGTAATGTAAAAGCAGGCCGGCTGATGTTCTATAATAACTGGGGGGACGGTATGATAAAAGACAGGGGTACAACATGGGTTGGCCTGGAATATTTTTGCAATAAGACAGACCAATTCTGGGCTCTCCCGGATCATGATATACAACGGGTTGCCATCGACGAGCTGGAAAAGATGGAGCTGGCTCGTGCCGAGGATGTATTGGACATTACGGTGCAGCGAATGGAGAAGACGTATCCGGCTTATTTTGGGACATATGGTGAGTTTGATAAAATAAGGTCCCTGACAGATAGATTCGATAATCTTTTTTTAATAGGAAGAAATGGCATGCATAAGTATAACAATGCAGACCATTCCATGCTGACGGCCATGGTTGCGGTAGATAATATTTGTGATGGCGTGCCGGGAAAAGAGAATATCTGGGCCATCAATACTGAACAATCATACCATGAAGAAAAGGAGACAGCCTGAGTTGCCTATGAAGATCTGTTTCATCATCACGACCACCGCCATTCTATCCATGCTGCAGACTAATAGTCGTGCTCAAATACCACTTACATTACCTCTTAAAAGTGCGTTGGAGATAGCGAAAAAAAATTCCCTCGATTATAAGATCGCGCTCACTACTATAAAGTCTTCGTACTGGAATTATGTAAGTTACAAGTCCGGCCGTCTCCCGAAACTTTCGCTGAATGCAACGCTGCCGGATTATTACAGGTCCATCAACCTGATCCCCATACCCAACGGCCAGGTAGCCTTTATAGGCCAGGATGCAGCCTATTCCTCGGCTGAGCTCGACTTTGCCCAGCCAATATGGCTCACCGGCGGAAACATGTCCGTCGGGACCTCCTTGAGCAGGATAGATAATATCGGGCAATCTGGCAGCACCTATTATACATCCGTCCCCTTTTCCTGGAGCTATAGACAGGACAACCTATTTTATAACTCCTACAAGTGGCAGCGAAAGATAGAGTCTTTAAAATTAATGGAAGCTCAACGGGGCTATCTGGAAAATTTAGAGGATATTTCATACAGTGCTGTTAACCATTATTTCGACTTGCTGCTGGCAAATACCCAGCTCAGGTTAGACAGGCAAAACCTCGAGAACATCGATACGCTCACCAAGATCACGCAGGCACGATTCGGGATAGGCACAGCTCAGTTAAATGATGTGCTCCAGGCAAAAGTAAGTCTTTTGAACGCCAAACGTGCCGTTGCTAATTCGGTGCTTTCCAAGGAGACGGCTGAGGAGAGTCTTATAAGGTATTTAAATATGACCAAGGGTGAGAAGTTGGAATTGCAACTGCCTGATTCGGTGATCTTTTTTGAGGTAAACCCCGACGTCGCATTGGCAAAGGCTCAAGGCAACCGGAAATTCATTATTGAATTCCAGCGTAAGAGGCTGGAGGCAGAGCAGGCAGTAGCAATAACCAGGTCCGCCACAGGCCCTTCGGTGGGGGTCATGGCGAATATTGGGGTAACAAAGACGGGCTCCGTCATATCCCAGAGCTACGCCGAACTATTGCGTACCCAAAGTTTAAAAATAGTGCTTAGTATTCCACTGATGAATTGGGGTGAGAACAGGTCAAAAAGGAAGCAGGCTGAAGCAGACCTCGAACTGGAAAAGAACAATATTGCACAACAGCAACTTTCCGCAGAACAGGAAATATATTATGAGGTACTGAAATGGGGTATGCAGAAGGACCAGATCGAGATATCAAGGGAAGCCAGCAGTCTGTCGCAACAGAGATATGAGATCGCCTTTCAAAAATACTCTTTGGGAACCATCACTTTTACTGATTTCAATAATGCCCAGCTGGACAAAGACAGGGCGGTCATCGACTATATCAACAATCTGCGTAATTACTGGTCTTTATATTTTCTTATAAGAAGGCTGACTCTTTTCGACTTTGAAAAGAATAAAAATATCGCAATGGCGGATCTGATCTTCGATTAAAGTTGCTTTTCCCTCTTTCTATAGTAGAACCAGTAGACCAGGGGGATAAAATACAGGCTGATCGGAGTGCCTATGACCATGCCGCCAATGAGCGCGAGGGATAAAGGTCTTTGCAGTACGGATCCCATGTCTGTTCCGAAACAGAATGGTACTACTGAAAGTATCGTAGTCATGGCGGTCATAATTATAGACTTCAATCTCCTTGACCCGGCAGTGTGGATAGCCTCCATCAATGGATACCCCTCCTTCCTTCGCAATTGATTTACCGTATCGATCTTCAATATCGAATCATTGATGATAATGCCGCACATGACAATGAGCCCGATGAGGGAGATCAGATTGATGGACGAATTGAATACAAATAGCATGATCAATGCTCCGCTGAGGCTGATCGGCAATTCAAACAGGACGATGAGCGGCTGTATCAGGGATTCGAACTGCGCCGCCAGGATAAAGTACAATAAGAGTACAGCGACGGCCAGTACACCAACCATCTCTTTAATTAATTCCTGGTTTGAAAAAAAGCTGCCTGTCAATGTCGCATCCAGCCCGTCTTTATTCCTTACCTCCTGCCTGATCCATGAGATGATGGGTTCCGGCTGGTCCGTATCCAGGGGCAATGGAACAAATTTTCCTGTCCTACCGCCTTCTATTGTCTTGTAGGTCTCTTCTTTATGGACCTTCAAAAACTCGCTGACGGGGTACGAGATACCTTTCACGTTGGTTATGGTTGCATTCCTGACCACCTCATCCAGGTAATTTTCTCCGTCACTGACCACGATAGGGACGGGTGTCTGCCCATTGCGCAAGGTGCTGATCTCATTGGAATTAAGCCCGCTCTTCAGCCGGGTATACACGGCATCCATCGACAGGCCGTATAACATGAGCCTGCTGGCATCCGCCTGTACGGAAAGTGTGCGTTGCATGGCAGGAGGTGTGACGGAAACCCCTGGAAAGGTCTGGTAAATTCGTCTTAGAACCCCATCCGTCTGCTCCGGGGAAGGCAAGGTCTCATCTCCTGTCTGTACCAGCCGGACGACGAGGGCTGTTTCATCGTCGCCGAATACTTTCTCGAAGATATTTTTTGGAGGCCTCATCCTCAGCACAGCCTCGGGGTAGTTGTGCTGAAGATAGCCTTTGATCTTTTCCTTTACTTCGGTGATGGGCGCCCGTACCTTAAGATATATTTGAGCCTCCGTGGACGATAGCTCTTCTTCCCTGTTCAGAAGGTAGCCCTGTTCGCCCACCATCGCATTGGATTGAATGACAGAGCCTCCCAGGCTTTTGATCAGGGATATGGCCCTCTTCCTGTTCTCCCCGATGGTGATATTTCTATTCCAGTCGATGCCGGCCACCAGTTCCGTTTGTTCGTAGGCGGGGAGCCTTTCCTTTCTGAGGTAGGAAAACAAAAAGACGTTGGATAGCATGAGAAGGATGATAATGGCTACGGAGATTAGTTTATTTCTAAATACCCAATGAAAGCCGGCTTCATAGAGCCGCACGAAGGGATGGATGTCCTGCTTTTCTGTCAGGGCATGTTTCATTGTGAGAGAACTCTTTTTGTGGAATAGATGATAGAGTGTAGGTAAAAGGGTTACGGAGACAATGAGAGATATACATAATCCCACCGTGATGGCTATGGCCTGGTCATAAAACAGGGCGCCGGCAATTCCGCTGAGGAATATCAGGGGAAGGAACACCGAACAGGTGGTCATAGCCGAAGACAGGAGGGGCCGTATGATCTCGGTGGTGCCGCCGGAGCAGGCATCCGAAAGTTCCAGGCCCCGTTGGCGGTATTGGGAAATATTGTCGATGACAATGATGGAATTGTCGATCATCAGCCCTACGCCCAATACAAGGCCGGAAAGGGAAATGATATTAATGGTGAGATGGATCAGGCTGAAAAAGAGGATACTGAGAACGAGACAGGTGGGGATGGTAATGCCGATGAGCAGTGGGGCCCGCAGGTTCTTCAGGAAGAAGAATAGCATAATAAAGGCCAGGAAGCTTCCGAAAAAAAGGTCCTGCTTTAAATTGCTGATGGAATAATCCAGCAGCTCGGTCTGGTCCTGGGCTTGCTCGATGCGGATGTCCGAATAGTCCTTTTTGAATCCTGCCAGCAACCCGGAAATACTTTTCTTCAATGCGGCCATCTTGGTATCGGGCTGCTTGATGATGGCCAGGTTAATGGCGGGCTGATTGTCTGCCATGAAGCAGCCGCGGGGGTCTTGTTGCCGCAAACCTACCCTGGCAATGTCCTTTAACTTGAGTATCCTGCCGGACAGATTGAAGCCGATGTTCCGGATGTCTTCCACCGACACGGGATTTGCAGCAGCAAAATGTACGGTATATTGCAGGAGGCCGTCCATAGCCGATACATTGCCATACAGCAGGTCATTGCTCTCGATGATCCGTCTGATATCCTCCTCTCTGATATGAAGGGAAGACATGGCTGCGGGGTCGGGTATAATGTAGAGCTCAGGGGATGTGACTCCCGTGATATCCACGAAGGCTATTTCGGGAAGTTGCTCCAATCTTCGCCTGATCACCTGCGCCGCAAACTCGCTCAATTGGAGGAACCGGGAATCATTATAAGCCGAAGCCGAGGTGTCCTGCAAACTTATATTGAGATAAAAAACAGGGATATCCGTGGTGCTGGCCTTGATCACCCGGGGCCTTTCCATATCCCTGGGCAAATTATTCATGGAAAGATCTATCTTTTCATTGACTTCCATGAAGGTGTAATTGATGTCTGTCCCATAGGCAAACCTGAGACGGATCACGGAATTGCCGTCCCGCGTCTCGCTGTGTATATCTTCCACATTGGGCACCTGGAGCAGCTGGGTCCGCAAGGGTTGTATGATCGTACTCTCCAATTCCCTCGAAGATGTATTTTTCTTGCTGACATGCACAGTGATCTCCGGGATATCCACTCCCGGCAACGGAGAGATGGGGATCTTCACGATGGCAATGATGCCTAGTAAGATCAAGGCTACAAATACCATGATCACGGCCACCGGCTTACTAATAAGGAATTTAACCATTTGTCATCAATTTTGATAAGATCATGATCTGCTGACCTTCATTCCTTTTAAGAACAAGGGTAAAAAAACAACGATGGCAATCACTGAAAAAGACAGCCCTCCTGTAACACTCATCGCCAGAGCATGCCAGAATGCCTCGTCCCGGGAGTGCACAAGAAAAGGCGCAAGCCCCAGTATCATGGAAGTAATGCTCAGACTCACTGGAATGATCCTGGAGTTATATGCCCTTATGAACAATGCTTTTTTCGACCTCAGCGGATGATTCCGGAGCAGGTAATTATAGTCGTTGAGGATGAACAGTGCCGAATTGACGACTACGCCGCACAGGATAATGAAGGCCGCATAGCCTCCTTCATCAAATTTATATTCGAATAGGGACGCTGTGATAAATACTCCGATGAAAGACACCGGGATCATCGCAATGACGATCAGCGCCTGGACGAGGTTGTTCAGCAAGACTGAAGAGATAATGAATACAATACCAATGGTGACCAGGATCGCCCATATTAGTTTGTCTTCGGAACCTTGCCAGAAATTCTGGTCGGACTCCTGAATGCTGTACCCCAGCGGAAGATCGGCTTTTACCCGTTGGATCGCCTCGTCGGATATGCGGAAAGCCAGGTCATTGTCCCCATTAAAGTCATAATTGACCACCAACTGGTATTGCTGATCTTCACGAAAGATCCTGTCGCCCGCCTTTTCCTTGTCCAGCGTCGCCAGCTCTTTTAGACGGACATACGCCCCTGAATCCGACCGGACAGGCTGATTCATGATCCGCCATATACTGGCTGGTCCATTGACAGGGGTTAAGATCAGGGGTACGTAATCGCCCTTGTAAAGAATATAGCCTGCCTTATTTTTTTCCCCTGAGAAATTTGTCAGGGCGTCGCTAATCATTCTTGGCGAAAGATGGGTTACCAATAATCTCTCAGGGTCTTTGACCCTGAACAGATATTCATAATTACTTTTTTCCCCTCTCCAGTCCCGCTGGCTTGAAATATTTATTTTTTCCACCCGGGGGTTGTCCTGCAGCAAGTCCCTTGTTTTTTCGGCATACCCGTGTAGTTCTTCATAATTATAACCTTGCAGTGTGATCCCGAAATGGGTGGGTTCGGTGTTTAATTCATTATTAAAGCCCGGTCCGGCGCCAGTGATAGTAAATTCTGCGAGGCCGGTATACGCCGCCCTGGACTCCAGCAAGCTCTTCAGCATATAAGGAAAGGTGCTTTCCCCGGATACCGTCTTGAATAGAATGTTCATTTCTGCATTCTGGCCGCTGCCGACCCAACTGCGGAATTGCCCTATTTCGGGGAATCGTTCAAGGTAATGTTCCCAGTCCATTACCAGGTCATTCATTTGTTCAATGCTGGCGCCCCGGGGCATAGTGATCCCGACCGTCAGGTTAGTTCTTTCGGGGGCGGCATCCTGAAAGGAGAACTGTTTGGAATGGGATAAGAACAGCCGAAGAAAGCCGCCGAGCCCTTTGTCCACCACCGGGCGGAGCGTTTCGTCATAGAACCCGCTGCCGATGGTGGCGTTGTAAAGCCTTCCCCAGCGGGTGGCGCTTTTAATGGTCCTTGGAAGCATGAATATGGGCAGGCCGAAGAGGAGTATGGCTGCGGCAATGAACCATGACCTGCGCCGGGCAATGAAGCTTATCATATTTGCGTAAACTCTATTCCACCTTGCTGCCCTCCTCTTCCTTTTCATCAACGTGATAAGCCGGCGCCGGGGTGACGGAAGCCGCTCCATCAATGCAGGGATAAAAAAGAGGGCTATCAAAAGAGAGATGACCAGGTTGATAATGACTACCCAGGCGAAATCCAGGAGTCTCACCTGCTGCTGCTCGTCGAGGAAGAAGACAATACATACAGCGCCGATGGAGGTCAGGGTTGTGCCCGTGACAGGCAACATGATCCTGAGATTATTTTTGTGACGGATATGGTCTATGACTACGATGCTGTTATCGATGATCATCCCCATGGAAACGGTGATGGCGGCGAGGGAATACAGGTGTATCTCCAGTTTAAAAACATAATAGAGGATAAATGCCAGCAATAGGTTGCTGATCAATGACACCAGGATAAAGAGGCTGTATCTTAACTGCCTGCTTACTGCCAGGACAAACAACAACAGGATGATCACGGTGGCCATCGAGCGCCAGGCAATCTTAGTCAGCTCCTGTTTGAGGTATTGTGTAGCATCATAGGCGAGATCGACGGAGTAACCCTGGACATTACCCTGCCCAATGAGACGCAGCTGTTCTTTTATTTGGCCGGCCAGCACAAGGTAGTTGATATCCCTGGCAGCGACAATTTCCATATTGATGGCAGTGCGGCCATTGATCCTGTAGTATGAATGAGCTTCTTGTTCCGAGTATCGTACGGCTGCCAGATCCGTAAGATAGAGCATCCTGCCGCTGCTGCTTTTTACAGGTATTTTATTCCAGGCAATGGGATCCTCCCTGTCTGTCCGGAGGGTAAGATAATTGTATTCCAGCCCGGCGGGACCTGAAGTATCGATGGAGTATGCTTTTCCCAGCTCAAATTCTTTAAAATAATTGGAAAGGGCTGCGGCAATGTCATTGGCAGTGACCCCGCAACGTTCCAGGACCTCCGGGGAATAACGGAATTCCCATCCATAAGGGTTGGCCCCATAAAGATTCACCTGGTAGACGCCTTTCAATAGGACTAATTTCGGCTTGATGACCTTCTCTGCCCATTGTTGAACCGCGGCAGCGGTGCCACTGCCATTAATAGTATATATCAATATGGATTTGTTGTTGTCCGAAGGCTGGCTGGTATTTACCACCGGGAAAGAAACGCCTTCGGGCAGTCCGTTGTAAAGCTGGCGGATCAATGTGGCGATCTCATAGCGGGCCTGTCCTATATTGGTGTGATCTTCCAGTGTCACCTGGACCTGCCCGTAACCATCGGCAGACACAGAACGAATGGATCTGACCCCTCTTACGGTGGACAGGACCCCTTCTACTTTCGCGGTGACTTCCTGCTCGAGCATGAGTGCGGGTCTCTTCGGCCAGCCATACCGGATGCTTATAGTATTGAAAGTACGGGAAGGCTCCAGCCGGATGGACAGGAAAGGAATAAGAGCGAGTCCTACGATCATTAGCACCACGAAGCAGGTAATAATAGTGTAGGCGGGCAACAAAGGCCTTGTACTTTCCCGGTAAGGTCTATTTGACGACAGGTGCGGTTTCATCAAGGGTTACTTTTCCATTATGAGCAAGGTTCAGATTATTGCTGATAATGACCTGCTGTCCTTTTTCCAGGCCGGATCTGATGGTGACATATCTGCTGTTCTGCAGGTCCGTCTCAACATAGTTCCACTTTGCCGTACCCTCTGCGTAGGTGAACACCACTTCCCTGTCCTGGCGGCGCACAATAGCTTCCTTAGGAATGTATAATTTGTCCGGGATCGCCCTTTTTACCACCACTTTTACACTCATGCCATCCAATAGCCGCGCGGAAGGATTCAACACTGAACCGATGATCCTGATCATGCCGTTGTCGTCGATCAGGGGATTTACCTGGGTAACGATCCCATGCATCGGGGTGCCCCCATCGAAAGGCATCACCTCCAGCGGAGCCCCTTTGCCGACAAAGTTGTATTCCGTCTCCAACACCGTAAACTCCACCTGCATCCGGCTGTCGTCTATCAGGGTGCAAAGTTTGTGAAAGGCGTCGGAACTGTTGAATTCCCGGGCTTCGATATTGGCGACCTTCCCGGAAAAGGGGGCGACGATGCGGCTTTTTTCCAGCAAGACCTGGATATCCGTATAATTGTAACGGGCATTGTTATAGCCGCTCCTTGTCCTGGCAATACGCATAATTTCCGGCGGCACCTTCAGGGAATCTTTCAGGCGATAGCCATAGTCTATCAGCCGGTCGTCCAGGTCTATCAGGGCTTTATCCATTGCCTCTTTGGCTCGGGACAACTTACTGCAGAGCTCCGTCGAATCCAGCCCGGCCAATGTCTGCCCCATTTCTACCCTATCGCCGTTCTTCACGAATATAGAACTGATCTTTTCCGGGAATGGAAATCTTATTTCCGCATTATTTACCGCATATGCCTTGCCGTTGCTGATTATCTCCAGGTCGAATGTCCCTTCGCTGACCCTTGCCGTCCGTACTTTTGTATCTTCTTTCGAAAGAATGGCGTCGGCGTAGGTTTTGGATGTATTGCCTCCCGTGCCATTTCTCCCACAGGAGACAAGCAGGGTAAAAGTGAGGAGGAAAGGGATGGCTGAGGGCTGCTGCATGATGTAAAGGGGAATATATGGCTATTTAATTTGTATCAGGCTCTCCAGATAGCCCGGCGAAGGATTGATCGACACGATGTTCCGCTGGCCGTCCAATAGGAAGCCCGCAGGAAGGGCCCGGACATGAAACAACCTGCCAATGGGATTGTCAAAACCTTTTAGCTGGGAAGTATGCAAGCCTGGCAAGGAATCCATCCGGATGGCTTTTTCCCAGGCGGCCCGGGTCATATCATAAGATATATTGACGAATTCCAGGGTAGTGCGGTCGTATTTATTATACACAGCTGCCAGATCCTTGTTGGCGGGGCGGCAGCTCCCGCACCAGGATGCCCAGAAATGAACATATATGTACTTACTTTTAAGAGAGGAGAAACGGGTCTTACCACCGGAGATGTCCGTAAAGGAAAAGTCGGCCTTAAGGCTGAGCTTGCTTACGGCAATATAATCTTCCAGGCTCTTTCCGTAGAAAGAGTTTCGGGCGGACGGGGATAGGAAATGGTAGGCCGTGTCCGCCCCTTCCCGGAGGTTCCGGATGGTGAAATGTTGATAGGCGATGATAGCCCCCACCTCACTGTTCCTGTTGATCCCGAGGTATTTCCGTACGACCCTGTTCATGTGCAGTTCAGTGGTATCCCCATAACGGCTGATGATCCAGTCGCCTGCCGGTGTCGTATCCCTATTCTCAAATGTGACAAGGCCATAATCCATTGACCTGCCAGCTACGGACACCGGCGTATCTGTTCTCCTTGTCGTATCGGTCTTTAGGAGATAACAATTATAGGTCTCTACGATGGTCCTCTTTATTTTTCCATCTACCGTATCCTTCCTGAACCGGGGAAATTTGGTATGCGCCCAGCCCTCATTAAATACATAAAATGCGTACGCATATTCTTTCATGAACGCAAAATAGGCATTGGTACGGGGACTCCCGCTGACCTGGAACTTATTCCAGTTGTGGGCGTCGATGTGTATTTGCGTCACTCCCGGCTCGAGTAATACTATCATTGTTTCCGGAAGGGACAATGCGGGCGAGTAAATTTGATATACTCCGGGGCCGTTGGCTTTTTCGTGGAAGGAGAATGTTCCGTTCCGGGTTCGGACAGAGTCACCGGGTAGCTGCACATTGAGGCTGGCATCCATCGGTAAAAGATATAAGGTGAGGTCTTCAGCACCTTCCAATTGCCCGCGGAGAATGCACCCGCCCTTTTGTAACTGGGCAGACGTCGCCAGGGAGCAGGCGCAAAGAAGGAGACAAATTAATGGCTTTCCCGACATCTTCATAACTTTTATTTAGCAGTGATATCGAGCACCCTGCCTTTGATCCTGCATTCCATGGGACTCCCGTGATCAAAATACATCGTCAGTACCCGGATAAATTCCCCCGGCTCTTTCGCTTCGAAGCTGACCTTTATAGTCGACTGATGCCCCGGCAAGAGAGGGGATGACTCCCAATCCGCCTTTGTACACTCGCAACTGGCCTCGATACGCTGGATAACGATGGCCTCCCCTGAATTGTTCCTGATCTGGAAGTCACACCGGCTTGTAGTGCCCCGGGCAACGTCGTGAAAATCATGCTGGATAGGCGTGATCGTTAGTCTTTGGATGGCGTTGGCTAAAAATTCATCTTTAACCAGTTGGTAATACAATCGTTGTGCTTCAGTATCCATTTTTTCGCTAAAGAACATCATTTTGGTATTGAGGTCTTTATCGATGACGAAGAGATAAGGAACGCCGACATTGCCAGCTGCCTCGAAATAATGATCGAATGTATCGGGAAGGGTATAGGAACTGAAGCGGATCTTATTCACCTGGTTGTAGATCCTGAGATCGTTGGTCCCTGAAAAGGAGGCGATAAAAATAATATTTTCAGCACCGATGACATCGGCGAGTGCGTTCAGCCTCGGCAATGCCGTTTCAATGCATTTGCTGCAATTTGTTTCCGAGAATTTGAATATCAGCTTACTGCCTGCAGCCGTCAGGTTCTTCAGCAGGATCTTGTTGCCTGAGTTATCCGTCACATATACATCCTCCGGCAGCCTGTCGATGTGCGCACTTCTAAAGGTATTATAGAACTCTTTTATTTTTATCTCCCGGTCATCATTCAGATCCGTGATAGAACTGTTCAATGCCGAGAGCCTAAGGATCAAAAAAAGATTCGTCCCAATTAATAAAAAGATGAATATGGTAGATGCCTTCCGCATGTTATTTCGGGGCTTTCATAGAAAAGAATAATAATACGGGGTTGTCCGATGCATTCAGGGAATTGATGAGATGCTTAAGGTCTTCGGTCTTGTCCTTCATCAGCTCGATGACCCGCTTGTCATCCTTTAGTTTTATTATATCGGCAGGGTAAATGATGCTTAGGAACTTATCTTTATAGCTTGTTATGGGGGCAGGTAAAGTTAACAGCTCCCGGGAACTTCCCGTGAAGAAGCTGCAGCTGGCCGTCTTCCGGGATTTTGGGAAATAAAATATGTAATGGTCTTTGCCGTAGCTCATGGCCTGGAAGAACACGGCCTGGCTGGTAATGCTGAAGACCCCGCCGAAGATCTCCCGGTCGCCTATTTCCATAAATGACCTGAATTGGAGGTCATCCGGATGTTGCCAAAAAGAAGGAGGAATTTTCCTTGCCCCGAAGTCAAGGGCATACTTCCCTTCACAACCTGTAGAATGGATCGCTAGTACAGAGTCTTTGTACCGTGGAGTAAAATATACTTCATTTTCAATATTGGTAAGATGATTCTTCCCGAATGTCCGGAAGGCAAGATCCTTTTCATAATCAAAAGTACAGGCCTTGTATCGCACCTTGAGATCTTTGTCGACGATGAATAAATTGTAATTGGCGATCTCCTTCATGTGAAAATTCGGCAGGGAGTAATTGAGGAGCACCGCATTGCCGTCGGGGAGATAGGCCAGTTCTACAAATTGAAAATACACCGGCCGGTCGCTTATAAACTTTCCGTCGAGATCATAGAACAGTAAATGCCGCCCTCTCTGGTCGAAAATGGTAATTTCATTTTTCGCATAGTTCACTGCCGCATCCGTAACCTCGATGTATTCCCCCGGGCCCCGTCCGATGCGCTGGATCTTGTTTAAAAAATTCCCATGCAGGTCATAAATAAACACCCCTCTGGCCTTGTACCTGTCCAGAATTATTATACGGTCTTTATGAATGAATATCCTGTCGACGTGCCCGATAAGGTAATTATTGCTGGTGGCCAGCCTGACGTAATGCACGCTGTCGACCATGTCCTTTATATCCAACCCTTCGGCACGCCCTACGGACACCGGGACATTGAGGCTGGGCCCATTATCCTGGGGCAACAATAAAGGGTCCTGTCCCCTTACGGTGTCGTATCCTTTAAATAAATGTGCGAGTTTTTTCTTGGTTGAATCTTTTTCGAAGTAGTTACAGGAATATAAAAAAGGGAGAAGAAATAGTAACAGGGTCAGCCTGCGCATGATGTTGTTTTGCTATAGGAATGATATGGACAGGCCCGTAGGGTCTATCCATATCATCAAAAGGTTATTGGCAGCGTTATCGTTATTGGCGACAGCTAATTGGGCTTTATATTATTGCGGATGTCATAGATGACTCTAAGTTCGGCGTCCATGCCGCTCTCGGTAGAGCAAATCCCTCCATATCCGGGGCATAGTGTTTGTTGAATAGCGACGTTGAATGTATTAATTCCACCGGAGCTGGCTCCCCATCCGGAAGCTGTTGATGCCATTTGCGCATTTACAGCTGCCTGCAATTGGGCTCCGCTCAAATTGGGATTTTGCGCCTGCAGACTGGCTGCGACAGACTCCGAGGATTGGGTCCCTGAGCCGCCGGTAACAGTATTAAAATACCCGACTACACTGACCTGCACGTTATTTACCGTGTAGGGCACATACGTCTTTACCCCTAATATTGCGCTGCCGGAACCCGAGGATTCATCCGCCAGGACCTTGTCAGCCGAACTTAGTTGGAAATGAGCGTTTTGTTTTCCGTTGAGGACAACATTAACATTGAAAAATAGCAGGGCTAGCATGGCAATACCCGCCAACCCCCTGAGAACCAGTTTTTTCATGATAAGATAAATTTATGTGTATTGGAAATTAAGCATTATTCAGCTGTCGAAATGATTTTTTGCTAAAATCACTCTTAAAATATGAAAAAAAGCCTTATACGTGCCTGATATATAGGATTAATTATTAATACGCAAATCCTGCATTGCCTCCCTTTGCCTGTCGATGTGTTTACTTTCCAGTTGAAGGATACTGGTAAAAAAACTGTTAAATACCAATTGAAACCCCAGTACCAGGAGCGTGGCGGCCGGGATGACAAACCGCAACGTGCGGGTGGGCTCAAGATTGCCGAATGATCTTCTGTCCCAGATATCCAAACTATGCACAGTCAATGCGATGCCGGACAACAGGAACAAGGCTCCGGCGAACAGGCCTCTTTCCAAAGAAAAGAGCCTATTGAATTTATCCAGCCATCTGCTGTCATTATTCAATCCTATTCTTATAGAAAAGATGCGGGAGAAAAAATAAAAAGTGACCACCTGGAAGCCTATAATTATCATTATGGACGAATATACCATGGTGTGTATGTCGAAATTCACCAACCCTATCTTCACGGGTCCGAAGAAAAGAAGACCGGTGATCAGCACTCCCAGGATCATAGCCGCCAGTCCGGGATATAAGAATAACCATTTCGGGCTGTATAGCAGTAAAAACCTGAGATGGCGCCAACCATCGCGCCAGGTCCGCAAATGCGGTGGTCTTGACCGCCCATCGGGATATAGTTTTGTCGGAACTTCTGCAATCTTCAATTTATTCAGCGATGTCCGCACCACCATCTCCGATGCGAATTCCATCCCTGTCGAGCTCAATCCTAAATCCAGGATCGAGCTCCTTTTGAACCCTCTAAGCCCACAATGAAAGTCACCGATGGGGATCTTGAAAAAGAACCTGCCGAGGAATGAAAGCCCCGGGTTGCCAAGGTACCTATGCAGGAAAGGCATTGCATTCTTTTCGATGCCACCTTTGAACCTATTCCCCATCACCAGGTCATAACCTTCTCTTAGCGTGGTAATAAAAGGCAGGATGTCGGAAAAGTCATAGCTGTCATCCGAATCGCCCATAATAATATATTTGCCTTTGGCGTGCATAATACCTGAGCGCAGCGCGTTCCCATACCCTTTTTCTTTTACAAAGACCACTCTCGCCCCCAGGCTTTCTGCGATTTCCGGGGATCCGTCGGTGCTGCCATTGTCAGCAACCAGGATCTCTCCTTCCACATTGTGATCTATCAGCGCATGCCGGGCCTTTTGGATACAGGCGCCAAGGGTCTCTCTTTCATTAAGACATGGCATTAGGACAGTAACTTCCATAGGTTATTCAGTATGGTTGGATAGTTCGACAATTTTGAAACGCTCCATCAGGTATAAGAACAGCGGCAATGGCAAAAGCCAGAGCAAACGGCTTTGGTACCTGGGAAAGACTCCGGAAAATGTCCCGCAAACCCAGGCATTTACCAGTAGGGACAGTATAATGAACACCATTAACAGACGATACTTTATTGTCATCTTCCCAAAAAGGAGAACCAATAGGTAGATCAAAAAGCAACAGGATGCAATCAAGGTTTGTGTGAAGTTGATACCATCGAAGTTCAATGCCCCCCTGTATTGTCGTGAACTTGAAAATTTTCCATACTGGAGGGGGTAATAGATAGCCATATTGTCTTTTACTTCCTTGCTGGGAACCGGCGCTTCTCCGGTGTTGAAATGGAAGAATTGCTCGAAGGTTAGGATCACCGAATTGAACGCAACCATTTTCAAATAGCGGGGAGTAGTGAATATATCTTTTATGATGGCCGTATATTCGGGCTCATTCTCCACCCATCCCCCTGTAAGGTAAACGGGACTATTCTGATCCCACAGAAAATTGCTCGGCAATGAATCCTTATATTGACAAATTAAGTATTTCTTTTTCCCGCAATTTTCAGCCAGATAAGTGTCGACAACGCCCATGTCAACAAGACTTCCCATTAAAAAGACAGGACCGCCACGCGAACTTTTGAAAAAGCCTCCATAGTGGTAATGGATAGAAGATAAAAAAAGATTACTCGTAACGATCAATGCTATTACAACGATGAACCGCATCCGGGTTATGCCTGCCGTTTTGTATATCCTTCTCACGGGCTTTGTCAAAAAGCCTGCGAACAGCAGGATCGTCAGGCCCAGACAGGTATAAAAATGCGAGTTATGCATGGCGATGCTAAGGATGGCCAACAATGAAATAACAATACGATCCCTGCGCCTGATCCCTTGTGCCAGCAGTAGCAACCCGATACAAAGAATGGAGACAGAGGTAAATACATCCGGCATCAGCCAACTTACGTTGAATGAGGCGCCCATGAAGAGAGCAACAAATGCGATATATCCCACAAACCATGGGACGAAGACCTTGCCGGGTGAGAAATAGCGGAAATAATAATATACGGTGAGGGTAACTATCAGCGCCTGTACAATTATTACCAACCAGAGAGATTTCTGTAGGCTGATGAACATGACAAATAACCCATACAATATAGGACGGTCGAATCTGACCAAACCCATATTGGCCGCGTCAATATACATGGCGGTGTCATTATTGAAGGTAAAGGGATAACCATTATAAATTGCCAAAGCGCACAACGCCATGGCGGATAGGACGACGGCGATAATCTTTACATACAGCCCGTCTTTTGAATAAGGTGTCATTTAGAATAGTATTGGGCCTTTATTGAAACTGTTGTTTAATCGTTGGAACCATTTGTTTAAAAATCCCGCTTCGGATAAATAAAGGAACACAGGTACGGACAGGAGCCAGGCTATACGGCCCGGCAGAACATTGTATCTCCCATAAAGCCATGCGCTGATAAAAGCGTGCATTATGAAGGCAAATAGTATAAACGCGAATATCACCCGGTGCCGGCTTACCACTTTATTCAGGATCACTGGTATAAATATCAACAAACATAGTATCACCACCACGATCTGGCTGACTCCCAAAGCATGCAGGTTCAACCAGCCATTCATCTGCCCGGAAATATAACATTTCCTCATTTCATCGTTGTACCATTTATAAATTGCGGTGACCTCCTGCGAACTGTCCGCCGGCCGGCTATACTTACCTATTCCGATGTTCACTACCTGGTGATAAAAATCGTTGATGACTGTTTGGGCGTCCTTTCGCAGGGGAAGGAGCACTATTTTGTGATCCCTTACCATGCCAAATCCTCCTTTCAGGGCAAAATGAAGCGTGGACACCATTAACCAGCCTGTAATAACCAGAAGCCCCATAATGGAGATGCGGCGTGCATTGGTCGAGGTACGTCCTTTTATGGTAAACAACAGAGCGAGACCCGAGGCGAACACGAGAAAGGCTATTGTTATAAGATAGGAAACATCCATTCCAATGCTGACGACCAGCAGGGTCGCAACAATATAATAATCGCGGCGGCAGAGGCTGCCGGCAAACAACAACAGCGCCGCGCATAGAATAGCAACGCCGGCGAATACATCCGGGGCAATGCTGCTCGCAGCCAGGGACGCAGACATGGCAGAGGTGACGAAGAAAAGACAGGATAAGTAGAAGACAACGAAATGGCGATTATTGGAAAAACTCCGAAAAAAATAATACAAGACGAGGGAGAGAAGGGCCGCCTGGGTGAAAATTGTCAGCCATAAGGATATTCCCCAACTTGAATGAGCTACGAACAGCCCATACATTATCGTCCTGTCAAACGGTACGTCTTTAGTGAATCCGGAAGAAATATATTCTCCGCTGCCGGGCACTAAAAATGGAAATTTGTTATTGAGCCCGGCAGAACAAAGGAAAAGGCCTCCGGCTATCACCAATATAATATTTCTATTCATTTTGATCATTGCCATTTTAATTTTTTGTCCAGCTACAGGCTGAACCAGACTTTCCCAATTATATGATCTTCCGGGACAAATCCCCAATAACGGGAGTCGATGGAATGATACCTGTTGTCCCCCATCATAAAGTAATAATTCATCTTGAATGTATATTGGTCTGTCTCTTTATTGTTTATGAAGATCTTGTCCCCCACCACCCGCAATTGATTGTGCTCGTATTTCACAATGGCATCGGCGTAGACTGCAATGTTGGAAGTGTCCAGTTTAATGGCCCTGTTCCTGGCAGGAATGATGACAGGGCCGAAGTTCTCTCGGGTATACCGATGGTCGTAAAAAGGGAAAAGCTCCGGCCCCTCCGCTCCGGCAAATGCCTCATCGATGAAAACTGTATCGACAAGTTTGCAGTCCTTTAATGCATCGGCTGTGCGGCGGGTCAATGACAAATGAAAAATATTTCCCTGATGCCATAACATGTCTTTATCGGATACGTCGTATTTTATAAGGGTGTCATCGGGAAGATAGCCTTGCCTTATCGCTACTGAAAAGGAGAATTTCACATTTTCCGGCTCTTGCTGCAAGGCCCCGCCGGCATACCGCAGGTTGTGCCTTATCTCCAGCGTGTCACCCGGTAACCCCGTGCAGCGTTTTACAATCAGATCTGCTTTCCGGGGATGAATAAAAACAACGATATCGTTTAGCCGCACTTCAACTGTTCCCGGCATACGATGATAATTCCATCTTACATCCTGTATCCGGGTCCGGAGGCCGGCCAGATAAGCCAGGGCTTCCACAAAAGGGATGTCTTTAGGTTGCATGGGCAACCTGGCTCCGTATTGAAATTTGTTGACCACTATCAGGTCCCGGGCATGCAGTGTTTCTTCCATGCTGCCCGAATCCACCCGGCAGATGCTGATAAAGAACAAACGAACGACAACAATGAGTAGTAAAGCCGCCAATAGACGAACAGTCATCCGCAGGGCAAATTTTGCTCTTCTAGGCATTGTATTTTTTGAAGCTATAATTAAGCAATTTTCCCGAAAGTAATAATACCCTATCCATGACACTGAATAATATAATACATAAAAATGGTGCAATAGGTATTAAGACCCGGCCCCGGGTAGCATCATTTATACCTGCGATCAGCGTTGTACAGATAAGTCCAGAAGTAATGAGAAAAACTAACATATGCCGCCATGGAAACTTTTTCCGCCGGACGATCATATACATCACAAAGAGGGCTTCCGTTAATAACAACAAGTACCAAACATATCCTTGGATATACAACATGTCGAAATCAGTAAATTGGATAAAATTATCCACTATGTACCAAAGGAAGGTCCTGGACATCATGGCTTTCTTAATAAAAGAATCTATCTGCTCTTTCGAATAATCGTACTTACTGGCAGGTGTTTCCTTAACGGCAATCATATCCCATGTCAGTCCATATCTTTTAGGGAAGCTGTCATATATTCTCTGGTATTTGTCGTGATCATTGTTCAAATAATATACGGTGTAATAATGCCCTATTGGCTTCAACGTATCTACAATAGCAACAAATCTCTTGTCATCCAATGTTTTATAGGCATCGCTCAAGATGATATTGGCGAAGTTATTGTCATGTGTTGCCGTGGTCAGACCGAAATATCCATTTTTCTTTTTATTCTCCAGGCAATAGCCGAATACCACGAGGACGCTTATAGCAAGCACCGATATTTCATAGGCTATAATTCTTTTCATGCGGTGACTCCAGAACTTTCCTAACAGGAACAATACGGCGATGGGATATAAATAGATACAGGCCGGCTTCAACAATACGAGGTAGAGAAGATAGCTGCTCAGTAAGAGGGACCTGCCAGGTCCCGGCTTACGGTAGTTGTTCAAAAAAAGGTAAGGTAATAGGGCAAAAGAGGAGATCAACAGGGATTCCGGGCAAATCCCATTATTATATATGAAAATTGGCGGCAGACATCCATAGGCGAGCGTTGCCATGTACGCCAAATATTTATTACGGAAGAATTGGCGGCAAAACAGGTAAAAAGGCAGGAGGCTCAGGAGAGAAATAAGTTTCTGGAAGACGACAATATCGCCGAACGTGTTGTAAGGGGATATATGCTGAAAAATGCTGATCACCGCCGGATAGACAGGCGTCCGGAAAGCATCTATTTTCATCTCTGTGATATGCTGAGCAGCATAATAATAGCTTGCCGTATCCGAATAATACCAAAATCTATCCGAAGTCAGGGATTGATAGATCGTCCTGAAGGAAAAACAAATTAGTATTAACCATAATATTTCATTACTGGTTAACCTTCGGATGATATTTTGCAATCGACTGCCGGTCTTTTTCCAGGAAAAAGGCTTGGGGGTTTTATTTTCTATTGACATTTTATCTGCCCTACCGGGAAGATATATAATATTTTGCCAATTACGTAGATGACTATTCGGTATTTTTTTCCCTTGCGAAATCGACTGTTTCCATTACCTGGAGACGCCTGTACTTTAATTATAGTAAGCACTTTCACTAACAACTCAGGCTGTTCCGTCGCCGACCGCTCGTCCGCATCCCGCTTCATATCCTTCACCTTAGCCACCTGGACATTACCCTCACCGCCAGCCGGCCTCTTCTTTCTGCGGGTAAAAAATCCGAACACCTCATCCGGATAATAGCGGACGACGACATACAGGTAGTAGCCCCCCGCCACCAGTAAAATAAAAATTGAAAAATCCTCCCACGAAACTCTCTGTAACATATCCTGTGCGTTTTGATCACAGGACAAAAATGAAAAACAATCAAAGGCAAAAAAATAGAGGCACTAATGCCTCTACTTAAAAATCGATGCAAACCGCACCAATCACGGTCTTGAAATTGTAAAATAAATCATAGGCAAAAAAAGTCTCTAGGAGATGGGGGCTTACGCCTTCCCCACCTCGCAACTATCGCTTTTGACCAGCCTGTAGCTCCCACCGATCGAGCATGCCGATCGTAAAGTATTTTGTTGGCAAGAAATAATCCCGGTGAACTTAGAAATAAGAGCCTGATAGAATCAAAAATCTCTCAGTATGAGGAATTATGTCAGGGTGTTATGTAGTTGTTTAAAGATATCCATTCTGGGATTTCAGGATCGTATTTCGTGAGATCATTAAAGCCTGGGATACCTACCTCCCATATTATGGCATCCAGGTCTTTACTTATAGTTGTTTTTGTTGCCTCGCTTGACTCCTTTTTTTGCTGGAAATTCTGGTCTAATTTGATATTACAAACAGCTCTGCAGTATTCATAAATAGTGTAACCGTGGTGATGGTAATCCCCTCTCATGTCAATTGCAATGGTAAAATATTTTCTTGCTTCGGCAAAGTCAGGGTTTGTACTGTCTTTTAGCGCAAAAGCGAGCTCACCCCAATATCGATGATCTCCTGGCGTTTTTTCAGATTGAATTAGGCCTTTAAACACCGGAATAACCTTTTCCATTATCGCTTTGTTGGCTTTCCAGTTATTGGCTCTTATGGATGATGCTTGATTAAATATGCTGAGGCGTGCAAATGACGAAGCTTTTGCGAATGCGTCACTTATTTCCTTCTCGTTGAATGTATTTTCCACAGATGTACCAGACAGTAATTTACTGGCTATATCCAGAGCGGCGGCGTCGAGGTTGGACTGCAATTGTTTCTTTTCTAAATCATCGATTTTTTCGGTTTTCTTTTCTAAATCATCGACTTTTTCAGTGAGGCTTTTTTCTGCGGCCTGGAATATCCTGGTGATATAAATCCTAGTTACCATATAGCCGAATAAAAACCCTGTCGAAATAAAGAATACAATAAGGGAAATGCCATATACACCGCTGGAAGGGTTTGCTCCTAAAGCCGGTGCAAGGGAACGAGCCAGTTTGTCGACATGTTCGGGTATTTTTGCCAATTGTGTTAGACCGACTCCAACAAGTATTTTGGTAAGCCAATCGGATATCTGCTCCAGATTTGTGTTTACTTTATAAGAGATGGTGTTGCGTGCAGCACCGTTCGAACTGTCAGCGCTTGGGTCTGCCTGTGAGGTCCTTGGGATTCCAAATAGAAACCCCAATAGCCCTCCTATAAAAAGTGCCCCGCCGGCAATGAGTAAACTATTGCCAAAAATACTGGCGACCAAAGGCTTTGCTGCACTTAAACTAAAGAATAGCATTCCAAATAATCCAAATCCCCAGGCGATGGTAAAGACACGCCTGCCTTGCGTTCCTGCTATGTCTTTTGAGAGTGACACTTTTTTGTTAAACTGAGTCGATGGCGGCGCTGATGCCGCGCGATCCTCATTGTCTACTTTCACCGGTAGTTCGATTGCTCCTCTTCTTATGACCCCGACGACAAAAAATATCGTGAGTGTAAGCGCCAGAAAGACTAAACCTATGAATAAGAATGCGAAATTCATTATAAATAGTTTAAGGCATTTTTGACTTAATTGTTATCGAATATGCGCCGGTTACTAGAGTAATTACGCCTTGCGAAGTCAATAGGACAAATGTGTGAGGGCTGGTATGCGCGAATACGGTTATAAGGAATGGAACGGAAGTAGCTGCGAGAAAGCTCATAAGCAGCATTACGGCGATCAAATCATAAGGTCTGCGAACCTTTAATTTAGAGAAGTAAGCATCAAGGGAGACGGCGAATGCAATCCCGCAGCTTACAAAGGAAAATGTAAATTCTTCGAGAAAGTTGGTCAGTTCGTCATTAATTGTGGCATTTATATAGTAATCGAAGTGAAAAAGTTTAGCGGTCATAAGGTAAACTACAGGGAATAACCCAAGCACCATATTGGTCAGATACCAGGCTAAGGCATTCAGCACTTTTTTACTGATTTTGAAGCGCATATAGACAAGACGAATATGACTCTAATATAGTGGATGAAATGCGATTTCCGGACGGGTGAAAACACCCTTTTTGAAGGGATGCCAGGAATTTATTTGTTTAGCCCCTAGGAATCGCCTTTTTTGCGTGGGGAGGTTTTGCAATAACCCGATTTTCAAGCCTTCACACTGGTCCAAGAAATAGGCAGACCTCTGTCAATACCTAATTCCAACCTGCACTATTATCAGCGAAGGCTACAACATCGGTGATGAGGGGGATAGCCCCTTTTACTAAGGACTTGTTTTTCAACTACGATCACCCCGTTAAATCACCCATTTTTACGCTAACTTAATGACATGGGTGTTTTAACGGTGTCGACCCTAGTCAAGAATATGAAAAATTGCATTCCGTTTAAACAAGAGCCGAACTAATGATCGAAAATCTCACTAAATCTCTTTGTATAGTTGCATTGATCTTTTCGGTTTTCAGAGCGCAAGTCTTTGTAAATCATCGGTGAGTCGATTCGAGCTCTGTACCACCTCGTTCACCTATGGTCGATTGGTTGAATGGCACAAACCTCTTTCTATTCAGTCTTCTGGTATTTCACGATTTTTTTCGCCCCCTTCCGCCCCCCTCCGGGGGAGACGGTTTTTTTAGGATATGTGGGGGGGGGTGCAAGATACAGAGAGAAGTTCTACCTATCTGCCCTCACTCCCTCCTACTCAAACTTCCCCTCCGCCTGGTCCCATTTCCTCTCCAGCGCATTGGCTATTTTTTTAGTGAAGGCCAGCCGTTCCTTCTTCCGGTTACGCAACACTCGCCCGCGGTCGTAAATATTTGTCACCTCACGCCCCAGCGCCAGCTTCACCCATTTTTGTAACCGGCTCATATCGGCCGGCGCCCCCTTGTACTGGATGGCCCCCACCGCCTGCAGGCCGAACAACCACTCAGCCAGGTCAGCATCCGTCGGCCCCCAGCTGTAACCCTGGTCCGCTGCCGAAATCGTCCCTATCGACAGGCAGGCCCGCTCTTCCTGCAGCCACGCCCTCAACCCCTCCATCGCAAGGCACCATGCGGCCCGGTAACTTGCCAGAGTAGCCCCATCCTGGTCGACTACCAATGCCAGCGGCTCAAAAATACGCCCCCGGCTATACGCCCGGGTAAACTGTTCATTGATCACCGGGGCCCCGCTCCGGTAGTATTGCCAGAAGTTCCGGTTCTCCCGGAAGAAAGCCGCAACCCGGCCCTCTGCCTGGCTGATCTCCGAAGTCCATTGCTCTGCCGGCATCGCCAGCCGGCTAAGTTCCATGCGATACAGTTGGATAAAAAGCAGCAGCCGGCCATAGAAAACCGGCCATACATTTCTGAAATATTCAACCTCCTTGGCTCCCTCCCGGACAAATTTACTACCCAGGATCCCCAGTTTCCCAATCTTATCCCGCATTATATCGATCCCATGCATATATCTTTCCGGCCCCTTGTAGGTCCGGTCGCTTAGCTTCAGTTCTTTTTCGAGTTCCAGGTATAACGCGTCAAACGGTTTTATCATGGCTGCACTGTTTTAGACAACCGTAAAACTAGCACCTGTCGCCGGTTCGGTCTTTCACAGCTGCCCGATATTGCCGCATTTGTCCAAACTTCCCCTGTACGCCCCCGCAGCCTGCGAAGACCTTACCCGTTTGACTACGCATTAGTACGTAGGCATGCCACATCCGTAAAATAAAAAACCGCCCGGTGAACCCGGACGGCATTATAAATAATTAAGGTGTATGAGGCTATTTCTTCTTCAGGTTCTTCTTTACCTCCTTCACGAATTCTAAAGAAACATTCGCTACAGAAGCAATTTTTTCCATAGAAAAATCCGATTGCTTTAAAAGGTTCTCCACAACCAGGCGACTTGTCTCCTGAACACCTTCTTGCCGCTTCATTTCGGCTACTTGATCAAAAATATCCATAGTATCCCTTTTTCCTGTGATGTTATCAATTTCGCTCCTAAATTTACGATTATTTTCCGGGTTTTCAAACCGAACATAGTTATCCAAAAACGTTAAAATAGCCTGCAGCTTCCGTTTTTCGAATATACCATTCTCATATAATTTCCTGAAAATAAATAACTTCCCTTCGAGTAGTTTCTTGTCCATATCCTTACCCTTCAATAGCGCTTTTTTCGCCGCCAACACCACCCACGCAAATGGGTTATCGCTCTTTCCCAACTCCTCGTCCGAATAATCGAGAATACAAAGCGTATTGTATTCGTACCGTAGCCGGGTGTTTAAAAGCTCATATTCGTAACTGTCCGGCAATCGTTTTGCATCCGGCCCCGTAAAGATCGCCATCGCCACTACCGGCTTCCGGTGATGATTAAAACAAAGACAAAAGTATCGGAACATTCGCTCAGAGAAAAAAGGCCGGTCCTTCGCATCTGTTCTGTGTTGGACTTCGATATGAATGAGAAGCCATTCCTCGTCTCCATCCTTCCGAAACACCTTTACCAGTTTATCGACATGCCGTACATCGATTTCCTTCTCCGGTTCCGGATACATCTCAGCCAACTCTTTATCCAGGAAAGTGAAGCCTTTTTGCATATCGAATATTCTGTCCGCCTCCGGGAAAACGAACCGTAACAGGTCATCGCACACCCACTCCAATAGCCCCTTCCAAAGAATATCTTTATTGTGTCGCATAGCATAAGATTAAACATAATGATACCACGCTCATTACTAGAATGAACACCAGAAAAAAAGTAAGTAGATCGAACAGTGGGATGGTTGGAAAGTGAGGAAGTATCTACCCAAAGATACGAAAATGAATACCCTCTAAAAAAATATTCTAACGCAAATGCGCAAGCAAAACTAAAATTTAAAATCTGTTGGTTTTGCTTGCTGCATATAATTTTCTGCAGAGAAATAGTTGTTTTGCAATATAGAATCTGTATTGATCAACCAATAGCAATATTTGTACAGAATCCACATCAAAAGATATTTTCCCAATATTTTTCATGTGCACGATGAAATAAACCAGTTTTTTCTGATTGTTTAACGAGTCTATGTGTAGTTCGCAATGGGAGGAAGCAGATTTTTCTAATGTTGGTGCTTCTTTTTTATAGGAGAATATTTGGCCCACCCAAAATCCATTGATACATGGGGATGATATACACGCTCTTAGTTTTTTGCATGATCCTCAGTTCCTTTGATCACCGTAATTGACCGCTGCTATTGTGAATGAATACATTGGTTGGGGTACCCAAATGTCGTTGATCGCCCTATAGAAGACAATATCCGCTATGACATTATACTTGCCGGTGATATAGTCAATGCTTTGTACAATGAAGCCGGGTGACCATTCCACACCTACCTGCGCACCCATGGCATTGAATCCGGGGTTAAATTTAACAGCACCGGTGGTAGAAATGACCCGGGTGCGTTTTTCATTACAGGTAGACTCCGCATGCGCCCGTACGCTAGTGTCTATTCTCGGAGGAAAATACCAACCTTCATCATATATTTCCAGAAACCCTGAAGCTGGCGTAACTTCCCCTATCGCAGGCCCTGCCAAATTCATATTGACATATTGCATGCTATCGAATATGAACCCGGTTTCCGTCATGCCAAACCCGTATAGATACTCTGTAAGTAAAAAATTTCCCCTTTTATTGAAAGAGCACTGTAAGGCCACATTGGTTTTAAATTCGACAATAGGCCCGTTTTGTCCGGAAAGAGTTCCTATGTCTGAAAAAGCTGTTCCCGCACTGAAGGCTATATCGTTGACATCGCTGTCATTATCGTTAGGGTCCGGAACACCCAGTGGCATGACCCTGGAAGCATTTCCCGATTGGGAGATATCCCTGACAGTGCGCATGAATTCATGATATTTTCCGATGTCCGTGAGCAATAGATGTCTGGCTGTCTCATAATCTTTTTGGGAAAGAGCTTTAGATAGGGCGGGTGGGTTGTCGTGGGTACGAACATGGCCGTCTGTGTGGAGCGCCTTTTTACAGGAAAAGGCGCATACCAGGATAATCACTGCGATTAAATAACGCATGGGATAAAAGTTTGAGGTTAAAGATCGATTACCTGGAATGCTTTGTCAGAAATTCTTCTGGAAGAACATGCCTTTTTCAGCCAGGGTATTTTCAGGCGTTGCGGAATAAAAAAGGGAGAGGTCGACATGACCAAGCCCATCATGATATTGGAGGATCAACCCTTTACCAGATCTCCTGCGGTAAATCACCGTCATATAACTTACGGGATCGCCCTTTTTCCTGTAGACTCCCTCTAGCTGGAAATTCAGGATAGTTTTTGGAATGCGGGTAGCGTATTTCTGATCGACGTTGATCTTTTTAAAAACATCAAAGCCTTTCGTGAAGTCGATTAAAACGCTGTCCGGGTAAAATTTAAAAGAAAGGAGTCTATGCATGTCAAGGGTCTTCCAGTATTTTTTACCGGTGGCGCTGTCCTTATTTTCCATACTGATAAAGCGGTACCTTTCAATGGAAGCCCCGGAGGGGGGATGTCTATACCCCTCCAGGCCGGAAATAATTATGAATAGCAATACAATTCGATACATCACATTTAGTTTCTTTGATCACCGTAATTGACGCCTGTTAAGGTGTATGAATACGTTGGCTGGGGGAAAGTCGTGCTGTTGATTGTCCTGTTGAAGACAACATCCGCCTTCATATCATACCTGCCGGTAATATAGGAAATGCTCTGGACGGTGAAGCCAGCTGACCATTCTGCGCCTACCTGCGCACCCATGGCATTGAACCCGGCGTTAAACTTCACGGCGCCGGTTGTAGAAACGACCCGGGTACGTGTTTCATAGCAGATCGACTCCGCATGTGCATTTACTCTCCATTGATCTGGACGTTCAAATATATTCAGATATCCGGAAGGGGGTGAAATTTCCCCTACCGCATTCCCTACCACGTGCATATTGACACCATCCTTGTTCTCGAATACGAACCCGTTTGCAGACATGCCAAATCCATACTTGTAATCTAAAAATACCGTATTCCCTCTTCTATTGAAATCGCCATATAAGGAAACGAAGGCCGTAAATTCGATCATACCGTCGAATGACCATCCCGTATACGTTGCTTCGTTCGAAAAGCTCTCCCCCGCATCGTAGTTATTATCGGTATCATTATCTGCAGGGTCCGGATCATCCAGCGGAATGGTCCTGGAAACATTTCCCTGCTGCGAGATATCCCTGGCAGTACGAATGAACGAATGAAACTTTTCGATGTCGGTGAGCAAAAGTTGCCTGGCTGTTGCAAAATCTTGTTTGGAAAGGGATTTGGAGATGGTGGGTTGTTGGTTCGCGGGCTTGACCGGATCTTCTGTGTGAAGGGTCTTTTTACAGGAAAAGAAGCCTAGTAGCATAACGGCTACAATTAAATAGCGCATGGGATAAGGTTTGATAGGTTTACAATAAAAGGACAAGAGGAGACTTCAAACTAATGTAAGAAGAGCAAGGAATTTTCGCAAGTGATCTTTCATATATTTGTTTTTCATATCAGGTTGCACATAATTGTCAGTTCATTGTATAGAAGTAGGTTTTTATAATTTTATCATGGAATGAAACGACCCCTTCTTTTTTAGCCATCGCCCTGTGAATGATGCAATATTATGGCATGTGTGCAATCCTGTTACCGTGGGCCTCGTCTATTATGACACCGAACAGGCCAGTGAACGGGTATCCATTGGCGTAAAGTTCCAGCCAAGTGTAACCGCCCTCTTCTTTTTCCTATCCCAGCCAATGCCGTCCAAATTGGCAAGCACTTTTTCAACTCCTTTCTTTTTTTCCGGATCTTGGCCCCACGCATTCAACTCCATTTCAATACACTCGTTTAATCGCAAAATCAGGAAAATAAGGGGCGCCCAATTGCGTAAGCGCCCTAGGCGCCCCAACACCCAAAAGCACCCTACTTCCGGATCATTCTCTTTAACAACTCATACACATCCTCAGCCTCCGCCATCTTTAAGATCATCGCGGCGACCTCCCGAAGTTTCTCCCGGTCCTCCTCCGATACCATTTTCATAATATTTCCCGCCTCCTCAGAAGATAACGATTGGTCCACCGCGATTGCCAACGGCATCCCCATCTTGCACGACGTTCGAATATCCAGCTTGACATTCCCATTCAACTGCCGCATCCGCAAGATCATCTCCAATAAACTTTCCATTGTTCTTTCCAGCACATTGGGATCCTAAGCTTAGAATTCCACGTGGACAAGTTGTCGCG
>JADMIO011288114.1_pt1 | contig 52089 bp, 42 predicted proteins | sample 8958161 | NCBI WGS metagenome assembly JADMIO01 (sample SAMN16585339, study PRJNA669376) | soil metagenome | isolation source: Crop rotation soil | place: USA: Cullars Rotation, Alabama | collected 2011
CGCGACAACTTGTCCACGTGGAATTCTAAGCTTAGGATCCCAATGTGCTGGAAAGAACCGCGATGGGTAAGCAGCCGGTGATAGCCCATGCCGACACCAAGACTTCCACCAACCCAGTAAAGAACCACTCCGGTGATTACAGCCGGCCAGCTCCAAAAGAAAAGTGCTGCGATGGAGCCAAGATGGGCCGTAATAAGGAAAACCGCAGTTCCCCAGTTGCCTCTGGCCCAATTGACGTCCGGCCTCTGTAGCGACGCGGCGTCTCCACGTTCGTTTAATGCCATACCAATCCTCTTGAGAAGGTCTTTTTAATCCGCGTGGCGACCGAAAACAAGCAATGCGGCCCCCGGGATGATGAGATCATCCCGGGGACCAACGAATGCGAAGTGCTGCCTGTTACCAGCGCGGTTCAGACCGGCGTCCACCATTGCCGCCGTAGCCGCCGCCGCGATTGTCGTTAAAGCCACGTCCGCCTCCGCGATTCTCGCGTGGTTTGGCTTCATTGACCTTCAACGCGCGTCCACCGACTTCCTTGCCATTGAATTGCGCAATTGCCGAAGTGGCTTCTTCCTCGCTGGACATTTCCACGAAGGCAAAGCCTCTCGAGCGTCCGGTGTCGCGGTCTTCCATAACATTCGCAGATTGAACCGTGCCAGCCTGTCCAAACAACTGCTGCAGATCCTGACTAGTGGTTTGGAAAGCGAGGTTTCCAACATAAAGTTTTGTTGACATTAGAGATATACCTTTTCCCTTCCGGGGTTGAAAAGAAGCTGCGAATCGGATGGGCTTCGGCGAAACGGTAGCGGTCGAAGGACCAGGTTCGGATGCTCTCAAAAAAGAGCGGCTTCGAAGTGTGAAACAAGCCTGCTCTCGAACTTCCAAAACGCCAGCGCTGATCGATTTGTGCGCGGGGCGCATCACCGTTGATGCGCGAGAGAAGGATTAACTGCAATCTATGATGCCTTATAAATAAGGATAATTGCAAGTACGCGACTGCTTTGTATATTCCGAGTACAAAATATATGTCGCATCGACAATATATGTCGGATGTGGTAAACATGAGCCTCGATTATGATTGAGCCCAGGCTCGACAAACTACTGGCTAAGGAAAAGCGCACCTTCTACTGGCTGGCGAAGGAGACCGGTGTCAGTCATACAACTCTGTGGCGACTGAAAAAAGGCAGGGCAGTAGGAATTAATTTTGAAACGCTCGAGAAAATCTGCCGCGCCCTGCGATGTCAACCCGGCGATGTTTTGTTCCTTACAAACGATAAAACTCCTCCGAAGCGTCAATCTTTAAAGACTAAGCGGTAAACAGCAGGCGCCTTAACGACGGAAGGTAACAAGAGGGAGCCAGAATGAGTGAGAGTCGACCGGAGAATGGGCCACGAGAAATCTCGCGATTCCGAGCAATCGTTGTTGCTGCGTTAAGAGCAAAGCAACTTCGACGTGGTTCGAAGCCTCGAATCGAGCCGGATGGTCACAAACACAAAGATATAAGCATTGCAATGGAAGAGGTCAGAAGAGGTTTGATCATTTTTTCGCAGGCCGTGCGAGATGTTCAAGACCCCGATGCGGCAAGAGACGTGAAAGCCGAGATCGAACAACCTCTTCCTGTCGTCAGGTAGCAGAGGCTTAGGTAGCCTGACACAGAGGAACGTTTATGCACGGATTGCGCATGTTCATACGGCCGAACGAAGGTACGGTTGAAAACAACGTCTTCTATAGCCAGCGCAGCCATGGTCCGATTTATCGCTGGCATTATGAAAAACACCTTGCCAGGTGGTACGGACAGCGCGTGGATGCGTCCAACTGGAGTTCGCACGAATTGTGCACTGCCCCCTGGCACTCCGTTCCTCAAAAGCTCAAAACGCAACTGAGTGAACACTACATCGAATAGTAACTTTCACACCTCACGTCATTCCTGTCACTGTTTCACCTCGAAGCGCCTGATCGATGACCAACTGCCCGGCGTGCCGGAGGCAGAGTTCGCGCGCACTCGCCACCACATCCTGGTCGTTGGAAGTGTGCTGGTCGTGAACTGCGAGGCGGTCGTGTTTACGTTTACTACCTGCGGCGTGGCGAAGGACTCTTCATTATCTATCTGGATCGTGTAGCTCGCCGCGCCGCTCACGTCCGTCCAGTCAAAGGTGATGCTCGTGCCAGGGCTAAACCGCGCATCCGCCGCGGGGCTGATGAGCGAGGGCGCAGGCAGCGAGGTGGTGGACGCGGGTGTGACGGTCAGCGTCGTCGTGCGACTTACGCCGGCGTAAGTTGCGGTGATCGTGACGCTGGTGTTCGCGGTGACGGCTGAAGTGTTGACGTTGAAGGTCGCACTCGAGGCGCCCGCCGCAACGGTGACGCTGGCAGGCACCGGGACAACCGACGTGTTCGCGCTGCTCAGTGTCACTACGGCCCCACCGCTCGGCGCTCCACTAGTCAACCTGACGGTTCCCTGCGACGTCGTTCCACCGACGACGGAAGTCGGGCTCACACTGACGGCGGACAGACTAGCCGGAGTGGTCGTAGACGCGGGCGTGACGGTTAGCGTAGTCGTGCGGCTTACGCCGGCGTAAGTTGCGGTGATCGTGACCGCGGTGTTAGCGGCGACAGCCGAAGTGTTGACGTTGAAGATCGCACTCGAGGCGCCCGCTGCGACGGTTACGCTGGCAGGCACTGTGACAACCGTGTTCGCGCTGCTCAGTGTCACTACGGCCCCGCCGCTCGGCGCTGTGCCCGTCAACGTGACGGTTCCCTGCGACGTGGTTCCACCGACGACGGAAGTCGGGCTCACACTGACGGCGGACAGACTAACCGGAGTGGTGGTAGGCGCGGCTTGGGCTGTGAACCGGCGCGAGGCCGAGAAGGGGCCTGCGACGCCCGCCGAGTTGAAGGCGCGCACGCGCCAGAAGAGCCGGTCCGCGGGCAATCCTGTAACTGTCGCCTGCGACGCACTCACTCTCTGACTCAGCGTGAGCGGCGCAGTGAAGTTGCTCGAGTCGTCAATCTGTAACTCGTAATCCGTCGCACCACTGACGTTGGACCAGTCGAAGGTGATCGGCTGCGCGACCCTCGCGTTCGATGCGGGCGACAAAAGTGACGGCGCGGTGGGCGTAGGTGGCGGAGGCGCTGCTTCAGGGTTAATCGTCAGACTGGCGGTTTTGGTTACGCCCCCACCGGAAACCGAGATCGTGACGACGGTCTGGACGCTGACGGAGTTCGTAAAAATGTTGAAGCCGCCGGTAGTCGAGCCGGCGGGGATCGTCACGCCGTTGGGCACTGCCGCGACCGATGGGTTGCTGCTTGCAACCTGTAGAACTTCGTCAGTCGACGAAGGCGACGCGATCGTGACGGTGGCGAAGGAGCCGCCCGTCCCGCTGGTCGAGGTCGGACTAAGCGTCAACGACGTGGGCGGCTGCTGAGCCGTAAGCGTGACCTGTGCCTGCGACGAGGCGCCGTTGTAGGTCGCCGTGACGGTAGCGGTAGTGTTCGTGGTGACGCCGCTCGTCGGAATGGGGAACGAAGCTGAGAAGCTGCCGGGCGCAACCGTCACCGACGCGGGCGGGCTCACCATCGGTGAGTTGCTCGAGAGACTCACGAGGGCTCCGCCTGCGGGGGCCTGCCCGTTGAGCATCACGATGCCCTGCGGCTGCGCGCCGCCGCTGATGGTCGCCGGCGAGATCGTAAGCGACTTCAACGAAGGCGGCTGTAGTGTGAACTGCGCGGAAGCAGAAGCCGAGTTGAGCGTTGCCGTGAGCGTCACGGGCGTAGGCGTGGTCACCTGGCCGGCCTGCACCTGGAACTGCATCCACGCGGTATTGCCTGGCATTGTAATCGTCGCCGGAACCGGCAACGCGCCCGGGTTAGAACTGCTCAAGCTGATTGTGGCGCCGCCCGAGGGAACGGCCGCCGTGAGCTGTACCGCGACCAAAGTCGTCTCGCCGCTGTATAGCGGGTCCTTGGCGAGCGTTACAGACACTGGCGTTGGCGGTGCGGAACTGATCGTGAACGTGCCGACTGCGGACCACGCGGTTACCGCGGCGGTCGTCGGCGAGGAGTCACCCTGCGCGGAGCGTACGCGCCAGAACTTCTTCCCGGCCGTGAGCGACAGGATCTCTCGCGTCGGTCCGTTCAGTTGCGGGTCGTCCCTCTCAATCGTCTGAAACCCTGAATCTTTAGCGATCTGAATCTCGTAGCCGCTCGGCTGCGGGTTGGCGACGTGCTGCCAGGTGAGAGTCACCGGAAGTGTCAGCGTCGGGTTGTTGACGGGAGATACGATTGCCGGCGGTGGCGGCAGCGGGTTGTTGTAGAAAACGGAGAAGCTGATGACGTTCGACGGCGCGCTGAAGTTGCCGGCCGAGTCTACGGCGAAGACGCGCGCGAAGTAGTTGCCTTCCGGATCGGCAATGGCGAACGAAAATGTAGGGTCGGGAATGTTGTCGAACTGACCGGTCGAGAACAAGGGAAAGCTGGGGTCAGTCGAATACTGGAGGACGTAACTAGCTGCTTGCGGGATCGCGCTCCAGGTGAAAGTCATCACCTCCAATGGGTGGAATGTCGAGTAGCCTTTGGGTGGTGCGAGACTTGGCGCGCCGCCCGCGCCTGTGACGGTGAAGCTGCGGGGCGTAGACCAGGCCCCTTGCTCGAAGCCCCCGTTGACCGCCTGAACGCGCCAGAAGTAGGTGCCGTCGGCGAGGCCGCTGACGGAAGCCTGCGTCGCGCCGTTCGTCGAATTTTGCAGGAGCACGGACGTGAAGGCGGAAGACGAACTGACCTGCCAGTTATATCCGATGATCCCGGTTGGATCGCTGACCGCCGTCCAGGAGATCGTGAACGGCTCGGTAACGCTCGCGCCGTCCGCCGGAGCGACTGCCGATGGTGCGGGCGGCGCGGCTGCGACGGCCCGACCACCAGCACTGACACATAGAATAATGGCGAATAAAAGCGTGAGATACGACCGGCCAGATGTTCGGAATTTCATAACGCACCTCCCATGATCGATCAGGATGGGCTCAGGATTTACAGGGGGGAATTAGGATTCTGTTTTTAGGGCATACCCTAAAACACAAGTCCGGGACGCAGGGGGTGCGTCCCGGATGAAAACACGTTTCACTGAACCGTGACCGTGACTGATTTAACGTCCAGCACCGTCCCGCCGGAGATGGCGGTTGCGGTGATGGTGTAATCTCCCGCACAGGCGGGCACCGTTTCACTGTTGCTGGCAGTGCGGGTCTCGCCGGGCTTTAGCGTGAACTTAACTGAATAGGAATCAGTGTAGTTGCAGGGGCCGACCACGTCATAATTGACGGTCACTTTCTCGGCCTTGGAGGAGGTGTTTGTGATAGAACCAAACACCGTCACCGTGCCGCCGCCGTTCACTACCGTTGGAGTCACGCCCAGCGAGGTTTGGGCGGTGGGCCCCGACGTCTGCGCGAGGGCGACGACGGACAATAGGCTGAGGGCGGCAATCGCCGCCAACCACTTAAACGAAAAACTTGTCATCCGAAATATCTCCTTCTAAATCTGTCTTTACACCAATCGCCCCACGTGGGGGCGACGGGTTAGGTATTTAGTGCAAGCCGCCTGACCTCGGGAAGTATGACGACCGGTTGAGTGTATGGGTGCGAGCCACCTGACGGGGGAAGAAGTATTAAGCTCGCACTTGTTCCTACAGTGCAGTAGGCGGCACTGAAAATACCTCCTCAGTTCTGCGTTCCCTCTTTCGCTCGTTCACGAAAGCTGGCGGACTCTCTTCTCATGAAATCGATCAGCACGTTGACGTCGGCTTCGGCTAAATTAAGCCTGGGCATCTGCACCTCCTTGTACTGCTTGAACAACGCCATGGCGATCGGATCTTTCTCCGCTATCAGTTTATCCGGCTCGATGATGGTTCTGCGGAGCCAGTTGAGATCGCGCGAGCTGGTGACGCCGAGCAGGTCCGGCCCAATCTTGTCACCGCTTCCGATTGTGTGGCAGGCAGCGCAGCGCGTGGCGAAGAGGTAGGCTCCCTTATCAAGATTGAGTTTGACCGAGCCGGCTCGAACCGCGGCGGCTGCGTCCACCGTCTGCGGGCGATAACCCATTAATTGTTCGATCTTCATAGAGAGGAACGTTGTATTGTCGAGCGCAGAGTTTCTCATCCAAAGTCCGGTCGCGTCGTTGCCGATAAGCAAGTGTGGAGTGTGACCGTCCGGATCATTTACATCCGGGAGAGAGTCCAGTCCCAACTTCTTACTGATCAACTTTATGTCCGCTTCTTTTCCCGTCAGGAAAGTCCAACCCGGTCCGATGTGATACTTTGCGGTGTAGGCCTTAAGTACCTCGGGAGTGTCTATTTCGGGCTCAATCGTGATCGAATAAAAGAAGACTTCTTTTCCCATCCGATCACCCAACAACTTCTGCAACTGCACCATACGCGCAGTCTCCAGCGGGCAGTTGTATTTGCAGGTGGTGTACATGAGTTCGATTGCCACGACCTTGCCCTTGATCAAGTCGTCGTAGAAGCGAACCTTTTTTCCGTCCTGAGTAATCAGCTCCACATTGGGAAAGTGACTCGAGCCTGAGCTCACATCGGCGCTTGGCGCCGGGTCGCGCTCGGCGGATTTTTGCTTCAGCGTCATGCCGCACTTCGGGCAGGAACCCGCTTTTTTCGACTTCACCTCCGGATGCATCGGGCAGCTGTATTCGAGATCCTGCTGCTGGGCGAAACCGGGTCCGGCGAGAAAATTGATTGATAGCGGTATGCTGAACATCAGCATTCCAAGCAAAAGCAGCTTCGCGTACTTGCGTTTCATATTTAATTCTCCTTTTTTAGACTGCGTTGAGCTGAGCAACCCTCACTCAAACGGAAGGCGTACGATTCCGTTTGGAAGGGTCGCTCAGCCTCAAATCGCAGGCGCCGCGAAGCGCGACTCAATTCACGGTGAAGGTGCCAACACCCGAGGAACTAAAAATGTTCGTTCCATAAGTGAGGCTTCCATTCGTCAGTTTTCCCGTGCTGACGTCGAAGGTGAGATTAGCCGTCGCCATGAATGAGCTGGCCGACAGCAGATCCTTGGTCTGGTCGAAGTAGGGGATTGTGACGACGATTATGTCGGAAGCCTGGAGCGGCCTCAGTTCGGTAGCGTGATTATCTCCGGTGACGTACGTTACGAGTTTTTTCCCGCTTCCGGTTGTTCCCTTCAGCTGTGAAAAATCGAAGTCGAGCATGACAAGCGGAGGGGCTGTAGTTGAGGTGGTATCTTTCACCATTCTACATTTTATAGTCACGCTGCCGGTGACATTGACAGCGGTCCCTGTATCGGTAACCGTGCCATTGGTCGCAATCGTGATGCTACTGTCAACGACCGGCTCAGCAGTGGTCTGCGCCTGGACGGAAGGACCGCCCAGCACCAGCATCCCTACGACAGCGATCAGGAGCGTTACGAAGGTCGGACTGAATAGCAGTCGCCGGGCCTTTACATTTACCTGTGTATTCATAATGGTCTCTCCTTGCCCTCTTGTTTCTGGGCCTCAATCGAAAGCGGTCGGAAGTATGTCAGTCGGGGCCACGAACGTGACGCCCTGCGGTGTCGGTCTCGGAGTCGGCAGCGGTCGCAGGAACGGCGCGCCACCATCGTCGATCTCCCACCTCAAGAGCATCGCGTTATCTTCGTGCATGGTGTTGTGGCAGTGCTCCATGAACATGCCGCCAAAGTCGCGGAATTGGAGCGTGATTTTCACTTCGCCGCCTGGTCTCAGACGCCAGACGTCTTTGCGTCCGCGCTCCCAGGCCGGAACGTTACCAGCACTTCCGTCGCGAGCCAGAGTCTGACACTCCTCGAAGTGGATATGAATCGGGTGATCCCAACCACCGCCACCGTTCTTCAATGTCCATACCTCTCGCGTACCAAAACGTGGCGCCGCTGAGATCCGGCCAAAGTCAGCCGCGAGCGTTCCTCCCTGATTGTCGGTCTCAATGCCCCACGGCCCGAAGAACGACGAGACTGGATCGTTGGTAGTCTGATTGGCGCCGCGATTGAATTCGAAAACACGTTCGCGGGCGACGGGAATACCAGACAGATCCGGGTTCGGAATCAGTGTGGAGGGCACCTGACTTATATCCGGCTGCGCAGGATTTCGTGCGATTCGGAACTCGAGGAATTTTCCTACACAAGGATCCGGCGAGTTGCCTGAAAGCGCCTCGGAGATACTGAGGTCTTTGTCGACTTTCTTTCCGTCCTGGTGTTCAGCCAGATTAACCATCCATACCTTCTGGCCAATGCTGTAACGAGAGAAGTCAATGACGATGTCATAACGCTCTGCGATACCCTGCTCGTCAAGTTTGGTGAGCACCACCGGATTCGGTAACAAATTACCGTCGTTGCCGATTTGGATCATCGGCGAGCCGTCGCTCAGTGCGACCTTGAAGAAGCGCGAGACTGATCCATTCAGGATGCGGAAGCGATACTTGCGCCGCTCGACCTCCATGTACGGCTTGTAAGTGAGGTTCACCGTCATCCGATCGCCGAGGAACCCGTCGAATTCAAAAATATCCATGGCGAGCTGCCCGGCCGAGTCCCACGCCTTATCGGCAAGCATGAGATTCACGTCGTAGTCGAGGTTGCCCCACGATTTGCCGCTGACGCTGGCACGTCCGCTCGGCAATCTCAGATTGACGCCGTCGACGATGTCTTCAGCGCCGCGATCCAGGCCGCTGTAAATATTAAACATTCCGGCCATGCCCTTGTAGACGTTCTGTGCCGTGAAGCTGAACATGTGATCGTGGAACCAGTGGGTGCTCATCGTCTCGTGCCAGTCACCCGGGATCTTGTTTAGACCGCCGGCATCCGTTGGACCGGAGGCGCGAGCATCAGTCGCTGTAGTATTGATACTGTTGCGACCTGCGAGGACGATTGGGTAGTGATAATCGTAAAACTGGTTCGGGAAGAAGAACGCGCCAGTGAAGCCGTCGTTCTCTGCTCCGTGATGTCCGTTGTGTTCGTGAGTAGAAATCGTGTGGATTCCGAAGCCTCCGTTCTGGTTTTGGTTAACGGGGAGTTTGTTGCGGAGACGGAAGAGGATTGGCTCGCCATACCGCGCCAGCATGAGCTTGGGAGGAATGGTCCCGTTGTAAGTCCAATCCTTCAGAACGTTCTGGTCGGGCAGGCCCGGATGAAACCTGTACGGGATTGGAGTGGCCGGGTTGATGCCGGAATTCTGGAGCGACGGAACGGCGGGATTGTAAACATTATTGACCTTGGCTCCCTCCATCGAGGCCTGGATGGCTATAACGGGCGGGAGTTGGGTGAACTGTTGGTGTGCCCAGATCGGTCCCGGGGGCCGTCCCTCGATTGGACCAGTGCCGCCGCCGAGCGCCGGGTCAACCGGTTGTGGTGTGGTGTTCGCCTGGGCGGTTGGCGCCGGATTCAACACTGAAACCGGATCGCGCGGCAACACGTCGAAACGTGGCATCGGCGTGGAAAATGCCTGCACCCCGAATAACGGACTTGGCGGAAGCCCGGTGGGAATGTTGGAGTCAGCGAATGCGCTGCGGGCAAAGGGACTGAGACCGCTGATTGGAATCATTAGTCCGGCGCTGGTAAATAATCCCATCTTGATCAAGTCGCGCCGGCTGACCTGTCCATGAGAATGTGACTTGATGATATCCCAACGGTTTTTTCGAGCGTTCTCTGCTTCTCGCAACCGTGCTTTCGAGGCTTTGGGCGATAAAAAGAAGTTTCGGTCAGACATCTTTTCTCCTTATGTTAGTGCGGAAATCTCGGGGGTTTCGCAGACAGTGGAACGGCGCGGTACGTTCCACAATGCGACCCTTGATTTAGATCGGATCGAGCTGATGTGCTTTGTAGTAGTGAATGACGCAGGCAATGACGAGCAGGAGAGCCGTCATCATCAACCGTCAAGCGACTTCCGAATCCGAGTGCGTCAGAATACCCCTCAGTGGAGATCGTAAATATCAATCAGGTTACAATTCGCGATGTCTTTCACGTGAATGCTTCGTTGGAAATTGTTTTCTTTAAGGCGTATTTTTCGGACCCTTTCCCGCACTGTATTCTCTAAGAGCCCGACCAATCACTTGAATCTCATAAGCCCAGAACTTGAGAGATGAGTCGCACTCCTCTGCGCAATATCTCTTCAAAATAAAGCAATATCGCTCCTCGCAAGTTAGGAGTGTGTCTGGAAACATTTGGCATGACCCAACGAACAGAAACTGCCTACAGTTGTTCCGGGCTTTCCTTTATAGGCCCACTCGAGTTGATGAACGGGATGAGCCAGGAGGCGATGCATCGCTTCAACGCGATGGTGCGAACGACTAAACGCCGGCGTGGTGAATGGATCTTCGTGCTGGGCGATTCCGCCGACAGCATTTACTACCTCCGGGAAGGCCGAATAAAGATCACTGCCTTAGCTGAGGGTGGTCATGAAGTGTTGCATGAAATAATTGGACCAGGCGAGATTTTCGGCGACACAAGTGCGCTCCTCCATATCCCGCGCACGACTTCGGCTCAGACTCTCGAAGCCTCTCTGCTCTGTGAGATACAGCGAAAGGCGTTCGAAACTCTATTGAGCATGTACCCGGAGTTGTCGATTCAGTTGCTCAAATCTGTGGGCCTGAGATTAAAGAAGGCCGAGGCCCAGTTGGTTAATGTCATCTGCAACGATGTCTCGCTTAGGGTCAGGAAGACTTTGATTGATCTGATGGTCAAAGAGTCAGGCACCATGCCCGACTGGCCGACAAAAATAATGATCACTCAGCAGGATCTCGCAAACCTGATTGGGGCGTCGCGGCAAAAAACCTGGCAGACGCTGAAAGAGTTGGAGGATTCCGGTGTGTTGCGACTGATGTATCGTAGTATCCTGGTGATAGCCCCACACAAACTCCAAAATGAACACATGCCCTACCGCTACGGCGCCACCGTTGCCAAAGCGAAAACAGCGGCGCGGTAATATATTAGTAAGCAGACAAAACCAGGAACTGCTCTTCTATTTGATCTTCTTTGCGTCGATGTAGCTGGTGTAGTCAGACACGGTACCAGATCTTATTGATTGGCCTTCGCTATTGAAGAGATGGTACTGCACAATGACCCCGCCGCTATGCGACACACGATTGCCGCCTCTGAATATGTCGACTATCAGGTTGGTCTTGATGCGATTGTTTCCTCCTGCATTGATGACCTTAAGCTGTAGCCAATAATCGTCGACAGTAATCTTCTCAATGAGCCGTTCAGTTCTGATGTAATTGGTCAACAGGTTCGCGCTGCCCGCCTCCGTCGTGATTAGGGCATGAACCAAACTGTCAAACTGCGCATTGATCGCAGTCAATCGAGCAATGGCCGCATCAGCATGTTCAGTAATCTCATCCAAATCGGTCGCGTCTGCTATGCTGCCTAACTGAAGCTTCGACTCAAGCTCCAGTAACTTCGTGGTCAGATCCTTTTGCGCTTTCTCCGCTTTCCCAAGTTTAGTCTTTGCCTCTGCAAGGTTTTCACTCAGTTCTTTGAGCGTATCACCAAGACCAAGTAGCTCCTCCAGTTTGTTGCGATTCATACGTCGACACTTGTGCCGTGCGTCTTCAATCAGATCTATCATGGCCTGTCCCTGCTGATCTTCCGGCTTGTTTTTAATTTCTTCCGCCTCGTTATTTAACGCTGGACAATTTGCTTTGATGATATTTGCCGCCTTCAATACAGTCGTTGTTGTCTGTTTCGGAATCGTTTCTTTCACACTCTGTTTAAGCGTTTTAACAGCGACGTTCGCTTCACCGAGATCATGAACAGTCTTCACCAAGTCATCGAAAAGTTTTTCCGCGAGTACTCTCAGTTCACGTGTGTCTTCCAAGTGTTTCAGGAGTGTTGAGTCGGTGGTCGAATACACGTCCACGGGAAAGACATACGGGTAGTAAAGAGCTCCCGCAATTTTGTGAGATTTATCGTTGACTGAAATGGGTTCTCGAGCCGCACGAAAAATTTCCGCTGCTAAGGGTGCTTCGTCAATCACGAACGTCTGTCCCTTAATATCGACATTCGTTCTCAGAAGAGCCGTTAGATCCACGAACGCACCAAGAAAGCTTTCGGTCGCTGACAGCGCGGTACGTAGCGCACCCTTCGGGGCACCGGGTCCGGGTGGGGTCGGCGTCGGTGTCGGTTTCATCAGGCTTTTATAGCCATTCTCGATAATCGCAATCTGCGCATCTGCTACTCTGTAACTGAGGATCAAGTTAACATCGCGTTCGTTGAAGACGGCGAGATTTCGATTCGTGTTTTTAACGGTAATAAGAGCTTCCCGAATGTTATCTACTATCTTATCGGCCGCGTTTCTGAGCGAGCGATAGGAAATGATTTGACTCTCAATGACCGCGCCTTCACTAATAGTGGTCGTGCCGGCAAGAGGCGAAGTGGAGGGCTTGGGAAAGCGCGCCTCGAGCTCTGCTTTCTGTGCTTCTGCAATCTTCTTATCATTTTCTGCCTGTGCTGCACGCTCATTCGAAAGCGCCGTCTCTCGTTTAAGCCGTTCCAACTCAGCATCGGGGGTCGGTGACGGTGTAGCCACCGGCTGTGGATCCTGAGGTGAAACTATCCAGAACGCCTTTGCATTCGATGTGAGAGGCAAACTGGTGAAGAGAAGTCCAAAGACGACAAAAAGTCGGCCAACGAAGTGCAAACCCTTATTTGTTTTCATGTTTCTGCTCCCGGTAGGTGTTAATAATTAAGATTATGAAAGGCGTCATTAGTCTTTTATTTGTTTTTAGTTTTCGTCATCGACCTGAAATACTCGCGCAACTCATCCGATAGCTCCTTTACCGAAAGCATTCGTTTGGAGAGCTTGCTGCGTTCCGCTGAAACAGTCTGTACATCAGAAGGAGTGCGCGGGTATCGCCTTTCCGCCGCTTGTCGATCCTGAGCTGAAAGGACAAACGTCTCCGGACTATAACAACCGCTGCCACTGCTTTCCGAAACATTTAGAAATAACTGCGAATCGAAGTGGTATTTCATGATTGAGTCTCTGTCGAACGAGCTGAAATCCAGATCGGCAGTATTAGCAAAACGCCGCATATTAAAGTCGACTTGGTCTCTGCTCCACGAATTCGGAGGGCCACCGAGCACTGTGTAGATTCCGGGGTTGTGTCCCTGGTGGTCGCGTATGAACTGGTTGTGGCTGTCTCGTGTTGGCACGTAGCCGGAGTCGTCGTTCCAGCGATATTCCTGCTCGCAGGTGCTGGCCGGATTCTGGTGCTCATGCTCGAATCCCAGCGCGTGTCCAAACTCATGCAGAACAACAGCTTGCCAGTCCCACGGTAATGATTGAGTAAAACCCTCGAGATTCATTGATGCCACATTAGGACGGCGCAAAGCCGTATTGATACTGTCTCTACCAACCATAGACCAGTACCCGCCCTCTGAACCTCCGTCGAAAGCTATTCGAATGTCGCCGCCATACGTTGAGTCAGCCGTCGACCATTCGCGATAGCCTTTAGACGCGTCACCAAAATCGAAGTGAATGTTAGCGACATCGGTCCAGGGTCTTGTGGCATCAAGAATCCTCCTTCGCAGATCGCTTGAGCCGCCTTTGAATGCGACAGTAATGGTTGCACCAGGTGTCCAGGTTCTTGATATCGACACAACAGATTGCAGGCCGGCACCAATTTCGGTCGATGCGGCTTCGAGTTGCTTTTGCTGCTGTTCGAGCGCTTGGATAACTGCCACTGGATAGCCCTCATGAATTGGAGCCAATACCGCTGCAGCGGGCGGTGGTGGTGGAACCTCCGTTTTATTGCACGCCGAGAGAACCATGCAAAATAGAAGAAAAAAGGAGACGTAATGAGTGCTTCTCAAGCGTGAACGCGTTATTGCGGTGACCTTCTCCCGATCTTTGCGGAGCATGCAAGAATTCCTTTCGCGAGTCGGTTTCCATAAAGCTTCTATCTCCTAACGCACCGAACGTGTTCAAAGATCATCACAGTGACTCCGTGCTGGCAGTTCTGCGAGGTGATTTATATAATCCCCGCGTTTCGCAGCATTGACCTGTTGCGCGGCAGTCCGCCAAGGTTAAAAACTGCTCCTCTTACTGACGCAACTTCCTTGCGTTTATGTATCAAAGCTGCATTCTTGCAAGACCGACCAAAGAAGAACCTTTCTTATTGCTTTGCAAAACGTAATGGAGAGCTTGCAACTCACAGAACTCTTAAAGGCTTGGGGCAATGGCGATCGAGAAGCACTCGAACGACTCGTTCCCCTTGTCGAAACCGAACTGCGACGCATGGCCCGTCGTTACATGCGAAGCGAAGAATCCGGCCACTTGCTACAAACCACCGCCCTTGTAAACGAAGCATTTCTGAAGCTGGTTGATCAGCGGTCTATGAAGTGGCAAAACCGATCACATTTCTACGCAATTGCTGCACAGTGTATGCGGCGGGTATTGTTGAATCATGCTCGCTCGGAACGCCGGTTGAAACGTGGCGGTGGCGCTCGTCGCGTCTCTTTTACAAATGCGGAAGGAGTGTTCGCGGAAACCAACGACGATTTACTCGCCCTCGATGAGGCACTCAAGCAACTTGCCTTGATAGATGAGCGCAAAAGCAAAGTTGTCGAATTCCGATACTTTGGCGGTTTGTCAGTTGAGGAAACTGCCAAAGTGTTACGGATATCACCAATGACAGTTATCCGTCACTGGAATTTAGCCCGCGCGTGGCTGCGTCGCGAAATGTCTCGCACTGATTAATTTTTCTTTTATTTGACGCGTTATCTAAAGAGAGCGCCGAATGGACCCTTTCCGCTGGAGACAAATCGACGAAGTATTCGAACAAGCGATCAAGTTGAGCGCGGAAGAAAGAGAACTCTACTTGGCAGCCATCACGCCACAAGATTCCTGGTTACGCGAAGAAGTCGAATCCTTGATCAGTTCGTACGAGGCGGATCCTGCGTTCCTTCAATGCCCAGCCTTTAATCGAGGATTGCAGATACTCGCTGATGAATTAACGAATTTCTCTCCGGGGGACAAGATTGGCAGTTACAAGATCATTTCAAAACTTGGCACCGGAGGTCAGGGCTCGGTTTACGCGGCGATAGATTCTCGCCTCGACCGCAAAGTGGCGATAAAGTTTCTGTCGTCTAATCTCGTTAAAGACAGAAGCCGCGTTGTTCGTTTTCAACAGGAAGCACGCGCGGCTTCCCGAATTTCTCACCCGAACGTTGCGGCGATCTACGAGATAGGTTCTGCGAAAGAACATCACTTCATTGCTATGGAGTTAGTGCCCGGCATTACTTTGCGCGAGCGCCTGACGGTACGAAACATCCTTCTCAAAGACGCTGTTGGTATCGCCCTTCAAGTTGGTTCAGCAATCGAGGCTGCGCACGCGCTCGGAATAGTCCATCGCGATATCAAGCCGGAAAACATCATGATCCGGGATGATGGATACGTCAAAGTACTGGATTTTGGTTTGGCCAAACTGACCGAGGCTTATCAGCCCAATGCAATACGCTCTGGCACGCAAGATTCGTCAGCGTTGACGGGCCCTGTTTCAACCGAGCCTGGACTACTAATGGGCACTGCCACGTACATGTCGCCCGAGCAGGCACGTGGTTTCGAGATCGATACCAGAACAGACATTTGGAGTTGGGGCGTCGTACTGTACGAGATCGTTGTCGGCGAAACACCTTTTAAAGGTGCAACAACCAGCGACATGCTCGCGGACATTCTACGCGGTGAGCCAGCTTTGCTTTCGTCAGATATGCGGCAGTTCCCCACTGGTCTAAGAAGCGTAATCGAACGATGTCTGACTAAAGAGAGAGAAAGCCGCTTCGCTACAATAAGTGAAGCTTTGAATCTTCTGCGCGTTCTGCAAAAGCAACTTGAGGATGGCGCTTTTAACTTCAGCAACGCCGCGGCCCCGTCGCTACGGACACAACCAATGGCTCCTGTCGGAACAGGACAAAGCAACGTTGCCGAAGCAACGGACTCTCATGTAGTCGCCGATAATTTTGAGACCATTCCAATTGAGCACCCCAATGAATCTACATCGAACACTACTTCGCACAAATCCTTTCCAAAGCGACTGCCGATAATTCTATTATTCTTGCTGACAGGAGCGATCCTATTTGCCATTAAGCAATTCAACACCCGCAGCACTACGCCGCCTCAGCTTGTGTTTTCCAGACTTTCAAGTGAAGAGAACGTAAGTGAGGCTGTAATCTCCCCTGATGGGAAATACATTGCATCAGTCGTTGATGAAGCCGGCTCAAATAGTCTTTGGATACGATTGACAAATACCTCGGCAAACCTGCGACTTACCACGCCCACCAAAAAAGATCTGGTCGGTTTGACGTTTTCTCATGAAGGCGACGCTGTCTACTTTCTGGAGGACACAGACGGACGATGGACTCTCTATTCGGTTCCGGTGCTCGGTGGCGCTCCGAGAAAATTAACCGAAAATCTGGAAACTCCCGTAACTTTTTCCCCCGATGGGCGGAAAATTGCGTTTGTAAGACCCGGGGCAAATAACTCGAGCGCTTTAATTGTGGCTGACGCAGATGGCACAAAAGAAATATCGCTGGTCGAACTCAAGGGGCCTGAGCAGTTTGTGATGGACCTGATGAACTCCACCGGTCCGGCTTGGTCGCCCGATGGGAAAGTGATTGCTGTCCCTATCATTAGTGAGACAGAAAGCTCGCATGAGGATCTTGTGGCAGTGCAGGTCACCGACGGCAGCATGAAAAGGATTAATAAGAGTGAAGGTTTCTTCGCACGAATTCGTAAGTTGTTGTGGCTGCCGGATAACTTAACACTTGTTATGACCGCGAACGTTCAACATACTGCGCCTTATCAGATTTGGACACTCTCATACGGCGATGGAGAACCCAAAAACATCACGAACGATGCAGATGATTACGTGGGACTAAGCGCAACACGCGACGGCCAAACATTCCTGTCAACTAGAATTGCCATCCTCTCCAGCTTATGGACCATTGATCGAGCTTCACAGCTAAAGCAAATTCTCTCAACAAATCACGATGGAACCAACGGCATTTCATGGACCTCTGATGGACGAATAATTTACTCAAGGAACGTCGCAGCTTCTTGTGACTTGTGGGTAATGAACGCAGACGGGTCAGGTCGGAAACAATTGACTTTCGACGGGCAACGAAATCTGGCGCCGACCGTTTCACCGAATGGAAAACACGTGGTTTTTGTCTCGTATCGTGAAGGCCGACCTCACTTGTGGACGGTGTCGGCGGACGGCACTGGTTTGAGGCAGCTTACGGACGGCACTTACGAGGACATGCCCGTCATCTCGCCCGATAGTCAATGGGTAATATACCGTCGTCGAAATCCGTCGGGGTTGTGGAGGATGTCGATCTATGGAGGTGAGTCGCTTCAGCTAACGAAAGGGGCGACGTACTTCCCAGCGTTTTCGCCAGATGGGAAGTACATGGCCTTTATACGACCGAACGTAAGCACAGATTCATCATGGCAGATCATCATTACTTCAACCTTGAGTAATTCGGAAGTTACTGAGTTCGCTGCTCCTGCAACGTTTAGTTTCTCCCCACCTGGTCTTCGCTGGACGGCGGACGGCTCCAAACTCACGTATGTAGTTTCCGTGGACGGCATTGCCAACATTTGGGCACAGCCGATTTCGGGTGGACCTGCCGAACAGTTGACAAACTTCACCGAAGGCAAAATCTTCTATTACGCTTGGTCGAATGACGGTCAGCTCGCCTGCGCTCGGGGAAATTCGATCAAGGAACTACTTCTCATAAGCAGACCTCAGTAACTTCGGGATTCAGATTGTCCGAGCGCTTTTCAGACTGGATCACAGTTACACTGAGATGATTGGAAGCATCTCATGCCCAACCCACCAGGTAATGGGCAGCAACATTGGTGTTCCGTGTCAGGGTTGGTAAGTTTGATGGACACAGCGTAGCTTCGACCGTCATTGTCGGAGGCCGTGATTGACTTCAATTGTCCGTCTGTGATTTCAAAAGCGAAAGTAATTAGAGTTGGCATTGGATCCTCGTCTGAGATCCGTTCAACAGAAGTGCATGCGGTATGTAAAGCCATTGTCTTCTTCCTTTCTAATGGAGTTCCTGGTCTTTGGTTGAACGTGGCAAGACTTGAATGTCGAGGGTATACCAAAGCCCTACGATTCCAAAGTCTTTCAAGTTGTAACGCGCCATTCGTGACCGTTTGCTACCACAAAATGACACCGCCCCGGAAAACTGGACCGGGGAATGTCAGTTCCGAGATAGAACTCGACTTCAGCGATCCGAATCAACATCACCGCCAAGTTGTGGTTCTAAGTTCTAATAGTCTGTGAAAGCGTCAAGTTACTTATGTGAAAAGGAGAAAGACTCGAAGCTTATTGATCCAGCACGATCTTAGACGAACGTTTGCTACGCGATCGAAGCGCATCGAATTCACGAATACGACATTCAGGATCTCCTAGCCATTCAAGCCAAGACTATCCGCGGCTCTACACGCAGCATTAAAGGGCCGCAGAAGTTGATCGAACCAATCGATCATGGTCGAGTTCAAGTGAAGGCCGGATAAAAGTAGTGGCTCATCTTTGGCTCATTCGCCAATCGACGTCACCATATGGTGGTCTAGGGAAAATAGGGAAGGCTTGCTAGAATCCGGCTCACGGACGACATGCCGGGGTGGCGGAATGGCAGACGCTGCGGACTTAAAATCCTGAGCCTGCCGTCTTACCTAGTGCTACCAAACGATACTAAGCAGTATTTACCGACGTTTCAGCCGTTGAAAGTAGCTTACGTCCTGCTTCGTATCACTAGGTGATCCACGCATCTTCCACGCATCTTTGGACCAAACAAAAGAAAGATTCCGTTGTGGCGTGGGGCTCTCCCTGATTAAGAGATTGTCCGAAGTCACGGCGGACGCCCCTCGTTGGGACTCCTAGATGGGAACCAACTGGAAAGCCGTGGAGACTTATCTGGCAGCACGCTGATCGCGCGGTGCTTTGGCGAAGCCCTGGTTGCAAGTCGGAATAAAAGTCTCGCGAGCGATCAGACATCGCGTAGCCACTGCATTGAACGATTAATCCACGAGTGGTACTTACTCAATCATTTCGCTAGGCGCTGCTCTTATTTAGTCTTCCTTATCACGTGGTTTCGCCGGCTTACCCGCCGGAGCCGCATGGCTGCTGCTTATATTCGCGCGAACGCCGAATTCATGGACTAAACGGCCGCCTTGATGCGCGACATTCATCAAGAAAACAGCGCCGCCGGCATAGAACAACAGAAACAGCATGTTAACTGCGACGGCAATCTTTCTGTTCAGAGTCCTTTTGAATATCGACGGTACAAATAGAATCGCGGCGAAGACTACTGTCAGCGCTGTAAAGATCAATCGGGTCGTCTCAGCCAAATCTTCATGCTGCTCAAGCACAGCCGCGGCGCCCGGCGTTCTCTCTGCCAATTCTCCAGCGGCTTCTCCTGTTGCAACAGCGAAATAAGTTGCGATCGTGCCCAGCGCCATCACGACCAAGGCCGCGATAAATAATCCGCGCGCCTGCTTAGGTAACACGATACCGAAAATTACTAGTATCGGTGTAACGAGCAACAACGCGATTGGAAAATGAACAATTAAAGGATGCATTGCATCCCAACTTGGTATCGGTGGAAACATGAACATCGCTTCAACCTCCTCTTGCATGTCTGCGATTAACTGACGCTGCCAAACGAATCGTCGGCTTCGTCAACTTTCATTTCTTAGACTCCTTTGCGCGCGGACACTTTAGCTGCCCTGCGTAGTGATAGGTGTTCCGTCGCTGAGTTCATTTGAAGGGTGAACGATGACCTGCGCAGCGTCTCCCAGTCCGCTGAGAACCTCTGCGTCAAACGGTGTGCGCTGTCCAACCTGGACAGGTCGGCGATAGGCCTTCCCGCCTTCAACGATGAAAACGCTCCAGGCATCACCCGAGCGAAAGAGCGCGCTCGACGGAATCTTCAACACATCTTCGTTCCCCCACACTACAATCCTGCCTTCGACACGATAGGCGTCGCCCAGCGTCTTCGCAGGCTCAGTGAAATCGGCGATCACGTTAACTCTTTGCTCTTCCACCCCAAGTGCGGAAATCTTAGTGAAGGCGGATGGTTCAATGAGTCTGACGCGCGCTTGCAACACCGCGTCTCCACCCCAGCGTTCTATCAAAACTAACGCTCCGGGTTTAACCTTAACAGCGTCGGTGGAAAGCAACTCGATCACTACCTCTAATTTCGAAGGATTGCTCAACTCTACCAACGGCGTCCCCGCGCTGATGACTCTTTCACTTTCTTCAATAACGCGAAGCACGCGACCACCTACAGGCGCATGAACTTGAACCGTGGTAATTGATTGCCGTTGAGTTTTGTCGAGCGCCAGCAAAGCTGACCGAGCTACTTCTACGTCATGACCTGCGGTCTCGGATTTGGATTTAGCTGCTTCCACTTCCCGCACCGCCACGTCCATTGCTGTTTGTGCTCGTTCCAGCTCCTGTCGCGAAATGACTCCGTCAGCTACGAGTTTTTCGCAACGCTCGAACTCACGACGTGCCTGTTCGTAACTGGCTTTCGCCCGTTCGACTATAGCGTCGCTTTCACGCTTCGCATCTTCCGCGGCATTGACACGGGCGTGTGCTTCGGAGCGTTGACGGGGATCGAGCGGAGAGAGCGGGAGTGATTCAATTTGCGCTACCAACTGATCCTGCTGTACCTCATCCCCGCGCCGCAAAGTTATTCGCCTTAAACGACCAGCTACCGGCGCAGCAACCACATACCGATCGCGAACACGAGTTCGACCCTCGCCATCAACAGTGACCTGTAACGGACCACGAGCCGCTTGGGCGGTATCGACGCGCATCGGTTTCGGGCGCAGCCAGAGAACAATCAAGGCAACGGCAATTCCGATAACAATCAGCCAGACAATAATGTTAAGGAGGCGTTTCATAATTCACTCCCGAGTCTTCAGCACCGCTACCAGATCCAAGTGGCGCAAACGCCACCTAACCAGATAGCCGGAAAGAAAAGCTGAACTAATAACGACGACGAATGCGAGCGAATACGTTCTCGCGCTAACAATCAACGGAAAGCGGACAAGCTCGGTGTCTATGGCAATGGTGATCAATCCGGCGATGCCATAACCGAGCGCCAAGCCCAACGGGATCGCCATGAGCGTCAGGAACGCTTGTTCACCAAGCAAGATGAAAGCTATTTCGCGGCGTGTGAAGCCAAGGACTCGCAGCGAAGCGAGCTCATGTCCGCGTTCAGAAAGCGCAATGCGCGCGCCGTTGTAGACCATGCCCAGGGCGATTACTACGGAAAATCCGATCAAGATCGCTGTCGAGGTATTAATAGTTTTCGCAATGGTGTCCTTGAAACTGGCGAGAGCGGCTTGCGGAATGGATACGGCGTTGACGGCAGGAGTTTGTTTCAGCTCTGTATACAAGCGCGGAATTGAGGGTTTATCGACCATCAAGAATGCACCACTGCTCGATGCGCCTTCATCCATTAAGCGATTCAACGCTTCAACATTCATGTAGGCTGAAAGGCCGATCAGTTCGTCCACTGTAGCGGTGACGGGAAGCTGTCTGATTGGACGCTTGCCCTCAAGAACTTCTACGGTGACACTCTGTCCAGGCCTAACACCGAGAACTTCAGCAAGTTTCGTTGTTAATAGCAGCCCGTCCGTAGGTGGATTGGTGATTTGATAATTCGCCGTCACGATACGACGGAGATCGCTGTCAGCTTGTAACCCGAGGATAGAGACCCGTCGATTTCTATTCTCGAAACGCAAACGAGCGGGGACCGCGCGAAATGTTTCCACGCGGACAACACCGGGCAGATGCGCGAGGTCATAACGCGCTTCCGCCGGACGTGGTTCGTTGAAGACAAGCGACACATCCTCACGCTGAACCGCGCTGAACTGAACGTCCATAATTCGTCCGACAGTGTCGAAATAAAGGAAGAAGCCAACTACCAATAGGGCGACGGCGAGCGCGATGCCAAGGGTTGATATCATCGCCTTCAGGGGACGTCTTTCCAGATTGCGCATGATGATTCGCATTGCCGGGGAGACGAGACGATGAATACCAGTCTTTTCGATCAGGCCGGCGTGAAATCGCGCTGGTGCCTCCGGTCGCATGGCTTCGGCCGGTGGCAAAGTGACCGCGCGGCGCATGGCTGCCAACGCGCCAATACTCGCCGCTCCCAGACTAATCACCAAAGCATTTCCGATAAGCGCTGGTCCAATTTGATAGCTGAGCACTGGAAAATGAAAGAAGTGCATGTAAAGGGCGGTAATCTTGTAGCCGAAATACCAACCGACAGCGATTCCGAGTGCGAGGCCACTGACAATGACCAGAAACGCAAGCTTCAAGTAATGAAGACCGATGGAAGAATTTCGGTAGCCGAAAGCTTTGAGCACGGCGATCTGATCCCGCTGCGTGGTGACGAGCCGCGACAAAACCAGATGGATGAGGAATGCCGTGACAATAAGAAAAATTGCAGGAATGAAAGTCCCCGTTACCTGAAGCTCGGCGATTTCATTCGAGAGAAAGTGATTAGATATCTGATCGATGCGGCCGTAAGCGCCGAGACCACCGTAGTTGTTCAGCAACAGATCTAATCGTTCGATCACGTTGGCCTGAGCTGCGCCAGGTGCGAGCGTGAGCGCCACGTCGTTAAAAGCGCCATCCATGTTGAAAGCCGGTCCCAGCGATTCGCGGCTCATCCACAGGACACCTGAACGGCGGCTGTCGGGAAAAATCTCGCCGCCCCTGATTTCGTAAACGTATTCGGGAGATAGCGCCAGACCGACGATTCTCAATTTCTGCCAGCGGCCATTGATAATGGCGCCGATTGAGTCGCCGGGCCTCAAGCCGTTGGCGTTGGCGAAGGTTTGACTGGCTACCACTTCATCACGCTGGCCAGGCTCGACATATCGCCCTTCGCTCAGATATAGGTCATTGAGTATTGTGGCCTGCTTTTCGGGTATCGAAACGATTCGACCTTTCGCTGGTTCATCCAAGCCGGGAACATCGAGCGTGACATCCGCCACCACGCGAGTTTCCGCCTTTGCTACTCCTGGTATTTCGCTGATGCGCGAAGCAATGGAATCAGGTGCGCGCTTCAATTGCGCGAAGATATCCGCGAAGCGATATTTCTGATAATAGACCTGCTGTGATTTCAGCAGCGAGTTGTAGGTGCTCCGCATGGCGATGTAGGAAGCAACGCCGCACGCGACGACAAGCGTGATGGCAACCACTTGCCCCCAGAGATGGGCGACATCGCGAACGAGTTTTCGATTAAGCGCAGCCATTGTTGAACTACCAAACCAAATCTGCCGGTGACGCCCTTCTTTCGTTGCGGTGCTGTTCAGCGATCTCACCACTACGCATTCGCAAAACGCGATCGGCCATATCCGCTATCGCTGCGTTGTGCGTGATGATGGCAGTCGTTGTGCCGAGTTCTTGATTGACCCGCTGGATCACTTCCAGCACCAGCTTTCCGGTCGCGTAATCCAGAGCGCCCGTCGGCTCGTCGCAAAGCAAAACTTCAGGCCGCTTGGCTACGGCACGCGCAATCGCTACGCGCTGTTGTTCGCCGCCCGACAATTGGGCGGGGAAGTGATTCATCCGGTCTCCGAGTCCGACCAGCCGCAGTGCTTCATCAGGCTTCATAGGGTCTGTTGCGATGTCAGTAACCAACTCAACATTCTCGAAGGCAGTCAGACTGGGAATGAGGTTGTAGAACTGAAAGACAAAACCAACGTGCTCTCGTCGGTAACCAGTCAACTTTCTATCGTCGTCTATGGTCAGATTGTGATCGCGATAGAAAACATCGCCGCTGGTTGGGACATCGAGGCCGCCGAGAATGTTCAGCAAAGTTGACTTGCCGCTACCAGACGCGCCGAGCAGAACCACCAACTCGCCCGCGTATAATTCCAAATCGACAGACCGAAGCGCATGCACTTCGACGTCTCCCATGCGATAGACCTTCGACAACCCTCGCGCGATGAATACTGGCTCACCAATACCCGATTTTCTCTGACGCTGATTTGAGACCAGCGTTTGGACCAGCGGGTCGGCTGCCGCATGGACAGGAAGGCTCGAGGTTTCAATCATGGCCGCGGTTTACCTCACCCAAATCGAAATCGCCTCTTATGTAATCGAGCATTCCATGTGCCAGCTATGGGAGTGTTTATGTGCCTATTCTGAACTCGCGAGGGCGAATTGAATTGCGTACTTTCACGCTCGGGCAGCGTCTTTTTGCGCAAATAATCGGCGGATTTTGACGTTAGTTGGTGTGTATATAGCTCCGTCTGTACTAGTAGTCGGTGTGGGCGTCTACGGCGTAAGGATCGCGATAATGCAAGGTCTCTTGTCAGGTATAGTCTTTTGGATTCTGGGTGCTTACCACCTAGTCGTCAGCACCATTGACGATTTTCTTCGTCGGAGCCGATGAGTCTGGTCAAGCCAAGTTCTGCTCAGGAATCTTGGCTTTCAGCGAGGAACGCAAAGCCCGGATTAGATCACCTGAATAAAATGGCTTGTTCACATAGCCCTGCGCGCCCGCCAAAACTGCCGCTTCTTTATCTGCTGGGGTCACTGCACCCGAGCAGATCAATATCGGAGTGTTTTGATCAAATGTGCGAATCCGACGGCAGAGTTCGATGCCTGTCAAATCCGGCATCCAGTAATCCAATAGAAGTGCGTCAAAATGTTCGCTCGCGGCAAGGTGCAAGGCGTCCGCGGTACTATCGGCTGTAGACACACGAAAGCCGGCGAGTGGTACGGCTTTCGGTATGCCGGTGGTTCCTGAAGTGTACATCAATAACGCCAGGTCTTCCGGTTTCGCCGGCGGCGGTGTTTCGATAAAACTCTTCGGAACCGGCGTTTGAGACCAATCCGTAAAGTCACCAAGCCCATTTCTCTGAGCAATGGGCCGCAGCGCTACAGTGGAAATGTTTATGCCCGATAGTTCGCAGGCCGAGCGGAACTTATTCAGTGAGGTGGGAGAGACAAAGGCCAACTTTGCTTCGGAGTTTTTCAGGAAGCTGGCGAGCGCCTGAATGGTAGCTGCAGGATCGAGCGGTGTAACTACAGCTCCACGGTAGATAATACCGAGATATGCAATGGCCCAGTTCGGATGATTCTCTCCTATCAGCGCAACTCGTTCACCAAAACCGATGTTCTCTTGAATTAGTCGATAAGCGATGCTGCGCACCTGAGCCAGCATTGAACCATAGGTCACTGTTTCCCTGCTGTTAGGCTCGATCAAGGTCATCGCGATCTTATCGTGATGCACATTTGCGCTGGCGATGACGCACTGGCAGAAAGTCTCTTGTGGTGACGTCGTTTTCACATGCCTAACCCGCCACGCTTGACTGCAAGACATGTGCCCATAGAAGAGCAAATCCGGATCCCCGGATCTGTTATTCCGTGTCCATCATGGTTGAGAATTCTTCCTCACGGCTTGTGTAAATTTGCCGCAAGAAAACTGCCGGAAACTGACGAACCTCAAAAAGCGCCAGCCAGGAAGCACGGTGACGTGAATCACTTTTCTCTGGGATGGCATTCCACACACTGAAACATTGAGATGTCGCCAAGGTTAACCGGGTGTTTGAAAGGTTCGTTTGCCTTGTGGCAGGTTTCGCATTTTCGATCTGCCAGTCCACCGAGATCAACCGAGTGCTCGACTGGGATCGTTTGTGGAACTGTCGACGGCCTTGCTGAGTCTGACAGAACCGTGTGACAGATATTACAGTCGTTGCGAATCACCTTGCCCGTATTACTAACGTGCTCGCCATCATGACAACGAAAACAACCTGACGAGTAGAGATGCCCGATGTTGTTCGGGTGAGTCGCCCAACTGGTTTTCATCTCCGGGAAAAAGTAGGTCTTGAAGATGCGCTGTGTTTCCCCGATCGCTGATTTGATAGTGTCCGTTTTTTGCGCGTACAACTGACTATAGTTGGCCCGATAAAATCCATCCAGACCAGATGCAATTGTGTTGAGCGCCTCTTGCTCCGTTGTGTAGGATCTATTCAATACTTCTACTGCTTGCCTCTTCAAGTAAGGCAACGCCGGATCGAGTCGTCCAGAGGAAAACGACTGATCCAGAGCTACGTCGGGCGACAAGTACGCGTGCGCCGGACGGTTATGACAATCAATACAATCCATGCGGCGTTTTTCAGACGCAGCAAGCTGCTCTGCGCTGAGTGGCCGGGCGCGATCGACGTATTCAGTCACATTACCGTTTCGATCCTTCACGCGAATCCACGGAATAACCTGGCGTTGCTGATCGGTGGCTATGAACGTGATTTCATTCGCGAGATTCATATGCCAATGAATTCCTGCAACTGGTCCACTCGACGGATCGCCACCGCCTACATTAATCAACATCCTTGTTTGGCGCAGCGAGTTTTGTTCATCGTAAGCGTAATGATTGAACGTCTTGAGCTGAGCACCGTAAAACTTCGACGGCCAGTGACACTGTTCGCACGTCTGATTGGCCGGTCGCATGTTATGAACCGGAGTTTCAATTGGTCGTGAATAGTTGCCGGCCACTAAAGCGAACAATTGTCGCGCACCTGACAGTTTTGAACGAGCATACGACTCCGCACCGTGGCCCACATGACAATCAACGCAGCGAATTTTGGCGTGTGAGGTTGCGTTGAAAGCAACAAACTCGGGCTTCATCACTGTATGGCAAGCCTGACCACAAAACTCGACCGATTCTGTGTATTCATACGCCCGATAGCTTCCAAAGGCGCTCGCGCAAACAAAGATGAAAGAGAGAGTCAGCAGTACGATTGCAAGCCGGCGTTGCCTCGGCTCGTTTAGATCAAGCTTCGGATAAGGCGGTATGACAGAATCAGGCGATCGCCTGCGTCTTCGCCTTTCAATCAACATCCCAAACAAAATCACGAGCAGACCAAACACCAGGAACGCAGGCAGGACGACGTAGGTAATGATGCCGAGGTAAGGGTTATTCGACGCCTCGGTCAACTCGATCAGAAACAACAGCAGAATACTTACGACCGCGGCGATTACTATCAGGGCGCCAGCGAAGCTTATGTAGTTTCTGAAGAGTGTTGGGGATCGTTGTGTTGATTGTTTTGCTTCGCTCATCGGGTGTCTCAAGAAGTTGTCTAAAAACACGCACCTCTCCCATGCCGTCGGTTGCCCAACAAGCATGGGAGTGGCGGGGGAAACGCTGGTCGCTTCAGCTAACTACTGGGCCGACCTCAGTTGCTTCATATACTCCAGGAGGCCTTTTGCTTGCTCCGCAGTGACACCCTTCTCACCGTAAGCCGGCATGTTGGGAGGCTTCTCCGGTTTCTTACCTTTCATTATCGCATCGATGTACTGGTCATCGGTTAGGGCTGGATCAAACTTCTTCTCGGCCTTCTGACCATGGCAGGCCACACACTTCGCTTTGTAATAAGCTGCCGGGTCTGAAGGTTGAGCTTCTCCCTGCGCCCTCACCATTCCGAAGAGCACTAAGACGAGCAGTAAGAGCGATGCGATTCCGATTGGTATTGTGTTTATCCGTTTCATGATGCCTCCCTTAGCGAAAAACCGCTCACCGCCATTAGGTGCAAGGTCCATGCCGCCATACTTTCGATCAGATTTCGCAGGACAACGCCGGGCACTTCGCTTTAAGTGGGCTTTTTGCACACCTTCCTGCGAAACTTTCCACAGCGAGTAGGAACTCAAAAACGCCATGCCGATCCCTTATGACAACGCTTGCACGCAGAGAAATCATCGCCGCCAAATGCGCGTTTACCGTTATGGCAACTCGCACAACTGAACGCGCTCGCCAACGCGTGGTGATTTAGAGGAGACGGTGCAGACACTTGTTGTCCCCGGAGCTGGTGACATGCAGCACACGCTAGCTTTTCAGACGCATCGTGCTTCGCATGACTGAAGCCAACTCGAAAAGCAGGTGCTTGCTCGGAAGTGCGAACCAAACGTCCGAGCTGATGGCAGGTGCTGCACGACGAGATATTGCGTCCGTTCGCTTGTGCATTAGGCGTATGACAGCCAAAACACGTGACGTGTGCATTCAGACGCGATGGAATGGAGAGCGCAATGCCAACTCGATTACTACGATGACAGGTGGAACAAGTAGCGCTGGCGTGCTTCGTGTGATCGAAGCTGACGTCGAAACTGCGCAGCGGAGGAAACGCTTTGACCTTTCCGCTCTGAACGTCTGTGTGACAGACGGTGCAGATCGCACTTGCTGGATTTGCGAACTGTTGTGCGTGACAGCCTGTGCAAGGCGCATGATCCGCTTTGCCCGGTAACGTCGGTTGCGGTGAATTGTTCTCACGACGATGGCAAAGCAAGCACGGAAGCCGCGCGTGATTGCGGTCATCGTGTTTGAATTGTGAGTAGTCCGTCGATGATTGCGGTGTCGCATGAGCGAAAACTCTTGCAAGCACAAGTGCCTTCGGAATCGCGTTGACGTGACTCGCAGGAACCGGCTTATTGCTGAATACAATGTGACACTTCGTGCAAGCAAACGTCGCGTTCTTGTTTCTCTGGTCAATCTCGTAGTTGAGAATTCCACCTTCGTCGAGCGAAGCAGTAACGTGACAACCTTCGGCGCCTCCACATGACTTCACCGGAACTTTGCGCGTCTCGTCACTCGTCGTGTTCATCACCGTCACGTTGTGACATTGCGCGCACTTCAAATCAGGATGAATCTCATGTCGAAACGCGCCGGCTGAGATTCGATTGCGCCAAGCCGTCAATGTCCACCAATCCGTAACGCCGATCGTCGTGGCCAGCTTTTCATCAAAATCCGCCGTCAGCTTTTCAGAAGCTGGCAGCTTGTGACACGCATCGCAGTTTTGCGGCAGCGGCGCGAGCTCGCTTTCCTGGTTGTGACAAGTGAAGCAATTCGCGTGAGTCAGCGGTCGCGTCTTAAAACTTCCCTTCTTCAACCAGAATGCGTCGCCGATGTTTTTGGGCGGCTTCGTAACGAACTCATCGTCCGATTTACCCTGCGGCTGATAAGTCTGATGACAATCGGCGCACTCTGAATCGGCGTGTTTGTCGTGCGGGAAGAAGACGCGAAACTCTGAAACAAAATTGACGGCCTTTGCGGTTGAGAGAAACGCTTCACCAAGACTTGGAAACGCGTATCGCGAAGTCTCAACCGGCGTAGCTTTCAGATGACAGTTCGAACAAATCTTTGGAACTGGACGCTCACGCGCGAAGAATTGCTGCCGATGGCAATTCAAGCAAGACGCATGTTCGGGAAACTCGGCCACATCAGGAAACGCCGCGTCGCCTTTACGAACTTCCTTCCAGTTCTTAGTGGGAGACTTATGACACGAGTCACACGCGAGTTTTTGTTTGGCAACGTGAGTTGAATGCGAAAAGCTCGAGTAATCACTCGGCGTGGGACGTTGGCGTGGTTGGGCGCGTCGTTGGGCCTCCGCTGGAACGACGGCCAAGGCAAAAATAATTACTAAAAATGTCGCTAGTTTTGGCACGCACTATTCTCGCCGGCCGAAATAGAGACGCAAAGACGTATATGGCAGATGCGAGTGATAGTTCTGAGGCCGTGGACCTACGATCGTGCTTTCGTTGTAGTTGTAATACTGATAGCCAACATTCCAATCAAGCCGCTGGTGTAACTTGATCGCCAACCGCGCTTCCGGCGATTGGAAACTCATCGGATAAGACGCGATCAGCGTTCCCGGATTGCCAGTCGGATCAGCCACTCGATTTCCCTGGCCGTTGTCCTTATTTATTCGATAAGCGGTGAATAGCGTCACCCGCGGGGCTACTCGAGCCACCGATTCGACAAAGAAGAAGTTATTCCTGACGAAGTAAAGACTGTTGCCAAGCGGATGCTGAACGTTATTGAAGAAATAGTCGAGCTTCGCGTTGCTGTTGATCCAGTGGTAATTGTAGCCGGTGCTGATCGAGAACCGCGAAGTTGCGGTCCAGTCGAGTGACGAAGAAAAGATTCGTGACTTCACACTCACGCCAAAATCCTCAAGGGAAACTCCTGCAATCTCCGAAGGATTTGAGTTATTTTTGGTGATCAATGCGAGGTTGAAAGCTAATCGCGAAGTTGGCTTATACCGGCTCTTGGCACGAATGTTCGTGTAGTTGTAATTGCCGATACGGGTAAAGACATTGTCAGCCGTGCCGTGCTCACCATCGAAGTAAATGGTCCACTCATGTAGCGGCCGCGCCTTGAAGCCGCCGAGGACTGCGTGCGTGTTGTTGTGCTCTGTTTCCGAGTCGGGCACCAGCGGCGTGGGCGCATTCGAGTTGAGTGCGAATCCGCTGATGGCCTCTTCGATGCGTCGTCTTCCATATCGATAACCGAGATGGATGGAGTAGTCCTTGTTGAACTGGTAGTCGCCTTCGATCGTGTTCTGGATTTTTCGGTACTCGGTTCGGGTATTGACGTCACGATTACTGAAGCCGATTGTGTCAGTCCTGGTGCCACGCGTGAGCGAAAAGAAATCGGCGAACAGTGCCGCGCCGTTGATCTCGAAGGTTTCGACTCTGAACGTATTTGAGAGCCGCAACTTATCGGTTGCCAACCATGTCAGCCCGAGATCTCCGAGCCAATTCGGCCGTTCCGTATCGCCAGTCAGGTTGTACTGGCCCAGGTTGAGAATGTTTGGCGTCGCACCGGGCGGACTCGGAGGAAAACCAGTGATGCGCGGATTCCAGTTGCGACCGGTAAAGCTTTCGAGAGAGACGTAATTCTGCGTGGCCTTGCTGTAGATAATGCGACTAGTGACGTCGAGTTTTTTTGCGACTAGCGTCTGCAAACTGAACCGAGTGTAGTTAACGCTGCCGCGCGCCGGCTCATTGCGATCAAAGCTCGTCAAACTCGCTGCGGTCGGGTTGAGATTGATTCCCGGAGTAACTCCCAGATCGATGACACTGTCATCACGAAAGCGTCGAAATCCCTGGAGGAACGAAAAGTTCAGTGACCCAAGCTTGCCATCGGCGCCGACACGGAAATCATTGGCGCGCGATCGGAGTTCCGACAGGAGCATGAACTCATTTCCGCCCACGTGATAGTTCGTAAACGCTGGTCCACTGTAGCGTTCAGGCGAGTAGCCAACATTGAAGCGAATCCATCGGTTTTTGGGGAGCAGAGTAAGGTCAAAGTCTCCCAGCTTCACTCGTGTGTTGTACCCATGCTGTCCCGTCACCGAACGCGGTGGAACACTAAAATTCGGTGGACTGAACACCCAATTCGGATTCGCAAAATCGTTAAGAAAACGAAAGTACTTGAAGCGACGGTAGGTAGCATCGAAGCGATACCACTTGGGTTGTTCGACACTCACTCGAAGATTGCCCTGCGGATCGGCTCCCCAACCTGTGGACGTTGCAAGGAGAGAATCAAATAGCCCGCCTTTGCCATCGGTCGATTTGAGCAGAAACGAGCTGTCAAAAAGTCTGGGACCAGCTTTGTAATTCAGATCGCTTTGATACTTGTTCAGATCGCCGTCGACTCTAAGTCCACGATACCCAAACTCGAGACTCGAGATAACGGTGAAGTCGCCGGCTGGTTCGCCGGTTTCGGATGGCGTCTCGTTGTAATCGGATTTTTTGGGCGAAGGCGACGGTGCCGTCTGTTGCGCCCGAGCGATAAACAGGGTAGCGAACAGCACCAGCATCAATCCGATTACATGCAGCTTTTGCTTCGTGCTCATGGCCCAATCCTCACTTAACGGAAAAAGACGGGACTCGTTCGCGACCCGTGGATCTTGATATGACAGTTCGTGCAGTTCGCGTATTGAGCGTTCAGGTTGTGCTGTGGACCGGCGGGCTCGTCGGCACCCACGCCATGAGCCGTGCTGTGACAGGTCAAACAAAGTTGCGCAACGCGACTCGTAATCAACAATCGCGGGTTAGAAGAGCCGTGTGGCGTATGACAGGCAATGCATCCGTCGGTCTTCACCGGAGCATGCTCGTAAACAAAGGGACCTTGCTTGTCTGCGTGACACTTGATGCAAGCAGCGTCGGCACCGGTCGCCAATCTTGTCTGTTTAAGTTCAAAACCGCCGTGAGGATTGTGGCAATCACTACACTTCATCGCGCCTTCCAGCACCTTATGATGGAACGGCAAGTTGAACTGGTGCTTTGTCTCGCCATGGCAACTGAGACAAAGCTGTGGTTCGCTGTTTCTGAGCAGTTTGAGATCGGAAAACCCAGGCTTCTGCGCGTTTGCTTTGGAGACAAACACATTCGAGGCTGCTAGTTGCCGCCCACTCGGTTGAGAATGCGTTGAGTGACAGTCAGTACAACCGATGTCGTTGCGCCAGTGCTCGCCGCGCCGAAAGTTGTTGTGTTCTTCTTTGCCGGCATGGCAGCTCAAACACGTTTCCGAGATCTCTTTTGATGATTTGTTCTTAAAGGAAATGATCTTCTTCGGGTCGCCTTCCTCAGCGTGTGCTTTGCCTGGACCATGACACGACTCGCAACCCGTCACCTTCTTATCCCAACTGCTAATCTTGACGAGCTGAGCGTGAGACGTATGTGAGAAGGCTTTGAACTGATCTTCGTGGCAATCTTTGCAAGCTTCACTACCTACATAGTCCTCAGACTTGTATGTCGCAACTTTACTTTGAGTCTGTTCAGCAGAGTGCGATGAGCCCTTGGAAGCTAGCCAACTAATGGCAGCTAATAGGAAGCTACAAAGCAGGAGTACTTTGATCAGTTTATGCACGATAAGGTCCTCCCTGAATTGCCCTGAGTAAAACTGACCCTGAGTTCTAATGCGGTGGAGTATTCTAGGTTTTCGTCGGTTCTTTTGATGTGACGCCCGTCACGTTGAGTCCTAACCAAACGCGAACCTCTCCAAAGCACAGCGGTCAAGGATCAGAATGCTGTCCGATGTAATGCGAATTACTTTGTCTTTACCAAGATTTGCGAGCAGACGTGTCACTGTCTCCCGCGACGAGCAGATCATTTGAGCAATCTCTTCGTGGGTAAAAGTTCTGTCGAGCCGCACCGTCGCCGATGCGTCAGAGCCGTTTTTCTTACTCCATTCAAGCAACAGCTTTGCCAATCGGTTGCTTACTGTCTGTGGCAGGAGTAATAACTTCGTACGATTCGTGATTTCAGTTAGCTCCTGGCTCAGTATGTTCACGATCGACTGAACTCCTGCGTGGCTCTGTTGCATAAGCTCGATCAATTCCGCGCGCGGGACGAAATCAGTGCGACAAGGTTCAATAGTCTTGACTGTCGTATCGTAAGAACAATTTTGCACCACGGAGTTCAAGCCCAAAACATCCCCGGCCTGGGCCACTCGCAGCATTACGACCCGTCCTTCACGAGACGAGATTGAAACGGCAGCTCGCCCGGTTCGCAGTATGTAGACGCCTCTGGCTTGCTCTCCCTCCGCAAACAGAACTCTTCCGCGGCCGTGAAGCGAATTCAGATTGCCGGTATTCGTGGCGCGGAGCGATTGTAAGAGCACAGGAAGATTAGCTCGTCGTTGGTCGGCTGTTACCTCTATTGGCTCGTTAGTTTCTCTTTGTTGCGCACTCGGCATATCAGGCTCCCATTGAAAAATCAGCCTGCCTTGTAAGCGCAACGCTTATGCCAAGCCCGAACTGCCCATAAACGCTCTTTTGGTGCTTTCCGAGAGAACTGAGCGCGTAAAATTGCGCACGCGACATTCAGCCTGCGAGAGATTCCCCACCCCGACGTTTAAGCGCTTTCGGCGCGAGACAGGCTGCTTGATCCTTCTCGGTCATTTGCGAGGTGTTGCTTGAAAAGCCTCGCTGAGGCTTCGAGGAAGTCGTAAGAAGTGACAATTCCCACTAACTGACCGTCTTCGACGACAGGAAGACATCCAATATGATTTGTGCGCATGAGTTCGATCGCCGCCAACGATGGTGTTGAAGGTGAAACCGTAACAGGATTCTCAACCATGATCTCTCGCACCGTAAGTGGGTTGGGCTCCCCGGCGCGCTTTCCGTTGTTGAGGAGTCGAATTAGTCCGCGGTGAGTTATCAAACCCACTAACCGGCCTTCTTGATCTTCGACCGGCACATGCCTGATGTGTCGCCAGTCCATCACAGTGGCTGCAAGATTAATCAGATCGTCGGGCTTGACGGTGAAAAGGTCTGTGGACATGAACTGACCAACAGTACGATAGCCATGTTCCCATTCTCCAGACTCCGCGTTTCTGATAATAGGCCAACGATGGATCGGTTGACCTTGCCTTTGGTTTACCAGCATCGCGGCCGTCAATCTTCTCCGGTCGGCGTCTTTTGAAGCGGAGTTTCCGTTCTCGGAAAGAGACTTCATTATCCAGCGTGCACCGGTTTGCCCGCATCTCGTCCGTTCTTCGATGATCCCGAGATACTTCTCAATGTCTCCACTCGCTACGCGCGAACTGCTCAAGCCCTGGCGCGCAAGCGGGAGAAGCTGGTCCAGAATTAGGGAAGTTGCGCTGAGGCTTTGTCCGTCAATCCACTGGAATTGAGCATCAAGCCCATGCCTCGCAGCGCGGAAAAAGTTCATCTTCGCATCGTCAAACACCATTCGTTTCGAAATCTCGTCGTACGCCTGTGGAAGTGCCACCATCAAGCCGCTAAAGAAGGCGGCATTAGCAATCTCATCGAGAATCGTTGGACCAGAAGGCAAGGCGCGATTCTCGATGCGCAAGTGTGCTACACCTTCAGTCACGCCATAGCAGGCCCGATTCCAGCGCCAAACAGTTCCGTTATGCATTCGCAACGCTGAGAGTAAAGGCGTCTCGCCACGTGCCAGAACCTCGAAAGGATTGTCGTCTGCCTCAGAGATCATGATTGGACGGAAACGAACAATCTGATCCTGAAAGAGTTCGATGACAGACTTCTCAAGCCAACGATCGCCAAAGTTGACGCGCGTTGGTTGGTTGCGCGCCAGTTGTGGACGGGAGCGCTCGTCGGTTGAGTGTTGAAACAGGGCAACGCGTGTTTCCTGCCAAAGGCGTTGGCCAAACAATACTGGTGAATTGACAGCAACAGCCAGCACAGGGGCGGTTATCGCCTGCGCGACGTTGTAATGGTTGGCGAAGTCTTTGGGGTTACTCTGGAAGTGAACCTGGAAACTGGTGTTGCACGATTCCATCATAATGTTGTCGTGCGTCAGGTACAGCTCGTCCAATCCTTTGATGTGAATGGAAAGTGGCCCGCCACGCAGCCCGATTACGCCTCGGTCTAACTCATGATACCGCGCGACAGGTGTGAGATTGTCCAGCGTCAAATCTGATTTCTGGAGCGTCGGAAGGATGCCGGAGAGCAGAACATCAGCGCCCTGGGTTGCGGCGCTATTGCGCGCCAGATCGATTAGTGTGGCGAGCTCTTGTTGCATGCGAGTGAAACAATCGTTCTCGAGTTTGAGTGGAGTGAGGTTGGCTTCGAGATTGAATCGGGCAATCTCGGTTGTTAATCGTGCGTCGTGCGCGTGCTTGAGAACTTCCAACGAAACAGGAGCAGGTCGCAGATAACGGTCGATCAGAAACATTTCCTGTTCTGCGCCGATCCTCGTGATTCCGCTCTCAATACAATCGTTCTTGAGCATCCACGCGAGCGCGGAAAGATCTTCCAGCAGCGCCTTCATGAAGGTTTGCGACTTCTGCTCATCCGCGTATTGTTCGACGTTGTGTTGTTCTCCCATGACGTTAGGCGATGAGTCTTCCGTTGCGTGTTAAATTTTTTGGTCTCACCACTTCGACAGAACAGTGCGCCCGCGCCGAAACCGCGGAGGAAACGCTGCCCAGTAACAAGCGATCGATGCCTCTCGTTCCTCTCGCGCCAACGAAGATAGAATCTGCGCCCCACGTATCCGCTTCTTCGAGAATTTCATCCGCAGGATTACCGCGTCTAATCAAGACTTCCGCATGCAATCCCGCACTGCGAAGTTTTTGTGCCGCCGGTTCAAAGATCTCACGCACCTGATTCCAGTTGCTTTCATCCGCAACTTCGATCCATTTCATGGCTGCCGGCTCCGAAGGATTCGAAGTGAGTGGCATCACTGTATCGACCACAGCCAACAAACCAACTTCAGTTCCCTTAGGCCAGTGACGATTGCAAACTGCCTCAACCGCTGCATTCGAATCAGGTGAATTATCGACGCCAATCAGCAGTCGAACGGGCTTGTCACGATTTGTGTCTGAAGCACGCGCGATGCGAACGGAGCAGCGCGCCTCGTAGAGAACCCGTTGTGAGATACTGCCGAGAATGAGCCGCCCGCCGAAAACGGAGTGACCACGAGCTCCCATTACGATGAGATCGGGTTTCCACTGATCTGCTTTTCTGATGAGCGCCCACGCAGGGGAATCCGCTTCGGCACCGGAACTGATACGCCCGGTTGGAAAGATCGAGCTGACCTGTTCACTCACCTGCTTTGCCAGATCCGTCGCTTCCTCGAGCTTGTGTTGCGCACGCTCGTGCGCAACCTTAACAGCCTGCGGAATGTACATCGGCACGGTGTTCTCAACTTCTTCATTAATTGGCATCGGGACAAAGACGTCTGCCACCGTCATGACAAACGCCTCAACGTCGGGACCCAATCCAGCGCGCTGCAAATCTTCAAGCGCTGCATCAGCACATTCGGAACCGTCATAGCCAATGAGTATCTTCATGGTTTTATTCTCAGGCCCTCAAGGTCTAATCGCAACTTTCATTACACCATCGAGTCGCTCGCCAAACAGGTTGTAAGCATCAACTATGTTGTCGAGAGCGAATGTGTGCGTAAGTAACGGTGTCAGATCCACGCGACCATGACGAACAACCTCCATCAATCGGCGCATTCGCTCCTTGCCGCCAGGACAAAGCGTAGTAACAATTCGGTGGTCTCCAATTCCTGCAGCGAAGGCTTCATAAGGGATTTCGAGCTTCCCTGAGTACACACCAAGGCTGGACAGCGTTCCGGCAGGTCTCAGGCTGCGAAGTGCACTCTCAAACGTTTGCTGCGTTCCCAAAGCCTCGATCGCTACATCGGCGCCGCCGCCAGTCAGACGTTTTACTTCTGCCACCACGTCAACGTCACGATAGTCGAGCGTGACGTCTGCGCCCATTCGTTTCGACATAGCAAGGCGATGATCGTCACCATCGATGCCGATGATCAGCGAGGCTCCCATGAGCTTTGCGCCGGCCGTCGCGCACAATCCGATTGGACCTTGTGCAAATACGACGACTGAATCACCTATCTTTATCCCAGCGGATTCAGCTCCACTGAAACCCGTAGACGCAATGTCAGCCAGTAGGACCACCTGTTCGTCTGTGAGTTCATCAGGAATCTTTGCCAGGTTCGCCTGCGCGTATGGAACCTTCAGGTATTCAGCTTGGGCGCCGTTGATCGTGTTGCCGAAACGCCAGCCTCCGAGTGCTTCATAACCTTCGCCATGACCACATTGTGATGAATGACCTGACAGACACCCGCGGCATTGACCGCAAGGCGTGATGGCGCCGACAAGCACGCGGTCTCCAACGTTGTAACCGGAAACACCTTCCCCCAGTTCTTCGATCACGCCAACCGGCTCATGTCCGATAATCAATCCTGGCGTAACCGGGTATTCGCCTCTCACGATGTGCAAATCGGTTCCACAAATGGTCGTCAGCGTCACGCGAATGACTGCTTCACCGGCTCCAGCGCGCGGTTTGTCTACTTCCTCGATCCCTATTTTGTTCTTATCTCGGAAAACGTTTGCCTTCATTTCAACCTTCCTTGCTGCATTACCTATGCTATCGATTCATGCAATGCCGCGGCGATACTCTCCGGCGATTCCCCAACGGCACTGTGTTTCACCTCAACCGATTTAACCGGTGAGGTGAGAAAAACCTTTTCGTCTACCCACATTTCCAAACGGCCACCTACAGAGATTGCCCCTCCGTTGAAAGCTGATCCTGAAAGTGCCGAGCCTTTAACCAGACCTTCATTCGGTTCGGGAAGATAACTACCGCCATCGACTAGTGCGCGTCCGGTCTTCGGATCGAGCAGCAAGATGCGATATTCACTATTCTCGGTTCGCAGCAAGATCGTGTCGAACGGGTCTAAACTCTCCAATATGAGATCCGCGGTTGACCTCGTTTCGCTACTCGAATTTATTGATGCCGGTTTGCTCTCAGAACAGTCGAGACACAGCGATGTTGCCGGATCCGTCTCCAGCTTTATCTCGTTTATTGCTCCACCACACTGAGAGCAACGGCCGTAAGATCCGGACATCAATCGATCAAGAGCGTCATCAAGCTTCCGCAGTCGTGCTTGAAGCAACTCACGGTAGACATCGGAATCGGGTCCGGAGGTTCTGACCAAAGTCTCGCAAATCTCTTCACGCTCTCCATGCAGGCGGTTCCAAGTGAATCCACCCTTTCCTCCGATCGGGATTTCGACCAACTGAATCGTGCGATTGTCGCTCATGATTACAACCTCCATCATTCAAACTAAGAATGCGAATGTTCCCAATATCTCTGCTGAACACGCTTGGCCCAGCTCCAGAATCGACCTTGTTTGACAGTTCCTGGTTCGTCCGTCCAAACGTCCTTGTACAAATAAATGCTGTCGCCGCCGGGCTCCTCAATAACGAGCCGCATCTCATGCGAGTAATGCGCGACCGGTTCGTGGCCCTCAAGCTGAGCAATTAGATTTGCCGCCGCAACCTCGCCCTGCCGGACCGCCATATGGCCCATCTTTGGTCCCTCAAAACTTACGCAGTCGCCAACGGCATATATTCCCTCGTGGTCAATCACGCGCATGGTTCGATCAACCAGGACGTATCCCAAACAATCAATGCTTCCCATGTACGTTGCTGCTGATGAGCCTGTAAATGGCGGCACCAGCATGAGCAGGTCGAAATTCACTCTGTCTCCCTGCCTGGTGAAGACTGAATTCGCAGTAACTGTCGAAATTGGAAAGTTATGCAGTACCTCTATCTGATGTGCGACAAGTGCTTTATTGAGAGCAGCAACTACCTCTTCTCCCATAGCTGGATCAAGACCATCGGGAGTGACAACGGTGATCTTGACGCGCTCGCGTTCGCCGCGCTCCTCAAGTCGTCGTGCCAACGCAAACGCGGTTTCATAGATCGGAACGGGCAGCCGTGCTCCGTCACACAGTCCAATGACTGCATGACCTTCGTGAAAGATTGAAACAGCCTGACCAAATTTAATTGCTTTGTCGACATTGAGCAGATGATGAGCGTGCTCGAAGAAACCAGTGATCTTTTCAGTGGCGAGTCGCCGGCCCAAAGCAAATATCAGATAGTCGTACGGCAGGGTTCCCTGAACTTCACCGTGAGCGATCGTCACTTCTTTCTCGAGCGGATCAATGTGTGCAACTTCCGCTTCGATGAAGTTCACTCGCCGGTTCAACATGGCATGCCGCAGGTCAAACGAAACGTCTTCCCGCCCGCATTTGCCGAAAGCCAGCCTCACCAGCGCTGGGTAAAAAACAAAATTCCGATTGCGCGATACAAGCGTAAGCTGATGTTCACCGCTAAGCCGCTCCGCAAGCCGCTCGGCCGCTACGACACCTCCGAACCCACCTCCCAGGATAAGAACCCTTGCCATCTCTACTGCCCTTTCGGTTTCTCTGAGAATTGATCTTTGGAGGTTTCCTCAGCGACCGGACATCGAACCACTTCAACCGAACATTTGGCGTGAGATACAACTGCCTGCGAAACGGAACCCAGCAGGAACCGTTTCAACGCACCGTAGCCATGCGAGCCCAACACAATGAGGTCAGCGCCCCAACTTTCCGCCTCATCCAGGATTACGGGTCGTGGAGAGCCAAGCACAATTATTGAACTGAGCGAGAGCGTCTTATTGGCTTTAAGCTTTTGCAATGCGTTGTCGATGATGTTTTGACCCTGCTTCCGAAGTGCTGTCTCGATCTCCTCGAAGTAAGAAGCCGGGACTGCCCAAGTTTCAGGAGTCGGTGGCATCGGGGGTTCTAAGGCCGTAAGCACCTTTACTGAAGTTCCTTTCGGCCAGGGCCGGCGAGCAACCTCTTCGACTGCCCTATCGCTGCAGGGCGAACCATCAATCGCTAACAGTATTTTCATGATTACCTCCCGCAGAAATCCGTCACCGACCCTCTGTGCACGGCCTGTACCACTTACGTTAGTGAGGCTTTTCCTCTAGGTGGACAAAGGAGTTGCGGGGTATTCCGCAGGAAAGTTGAAATTTCGCGCAGGACTGTCCGCTTCAAACCTCTCGATGAACAACTTGGACGACGGCATACACGTTGCACGAAGAAGTAGTCATGAACCCTCAGGTACCCGCAATCGAATTTCGCCACGTTGTGCTGAGCTTTCATGACAACAACATGGCGCTTAATGACGTCAGTTTCACTCTTAATCAAGGCGAAATGGTTCTGATCACGGGCGTGTCCGGGTCGGGCAAGTCAGTCTTATTACGGCTGGCAATGGGCCTACTGAAACCAGACTCTGGCCAGATTTTGATCGAAGGCAAAGAGATTCAGGAGCTGAAGGAAGCGGAACTGATAGATTTACGTGGCGGTCTGATGGGCATGGTTTTTCAGGAAGATTCGCTCTTCACTGGATTACCGGTTTACGAGAACGCAGCCTACCGTCTTGAAGAGCATGGCTGGACTGAGGACGAAATCAAAAGAGCGGTTACCGAAGTGTTGCGTTTCGTCGGTCTCGAAGGAGAGGAAAGCAAGTTTCCGGAAGAGCTTTCGGGCGGGATGAAGCGCCGGCTTGAAATCGCTCGGGCGCTCATCGGCTGGCCGCGATTTATGTTGTTTGACGAACCAACCATGAGTCTCGATCCGATGGCGGCGCTAAAAGTTCTGGACTTGGTAATCCGCGCGCGTGATATCAATCAAATCTCATCGTTATACGTGACCAAGAAGATCCATGAGATCCATTATCTGGCAACCTATCGCGCTGAGAATCCAGGCAACGGCGAAATCAGAATTGTCGAAGCTCCTTCGAACAACTTGCCAAAAACAAGAGTGATTGTTCTTGAGGAGGGCAGGATTGCTTTCGACGGATCCGCAACAGACTTTGCGAAAAGCGAACTTAAAGCGATTCAGGATTTAACGACACTGGACCGTCATGACCACTCAAGAGAGCCCTATTTCACTGACCCATGGGACAAACGACGTCATCCTGCAGAAACGATTCTTTAGCGCGACAGATTACACAGATTCAATTCTTTAAAACCTGTGCCAACGTCTTCAGTAGTTTCTCAGCCGTGTATGGCTTAGTGAGGAATACAGAGACACCTTCCAAAACACCCTCTCCTGCTCGCTGAGCCGTTCCCAAACCGCTCGCTGCGATTATCCTGACGTTAGGATTCATTCGCTGCAAAGCACGAATCGTCGCTGGTCCATCCATGAATGGCATAACCATATCGGTTAACACCGCAGAGATTTCGTTCTTCTTGTCAGCGTAGATTGCGAGCGCCTCCGTGCCATCGTTTGCGGTCACCACTTTATAGCCAAAGGTTTCCAGCGTACCGCGCGTTATTTCACGAATTGATTCCTCATCATCTACCACGAGAATCAATTCCCCACTTCCCAGCGGAATATCTGCTTTCAATGCTCCCGCCTCGGTCACCTCAGCGGTCTCAATCGCAGGTAGGTAAACAGAAAATTGACTGCCACGATGCAATTCGCTGTAAAGGTTGATGAAGCCGCCGTGGCTTTTTACGATTGTTAGTGCAGTAGAGAGGCCAAGACCGGTGCCCTTGGTCATCTCTTTAGTGGTGAAGAACGGTTCGAAGATGCGGCTTTGAATCTCAGCGGACATTCCGGGACCGGTGTCGGAGACTGTGATCATCACAAATCGTCCGGCTTTTGCTTCGATGTGCATCCGCGCGTAGTTCTCGTCTACAAACGCATTCTCAGCTCTGACCGAGATTGAGCCACCCTCCGGCATTGCATCCCGCGCGTTAACGCAAAGGTTCATTAGTACCTGGTGCATTTGCGTGGCATCCGCCGAGATAATCCAAAGGTCGTCCGGTATCTTGAAGTTGATTTCGATCGATTTCGGAAGGGTCTCGCGAAGGATTTTGACTATCTCTTTTATCAGGTGCTTCGGTTGCAATGCCACGCGTTCGCCTTCTACCCCACGGGCAAAAGATAATACCTGGCGCACCATGTTTCCGCCGCGTTCGGCATTTGAGCGTAAGACGTCCAACCACTTCCTGCTGCTTTCGTCAGTAGCCTTCAGTTGCAGCATGTCGATCGCCATCAGGATTGGCGAGAGAACGTTGTTTAAGTCATGCGCGATTCCGCCGGCGAGCGTGCCAATCGATTCCATTCTTTGAGCACGGAGGAACTGCGACTCCATCCGTTTCTTTTCCGTGATGTCGGTATTGATTACGAGAATCGATTTGGGCTGTCCCTGATCGTCACGAACGAGAGTCCAGCGGCTCTGAACAATAATTTCGGCGCCATCTCGTCGCGTTTGATGCATTTCACCTTGCCATTCTCCGTGTTGGATTATGGCCTGGCGTGCAGCATCGAATTGTGGCGAACCGTCTTTGAAAAGGACATCTTTCGCGTTCTTGCCGACTATCTCTTCAGCCGTCCACCCATAAACCTTTTCGGCACCTTTGTTCCAGAACAGAATCTTTTGGTCAAGATCACGCACGAGGATGGCGTCTTGTGCCTGGTCCAATAGCGCCGCCTGCTCGCCAATTTGTTCTTCAGCACGTTTGCGCTCGGTGATATCACTCCGAATCGCGACGTACTGGTATGGCTTTCCCGAAGCATTAAGAAAAGGAACTATCGTGGTATCAACCCAGTAGTAACTTCCATCTTTCGCGCGGTTCTTTATCTCACCACGCCAGACTTTGCCGCTGGCTATCGTGGTCCAAAGGTTTCTGATGAAGTCTTTCGGGTGGTAAGCCGAGTTGATGATGCGGTGGTCCTGGCCGAGTAACTCGTCACGAGAGTATTTTGAGATCTGGCAGAACTTGTCATTGACGTAATTGATGATGCCACGTTGATCGGTGATTGCGACAATCGCCGACTCGTCGAGAGCAAACTTGATGTCAGCTAATTCTTTCTCGGAGCGCTCGAGAGCTTCTTCGGGATTTAGCGCAGCATCAATCGATCTTGCATTAATGGCGGTCATGGGGGACTACCAGATCAAGTCATCGGATCAGGATTTACCTGAACTTCCTCGAGTTTCTTTAGCCGATATCTTAGCTGATCCCGAGAAATACCGAGAAGCTCGGCAGCCCGAGTTTGATTTCCACCGCTGCGCTCGATGGCCTGTCGAACGAAGGAGAGCTCCGCTTCGTCAAGCGATATTCCCTCGGCTGGAAGCACAAACTGAGCCGGCAAGTCAGCACCGCTTGTTAAGGATGACGGACGAGGTGACATCAATAGGCCGCCTGGCAAGTACTCTGTTGTGATCTGATCGTTCTCCTCCAGAATGAGCGCGCGCTCAATTACGTTACGCAGCTCACGCACGTTTCCGGGCCAGTGATACCTTCTGAATACATCTCGCGCTTCCGGTGATAATTCGGAGATCTTTCTGTTTCGCTTAAGGCGACTCCCGATTGTGTCGATGTAATGCTGCGCCAGCAGCAGGACGTCGTCGCCTCGTTCACGAAGTGGTGGGATGTCGATCTGGATAACTGACAAACGATAGTAAAGGTCGAGCCGGAAACGTCCTGCTTCGCTTTCTGATTTTAGATCGCGATTCGATGCGGCGAGCACCCGGACGTCCATCGGAATATCTTTTAAGCCACCGACGCGACGAAATGCTCCTTCTTCCAACACACGCAGAAGTTTTGCCTGGAGTGAGAGTTCGAGTTCACCAATTTCGTCGAGCAGCAGTGTGCCGCCTTCGGCTTGCTCAAACAATCCTTCCTTGCGTGCTTTCGCATCCGTGAAGGCACCTTTTTCATACCCGAAAAGTTCCGATTCTATGAGCGTCGCTGGAAGTGCCGCACAGTTCACTGCGACAAACGGCCGTTCTGCTCGTTGCGAGCCGTAATGAATCGCCTTTGCAACCAGGTCTTTGCCGGTGCCTGATTCGCCTTGTAGCAACACTGATACGACATCGCTCTCTGCTACCTTCGCTGCAAGGCCCAGCATCTTCTTCATCGCAGTAGATTCACCCACGATCTGTCTAAAATTAAATTCCCTAGCCCGTTCTTTTCTTACCTGATCCACTTCGCGTCGTAAGTCATGGGTTTCGATTGCATTACGAATCGTTACGCGGAGTTCTTCGAGAGTGATCGGTTTGCCGATGAAATCGTAGGCGCCGCCGCGAAGAGCCGAGATGGTGTTGTCTATATGAACATTGCCGGTGATCATGATCACGATTGCATCGTGGTGTTCGCTCTTAATCTCACGAAGCACATCGAGTCCGGATCCATCAGGCAAGTCGATATCGAGCAAAACTGCGGAAGGCAAATGGGAGTTAAAAACCTTAGTGGCTTCAGCAACCGTTCCAGCTTCGATCGGCATGAAGCCCCAACTTTGCAACGCTTCCTTCAGCGTCCAGCGGATGGCCTGGTCGTCATCGACGACGAGTATCTCTTTATTTGAGTTCTTGGGGGACATTCTTCACGCTTGTCCTAACAAACTGACCGGGGTCAAACGTGATTATAAGAGTTCGTCGACCAGGGAGAAAGGCCCGGAGACGCGAGAGATTGGCCCAGCGAACATTATTTGAGATGAAAACTTCTTGCTATTGAATCCATGTCTTCACTGATAGCTGAAAGTCTGTCGCGCGCCACGGTGAAATGTAACGAGTAAAATGCGCGTGGATGGATTTGAAGATAATAGATTCGTCCATACATCGCCCTTCCACCATTAACGTATTCATATGAGAAAACCGTGCCCGGGAGTCGTCCATCGAGTCGGACACCCTCACATTCGCTGCAAACCACATATCCGGGCAGACATTCAAGCTCCCACGTCTCTTGCTGCCGAAACAAATCGGAAGCTGTTGTAGGTTGATTGACGAGTATCTTTCTCAACCGCAAGTACCCATCTGAAGCATCATTCCCATTTATGAATTCCGGATGATTGTGAACATCACGCCGGAAGACAACCTGCCACGTCGGTGAAGGAAGATCCAACATGTATTCGATATCATCTTTGCTGAATTGACGTGTTTGACTGCCAAACGCCACGACACTGACCAGTAATAACATCACAGTTGATCGTGTGTTCAAGATTCTCATTTCCGCCCCCTACTTCCCGCTCGATAAAGTTACGCGCTTAGGCTCCTTCCGCTGACTCAAACCGTCATAGATCACTACGTCGATACCAATTGGTAATAGCGAGCTGAGTTCCTTCGCTGCAAAAAGCGGTACTCGAATGCAACCGTGGCTGGCCGGGTGCGTGGGAATTGAAAAGCTGCCGTGAATTGCGATGCCGTTAAAGATGTAGTTTGGATAGTACATCAGCCCGAGCGAGCTCAAGCGCCAGCCCTTAATCTTGCGCAGCACTTTGAAAGTACCGGTTGGCGTGCGCGCACGGTGAATTTGACCGTGGTCCATGTACAGTTCTCCGTTACCGGTGGAGACAGGCAGGATTCGCGCGACCTCGCCGGTTTCATCGATAAGAAACAGTACCTGTCGTTCCAAATCTATTTCCACATGCGGGTTGCGTCCGTTCCGTGGCAATGGCCGCGTCGCGGCGCGCAGAGCATTCAACTCGTCCAGGGTAAGGTTCCCGGTTCGTGCCCGTCTCTCAACCTTCTGGAACGCTATTAATGCGTGACGTGAATCAGAATCAAATTTGCCGTCGATAGGTCCTGCCCAGTAACCCAAATCCCATAGACGCTGTTCCGCCTCGAGTTTCTCCTGCGTACTCAGTTCTTGTTCGGCAGACCTTGAACCTTTGTGCGCATGTGCAGAGCCAACGAGCCCGGACATCAAGATGATTGCAACCGAAAGAATGAGGCTCGCTCGGATCTTTTGTGTTGTCTTGTTACTCAGCACGAGTCAATGGCCTCCTTGCAAAAAACAATTGCAATGAATATGCCTGCTATATCGTCCAAATAAACAAGAGTGAGGAGGGGTTGCCGCGAATATTCAGCGTGGTTTCACTCAATGACTGCGGAGGTTTTCGCAGCAACGGACGCTGTGGGTCACGATGCATGTGGCCTTGCGGGAAATTCTTTCCTCGGAACATTTATTGCGAAGTGGAATGCACGAGGTACGAGTTGATGTTCATTCACGAAATGTCCAAAGCTGAGTGTAACGATGCCTTGTCGCGGGTGAAGTATGGCCGGCTGGCTTGCGCCCATAATAATCAACCTTATGTGTTGCCGCTCACTTATACTTTTGATGGCAATGGCTATCTCTATTGTTTTACTACCCTCGGGCAAAAAATAGAGTGGATGCGTTCAAACCCCCTGGTCTGCTTCGAAGTTGATGAAGTTAAGAATCACAACCACTGGTCGAGCGTTATTGTTTTCGGCAGCTACGAAGAACTTCCTGACAAGCCGGAATTTGAAAGCGCGCGCAGCCACTTACAAGAGTGTCTTCAGAAGCGGGTGATGTGGTGGGAGCCCGCCTACATTTCGCAAGAACACCGGGATAAACCGCATTCTTTGACACCTATTTTCTTCCGCATAAAAATTGAGAGCGTGACCGGCCATCGCGCAAATTCTGACGAGAGCGAAACCGCATCGGCAATGCCGGCGATGCATATCCGGAGAACCGAGACTCACCGTAACAGTGAGTGGAAGCGGATTCTGAAAGCAGCTATCGTCTACTTTCTACTTGTCTTCGGCGTTGGGTTCCTTCTTGGTCCCATTCGAATTCTGCTTGTAGTCCCGCATTTGGGTGAGCGAATGGCGGAGCTGTTGGAAGCGCCGTTGATGCTACTCGTAATCATCATGGCCGCAAACTGGATCGTTCGCAGATTTCAACTCCCAGTCCGGTTGATTTACCGGCTCGGAACAGGCGTGCTCGCATTTGTTCTCGGCCTTATCTTCGAATTCGGTCTTGTTCTAACGCTTAGAGGTCTTACGCCAAGGGAATATTTTGAGTCGCGCGATCCGATTGCCGCCAGTGTTTATTACTTAACGCTAGTGTTATTTGCTCTGATGCCTTCTCTAGTCAGACGACATATGCGCGTAAGGTAGGTATTTGCAGAACGCACAAAAGACCGATCCTCATGTGTGCTTCGGTCGCAAGATGGTCGAGGCCAGATATACTCCTAACAACAACGCACAAACAAACCCGAAAGCGAATACAGTCCAGCCCCAACGTTCCCAACCCGGAGGTCTGTAGACTGAGACAAGTACTGCGAGGCCGTTAATGAATGCGGCAGCAATCACACCAAGCACGATTCTATTCGCTATTCTTTCAAGGCGATCGATAACCGCATCAAACCCTTCCGGTCGCATGCCAATTTGCAAATTTCCATTTTCAGCCGCGGTCGCGATTCTGCGCAGATGTTGCGGCATCTCCACCGCGAATCTCGCTAACTCTAAACTCGAGCGCCCAAAGCTGCGGACCCATCTGACCGGAGAATACTGCCGGAGCACGAGGCCCTCAGTGTAAGGCGTAAGTACCTTCGGTAAATGGAACTCCGGGTCCAGTGTCACTCCAAGTCCCTCGATCATGATCACTGTCTTAAGCAACAAGGCCAGGTTCGATGGCAGGTGCATTTGATGCCGGCGCATGACCGAATAAACGTCATTCAGTAGAGCGGCTACCTTCAATTCGCCCAGTGGCAATTCCCAGTAGGTCGATAATAGTTGGTCAATATCACGACGCACTGAGGCGCGATCAATTCGCTTGCGAGTGACGCCGAGATCGAGAAACACGTCTACAAGGTGATCGGCATCCTGATGGTTGATGGCAATTAATAACTCGGCAAGCAGTTCCTGTGTCTGTTCGTCAATGACACCCACCATGCCGAAATCGATTAAGCCGATCGTGCCATTCGGCTCAATGAAAAAATTACCCGGATGTGGGTCGGCATGGAAGAACCCATCTTCGCAAACCATTTTCAGTACGACATTGGTCGCGTAATCGGCGAGCCAGCGGCGATCCGTGCCTTGTTCGTCGAGCGCCTTCAGATCATTGATCTTGATGCCACGGATTCTCTCCAGAGTGAGCACGCGAGAGGTTGTCGCTTCCCAAAACACACGCGGAATATGAAGATGGTCATCACAAGCAAAGTTAACAGCGAAGCGCTCGGCGTTGTGAGCTTCGCGAATATAATCGAGTTCCCGTCGTAAGGTTTGAGAGAATTCTTCAACCAATCCTGGCAAGTCGTAATGATCTGCAAAATCCCAATGCCGGCTGGCGGTGGCTGCGAGTTCCTTGAGAATCTCAAGATCCTCGTTCACCTGTTCGACCACTCCCGGCCGACGAACTTTGACAACGACCTCAGTTCCGTCCTCCAGCGTGGCTGCATGCGCCTGACCAATAGATGCCGCCGCAAGCGGCACGGAATCAAAATGCGCATAGACATGTTCGATAGGTTGGCCCAACTCCGTGACCAGAACTTCATGAATCTCCTCAAAAGCAACGGGTGGGGCTGAATCCTGAAGCTTTGCGAGTTCGGCCAAATATTCCGGAGGCAGTAGATCTGCTCGAGTGGAAAGAATCTGGCCCAGCTTAATGAAGGTCGTTCCCAGCTCTTCGAGCGCCAGTCGCAAATGCAGTGGACGCGCGTTCGCCGCTACCGGGGAAGCCGTGGTGACAGTTCGCTTTTCATTATTTCTTAAGAAATCCCAACCGTGAGAAAGAAGGACGCCGGCTATTTGGCGCGACCGGTTCAGGTGAAAGTTTTTTCGCAAGCCGATGAGATTCATGATTCACATTGACGCCTGAACTTGGTCTTGGGCGACTCGCTGGAATGCGCCGATTGGCGCCGCTTGCACGTGCGGCGTGCAAGTCAAAGCTGACTAAGGCGTCACCAGATCAGTGCACTCCTTAGAGTCGCCCCAGCTCAACCAGTCGATACGAAGCCTACGCGGCCGCTTTCGCAGACTTCTCGACGGTTGGTTCTGTGATTTCGAGCTTCCGAGTCGGTGTTGCGACTTCGGGCGCCGGGATTGTTATTTCGAGTACACCGTTAGCAAATGTCGCTGCCGCATTTTCGCTCTGGGCGCCCTCGGGAAGAGGAATCTGGCGGTAGAAGCTTCCGTAGCTTCGCTCGCTGCGATAAAACCCTTCACGCTTCTCCTCTTTTTCTTCTTTGCGCTCGCCTGAGATCGTCAAGAAGTCATCGGTGATTTCGACCTTCACATCATCCTTTGTCAGACCAGGAAGATCGGCACGCACCGTTAATCGTCCGTTGTTCTGGAATACTTCGAGCTGAGGTATCCATTCGCCTTTTTCAAGCTCCATACGGAACGGCGCAAATTCCGTCGTGAAGAAATTCGGGAAGCTAAATCCCCCGAAATCTTCAAAGAGTCGTTCCATGTCCTTCGTGAAGCGGCGCATCATCTGAAACGGGTTCACCGTCTCTGGAGTTTTTAGCGCCACCTCCATCTTTCCTTTTTTAATGTCTTCTTTCATCGTTTTTTCCTTTCACATTTGAGTGCAGATTTCTTTTTAGAAATAGGGGTCGATGCGAATGTAATCCTTGACCTGCATCACACCCGGAGCGTGGCTAATCGAGCCGAGCACTGCTCGCTTCTCCTGCCACGAATGAACTCGTCCCCTGAGAACGACCGCACCGTCATCGACGTCGATTCGCAAACGTTCAGTTTCGCGGTCAGCGCGAGTCTCCAACGCATTCTCAATCTCTTCACGCAACTGATCCACATTAACCGCCTGTTTCCGAATCGTGATCTTATTGATCAACCCAATCACACCGGTGAGCCGCCTGATCGCCTTTTCGGCATCGGTGCGCTCGCGCCAGTAATTCACTTCTCCTTCCAACGTTACCCAGCCGTTGGATACGGTTGATTGAATCTGGTCATCCGGCGCGAATGCATCCCATTCCAGCGCACTACGAACAGCGCGCGCGAGATCGGTATCGCTACGCACGAAGCCGTCGCTTGGGTTAACTTCGACGTCATTCGCCACATCAAGCACACCCACCACACGATGGGCGGCTTCCTGTGCCGCAATTTTTTGCGCGTAACTCGGGACCGAGCCCGTCAACGTGGCCACTGCGTCATCCACTTCAACGTTAATGCTCGCCCAGGAAATGCGCGAATCCCATTTCAGTTCCCGCAATATTCTTCGCTTTAGATCGCTATCACTTCGTCGTTCCAACATGACGAACCTCCATACTCCCACTCCAGCTCGTCGCTGAAGCAATTACGACTCGACTTAATTGATGCGCTACGCTGAAACAGTCGAACTCGCTGCCGCTGGTACGGGATGCTGACAGATCGCCTGATAAGTCTTTACAACATCACCGTAGTTGATCGAATCTTCGGCTGCTGCATTGGGCGTGGCGTGAAGCACGATGTCATTCATAGACAGAATGCCCTGCAACTCGCCTTCGAGATCGATAACCGGGAGCCTTCGAATCTGGTGTTGCTGCATTACCTGCAATGCCTGATCGATGTTGTCTTCCGGGTTGACGGCATAAACTTGACCCGTCATCACTTCCTCAACCGAAATTGCTGACGGATTTTTGTCTCTCATCGCGGACGCCATGCAGACGTCACGATCGGTGATCAGACCAATAACCTTCCTGCCATCTTTAATGATCGGCAGCACGCCGCAATCGTTTTCCCACATCAGCCTGGCCGCATCAGCCAAGCTCTCAGTAAGCCAAGTAGCTTTCGCATCTGGCGTCATTAGTTCTTTCACTTTCATGGACCAATCTCCTTCCTTATGAAGCGTCCAGGCGCCCCCTAAGCAACCGCCGCCTTACCAAACAACTCACAGCTGAGCAATGAACATGCCGCTCAGTCGAACGAGGGGAAATCTCGCGCGCAACAAATCGTTGGCCCAAATTCATGGGGAAAGTTACACAAACACTGCGTGGAAACTCGCGGTGATAATCCGCGGATTCATTCCTTTGCTCGTTTGTTGTGGGTCGTGGAGCCCTTTCGTCTCGGAGGCACGGACCTTGCTCGTTCAGAAATCGAAGGAGCTCCGTCATGAGAACGCATGGACAACTGATCTACACGCTCAATTTCTCAGAAATCGGTATTAAGGACATTAACCAAGTGGGTGGGAAGAATGCTTCGTTGGGTGAACTGTTCAACTCACTAAAACCAAAAGGCGTTGGCGTGCTCGATGGGTTTGCCACCACGGCTGATGCTTACCGGTCTTTATTGGCCGAAGGCGAACTCGAATATGAGCTTCGTTCACTGGTTTCAGATTTCGATTATGAAGACGTTGAGGAACTAAAACGACGTGGGCATGCGGCGCGCGTAGCTATTCTCGACATGCCGCTGCCGAAGGAGTTGCGAAATGCAGTGATTGCTGCATATGAGCAGCTTTGCCAACGACTCGGTCATGAGCCGGAACTAGCGGTGAGATCTTCGGCGACGGCGGAAGATCTGCCGGAAGCTTCATTTGCCGGCGCGGCCGAAACGTTCCTTAACGTTCGTGGCCGTGAAGCGCTGCTCCGCGCTGTGCATCAGTGTTTCGCTTCGCTATTTACCGATCGTGCCATTAGTTATCGCGCCCGCCTTGGCTATGACCAGTTAAAGGTCGCCATTTCTGTTGGCGTGCAACCGATGGTGAGATCCGACAAGGCGAGCTCAGGCGTGATCTTCACACTTGATACCGAGTCCGGATTTCGCGATGTCGTGTTGATTAGCAGTTCCTACGGTCTCGGGGAGTATGTCGTGCAGGGCGTAGTAACGCCTGATGAATGGCTGGTCTTCAAACCTACACTCAAGACGGGGCATCGACCCATCGTTGGACGAAGACTCGGCAGCAAAGAAGTGCGTTTGGTCTATGGTGATGGCAGCCGGACCACACGCAGTGAACCCACGCCAGAGGCAGAACGCAACCGGTATTCACTGAGTGACCACGAAGTTCTCAAACTCGCGCGGTGGGCCTGCCTTATTGAAGAGCATTACTCGGCACGGGCAGGACATCCACAACCCATGGACATCGAGTGGGCCAAAGATGGACTAACTGGCGAACTCTTTATCGTTCAAGCCAGGCCGGAAACTCTTTCCAGCACAGTGGGATCCGAAGCTTGGAATTCACGTGACTTGAAGTCGCGGC
>JADMIO012726953.1_pt1 | contig 52077 bp, 61 predicted proteins | sample 8958161 | NCBI WGS metagenome assembly JADMIO01 (sample SAMN16585339, study PRJNA669376) | soil metagenome | isolation source: Crop rotation soil | place: USA: Cullars Rotation, Alabama | collected 2011
GCCGCGACTTCAAGTCACGTGAATTCCAAGCTTCGGATCCCACTGTGCTGGAAAGACCAAGGCCGCGAAGGCGAAGGATCGCGATGGGTATTTTCGCGCCAAGCGCTTGCTGCATGACGTCGAGATTCGCGCTGCCTACAATCCCGTCCTCACGCAAACCATGCGTAGCCTGCACGCGCAGTCGCGCCGCTTCTGGATGGCGTACGAGACGGCCGACATGTTCTCGGACGCAGCCGAGCGCCACGGACGTGTCGTTCGGCACATCTGCGAACGTGACGCTGATGGCGCGGTGAAGGCGGTCGAGGGCTTGTTCGGATTTCTTGAAGTGATCACCAAGAAAGCGCTCGACCGTCGGAGGCCAGGATAGCGCGCGCCGAGACACACTCTTGTTCCGGCCGTCAATCAGGTATGAGCACGCCAGGTTTTCAGCGGCTCGCTTCAGGGGACGTTTATCATCCCTGTCGCTTTCCGTGGCCGCACGACGACCGGAAAGGAACACCTTCATCCATCGCGTGCGACGATCCGCTGCTACTGTCGGAGTGTCAGTGAATGAGAGTTCTCCCGCTCGCCTGCGCGCTGTTAGCCGCCGTGCCGTTCATCCCGGCGGAAGCGAGCGCCGGCGGGTACTTCCGAGGCTATCGGGCGGGCGGCGCACATTGGGATGCGCGATCGCCTTACCATCCGGGCTGGCGTTACCGTCACCACCATGCGCGATACCTCTCGCAGGGGCCGGTGCTCGCTGGACCCGCCCTGCCGTATGCCTATCCCGCATCAGCGTGGGTATCTGTGGTCCAGTTGTCTCCCAACAACGTCCTCTACAATGTGCCGGTTCCGGCCGTGTCGACGAGCGTTGGTCCGGCTATCCCGTACTGTCCGCCGGAGGGGCTGTACCTTCGGTAAGCCAAAACGAAGAGGCCGGACCATCTCTGGCCCGGCCTCACTCCGTGGTAGGTAGACCCTTGATTCTCGGTCAAACTCAGGACCGTCGCTGTCAGTGACGACTGTCCTTTTCTCCGATCTCGAGGAATAGCGCTTCGGCTTGTTCGGCGCAGACGCATGGAACCGCGTCAAATCGCAACTCGGATAACCGATTGTCGCCCGCGATCTCGCGCAGCCGATGTAGGCCTTTAACGATCTTGTAGCCCACGCCGTAAGTGGAACCGGGGTCATTCCAAACCGCGAAAACGAGATCGGCGCCCTCCACGATTTGGCGAACTACGCCGAAGTCGCCGTTTATTTGCTCTCTGCGTTTGTTCGCGAGGGCGACGGCTTGTGTAAGAATGGTCGCCATAATCGCCTCGCCAGGCTCTCGCTCACTGAGCTTCGATGGGCGGCGCGCCCGCTGCTGAGATCTAGAGAATTGTCGCATATGGTACCTACAGAGAAACAGGCGCTCGCGTGAGGGCGCGATCGGCTGCACACCCGCATCCGGCGGGCACGGGTTCTCCGTGGTAGGCGCGGCGGATTTTCCCGCTCGCGTTTGGCGCCGTATATGCCTCGGTTAGTCCGAAGACAACAAGCCGGATCGCTCTTCAGACGTCCGACGAACATCGGCTTTGCGCCGAAGGTCGGGCCAGCGATGGCCCGACGCGTGACGCCTTGCGAGGGCGCTTATGCAGCGATCGCGAGTTCTGCGAACGTCTCCGCGTCATCCGCGTCGAATCCGTATCTGCGCACCCGTCCGCTCATGACGACGTACGTCGCCTTCGCATGGACCTCCTCCGGCGTATTGCAGGCGAGGCCGAGTAGGTCGGTCCATGCTTCGGTCTCGGCCGCTTCCGCGGCCTTATGGGCGCGCTCCGCGAGCGTGAGCGGCCATTCCGCTTTGTCCTTCTCCACGCGATCGAAGAAGGCGTTCACCTCGACGATGCACGCGTCTCGCTTCGCCGTGAGCCGCGTGATCGCGGCCTCGATATCGGCATCCGGCGAGCCGGCAAGGCGAAGCGCTCGACGAGCGTCACCGCAGCACTTGCGGTATTCGTCGCGGACGAGCCGGATGATCTCCTCCCGGCCGAGCGTCCAGTCGTACTGGTAGGTGAGGCCTGGGACGAGACTATTTGGCGGGCGGTAGAGCTTGCCGTCGACCTCGTCGAGCCGCGCCTGCGTCTCAAGGGTGCGATCCCACGCGGAGCGATGCGCCGCGATCAGCACGGAAAGTTCGTCAGTGGCATGCATCATAGTCTTCTCTCCTTCAGTTGAGACGGTGGTGTTCGGGGTTCGCGGTTGCACGGCGATTCAAGCCGCGGGCGCCGGCCGGGTCTGCGCGGTCGACGCGTCGGCCGGCCGGCTTTCAGCGCGGTGAGCCTGGCGTCGCTTTCCGCGACCTGCCGCCGGCATCGGCCATGGCGTCCTCAAGGGAAGCCATGACGCGGGCGTGCGCGTCTTCGTACCGCTTCACGAGAGCGTCGGCGCGATCGACGGCGCAACTGGCCTCGAGTTGCGCACGAAGGATGGCGAGGCCGGGAGCTTCGAGCGTCATAGCCGCCTCAAGCGTTCCGGTGTTCAGGAAGGCGGCCGTCCGTGGAGCACGAGTGCATGATGCCGGCCCATACCGCTTGCCGCTGTTCGGGCGTTTCACGGGCAAGGTAGGCCTGCCATTCGGCCTCACGCTCGGCAGCCTCGCGGCGCTCGCGCTCAAGCGAGCCGTCGGCCATGCGCTCGCGGAGCCCCTTGGCGACACGCCACGCGTAGGACAGGCATTCGCCAAAGGAACGACAGCCACGAACACCAGGGCGGTTCAGCGGATCGCGGAACTCGCGCCAGGCACAGGCCATGATGGCGGAGCGGTTGAAGGTCAGATCAGGACGGACTAGGGCCATAGGGACGGCCTCCAACGGTTTACGATTGGAGGCATAAACGTTATACGTTACAGTGTCAATAACGTATAACGCTTACAGGTGCCCTTTGACCGAAATTCCGCAGACAGATACGCCCTTACGCATGGGACGTCCGCCACTGAGCTCTAAAGGCAAATCGAAGCAAACCGCAATCCGTCTCTCGGAAGACATCAAATCGCGCATCGAAGCGCTGGCGGGCCCGAACCGGATGTCACAATTCATCCGTGAGGCGATCGAAAAGGAATTGAGAGTGCGGGAGCGCAACGCCAAGAACTGCAAGCCCGACGATCAATGAAGATATGCGCTTGCGGCAGCGCGGCGTCGACGGTTCTATGCTCACCTGACCGACGTCCACACCGATTCAGCGTCTCTCGATGCCTTGCCGGGTCGCCATCCAGACGGCCCGGTTTTTCTGAGTCCCCGCCAAGTATAGGTACGGCTACCTCGCTGCTGGCGTACCCGCGCCGGCGCCATGCGTTAATGCTGACGTCGAGGTTGCTTATTCACAGAGCGGCCGGTTTTCATCTTTGCACTCGTCGCAGCAGCGGCCGTCGCTTTTGGCATAGGCGCGCACGTCATACCTGGGTACTTCCCGCAGTCAGACGCCGTCACGCCACTCGTGTACTTCGCATTTTTGTCGGCAGGTGCGCACGTCATTCCAGGATACTTCCCGCAATCCGGTGATGCAGCGGGCGCACTGGAGATACAGCACAACGAGAACGCGAGAGCTGCTAGGAGCGTTTTCATCTTTCTCTCCCTTTAAGCGTCGACAATCCCTCCCGAGCGGCAAATACCAAGATGGTTGTATTGGTTCCCCCATGCCTGCTCCACGGGGGACCGGGCTCTTCGCCGAACGATAGATGTCCCAACCCGGTCAGGAGATCCCGGAGCGCTACGAGGATCGCCGTCGCGCGATCAGGGCTGGGCTCGAGCTGCGCCGCGAGCCACACGTCCAGCGCACGTGCTCGCAGCATTCAGGTCCAGGGTGATGCGCTCGGCCGGGCCAAGGTCGTAGAGCGGGCCGTCGGCGCGCTGAACCGAATACCGGTCGCAGGCTCGGCTCTCGAGGCTCAATGGCTAAACCCGTGCGCTCCGTCTCGCTCCTCCAAGCCCGCTTCGGCCTTTGGATCGTCCGGACGGCCCTCGCGCGGCTGGACGCGCGCCGCACTTAACCCTGGATAGTGTGCCCAGTCGGCGCCGGTGTTCCTATCTACGGGCTGAGCGGGAGGGCCGTATTTTCCCGATCAGCGGAAAGCCGGGTCGTGTCCCTCCAGACGACCCGGTTTTTTCGTGCGCCTCCAAGCCTCTCGCGGCTGATCAAAACACCCGCGGCAGCAGAGCGGAATGAGCGAACCGAATCGAAACGGTGAGCCATCCCCAAATGGCCACGAGCTTCGGGGTGCTAAACATGTTGTTGGTTCCTCCCTGCCTAATTGTTTCGCCAGGGACGAACTGCAGGCAGTAACAAGGATCAGTTTCACGGACTGCTAGTCGTGCGCGACCAGTTCCCAGTCGCTCGCCAACGTCCCGAACACGTGTCGCCCGCTGTCCATCTGGACGGTGACGTGCTCTTTGCCGTCAGTTTGGTAGACCCTGGTGCCTTTGACTGTTCCGGTCTCACCGAGGCCCTCGACCAGCTCGGCAGCGCCAGAGCCCGGCCGGACGCGTACACGAGTGCCAGCGGGGAGGGTGGGGAGGCGGTCGGACATGTGGAGCGCTACTTGCCAATCCTTGACAGTAGTTCCGGCAGCGCGGCCGATCGCGGTCTGCCTTCCAGCGACGAGCATCTCTTTCCGTTGAGCGTGTCGACTAACACAGGGGACGGGTTAAACGAGACAGACTTGCGCGCGGCGATAACGGCCGGTTCGCGCGTCTTCGGATTTCGGCCCATTCGCTCGCGCTTGTGGAGAATCCGGAACGAGCCAAAGGTATGTAGGGAGACGTCTTCCCCTCGCGCCATCGCCGCGACGATTTCGTCAAGTACGTCGTCGACGACGTGCGTAGCACGCGCGACGCTCAGGCCCGGTACTGTCCGGCCGGCTGCATTCGCGAGATCGACCCTTGTAACTGCGCCCGTTCTCATCGCCGCTAAAGAAGCGCAGGGCAGGGGGATTCGGCAAGCCTGCCTTAACAGCTTCCCCATCGCGATAGCCTCTCCTCTCCGTGTCTCCGGGATGAGCGCATGTACCTGACGATGACGCGCGAGATGAAGAGCGCATCAGGGCGGCGCTACGCGAGGGTGAGGACGCCCTAGATCTTGTCCGCGACGCGATCGAGGCCGAGTTGATACGACGCGAGTCTCGGAAGGAACGGCCTCGGCGCGATCAATGATGGACGAGCTCGGGATGTCGGCAGGAGTCCCACTCTGCCCCCTTGCCAGAAACGGGATCAGGTATATGTTCAACAGTAGTTGAGGAGATAAGCGGACGTGGAACCCCTACCGAAGATGCAGGTCGCCGTGCTGGCCGCTGTCGCACGGCTCGGCAAAACCGGTTATGGCGTGACGATCGCCGACGAGGTGAGCAAACGTGAAGGCCGCGAAGTGCCCTATGGCACTGTCCACGTCATGCTGAGCCGCCTGCTTGAAGGCGGGTTGGTCAGCGCGAAGATGGGCGAGCCGACGCCCGAGCGCGGTGGACGCCGAAAGCGATACTACGAGGTCACCGGCGCCGGGGAACGCGCCCTGCAAGCGGCATGGTCGCATTCGAACCAGACCTTCTCAGGTCTATCTTGGCTACCGAAACCGGCAGGGGCGTGAGATGTCTTTCTTTCTAATGCGACGCTTGTCTGCTGAGGACCTGGATAAGATCGGCCAGCAATCGCGTCGAGAATATATGATCGAACATGAGCATGGCGAGATGCGGTTGGTTCTAGGGAAGTTCTTACCCCCAAGAATCGCTATGTGCCTTCTGGACGTGATCTTGAAACCGGACGAGGCGGAGGCAGCGATGGGCGACCTCGCCGAAGGCTTCGTCCGCAGAGGTAGCTCTGCTTATGCAGTTTGGTGGTATCGAGCGCAGGTAGCGCGCCTTGTATTCGAGGAGATGATGAAGCTGCTGCGACTGTATTCGCAGGCGCGGGCGGGAAGGTGATCTCTGCTATGCGGCTATCGTCCATACTCATCGCGGTACTCAGGCGACGCCAAGTCCTTCGTCTTATCGAGACCATTCAGCACGCCGCCGAAAATAGCCCTGTCCATAACCAAGCTGTTTATGGACTGCTGCGCATGGTGGTCGGTAATGATCCCAGCGACCGCAGGCTACGCGAAGCGCTGGATGCAGGGCTCCGATCTGGTGCCTATGAATATTGCGTGATGCGCGGGTACCGGCCGCTCGTTTACGGCTTTGTGCATGATTACGTGTCGCGTATGGATCAGCTCGAAGATGACCTCGCCCGCCGTCGGCAAATCGCAGATGAAGCGCTGGAAGATGCGTGCGGCAATCTCGAAGAGATGTTTCATCGCGATTACCCGACCCACCCGTGGTCAGCGACCCGGAAGCTGTTGCGCGGTTACTGGCAGTTGCTGGTACATATTATCACGAAGGGCTTGAAGAAAGGCGAAATGCCGTACCGCCAGTGACTGTCGCGGTACGTGGATGGCACCTCTACTCCGTCTCAGGGTTCCCTTGGTCCAGCCGGCGAGACGCTCATTGCCGTCGCGTGCCGCAACTTCTCCTCACCGCGCATGTGCCGCACCCGCGCTGACAGGCCGGCCTTGAGCCACTTCGCCTTGTGCCGGCGCTTCAGGAATGCCGCGAGCCGGGCGCGTGGTGTCTCCAGCATGTCGACGACCTCCCAGAATGCTTTCCGCTCGGCCGCCGGTAGCGTCACGAGCGCCTCGCCGGCGTCTTCGCCGTCGCGGGCCATGATTGCATAGGGCGCGCCGTTGTCGGCGATCTTCGCGCCGATGACGTCCAGGGTTTCGATCGTGAAGCACTTCGTCTTTACCCATGCAATCGTCGCACCCGACGCATAGCGGCTGTCCGCGAGCTTGGAGACGATACCCTCCAACCCGCTCTTGTCTGCCGCCGCGAACACGGCCGGGCCGTTCCCGATCAGGTGTGTCGTGTGGTGCACCGGGCTCCTCGGGTTACGGCCGACGAGCTGCTCCAACGCGGCGCGGCGCTCGAGGAGCGGCTTCGACCGCAGATCCTGCCGGTCGAGCCCAAGCAGATCGAACGCGTAGAAGACGAGGCGCTCGGGCTCGCGATGCAGGGCACGGCGGAAGGCGTGGTAATCCGACCGGCCTTGCGCGTCCTGGACGATCATCTCACCGTCCAGCGTCGCCGAGCGGCACTTCAGGCGCGCAGCGGCTGCGACGACGGGCGCATACCGGTCCGTCCAGTCGTGCCCACGACGCGTGTAGGCGCGCGCGTCACCGCCCGTGACGACGATCTGGGTCCGGTACCCGTCGTACTTTACCTCCTGAAGCCACTGGTCGCCGTCCGGCGCGGACTCGACCAGAGACGGCTCCATCGACGGGATGAAGCCGGGCGGCCGTTTCGACGCAGGCACGCGGACCATGAACGCAACTCACCGGCCGGACATGGCCCTGGGGCACTCTGGCCGATCGTGAAGGGCGGAGTCGAATCCCCGAACAGCCGCACGGTTATGTTGAGGGGGCACCCGTGCGGCTGTCCGGACTGGCTTACGCCACGCGCCAGCGGTAGGACGGATGAGCCGCATGCGTGAACAGGACGTTGAGCGCCGGTCAGCGCGGATCGTCCGTTACCGAGAACTGCGGAACGGAACGTCGATGTGCCGTGCACGAATCGGTCGGCCCACGCGTCGGCCTTCTTGACCGCACCGCTTTCGGAAGGGACTTGCTCCGTCCTGCTCAGCGCGAGCACGCTGCCGCGTTTGACGACGAAAGACTGAATGCTGAACACGGTCTTGTTCGCCATGCGTTGATCCTACTCGACTCCCGTAAACCTGGCCAAATCCTCCGGCGTGTCACCGTAGCGGCCGAGGATCACCGCGTCCTCGAACGTGCCGAGGTCCGGGTCGCCCGTGCGGGAGAACGCGACCGCGCCGGCCTTCTGGGCGGCTGTCACCGTGGTTTGCGCTCGCAGGTTGGCTGACCATGCGGTTGGCGCCTCCGCAGCATCCTCGGCGATCAACTGGCCGTCGACATCGCGGATGAACGAGAGAACGACGTAGTAGGTGACGCTAGGCAATCGCTGACCCCTTACCTGTGCCGCAAAGCCGCAGGCTTCGGATTGTACGCGAGCGCTGCGTGGGTCTTGCAGTATCGAACGTCGGCCGGTACCGCCGCCCCGCAGTACAGCGCGACTTCGGCCTCGGGCCGCTCTTGGTTACTCCATAGCGGCCAGTGGCAGCGACTCGCCGTCAGTTCGAAGATGGTGACGTGCCCGTCCGGACGGGAAACGCGGCGCGGCGCTTCAATCTTGTCCATGGCCGATCCTCGCATGGCGGGAGGCGAAGGCAAGCCGCAACCGTTGATCGTACCGCCGTCAGCCCTCTCGCGCCGGGCGAAGCGCTCACCGCCGGGGAACTTACGACGATCGGCCGGATTGCACTTATGAACGACTTCGGACGCCCGGCATGACAGCCGCGATCGTGAAGCCGAAGAGCGGACCATATCCGCATCGTTCAAATGCGCCGGAGCCTCTGATTGGCGATCAGTCCCCGAAGGGTGAAGGATCGTCATGAACAATCTCAAGCGCATGTACGGAAGAAAGCTTCCGATTCCTTCCACTCTCCAAATCCTCCACGAGCTTCTGGTCTTCTCGGCTGCCGAGGAGGCGAAGCGACAATCAGCGAAGGCGTGCGCGCCGGCCCCGGTAATCGCGCCATGAGCAGATCGGACAGGGACGCGGTTGACAGACCTCGAATGCAACCAACGACGAAATCGACAATCGAACGCGCTTATGATCTGGCAAACGCGCGCAGCTTCGATGGGATTGAGGACCTAATCCGTGCGCTTTCACACGAGGGGCCTGAGTTCTGACGCGAAGTGCAACACCCCCTGCTGATGGGATATCGGCTGGTTGTTCAGGCCGTTACGGGAGTGTGGCCATGCGAGGCTACTCGCACTTATCGGAAACCGAAAGAGACCAGATCGGCCTTCTGCGTGCCGCTGGTCGGTCAATCGGCGCCATCGCCCGGGAGCTTGGGCGTGCCAAAACCACGATCTCGCGCGAGTTGAAACGCAATGCGCTGCCTTCCGGCAAATACTCGCCTCTGCACGCCGCCGGAGCCTACATCTGGCGCAGGCGGCGTGAGGCAGTTCTGGAGACAAACAAGCCGCTTCAGACCTATGTCGTCGACCGCTTGGCCGAAGGCTGGTCGCCCGAGCAGATCGCTGGCTGGCTTAAGCGAGGTGCCGAGCGTGGACCGCGGACAATCGGCTGTGAAACCATCTACGCTTTCATCTATCGTGCTTCCCAGAAAACCGCAGCACTTTGGCGCTACTTGGCGCGACGCCGTAAACGCCGTCGCCCGCTGCGCGCTCGACCAGCGCGCGATATCATCAAAGACCGTGCCTCGATCCACAACCGGCCTTCAGTCGTCAATGCTCGTGGAGAAGCTGGGCACTGGGAAGGTGATCTCATCATCTGCAAACGCACTCGGCCTGTGCTCGTGCTGCACGAGCGCAAATCCCGAATGACACTCGCCGCCAGGCTGACTGGCAAGACAGCGGCAGAGACGATCTCGGTCATGCTTGCCGTGTTCGGTCGCATCAATCCGAAGTTGAGAAGGTCGATCACGTTCGACAATGACACAGCCTTCGCGCAGCACGGCTTATTGCGATCGATGCGCGACATGACGACCTGGTTTTGCGACGCCTATGCCTCATGGCAGAAGGGCGGCGTCGAAAACGCCAATGGCCGCTTACGACGCTGGTTACCTCGCGACATCGATCTCGATGCGCTTTCCGATCACGACATTCAAGAGATCGCCGTCACCGCAAATCTCACGCCGCGAAAATGTCTCGGGTACAAGACACCGTTCCAGGCAATCCTTGCCGAGCTTGGCAAAGACGTTCAAATCCGCTTCGCTTGAACCCGTTGCACTTCACGCCAGAATCCACGGGGGTACAGCGATCCTCGTCAAACGCTCACTGGAGTTGATCTCCGGCGCCGGCTGCTTGCCCTTAGTCGAGGCCGGGCAGTTGAGGCGACCAAAGCGACCAAACAGCGAGACTTGCGGTTGATTCGACCTCGGGTTTGCGACTGACAATCGGCGAAGTTCCGCAGGGCGCGAGCGCGTCACGGTTTGTTCTCGGGGAGGACCGCCGCTTCCCTGCAGGCCAAGTCGCAACCGCACTGCTCAGGGTTAGTGCGCCCGGCCCGCGAATTGTGTAATTTGCCCAATGCTCTATTTCTTCGACAGCCGCGACGGCCCGACGTTGACCCGAGATGATGTCGGCGTGGAACTCGCCGGGGTCGAAGCAGCACGGAGCATGGCGACGCGAAGCTTGGTCGATCTTGTGCGCGACAAGCTTCCCGAAGCGGGTCGCAGAGAGCTCGCCATCGAAGTCCGAGACACCGACAACAACGACTTGTTTAAGGCTTCGCTTTCGTTCGCTGTTTCCGACGGAGGTCAGCGCGCGGGCCGGTGACGAACCTCCGGACCTTGCCGCCCGCGATGATGCGGCTGCGCGTCGGAGGACTGACCATGGCCAGCGGCGAACACACTGGACGAAGCGTGGCTGTTTCGTTCGTGCTTGCGATCGTTGTGTCGTCGGCAGCATTTGCGCAGGGTAACCAGCCCACTTCAAAGCGCGATCCGGGGTGCACTGTTGGCATCTACCATCGTGAAGGGTACCACGAGTACGTCGACGTCTGCGATGCGTCCGGCCGGATCGATCCGGAACGCGCACGTGGCGCCGGGATACCTTTGGCTCCATCAAAGACGCCGTGATCCTCGGCTGCTACGACGATCGGCGCGCGAGAGCGCGCAAAAAATCCACGAAGCTTAAGGCCAAGCTCGACAAAGACGGACACCACTAACCATCGCTGTGAACCTATTCCGAGGAGCAGCATTGGTCCATCGGCCTAGGAGGCACGATGTTCCGCACGTGGATGAAGATGGCGTCGCTTGGCTGGGATGCTCAGCAAGTAATCGCGCTGCGCTTGGCGAAGCTCGCGAAAGGCGGCCCTGCCGGGGCAAAAGAGGCGAGCCTCATGGTTTCCGAGAAGGTGGCGGAAGCCGGTAAGGCCGCGATAACGCTCGCATCCGGTGGCAGCACGGCAAGCGTGCTCAACAGCTACCACAAGAAGGTAAGGGGCAACAAAAGACGGCTGAAACGGCATTGACAGCTCATTTTTCCAAGCTGACCCGACCGGACATCCGATGCTTCCCCAACTCGCGATCCTGGCCTTCTTCTCTCTCACGGTTCCTGCCTTTGCGGCGCAGCCTTTCGATGGCGATTGGTCCATGAGTGCGAGCACGGTAAGCGGCTCATGCGCGAACTACACGTTCGACGTGGGGATCGTGCAGGGTCGCATTAAAACGCCTGGAGGCGTGATGATCGCCGGTTCAGGTCACGTGACGCCTGCTGGGGTTATTCAGGTCAACTTCACGGCCGGCTCCGACGTGATCTCGGCGTCAGGCAAGGCGAACAATACAGCGGCCTCCGGTCGTTGGACGGCTCCCTCGCTCGCATGCGCGGGAACATGGCAAGCACAAAAGCGCTGACACGTGACTGGGCCCTACTGCTGACGAAGGCTACTTAGCCGAAGCCCCAAAGGAGATGACGCGAGTCTGTGATCTGGTCGGAAATCCTGGATCCGAGCGCCGGGCAGCGGGATTCGGCAAGAGGTCGTAAACCTCAGAAGTGAGCGTAGTACCGCGCCTGAAGCTTCCTAAGCTCCCCGGACGCAATGATTTCTGAGATGTTCGTCGATGGACACGCACGTCGGCCGACGACAGCCGCACCCTGCACGATGCGAAGGCACGTGGGACTACGGGTGAGGGCGCACTGCCTCGCCGGAGGTTGAAGTTACGACGATCCGTGAAATTGGGGCGAAAGACGTCATACAAGACGAGGCTAAGGGCAGGGATAACTAAATCCATCCAAGGTTTGCGTACATACTTGCACGCGTCATCTCGGCGACGTGCGCGCCTGTTGATGCGTCGACTATCTCGATACCCGTGAAGTCTTTATCCGACTGCACTCGGCGGGCGTACAGATACTCGCCCGCCACTTCCGCTACCGCGCGCGTCGCGAATTGCTGCCGATGCGAACTAGCCACGACGGCGCCGCCTGCCGCGTGATCCATTCGCCAAAACAAAAGTCTGAACATCCGGAGACACCATGCCCGACGACTTGCCGGATCGCATTATCGCGACCATACGCAAGAACGCTCGCGAGAGCATCCGCGCCGCGCTGTCTCCCGTCGAGCGCGGAAACAGCCGCACGACGTCAAGGGGGCGCGCCGTGCGGCTGTCGGACTGGCTCACGCAACACACCAGCTCGAGAACGAATGGCCCAGGATGGTGGACAAGTAAGCCCGGACTGGTGCGACTGCAGCTTTCAGTACACGTGGAACGGACCAGCGACGCCCTGCACACGAATGCGATCTAGCGTTATTCCTACCCGCCCCGCGCCTGGTCGATGAAGTCGTCGGGGATTTCCCCAAACTGCTTCAGGATCGTGGCCTCGCTGACCTCGCCGGTTTCATCATCGGCCGCGACCCGGAACGCGACGGCACCCTTCGCGCGCGTCGTTTCGGCCTCCGCTCGCTTGATCGCGCCGTTCTCGCTCGGGGATTGATCGGCCTTCCCGGGCGCGAGAGGACCGCGTTTCATAACGAAGGTCTGCACTATGAAGGTCGTCTTGTTGGCAACGCGCGACTATCGGCTCGCTGTTCGTGGTATCGACGGTCGGCCAACTGCCGAACGCCGTCGCAGCGTGGCTGCATCAGAGGTGAGAGCGTGGCAATCCATCTTGGCGTTCTCGCAGGCATTCTGACGATCTTGGCCATCGCGTTTTGGCTCGTGAGCTGACGGAAGGCGCTGTGCGCGAGAGCGAGATGAGCGGGTGGGGCCTCCCAGGGTACCTCACAATGCGATCCGATATCGGTAAGCCGAGATCGTCTACGGCCGGCAGAATATCACCGTGTCGCCGCTCGCCGAGAAACCTACCACGGCCGCGTTGGACACGCGAAGGGGGTCACGTGAGCCAGCCTTTGTTGAACCCGTGACGCAGAAGCGCCATGGCGTACTTTTCCGCCGAGATCTTGTGGTCGTTGCTTGGACGGGAGACGCGGCCTTCCCGTTCGGCCTTTGCATAAGCTGTAATGACAGCGCCTTCATCCCGGCAAAGGGACACGTAGAGCGCACGCACCATGTCCCTCTGGGACGGGGTAGGATCGCTGTTCATCTCGCGACTATGGGCCGACGTGGCGGGCCGTCAATCGCGGCAGGCCCGCGAACCGGCAACCTACCGTCGGTGGTCTGTGCCGTCGTCGGCGCGAACGGGCGCGAGCGCGTCACGATTTGTTCTCGGCGATCCGCTCCCAATCCTCGGCTGTCCCGAACACGTACCGGTCGCTGTCCATGCGGACGACGATCCGCTCCTTGCCGTTCCTATTGGAATCCCGTCATGTTCGGGGCTTCACGTTATGAGCGGAGTGACGGAACCGCGATCATCCCGCCTGGGATCGACAAGGACCTGAACGCAATGCGCGCCTATGTGATGACTGGCTACGGCAAGGTACCCGATGTCGTGCGACTCGTGGATGTGCCAGAGCCGGTCGCCGCGACCGGAGAGGTCGTGTGCGACATCGTCGCCGCGGCGCTCAACCCGATCGATCTCAAGATCATCGAGGGCGATCTCAAACGCATAAACCGATACCGGATGCCGCATCGGATCGGATTCGACGCGAGCGGCACGGTTCGCACCGTCGGAGCGGGCGTGACAGCATTCAAGCCCGGCGACGAGGTGTTCGTGCGGGCCTCTCGCGATACGATCGGAACGTTCGCGGAGCGCGTCGCGCTCGACCAGTCCTTCTTCGCACCCAAACCTGCGACGCTCACGCATGCGGAAGCGGCCTCGCTGCCGCTCGTCGGCCTCACCGTCGTGCAGGGCCTCATCGATCGCGCGCACGCCAGGGCCGGCCAGCGCATCCTGATCCACGCCGGGTCAGGCGGCGTCGGCACTTTCGCGGTGCAGTTCGCGAAGGTAATGGGCCTCCGCGTGACAACGACCACGAGCAGTCGCAACGCGGAGTTCGTCCGCGGTCTCGGGGCCGACGAGGTCATCGCCTACGACAAGCAGGATTACATGACGCTGCCGGGCGGCTACGACATCGTGCTCGACACACTGGGCGGCGACGTCACACTCGACTCGTTCAAGGTCGCCACGCGTGGCGGCGCGGTGGTTTCGATCGTTGGACCGCCGGACCGGCAGTTCCCGGATCAGGTCGGGGCGAACCCACTCGTTCGCTTGGTCATGCGTTTCATGGCCCGGCGCGTCTTCGCTGCGAGTCGCGAGACGGGCGTGGCGTATTATCGGTTCCTCACCGAGTCGAACGGATCGCAACTCGCCGACATCGCCCGCCTCGCCGACGCCGGGCGCATCAGGCCAGTGATCGACCGCGTGTTTCCGTTCGAGGCCCTGCCGGCGGCGTTCGAGCGGCTGGCCACGGGCCGGGCGAGAGGTAAGATCGTCCTCGACCTCACCTACTAGGCGTGCCATGTAACTCGGGCCGCTACGGCGAGACGCCAGCGGACCTGATGAGCTTCACGAGCCTTCAGTAAGGCTAACCGGCCGAATGGCGGACCCGCGTCAGCAGTTATGCCCTTTGCTGGGCTGGCGAGCTATGGTCGCGAATTCCTCTCGCGTTATGCTCCAAACATCGCAGAGTGTTGCACCAAACGGGGCAAACTGCTCGTCGGCTTTGTGTTCGCCGACGCGAATGGCGACCTTGCGACTGGCGACGTTCTCCGGATTGATGATCGAGACTATTCGGCCAACATCCGTATGAGCGAAGACCCAACGGATGGTCGCTTCGGCAGCCTCTGTAGCGATGCCCTTACCCTGAGCGGCCGGGGTAATCGCCCAGGCGATTTCAAGGCCCGGCCAGTGAGGGGGGTGCAGCGGACCAACTCGACCGAGAAATGCCCCCGACTGTCGATCCTCAACGACGAACATGCCATAACCAAGGGCCTGCCAGTGGCCGATGAAAAAGACGTATTCCAGCCAGGCCTCTACGCGATTGTAAGGGGCGCCGCGCCGTGTGATGAACCGTGCGGCTTCCGGGTCTGCGAGGAGCTCGGCATAAGGATCAAAGTCCTGGCTCGTCCAGCCACGCAAGATGAGACGGCGGGTCAGTATCCGCGGCACGACCGGAGTACCCAACTGCTCCAGATTGATTCGCTCACGAGACACGTTGCTCACCATTTGTCCCTTCTCAACAGTGAGGTGGTCGATGTTCTGCGCGAGAATTGGAATGAGTGAAGCGTTCGACCAAGAAAGCGGAGACTGACGGGGGTGCAAATCACCCGTTACGCGGTCCGCGTCGCTGCAGGTGAGACCGCCCGGATGAACCCGTGCGAGACCGCCGCCTCATAGTCGCTGGCCAGCGCGTTAAAGTCATGAAGCAGGGCAGCGATGGCCTTCCGATGATCGCCCCCGAACTCGGCGAGCACCTCGTCGACCTGTTCGTCGGTCGGGTAAGCCAGTGCGGTCGCCTGTTCGTCCATGGGAGCCTCCGGCTCGAACCATGGAGGGATTCGGGAAAAGCGTCGTCGTGACAATTGGCGACACTTGTTGCGACAGTGTTGCGACAGCGTGCCTCATGTTGTCATGGAACTTTGATAAGTTGTTGAAAACAAACATCTTTCTGGTTTTGTCGGCAAGGCGCATCCAGCCCTTCTTCCAGCGGACGCGTTGGTGCAGCAGGCCGGGCAGCGTGACCGGCGCCTCCTCGGCCGTATCGGAGTCGAACGTCTGCACCCCGAGCCCCTTGCGGGCGAGACGCACGCCGAGGTCGGCGTCCTCCGTCACGTTCCAGGCGTCCCACCCGCCGACCTCGATCAGGCGCGCGCGGCGGAAATGGTTCGACGATCCGCCCAGGAAGAGGGGGAGACCCGACGCGGACAGGCCGGGGTTGAGCACCGCGAACAGCGATGCGTAGTCGAGAGCGTAGAAGGCCTGCAGGCACCCGTCGTCCGCGTTGTCGATGGCGAGTCGCGCCTGCATGCAGCCGACGTCGGCGGGGGCGCGCGCGAACTCCGCCGCCGCGCGCCGCAACTGGAGCGGATCGGGGCGATCCTCGGCATCGAAGATCGTGAGAAGCTCGCCGCGGGAGAAAGGCAGCGCGACGTTCATCGCGCGAGGCTTCGTCCGAGGCTGCCCGTCGGGAGCGACGATGATGTCATGCGGCAGGTCCGGCGCATGCGCCGCGAGCGCGTTCCGGGTCTCGGCATCGTCGCATTCGACGACGAACTTCACCTCGAGCTTCGCGCGTGGGTAATCGCGCCATTAGGTAGCAAGCTCACCTGAGAGCCTATCGGTCAACGAAAATCGTTGACGTATAATCGGCGGCATGAAGGAACCGCAGATCGTCCACACCCTTCGCGCCAAGCGGGATGAGATAGAGCGCACGATTGACGCCTACGAAAAGCGGATCGCTGCGACCCGGCGCGACTTAGCCCATGTGAACGCGACCTTGCAGCTTTTCCAGAGGAACGGGGAGCCGCAAGAGTTCCCGCTCCCGATGTCCATAACCCGGCTTTTCAAGCGCGGGGAGGTGTTCGCCTACTGCAAGGCGGCTCTCGGGGATGCGCCGGATGGCCTCGACACGCGGGAGCTTGCCTTGGCGGCGATCCGGGCGAAGGGGCTGGACGAGACGGACCCGGTTCTGCGGAACGCCGTGGCGTTTAATATCATCAGTACCTTGAGTATGCGAGCCAAGCGCGGACAGGTCGTGAAGGGACCGAAGCGGAAGGGCGTGATTGTGTGGCGGACGTGAAGCGCCGCGCGAGTCGGGCTCTTAGCAAGATGCGAGACGCGGGGCTGGTCCGATCAGAAGGGCTGCGGAAGAACGTGCGGGGGGCGTTAGCGAAAACTCGTGAGAGATCGGTTAACGTTTGAACGGGGAGGCCCCGCTAAAAAAGCGGGACCTCTGAGAGGCCTCAGATATTCGCGCCGGCCTGACGGGCGGCCTCGATTCGAGGGTTCACCTTACCGTTACCGCGACGGGAACGGGCAGCTTTTGCTTCTTGGCTAGCTTCCCTTGCCTGCCGCTTGAGCAAGGCGATCTCGGAGGAGTTGAAGTAGGGATTGCTGGTGTCCGGCGGACACGTTGCGGCCATTTCCCCACTCGACCAGGCGAATTCCTTCATTTTCTGTAAGAAGTTCAACGCCATGGCCAATCTCCTCTTTCCAGAGGTCGGTGATACCGCTCGAATAGAGCGAGTTAAGCACGCGGAGGGTTTGGGCCGCAATCGGGAATATTTGATGGCGACCATGATTGTGGGCCAACGTTGTCGCCGCTACCACAGTTCCACCGTGCTCAACGATGTGGGACCGGAGCATGGCTAAGGTGCCAGCAACGGTGCAAACGTCGTCGGCAAGGATATAGGAACGGTCAGTCCTGATTGCACCCGCGAACTTAGGCTGCCACAAAAAGCGTGGAAAGTTCGTTAATTTCGTCCGCCCCGGACGCGCGACCTCGACGATGTCGGTGTCTACATCGCAGCCCAATTCAGAAGCGAGGCGTTCTGCGAACGCCCACGGGATAGCGTTTGCTGGTTTACTGGCGATTCCAGCGTTAGGGACGCCCGCGTCGTACTCAGGGTGAGGCGTAACAATTAGCGGCGGCTTGTTTGCTGCAATAACGGCGTCGATGATCAAATCGAGAGATTGCGTATTGAATACTTCATCGATGATGTCAGTTGCCGCATCAATGTCGAATATTGTTTTGGCACGACGGTACCGATCCGCGCCCGCGCGAGACGCTGAGCCAGATTGACGGTAAGTCCCCTTAATCGCGTCATAACGGGAATGAACCCAAATATATTTTGGGTCGGTCGGACGCCAAGGAACTCGGTAATGAGGGCCGATTTTGTGAGACACAGGAATGTGTTCGGCTTTTCTTCGGAATCGCTTTGAGGAGAGCTCCAATATTACTCAGACATGAGAAGCTGTTTCAACCGGAAGCGGCTCGTTGCCAATACCCCTTCCACTGCCGCGACACAGGATGCGCGAGCGCAGCGTTCGCGGCCAACAGGTACTGTTCCCCGTTGCTGATACGGCGATTGTTCTCGCGCCACGCCATTTCGCGCGCGTAGGCCAAGAGGTACGGCCCGGCGATATGATGGTGCGTGCCGATCTCCGCGCGGCGTAGGCGGCTAAAGAAGCTCTCCGCGAGGTTCGTACAGGCCGCGCCGTCCGAATATGCCTCTTGATGATTGATGCGCCGCGTGAGGTAGAGCGCGTGCAAGCGATCCCAATGCGTGGCTTCATCGGCATGGATCGTTGCGGCGGGGTGGACGCGGGCTTCAATCGTTGGAAGGCTTTCGCCTTCGGCCTTGAACACGAACGGAACGGTACGGCCAGCACGCTCGCGCATGATGACAACCACGCGGCGCTTGCCGTTCTGATTTTCCTTAAGCCGCCGATCGCGGCGGTTCTCGACCCAATTCGTCGGCTTCACATGGCCGCCGAAATACGCGCCATCCACTTCGACCTCGCCTTCAACCGTGGCGTTGTCGAGTTCGGCCGCGAGCGCTTCGCGGATTTTGTGCGCGAGCACGAACGCCGTCTTGTACTGCACGTCCAGGTCGCGGGAGAGTTGCAGGGCGCTATGGCCCTTCGCACCGTTCACGAAAATCGCGATGGCCAACAGATAGTCGCGGACCGGCAGCTTGCGGCTCGCGAAGATTGTGCCCGACGTGACAGAGAATTGGTGCTGGCAGCCCTTGCACTTGAACAGGTGGCGGGTCTGGTAGCGGTATACACCAAGGCAACCGCAACGCGGGCAAACCGGCTCGCCATCGGTGTTAGACCAGCGAATGTTTTGGAATGTCGCGCGCGCTTCATCATCAGAAAGCCGAGCAACCCGAGCGAGGCTCAGGCTCCTTGCGGCTTTCGAGAGAAGGAAATGCTGTGACATAGAGCCAACGAATTTCGCTGACCCCATCTATGAAGGCTGATACAGCCGGGGTCAACAAAAATCGCCGACGTTGACCGAAATAGTTAGCACTGCTACCGTCATGGAATGACACCGGAACAGTGTCGGGCCGCCCGTGCGTGGCTCGATATCTCGCAAGACGATCTCGCAAAGGCTGCAACAGTCGGCCTCTCGACCGTAAAGGATTTCGAGGCGGGGCGACGCGCTCCGATGCCGAATAATCTAAAGGCAATGCGAGCTGCACTGGAAAAGCGAGGGATTGGCTTCGTTCTGACAAATGACGGAAAGGCATGTGGACTGACCTTTTCGGAACCAGAAAAGGTCTCTGCGCAGTAGAATGGCAGACTCAGTTCTGGTAGTGTTAGCGCCGGATGGGCGGGAGTGGACCCCGCTACCATCCGGCCTCCGTTCCCCCTGTGGACGGGGGTCGGCAGGCGAGAGGGCTTCCCCGCTAAGAGAACACCCCTTCGGCCTGTTCGGTTTGAGCCGCTGACCGCTCTGTCTGAGAGTCGTCAGCGGCTTCATCCTTCTGAGACGGCGGGTACCATTTGCCGTCACGCTTCTCGATAGAACCCTCGTTCCCTAGCGTCCAAAGCGTCCCGCGAACACTATTCGGTTTAATCCCAGAACGTTCGGCGATATCTCCGATTTCATTCGCGGACAGACCGGGGCGCTTCTCAATCAAATCAAGAATAAAGGGCTTAACGCTTCCCGGTGCCGCTCGTGAAGGCACAACCGGGACGCCCTTTCGGACCTCGAACGGCGTTTTCCTTTCAGGGGCAGATTGCTGAACGGGGTCGCTTGGATCGGATTGCAGTATATCTGACAACTTCGCGCGAAGGGCTTCCGCCCCTTCATGTCGGCCGCGCTCAAGCCCGGCCTCATAAACGCGTGTTAGAAGAGGCCGGAGAACTTCCGTCGCAGAACTTAGGATGGACTCAAGGTCGCTCATGATGTTTTGTTACTCCCGCACGGTTAGAAGCGCAAGTGCGGAATGTCGAATGGCGTCGCCTATAACATGACGCTTCGGTAATGTTACGGTTCCTAACATACGTCTGTCATCGAGTTGTTGACAGAAGGCTGCTAGACAGCAAAATCAGACTTTGGTAAATGTCAGATTGTTGGTGGCAAACAAAAAGGCGGCCCGAAGCTGGAACTTCGGAGCCGCCCTGAAAGCCACCGCCCGCACAACCTAGGAGCCGTTGCGGGCCAGTGGAGTCACGTTTTGAACAGTTGCCCATAGGGTATCAGACCGGGACTCCCCGGACAAGCGGCTCCGCAGCCATGCGGTGACGCAATGGGAAGCGTAAGAATGCCGAGTAGGAAATTGTCGTTTGACGATGCAGTGGCCATCCACCACCGCCTCGCAACCGGCGAATTCCAGAACCGAATCGCAGCGTCGTATGACGTGAACCCCGGAAGGATCGCAGAGATCAAAAAGGGCGTTCGGCACCCGGGAAGCTACGAAGTGGCAATGCGGGGGCGGTAAGCGAGACGATCTGTCCTCGGCAGCGTAAAGATGGGAGGCCCGGCGAAAGTCGGGCCTTTCTCTATGAAGGGGGGGAGGTAGTGGCTTTCATTTCGTTTTTCATTATCAATTTTGGGGTCGCGATAGTCTTCGGATTCCAAGGCTACGGCTTGATAGCCCCGCTATTCCTCGCGTTCCTCGTCGCGGCTTGGAACATCTCAACCGGATGGCGTGGTCCGGATGGCATGGGCGCAATAGCCTCGCTCGGCTTGGGATTTCTATTCGGCGGCGGGGTTGTGGTTGTTCTCTACTTTATCGCCCGCGGCGTCGCCTATCTTTTTGGCAGGTGAGGTTGCTACCTAATGGCGGGTAATCGAGACGGCGCAGCGCCGCGACCAGGTCGCGGGCGACGCGCGATTCCTTGTAAAGCGCGACGATCACCGTGTAGGCCGGCAGGTCGCGCTCTTCGAGCGGCGGCGCGGGCGGCGGCGAATCGCAGCTCGCGAAACACGCGTGGATTCGGTGCGTGCAGGCGACCGCGAAGCACAGCCAGAGCGCCGTGAACAGGAGCGCGCGAGCGATGCCGCCGTCGAGCCAGACGACGAGCGTCGTTGCGGCCGCGAGAATTGCCACGGCCGGCAGTGTGGCGGGTGAAAAGAGCCTCCGCGCGCTCCCGTTCGGCGCGATCGCGTCGAGCGTCGTTGCGGCCTCGGTGGCGATGCGGTCTCCCGATGCATCGCGGAGGAAAGCCTCGAAGCGACGGGGGGTCGTGATGACGAGCGCGCCCGGGTCCGGTCGCGCGAGAAAAGCGGCAATCGCGGCGCCGCGCGGCGCCGCCAAGAAGCGTGGTCCGCCCGGCCATCGATGCAGCGGGGCCACTCCGGCCGTCACGGCGGATGCGTGGTCGAGCCCCGGCGCGAGACGCACGCCGGACGTGACGAACGATGCACCGATGTGGCGGGCGAAGGCGCGGTAGAAGTCGTCTTCGCTCACCGCACCGGTCGCGAGAAGCGCGGCATCGGCCGTGACGCCGAGCTGGCGAGCTTGTGCCGTCGCCGCCGCCAAGGTCGCGGGATGCAGCCCGCTGCTGGCGAGGAAGCCGATCGTCGGGTCGAGCGCGGCGGCGTCGCGGTCGCGCCGCGCTTTGAGGGGACGGCTTCGCGGGAAAGCGGACTCGCCGCGCGAACCCTGCCGGGCCGGCGCGTCGAACTTCTCCCTTTCCAGCGCGGAACGCATCGCGAGACAGGCCTGAACGGGTGTGCCCCCATGGCACCCGCACACGTCCCGCTAACGGGCGAGTATGGTAAGTCTATGGCTTTCCACAGGGTATCGCGCTGCGAAGAGCAGCCCCGGTGCGGCTCACCCGTCCGTCCGGCTCGCATCGAGAAGTTTGCGCGCTTCTTTCGGTCCGGCGCGCCCCACAGGGCGGAATTCGGACCCCTTCAGCCGGTTGTAGTGCTCGAAGAACGCCTCGATCTGGTCGACCTGGCGCGGGTTGAGATCGCGGATCGTTTCGACCGTGCCATGCGTGTGCGCGTGCGTGGCGACGGCGAGCAGCCGGTCGTTGCGGATCCACTTCTCGCCCTTCTTGCGTTGCTCCGCCTCGATCGCGCCGATCAGACGCACGGGGACGATGCAGCCCGGCGGGACGGCTTCGTCCATGAGCACGAGGACATCGAGCGGGTCGCCGTCTTCTGCCTTCGTGGACGGGAAGAAGCCGAAATCATAAGGGAAAACGGTGCCTTCCGGGAGTACGGCCGCGAGTTCGATGACGCCGAACTCGGGATTATAGTCGAGCTTGTTGCGGCTGCCGCGCGGCGTCTCCACCACCGCGCGCAGGCAGCCCTTCTCTTCGTCCTCGTAGGGAAGCTTGGTGAGCTTGGTCATTGCCCCGTAATTCGCTGGACGCCCCGCATGTTCCGGCACCGTGCTACGACGGCGTCCGGACTCCCCGGAGTGGGACGACTCGCTGCAGTTCTCCGGGGCCGTCCGCCGGGGTAGACTGCCCTCCCATCCCCCCGCTGGAACTCTGTTTTGCCCGCCGACGCACCCCTTACCCACATCCCTCTTTCCGGCGGCATCTCGGCACGGGCGATGGCGGCGGTGCGGGGCGACGACCCGCGCTACCTCGCGGGGCTCAATCCGGAACAGCGCGCCGCCGTGGAAGCCGTCGACGGGCCGGTGCTCGTCCTGGCGGGCGCAGGCACCGGCAAGACGCGCGTGCTGACCACGCGCATCGCGCATACGATCGCGACGGGCCGCGCGCGGGCGCACGAGATCCTGGCGGTGACCTTCACCAACAAGGCGGCCCGCGAGATGCGCGAGCGGGTCGCGAGCCTGATCGGCGCGCCGGGCGAAGGCATGCCATGGCTCGGCACATTTCACGCGATTTCCACGAAGATACTGCGCCGCCATGCCGAACTCGTCGGGTTGAAGTCGTCCTTCACCATCCTCGACACCGACGACCAGATCAGGCTCCTTAAGCAACTCATCCAGGCCGAGAACATCGACGAGAAGCGTTGGCCGGGGCGCGCCCTCGCGTGGCAGATCGATGCCTGGAAGAACCGGGGTCTCATTCCCGACCGCGTGCCCCGCGCGGAGGGGGAAAGTTTCGCCAACGGCAAAGGGATCGCGCTCTATGCCGCCTACCAGGCGAGGCTGAAGACGCTCAACGCTGCCGACTTCGGCGACCTGATGCTGGAATGCCTGCGGCTGTTCCAGGAGAACCCGGACGTGCTCGCCGACTGGCAGCGGCGCTTCCGCTACATGCTCGTTGACGAATACCAGGACACCAACGTCGTCCAGTACCTGTGGCTGCGCATTCTCGCGCAACGCGGCCCGGAGCGGCCGCAGCCGAACCTCGCCTGCGTCGGCGACGACGACCAGTCGATCTACGGGTGGCGGGGCGCCGAGGTCGACAACATCCTGCGCTTCGACAAGGATTTTCCGGGCGCCTTCGTGGTGCGACTCGAACGCAACTACCGCTCGACCGGCCACATCCTCGCGGCCGCGGCGAACCTCATCGCGCACAACAAGGACCGGCTCGGCAAGACGCTGTTCACCGACGGCGACAGCGGCGCCAAGCCGACCGTGACGGGCGTGTGGGACTCGGAGGAAGAGGCACGCGCGATCGGCGACGACATCGAATCGTCGCAGCGCAAGGGCCACACGCTCGACGAGATCGCGATCCTCGTGCGCGCGTCGTTCCAGATGCGCGAGTTCGAGGAGCGATTCATCACGCTCGGCCTGCCTTACCGTGTGATCGGCGGCCCGCGCTTCTACGAACGCGCGGAAATCCGTGACGCCCTCGCCTATCTGCGCTGCGTCGCGCAGCCGGCCGACGACCTCGCGTTCGAGCGCATCGTCAACACGCCGCGCCGCGGCCTCGGCGACGCGACGCTGCAGGCGGTCCATGCCTTAGCGCGACGCACGAACATCCCGCTGATCCCGGCGGCGCGCATGTTGGTCGAGAGCGAGGAACTGAAGGCGAGGCCGCGCGGCGCGTTGTGCGCGCTGCTCGACGACATCTCGCGCTGGGCGTCGCTGTTGGACAACAAGCCGCACGGGCAACTCGCGGAGACCATCTTGGAGGAGTCCGGCTACGTCGCGATGTGGCAGAAGGACCGAACCGCCGAAGCCGCCGGCCGGCTCGACAACCTCAAGGAACTGATCCGCGCGATGGAGGAATTCCCGGACATGGGGAGCTTCCTCGAACACATCTCGCTCGTCATGGAGAAGGAGGAAGCCGCGGGCGAGGAGCGCGTCTCCATCATGACCCTGCACGGCGCGAAGGGCCTCGAATTCGAGACGGTCTTTCTGCCCGGCTGGGAGGAGGGGCTGTTCCCCTCGCAGCGCTCGCTCGACGAGAATGGCCGCGCGGGATTGGAAGAAGAGCGCAGGCTCGCCTACGTCGGGATCACCCGCGCGAAACGGCGGGCGAAAATCTACTTCGCGACGAACCGGCGCATCCACGGGCTTTGGCAGTCGACGATCCCGTCGCGCTTCCTCGACGAGCTCCCGGCCGACCATGTCGAGGTGACGGAAGCGCCGAACGCCTCGCAGTACGGAGGCTACGCGCTGTCGCGGTTCGAGAATCTCGATGCGTTCTCGTCGTCCTACGGGTCGCCGGGCTGGAAGCGCGCGCAGCAGCGCAATGCGGCGAGCGGGAACGCCGGCGCCCGCGGCGGCTTCGGCGCGGGCCGCGCCGAAGGGCAGGCGGCGCGCCGCGGGCCTGTCACGATCGAGGGCGAACTGGTCGCGAAGTCGTCCGTGGCGTCAGGATTGGCAAAGGGCGCCCGCGTGTTCCATCAGAAATTCGGGCCGGGCGACGTCGCGGCGGTCGACGGCAACAAGATCACGGTGGATTTCGACAAGGCCGGACGGAAGATGGTGCTGGAGAGTTTCCTGAAGGCGGGGTGACCCGGTTCAGTAGTGATACCGGCACTGCGCGATGAGCAGACTGTCGTTCTCAATTCTGTAAATGAGCCGATGCTCGCGCGTGATGCGTCCCGACCACCAGCCCGAAAGGTTGCCCCGGAGGGGTTCTGGTTTTCCCGTTCCCGCGAAGGGTGTCCGCTGGGTAGTGCGTCAGTTTGAATTTAGGGGGTCCGGGTAGTGCGTCAGTTTGAAATCTGAGCCCGCTTTTTGTATGGGCCGCGTTTCGCGGGAGCCGGCGCAGCAGCGTCCACAAGGTTCGCGGTAAGCATAGCATCGGAGGCGTCCGATGGCATACACGGAAGCTGACTTAGCCACGGCCGTTCGGCACGTCCGTGAAGGCGCTCTGCGGATTGATTATCTCTCCACGCAGATTGCGAGCGACCGCGCGAACGGCTTCCCCACTGGGCTGGCCGAGGAAGCGCTGAGGACAATGCGGACAACGCTGGAACTCATGATTGAACACGAGGCCGCTATAGCCGCTTCGGTTGCGGCTCGGACCCCCTAAATTCAAACTGACGCACTACCGGCGGACTGCGCCATTGTCGGCACGGCTGATTTTTGCGCCGCTGCCGGCGCACGCTGCTCGCCGTTCCAATCAATGGCTACTCGTTGTCTCGTCGATCGTATCCATTCAGGGCCCCGTCATCGCGAGGAGCGAGTAGGACGAGCGACGTGGCGATCCAGATTAGAAACTGCGTGCTGGATTGCTTCGCCTTACGAAATCGGCTCCGGACAAGTCAGCTGTTGCCGACTTGCCTAGAGTTGCCGATTCGCCTGGGCTCGCAATGACGTGGCCCTTGCTCATCGGCCCTTCGGATCGTGCCGGTGGATCGGGTCCACCCAATACACCGCCTCCGGCTTCTCAACGGGCTCGATATCCGTGATGTTCACCACCACCGCCTCGTTGTCCGAGCGCACGAGCACGCACTCCAGGGGATTGTCCGGGTCGGCGTTGATTTCCTGGTGCGGCACGTAGGGCGGCACGTAGATGAAATCGCCCGGCCCCGCCTCCGCGACGAACTCCAACTTGTCGCCCCAGCGCATGCGCGCTTTGCCGCGCACCACATAGATCACGCTTTCCAGCGCGCCGTGGTGGTGCACGCCGGTCTTGGCGTTCGGCTGGATCGCCACCGTCCCGGCCCAGATCTTCTGCGCGCCGACCCGGGCGTAGTTGATCGCGGCCTCGCGGTGCATGCCGGGCGTCTGCGCCGTGTTGGGATCGAGTGTGTCGCTCTTGATGACGCGCACGCCGTCGTGCTTCCAGCGCGGCGCTGTTTCGGCGTGGTGGTGCGTCGGGTCGGCCATGATCATCTCCTCGGACGGCACTGTGGCACGTTTCAGCCGGCGATTCTTCCCGCGCGAAACGCCGGGGGAGTGGCTTGAATCGTCGTTCCCGCCCCGTGGATGGCCGGCATGCCCATCGGAGCTATGAACGCCAGCACGGTCACGGGCCGTGAGATTCTCGCGCGAGATCGACGAGAGATCGAGGCGCTGGCCGCACGCATCAAGACGATGATCGCGGCCGGTTGACGCTCACCCCTGTTTCCAATCGTTCCAGAACGCACGGCGCCTGCGCCGATGCCCAACACTTGCCGGAATGGCGGGCTCACCACCGCTTCATCTCCGCACCTCCGCCCCGGACCGTTCCCATGAAACCCTGGTTCTTTCAGTTGCATCGCTGGCTCGCGCTCGCCTTCGCGATCCCGCTCGGCGTGCTCATCGTCACAGGGCTGATCCTGTCGTTCGAACCCATCGCGCAACGAACCGGTGGCCCGCACGGCACCGTCTCGGCCGACGTCGTTTCCGATATCCTGCGGACGCACGATCCGCAGGGCAAAGCGCGCGGGCTCGCCTATCGGGCGTACGACAGCAGCGTGACGTTGATAGGTCCGGGCCTCCGGCAAACGGTGCGTCTCGACGCGGCGTCCGCGAAGGCGGACGAGAGCGGGCTCGCCGGCTTGTTCGGCGCGAGCCGGCGCCTGCACGAGCACTTCACGGTATTCAACCTCGAAGTCACGATCGCCTCGACCTGCGTGATGGTGGCCCTGATCGCGTTCGGCATCCTGCTCGGTCTGCCGAAACTGCGGAACACCGCCGCGGGCTGGCACAAGGGCGTCGCGTGGTTCGGGCTGCCGCTGCTCGTGCTCAGTCCCTTGACCGGGCTCTTCATCGCGTGGGGCGTGACGCTGAACACCGCCGACACTCCGCGCAGTCGCGCCGCGCCTCTTCCGCTCGCGGACGCCGTGCGAACCGTCGCCGCGAAGCACGATCTCGCGAACCTCATCTGGATACGCGAACGCGGCGGGCAGCAACTCGCCCGTCTCTGGGACGGCGAGGAAGCCCGCGTCTTCGTCGTGTCGGGGGATGGCCTGCGTCCTGTCGCGCGGAACGTGTCGCGGCTGATCCACGAGGGCAACTTCCTCGGCGCCTGGTCGGGCGCTCTCAACGCGGCGATCTCGCTCGCGTTCGTCGCGCTGCTGGCCACGGGCCTGTGGCTGTTCGGTCGCCGCGAGATGCGGGCGTTCGCCGGTCGTCGCCGTCGTGCGCGCGCCCTGGCCGCGAGCCCGGGAACGCTTAACGACCCGGCCCGAACGGGATGACAGGGTGGGAAGGGCCGATCACAACGCGATCGGCCCGAGGTCGCCGATCGTGTGCCGGTCGTCGAGAAGCCCGCGCGTCCGCCCGGTGATCGTCACGGCGCCGTCGCTGCCCGAAATCTCGAACAGGTTGTAGGCGGCCCGGTGCGTGCGCGTGCCGCCCGACGCCGACGCGGATGCCGCACCGACGATCGGTGCGCCCGCCCCGTTCACGCGTGCCACCGACAGACGGTGGTTGTGGCCGTGGATCACGAGGTCCGCTCCATGGCGGCGCAGCAGCGCCTCGGCTTCCCGCGCGTCGGTCAGGCCGCGGGCCGGCGTGGCGCCCGTGCGATGCGGCGGGTGGTGGATCATCACGACCCGCGCCACTCCCTCGGCCCCGAGCGCGTCGAGCGCCGCCGCGAGCCGGTCGCGTTGCGCGCCGCCGATGCGGCCGGAAGCCAGGAGCGGCGCCGTCGGCACGGCGGACGACACGCCGATCAGCGCGACGTTCCCGCGCCGCCGGACGAACGGAAACCCGGGCTCGCCCGTGGCATCGTCCGTTGTCCACGGCGCAAAAGTCCGCGCGACGAGCGGCAGGGCCGAGCGCACATAGGCGTCGTGATTGCCCGGCACGAAACTCACCTTGTCCGGCGGACCGAGGTCTTCCAGGAACTTTCGCGCCAGCGCGAACTCGCCGGGGAGCGCGATGTTCACGAGGTCGCCCGTGCAGGCGATGTGGTCGGGCTTCTGCGCGTGAAGGTCGGCGACCAGGCGCGCGAGCACGCCCATGTCGTGGGTTTCCGACCGGCCGCGCCGCCAGTTGATGTAGCCGGTGAGGCGCTTGCCCGCGAGTTCGTGCAGCTTCGGCCGGACGAGCGGTCCGAGGTGAATGTCGGTCAGGTGCGCGAGGAGCAACGGCTTCTCCGGTGGTCGTTTCAGCCGTAGCAGCGGCACTCGGACGCCTCAACGGGTGCGCGAGGATTCCGCCGTTTGCCAAGGTCGCGGCGGAGCCAATAGATAGGCGGTCATCTCAAGACATCGCGTCCGCCGGACCGTCATGCGCAGCCGAGGAACACGAGCACTTCATCCATGGCTGCAGTTCCTTCCCCCCTGCGCGGCCGCCGCGTCCTCCTCATCGTCGGCGGCGGCATCGCGGCCTACAAGAGCCTCGACCTCGTGCGGCGGCTTCGCGAGCGCGGCGCGTCGGTGCGGGCGGTGCTGACGCGCGCCGGCAAAGAGTTCATCGCGCCTCTCGCGCTCGCGAGCCTGACCGGCGACACCGTGCACGAAGACCTGTTCTCCCTGACGGCGGAAGCGGAGATGGGCCACATCGAACTGTCGCGCAGCGCCGACATCGTGCTCGTCGCCCCCGCGACGGCCGACCTGATGGCGAAGGCAGTGCATGGTCTCGCCAACGACCTCGCCTCGACGCTGCTGCTCGCCACCGACAAGGGGCCCGTCTACGCGCCGGCAATGAACGTGCGCATGTGGCTGCATCCGGCGACGGTGCGCAACCTCGCGGCGTTGCGCGAGACCGGTTCGCTGATCGTCGGCCCGGAAAACGGCGAGATGGCCTGCGGCGAGTTCGGTCCGGGTCGCATGGCGGAGCCGCTGGCGATCGTCGCAGCCCTGGAGAAGGCCCTCGCGGAAGGCCGGATCGGCGGGACGATCCCGCTCGCGCCGACCCGCATGCGGGACGCTTCGCTCGCGGGCGTCCGCGTCCTCATCACCGCAGGGCCGACGCAGGAGCCGATCGACCCGGTGCGCTTCATCTCCAACCGCTCGTCCGGCAAGCAGGGGTTCGCGATCGCAGCGGCCGCGGCGGCTGCCGGCGCGGCCGTGCACCTCGTGAGCGGGCCGGTCGACCTCGCCGATCCGCCCGGCGCGACCGTGACCCGCGTCGAGACGGCGCGCGCCATGCACGCCGCGGTTCTCGCCGCGCTGCCTGCCGACGTGTTCGTCGCGACGGCCGCCGTCGCCGATTGGCGCGTCGAGAGTGCCCAGACCGACAAGATGAAGAAGGGCACCGAGGGCCCGCCCGTTCTGCGGCTCGCCGAGAACCCGGACATCCTCGCTGACATCGCGGGCCGCGCCGAAGGCCGGCCGAAACTCGTCGTCGGCTTCGCCGCCGAGACGCGCGACGTGGTCGCCAATGCCCAGGCGAAACTGTCGCGCAAGAGATGCGATCTCGTCGTCGCGAACGACGTGAGCCCCGCGACCGGCGTGTTCGCGGGCGCGCGGAACACGGTGCACCTCGTCGACCGCGACGGCGTGACCGACTGGCCGACGATGGACAAGGCCGATGTCGCCGAACGCCTGGTGGACGAGATCGACAAACGGCTGAAGGCGCAGGCGTGACGCCGTCCGTGGCGGTCGTGCGCCTGGCCCACGGGGCGGGATTGCCGCTGCCGGCGTACCACACCGCGGGGTCCGCGGGTCTCGACCTCGCGGCGGCGGTGCCGCCCGATGCGCCCGTGACGCTCGCGCCGGGACGACGCGCCCTCGTGCCGACCGGCTTCGCCTTCGCCCTGCCGCCCGGCACGGAGGCGCAGGTCCGCCCGCGCTCCGGCCTCGCGGTGAAACACGGCGTCACCGTGCTCAACACCCCCGGCACGATCGACGCGGATTACCGGGGCGAGGTGATGGTGATCCTGATCAATCTCGGCGACGCGCCCGTGACCATTTCGCGGGGCGAGCGGGTGGCGCAGTTGGTCATCGCACCCGTCCTGCAGGCCACGTTGCGCGAAGCGGACACGCTGCCGGACACATCTCGCGGCGCGGGAGGATTCGGCTCGACGGGCGCGTGACGGGAAGCGATGCACCGCGCCGGTCGGAGAACATCGGCTGCTCGCACAGCGCCGGAGTGGGCTAGTATCGGTTCGGACCCGGGGAGGATCTACCAATGGCACCAGTCGTCGTTCCCATGACGCCGCCGCTCAACGCGAGCGCCGCCGACACCGTCATCGGCGCGTTGCGTGCGCGGTATGCCGACCGCGTGGTGACGAGTCTGGCGGTGCGCGAACAGCACGGCAACACCGTCACATGGGTGAAGGCGGAGCCGGCGGACGCGGTGGTTTACCCGCAGTCGACGGAGGAAGTGTCGGACATCGTGAAGCTCTGCGCGGCGCACCGCGTCCCGGTGATCGCCTTCGGCACCGGCACATCGCTCGAAGGTCACGTCAACGCGCCGTTCGGCGGCATCTGCCTCGACCTCGGTCAGATGAAGCGCGTGATCGCGGTCAACACGGAAGACCTCGATTGCGTGATCGAGCCCGGCGTGACCCGCAAGGAGCTGAACGAGCACCTGCGCGACCAGGGCCTCTTCTTCCCTATCGATCCCGGTGCGGACGCGTCGATCGGCGGCATGGTCGCGACCCGCGCTTCCGGCACGAACGCCGTGCGCTACGGCACGATGAAGGATTGCGTGCTGTCGCTCACCGTCGTCCTGCCGAACGGCGACGTGGTGAAGACCGGGGGGCGAGCGAAGAAGAGTTCCTCAGGCTACGACCTCACGCGGCTCTTCGTCGGCTCGGAAGGCACGCTCGGCATCATCACCGAGATCACGCTGCGTCTGCACGGCATCCCCGAAGCGACGTCGGCGGGCGTGTGCCAGTTCCCGACCGTGAAGGCCGCGTGCGATGCCGTGATCGCGGCGATCCAGCTCGGCATTCCCGTCGCGCGCATCGAGTTGCTCGACGAGATGCAGGTCCGGGCGCTGAACCTCTACTCGAAGCTCGGCCTGCCCGAGACGCCGATGTTGCTGTTGGAGTTCCATGGCTCGGACGCGAGCGTGCAGGAGCAGGCGGAGCGTTTCGGCGAGATCGCGACCGACAACGGCGGCGGCGACTTCCAATGGGCTACCAAGCCGGAAGACCGTACGAAACTCTGGCAGGCTCGCCACGACGCGCACTGGTCGGTGCGGGCGCTGCGTCCGGGCGCGAACAGCATCTCCACCGACGTTTGCGTGCCGATCTCGCGACTGGCGGAATGCGTCGCGGAAACGCAGCGCGACATCGCCGACATGGGCCTGCTCGCGCCGATCGTCGGTCATGTCGGCGACGGAAACTTCCATTGCCTACCGCTGGTCGACACGGACAGTCCGGCGGAGGTCGCGAATGTTCAATCCTTCATCGACCGGCTCGTGAAGCGCGCGATCGCGATGGGCGGCACGTGCACCGGCGAGCACGGCGTCGGGCAGAAGAAGATGAAATACCTCGAGGCCGAGCACGGCGCGCCCGCAGTCGAACTCATGCGCACGCTCAAGCGCGCGATCGACCCGCTCAACATCATGAACCCGGGGAAGATCGTCGCCGTGTAGAGTAGAGGCTCCTCCGGCCACGACGGCCGTCGTCCGCTTCGCGCGATCTCACCACCGCCTGCGCGAGGGCTGCAGTGTGCCCGCTCGCCGGAGCCGCGCAGCTGACGTCAAGCGTCAACCCATCTTATAGGGCCGAGAAAGTCCTGCTTTCCGAGGTCCACGCCGTTGTGGCGCAGGATCGCGTAAATCGTTGTCAGATGGAAATAAACGTTCGGGATGACGATCTGAATGAGATAGTCCTCGCCGGCAAGAACTTTGCCGGGCTTCCAGGGGAGCGCAACTTTCCTGTCAGCTGCGTCCGCGTAGTGCGCTTGTGGAACGCTTTCGGCGAATGCGAGCGTCTTCTGAATGCGTGCGCGCAGATCCTCGAGCGTTGCCTCGTTGTCCTCGTGCCGCGGAGGCTTTTGTCCGGCAAGCCATCCGGCAGCGGCTTTGACGTAGTCGCAAGCGCTCTGCACCTGGTAGATCAATGGCTTCATGTCGGGCGCGAGTCGGTCATCCAAGAGTACCTGGACATCGAACTCCTTCGAGGCCGCATAGGTCTTGGCCATACTGAGCCACTCTTCAACCAGTCTTAAGCTCTGAACGGTTTGGCGGATCATTTGGTAGTACATCGGCTTTGTCCTGTTCTTGAGAAGGATCACGTCCTCACGATTCCCGGTATCGATGAGAACGTGAACGGGGTCAGGCCGGGATCAACTCACGAGGGGTCGCCGACGATGCCGCCCGATTGATGCTCCGCGTGGCGAGTTCCGCCGTTACGAAGGCAAGGGCGGTCAACACGGCGCCGATCAGTCCAAGGTAATGCGCACCGACAATCTGTATGCCCAGCGCCCCGACGACGCCGCCGACCGAGACACCCAGGTAGGAGCAGGAATTGTTGAGCCCCAACACGACCGGCGCAACCTGCGGAGCCGCCGTGACGAGGCGGTGCTGCTGCGGCGCGAGGTAACCCCACCCGCAAGCGCCCCAAAGGGCGATGGCTGCGGCTGCGCTCCACAGGCCGGCGCCCGTCCAGGGAAGGAGCGCGGTGTTGAACACCTGGACCGCGAGCAGCAGAAAGATCACCGTTCGGCTGCCGACGGTATCGATGAGGCGCCCTGAAATCAGGTTGGCGAAGGTGCCCGCAGCACCCCACAGTACCAGCAGGATGCCAAGCACGATCCCGTTGCCGGCGACTGCGCGATCGAACACCACGGTGAAGTAAGTGTAAACCGTGAAGATGCCGCTCATCGTCAGGAGCGTCGTCAAGAGGGTGAAACCGATCCTCGGGTCGGCCAAAGGCTTGAGCCGCTGCGTCAGGCTGACTTTAGGCGGCATCGGGACGTCTGAAAGCATCGTCCGGATACCGACGCCGGCGACGACAGCCAGGGCAGCGACGAACACCATGGTCCAGCGCCAATCGCCGAAGTTGCCGATCACGGCCCCGATCGGCGTCCCCAAAGCAGTGGAACCGCTCAACCCGGCGGCGACGACGGAGAGCGCGAAACCGCGGCGCTCGGGCGGCACCAGCATGGCGGCAACTCCCGTGGCGGTCGGTGCGAACATGGCTGCGCTGACGCCAGCCAGCACGCGCGTGGCCATCGCGATGCCATATGTCGGCGCGACCGCCGTCGCGAGATTGGCAAAGACGAAAAGAGCCATGCCCCAGACCAGCATCGGCCTGCGCGGCACCCCTGCGGCGAGAGCGGCGATCGTCGGGGCCAAGACCGCGTAGGTGATCGCGTAGATCGTCGTCATCTGCCCGGCGGCTTCGATGCTCACGTCGAAGCTGCGCGAAATCTGGGGCAGGACCCCAGCAAGGACGAAACTGTCCGTTCCGAGGGCGAACATGCCCAGCGCCAAGACGAGTAGGCGGCGATCCATAACCGGCATCCCTTCAAAGTTTCATCATGCAACTGTATCTCACATAGTTGCGTTATGCAACTGTCTGTCCTATGATGCGGGCATGCATCGGAAGCGCTTCACCGGCATGAACTGCTCGATCGCTCGCGCACTGGACGAGGTCGGCGAGTGGTGGTCGCTGCTCATCGTGCGTGATTGCACGCAGGGGAGCCGGCGCTTTGACGAGTTTCAGCGAGAACTGGGGATCGCGCGGAATATCCTCGCCGCCCGTTTGGAGCGGCTGACGGAATTGGGGATCATCGAGAAATTCCCTCTCGAAGACCGCGCCAACACCGACGGCTACCGCCTGACGAAGAAGGGAGAGGAACTGTACCCGGTTCTCGTCGCGTTGATGCAATGGGGCGATCGCTGGCTCGCCAAAGATGGAAAGCCGCCAGTCAAGTTGGTCGAAGACGAAACCGACCGACCCGTCGATAGGATTGCCGTGAAGGCTTCGAGCAAGGAAGACCTGTCCTTTCGCGACGTTCGGTTCGCGCCGGGACCTGGCGCCACGGCGAAGACGCACACGGTCATCGACGATCGAAATCGGCGCGTGCTCAACAAGAAGCGCTGACCGCCCCTCGTCGCAGCCATCGGAGAGCTTGGGCTCCCGCCGTTCGCCCGACCCTCATCTTGCTGTAAGAGCGCGGCATGGATCTCGTCGCCACGCCAGACAACCCCGTGCCATCGGGCGCGATCGTCACGCCCGTCGCGGCGGCGGACGGCGTCGTCCTGCGCGTCGCGCGCTGGCAGGCAGCCGGAGAGCCGCGCGGAACAGTCTGCGTCTTCACCGGCCGCGGCGAGTTCATCGAGAAATATTTCGAGACGGTCGGCGAACTTCTCGCCCGAAAATTCGCGGTGGTCGTCGCCGACTGGCGAGGGCAGGGCCTCTCGGGCCGGGCGCTTGCCAACCCCCGCAAAGGCCACGTCGACGACTTCATCCTGTTCGAGCGCGACATCGATGCGCTGGAACAGCAGGTGCTGCGGTTCCTGTGTCCGCCGCCTTATTTCGCGCTCGGGCATTCGATGGGCGGTGCGATCCTGCTCTCGCAGGCACAGGCCGGCCACTCGCCGTTCCAGCGCCTTGTCCTGACGGCGCCGATGATCGACCTGAACGGCCTGCGCTTTCCCCGTGCGATCCGCGCCGTCGCCGAGATCGCCGACATCGTCGGCTTCGGCAGCGCGTTCGTTCCGGGCGGCGGGGCGAAGTCGGCGATGTCGAAACCCTTCGAGGGCAACGTGCTGACGTCCGATCCCGGCCGCTTCGCGCGCAACGCGGCGATCGTCGCGGCGGCCCCGGAACTGGCCGTCGGCGATCCGACCATCGCGTGGCTGAACGCCGCGTTCCGGCAGATGGCGCGGTTCGCCGATCCCGAACAGCCGTGGCGTGCCGACGTGCCGGTGCTGGCTTTCTCGGCGGGCGATGACCGCGTGGTCTCGACGCCCGCGATTCATCGCACGATGGCGGCACTCAAGACGAGCCTGGTCGTGCCGTTGTCCGGCGCGCGCCACGAGATCCTGCAGGAGCGGGACGCGATCCGCGACCTGTTCTGGGCGGCGTTCGACGCCTTCGTCCCCGGTACGCGCGACGAAGGCACGCAGCTCTCCGCCGAGATCAGCGCGCGAAAGGCGGCGGCCGAAGCGCGGTCCTGGCGCCGGCGCCTGCTGGCAGCGGCACGGCTCAGGTAACATCCTGTTAAGCATGGGGAACGATCGTTCCCGCGAGTCCGTTGTGACGGGCACTTTCGTAAAGCACGGAGCGACGATGCGGGCGATCCTTGGCGCACTGTTCTTAGCGGCGGCCGTTGCGCCGGCCGCGGCCGCTCAGCCCTTCGACGGGCGATGGTCGGTGGAGGTCATCACGGAGAAGGGGTCCTGCGACGCCGCCTACCGTTGGGACCTGGAGATCGCGAACGGCCGCGTCGCTTCTTCGGCCGACATGCCGGCGACGGCGAGCGGCTCGATTTCGCCGAACGGCGCGGTGACAGTCTCCTTCACTCGGGGCGCGGATCGGCTCAGTGCGACGGGGTCGGCGTCCGGCAAATGGGCGAGCGGCAAGTGGGACGCCCCGAGCAAGGGCTGCTCAGGCCGTTGGCGGGCCGAGCGGCGCGCTTGAGCGACCACGCTCAGTAATCCAGCTTCGGAAAGAATTCGCCGCGGCCTTCCGGCGTGATGTCGAGCAGGCCCCAGAGCGGGTTCGCGAAATCCCCGGACCGGTGGTGCTGGCCCGGCGCCGACACCGCGAAGCTCATCTCGCTGCCCCAGAAGTGGCGGACCGTGCCGCCGTCCTTGCGGAACACGTTGTAGATCGTCTCGTCCCAGTTCTCGCCGTCGGGAACGCCGTGCTGCTTTCGCAGGGCAGCGGAGAACTTCGACGTATCACCGAAATAGTCCGCGTCGTAGCTGCTGCCCGCCGTGGACACGAAGTTGAGGTGATCCCAGCCGCGGCCGTGCGCCCAGGCAACCAGTCGCGCGATCGGCGACTTCGCGACGACCCAGAGCGACGCACGCTGCCCGACGTGGCGCGCCGCGCCGTCGAGACCGTCGAGAAGGTGCGTGCAGCCGGGGCAGGGCGCCTGACGCTCGGGCCCGTACATGAAGCTGTAGAGGATCAGCGTCCGGTGCGGTCCGAACAGGTCGGATAAGCGCACGGGCTCGGGCATCCGGTTCGCGCCGATCCTCTCGAAAACATAGTCCTCAAGCACTTCGCCGCCTGACGGCAGCGCGCGGCGCTGCGCCGCCACGGCCTCGATCTGCGCCCGCAAGGCGATCTCGGCCTCGAGAAGTTTCGCGCGAGCCTCTCGATAGGCGGCGCTCTCGTTCGGATAGGCGAGGTGCGGCATCCCCCGTGCCGCCCGTCACTTCTTCAGCTGGCAGCCGCTTTCCTCGAACGTTGCGAAGGCCGTCGTTCCGGGGATGGTCGCGATCTGCTTGTAATAGTCCCAGGGCTTCTTGCTCTCGGCCGGCGTCTTCACCTGGAACAGGTACATGTCGTGCACCATGCGCCCGTTCGGCAGCACTTTCCCGCCGCGTGCGAAGAAGTCGTCCACCGGCATTTCCCGCATCTTCGCGGCGACCGCGTCCGCGTCGTCCGTCTTCGCAGCCTGCACCGCCTTGAGGTAATGCAGGACCGACGAATAGGTCGATGCCTGGATCATGTTGGGCATGCGGTTGGTCGCCTTGAAGAACCGGTCGGCGAAGGCGCGCGAACGGTCGTCCATGTCCCAGTAGTAGCCTTCGGTCAGCACGAGGTTCTGCGCGGCGTTGAGGCCGAGCCCGTGCACTTCCGCGAGCGTGAAGAGCAGCGCGGCGAGCCGCTGCTTGCCGCTCTGCGTCACGCCGAACTCGGCGGACTGCTTGATCACGTTCGCGGTGTCGAGCCCGGCGTTGGCGAAGCCGATGATCTTCGCGCCGGACGCCTGCGCCTGCAGGATGAAGGAGGAGAAGTCCGGCGTGTTGAGCGGATGCCGCACCGCGCCGATCACCTTGCCGCCCTTCGACTTCACGTAGTTGGCCGTGTCGTTCTCGAGCGCGTAGCCGAACGCGTAGTCGGCCGTGATGAAGAACCAGGTGTCGCCGCCGTTCTCGACGAGGGCGCCGCCGGTGCCGACCGCGAGCGCGCGCGTGTCGAAGGCCCAGTGGAACCCGTACGGCGAGCATTCCTTGCCGGTCAGGACCGCGGTGGCCGCGCCCGAAACGACGTCGATGCGCTTCTTCTCGCGCGACAGTTCCTGCACCGCGAGCGCGACGGAGGACGTGGTGAGTTCGTGGATCGAGGACACGCCCTCGACGTCGTACCAGCGGCGCGCGACCGCCGTCGCTGTGTCGGGCTTGTTCCCGTGGTCCGCGCTGAGAACCTCGATCGGCCGATCGAGAACCTTTCCGCCGAAATCGGCGACGGCCATCTTGGCGGCCTCGACCGACCACTTGCCACCGTAATCGGCGTAGACGCCCGACTGGTCGTTGAGAATGCCGATGCGGAACGGTTTTTGCGCCGCCGTTTGCGCCTGCGCGCCGGCGAGGCCGAGAATGGAGAAAGCAGCGGCTAGGATAGTCGAGCGGACGGCGCGGCGCATTCGGGGTTCCTCCTGGTCGGTCGGACGTGTCTTGTCGTTGTCGTTCCCGGGGCATAGCGCGTCTGCGCGACCCGGTCGAGGGACCGCCTGCCGGTATGACGTCGAGGTTCGAGCGTCCGCGATGGGTGGGAACGTCCGATCTTACACAGATGCCGAGCCTTCACCCCCCCCCCGATCGCGCGACTCGTGGAGCGGCGCGTCGAACTTATCGGCGCGGAGGTGAGTTAAGCCCGCCTACGGCCCGATGTCGGCTCTTCAACGCGGATGGATGCAATGGCAGCAAAGCGAAAGACTCTCAACGACGCCTTCTACGAGACCTTGAAGGACGTGTTCTACGCCGAGAAACAATCGGTCCGGGCGCTCAAGAAATCAGCGAAGTCGGCCGCGAACGATGAGCTGAAGCAGGCGTTCGAGACGCATGCCGAGGAAAGCGCCCATCAGGTCGAGCGCTTGCAGCAGGTGTTCGAGATCATCGGCAAACCCGCCCGTTCCAAGACCTGCGAAGCCATGCAGGGTCTGACGGCGGAAATGGAAGAGGATCTCGAGGACTTCGGAGACAGTCCGGCCGCGGACGCCGTCCTGATCGGTTGCGCGCAGGCGGTCGAACATTACGAGATCGCGCGGTACGGCACGCTGAAGACCTGGGCGATGCAGCTTGGATTGGAAGACGCGGCGAAGCTGCTCGACGAAACCCTTCAGGAAGAGAAGCGAACGGACGAACTCCTCACGCAGATCGCCGAGCGTGCCAATGCCGAGGGTGACGAAGGGGAAGGCGAGGAGGACGAGGAAGGGGAGGACCAGCCGAAGTCGAAGGGCCGCGGCAAGGGCAAGGAAGACGCGGACGACGAGGGCGAGGATCAACCGAAGTCGAAGGGCCGTGGAAAGGGCAAGGCGGGCTGAGGCCGCCCGCAGACCGCTTCCTGGTCCGATCTGACGCGATTGGCGGCACGGACGCTTTCCGAGATGTCGGGACGGCGTCCGGGCCGACGTTTCCATTCCTCGCCAGCCACCGCACGATGAACTCGCACGCCGGGGCCGATGAAGCCGCTCGGCCCGCCGGCTTCCGTCCCCGATCGCGTGGGCGTCACTTCTTGATGAAGCAGCCGCTCTCCTCGAACGTTTCGAACGCCGTCGATCCCGGGATGACGGTGAGGAGCTTGAAGTAGTCCCACGGCTTCCTGCTCTCGGCCGGCGTCTTCACCTCGAACAGGTACATGTCGTGCACCATGCGGCCGTTCGGCAATATTCGTCCCCCTCGGGCGAAGAAGTCGTCGACCGGCGTTTCGCGCATCTTCCTGGCGACCGCACCGGCGTCGACGCTGTTCGCGGCCTTCACGGCTTTCAGGTAGTGGAGAACGGACGAGTAGGTCGATGCCTGGATCATCGTCGGCATGCGCCCGGTGGCCTTCATGAAACGTTCGCCGAACGCGCGCGAACGGTCGTCCATGTCCCAGTAGTAGCCTTCCGTCAGCAGGAGGCCCTGCGCCTTGTCGAGACCGAGGTTGTGAACGTCGGCGATGGTGTAGAGCAGGGCGGCGATGCGCTGCTTGCCGCCTTGCGCCACGCCGAACTCCGCGGCCTGCTTGATCGCGCTCGTGGTATCCGCCCCCGCGTTGGCGAGGCCGATGATCTTGGCGCCCGACGACTGCGCTTCCAGGATGTAGGAGGAGAAGTCCGCCGTCCGCAGGGGATGGCGGACGGAACCGATCACGCGGCCCGCCTTGGACGAAATGAACCGCGTCGCGTCCGCTTCGAGCGCGTAGCCGAAGGCGTAGTCGACCGTGATGAAAAACCAGGTGTCGCCGCCTTTCTCGACGAGGGCGCCGCCCGTGCCGACCGCCAGCGCGTGCGTGTCGTAAGCCCAATGGAAGCCGTAGGGTGAGCAGTCCCGGCCGGTGAGCGCCGTGGTCGCCGCGCCCGACACGATGTCGATGCGCCGCCGGTCGCGCGACAGTTCCTGGACCGCGAGCGCGACGGACGAGGTCGTGAGTTCCATGATCGCCGTGACCTCGTCGACGTCGTACCAGCGGCGCGCGATCGTCGTCGCGACCTCCGCCTTGTTCTTGTGGTCGGCGCTGAGCACCTCGATCGGTCGGTCGAGCACCTTGCCGCCGAAATCCGCGACGGCCATCTTCGCGGCTTCGACTGATCCCTTTCCCCCGAGGTCGGCGTAGACGCCGGATTGATCATTGAGAATGCCGATCCGCACCGGAACGACCCGGGCCGGCATTTCCGCGAGCGCAGGCGCCACCGCGAGAGCCGTCAGGCCGACCGCCAGGGCCGCGAAACGCAAAGCGACGCGTCGCATGGTTCCCTCCCGAAACCATTGTTTCAAGCGAGATAACGTGCCGGCGCCCTGCGGTCGAGGGCGGTCGCGGTTGCCGGTTCGCAGACCGGCGCGATCGTCCCGGCGCGCCCACAGGAAAATGCCCTTGTGCAGGCGCACGATGCGCAGGCTCTTGCCACGGTCACGGTGCGGTGCCTCTAATCGACGATACGAAACGGAGGTCGCTATGCACCAACCCCGCGCCAAAGTGATCATCACTTGCGCCGTCACGGGCAATCAAACCCTGCCGAGCATGACGCCGCACCTTCCGATCACACCGGAGCAGATCGCCGACGCGTGCCTGGGCGCGGCGGAGGCAGGCGCGGCGATCACCCATATTCACGTGCGCGACGTCGAAACCGGCATGCCCTCCATGAACCTCGAGTACTACCGCGAGGTCGTGGAACGCATACGCCGCAAGAATCAGACGCTGATCCTCAATCTCACGACGGGACCCGGCGGTCGTTACGCGCCTTCCGACGAAGACCCGGCGATCGCCGGCCCCGGAACCCTGTTCCTCCACCCGACCAAGCGCACGGAGCACATCGCGGCGCTGCGGCCGGAGATCGCGACGCTCGACCTCAACACCATGACCTTCGGCGCGCAGGCCGTCATCAACACCCCGCCGAACGTGCGCAAGATGGCGAAGATCATCCACGACGCGGGGACGAAGCCGGAGATCGAACTGTTCGATTCCGGCGACATCGGACTGATGCACGACCTGATCAAGGACGGTACGCTGAAGGGTCCACACCTCGCCAGCATCGTGCTCGGGATCAAGTACGGCTACTGGCCGACGCCGGAGACCGCTTTCTTCGCGCGCAACCTCCTGCCGTCCGACACCGAGTTCACGATCTTCGCCACCGGCAAGAACGCCTTCCAGATGGTGGCGCAGAGCTACCTCGCGGGCGGCCACGTGCGGGTCGGCCTGGAAGACGCGATCTATCTCGAACGCGGCCAACTCGCGGAATCGAACGCCGTCATGGTCGAGAAGGCGCGCCGCATCGTGGTGGAACTCGGCGGGCAGCCGATGTCGGCGGTCGAAGCGCGCGCGCATCTCGGTTTCGCGAGCGTCGGACAACCGACGCGCAAGTCGGCTTGAGGCCGCCAGGAGGTTAGGCCGTGACCAAGGAGGGGGATGATCCCTCCGTCCTCGAGGCGGAGGCGCTGCGCCCGTTCCGGCGCCTCGCCCTCGCGGTGGTCGTTCTTCCCCTCGCGCTGTTCTGCGCCGGCGCCGGCCTTTCCTTGTCGCGCACGCTCGACGAGGCGCGCACGCGCGTGAGCCGCCTCGCCCAAGTCGTGCACGAGCATGGGCAGAAGGTGTTCGAGGCCCAGGCGCTCGTGATGGATCAGGCGGAGTCGATCGTCGCCGGCCTGTCCGACGCGGCGATCCGCGCGCAGCAGGCGGACGTCAACGCGCGATTGCTCAACTTGCGCCTGCGGCTCTCGCAGGTCGACGACGTGCGCATCATTGGCGCCGACGGCATCCTGCTCGCGGCGTCCCGCCCGCAACCCCTGACGCGGCCCGACTACCGGGATCGCGACGTCTTCAAGATCCTCCGCGACAACGCGAGTACGGCCGGCGAGCCGTTCGTGAGCGATGTCCGGGCCAGTCAGATCCGCAATCAGTCGATCTTCATCGTCGCGCGTCGGCGCCTGCTCGGGGATGCCGACAGCAGCGGGTTCTCCGGCATCGTCCTCGTCACCGTCTCGCCGGACTATTTTCGCACCTTCTACGCCGACGTGGCCCGCACGGTCCCGAGTTCGATTTCGCTGTTCCGGGGGGACGGCGACCGGCTCGCGCGCTACCCGGACCTGTTGGAGATCGGCTCGCGCATCAACACCATCGCGTCGTTCCTGCGCGCCGCGAAGGGCGCGCCCGACGGGGGCGTGTACGACGCCGACGACGCCAGCGACGGGCGCGACCGGATCGTGGCGTATCAGAAGCTCTCGGGTGTGCCCGTCTACGTCGGCGTGGGCGTCGAGCGCGCGACCGTGATCCGGCAGTGGGCGGGTGCGATGGCGCCCTACCTGATCCTCGGCGCGAGCGCCGTCGCGATCTTGCTCGCCCTTGTGCGCGTCGCGCAGGGGCGCATGCTCGGCGAGGGGCGCGCGCTGGCTCGGTTGCGGGCCGAAACCGCGCGTCGCGAGGAGACTGAAGCGCAGTTGCGCCAGTCGCAGAAGATGGACGCGATCGGCCGCCTCACGGGCGGGATCGCGCACGACTTCAACAACCTGTTGACAGTCGTGTCGGGCAGCCTCGACCTGATCGGCCGGCGTGTCGGCGAGAGCGATCCGCGGCTGACGCGCCTGCTCGCGAACGCGAGGGATGGCGCCTCGCGGGCAGCGACCCTGACGCGCCAGCTTCTCGCCTTCGCGCGCCGCCAGCCCCTCGATCCACGCCCGACCGACACCGACAAGCTCGTCACGGATCTCGCGTCGCTCCTGCAGCGGACGCTCGGCGAATCGATCACGGTCGAGACCGTACTCGCCGGCGACACGTGGCCCGCCATGGTCGATCCGCCCCAGCTCGAGAACGCGCTCGTCAACCTCGCCGTGAACGCGCGCGACGCGATGCGCGACGGCGGGCGGATCACGATCCGGACCGCGAACGCCATCGTCGACGTTGCCGACGTCCCGGGAACTCGCGCGATCGCTCCGGGCCAGTACGTGATGATATCGGTGACGGACACCGGCATCGGAATCGCGCCGGACATCCTCGACCAGGTGACCGAACCGTTCTTCACCACGAAACCGACCGGGCAAGGGACGGGGCTCGGGCTGAGCCAGGTGTTCGGCTTCGTGCGCCAGTCGGGCGGCAACGTGACGATCGACAGCGAGGTCGGCGTCGGCACGATCGTGCGCCTGTACCTGCCGCGTTACGCGGGCACCTTCGTCAGGCCGGAGGATGTAGGTCCCGTCGCCGAGCGCCCCGATGCGGCCGGGGGTGTGACGATCCTCGTCGCCGAGGACGACGCCGACGTGCGCGTGCTGACGGCGGAATCGCTGACGGAAGTCGGCTACCGCGTCGTCACGGCGGAGAACGGGGCGGACGCGCTGAACCGGCTCGCGCACGAACCGGACGTGCGCCTTCTCCTGACGGACGTGGTCATGCCCGTGATGGACGGCCGCGCCCTCGCGGACGCCGCGCACAAGATGCGGCCGGAACTTCCCGTCGTGTTCATGACGGGCTATACGCCGAACGCGATCGTGCACGACGGCACCCTCGACCGTGGCATCCACCTGCTGACGAAGCCGTTCACGCTGCAGCAGCTGACGGAGAAGGTGGAGAACGCGCTCGCGGAAATCGCGGCGAAGGCTGGCGCGCAGTCGCGCGCTGCCCGGCAATAGGACCGCGACCGGCACCGGCGCGGGCGGAGCGAGTTGCGTTCGGCAGGACCCGGCGCGATTTGCTACAGGCGTCCGGCAGAGCCGCACGCTGTCTGGAGGTCTTCTTGCCCGCGACCGATTTCCTGGTGCGCGTCGCGGACGCGGACGAAGTCAGGGTCGCGCTCGATGCGGGCGCGGACCGCCTCGGCCTGACCGACGCGCGGGGTGCCGTCTCGCGGGACGCCGTTCGCGCGATCGTCGCGGCCGCGGGACGATGCCCGGTCAGCGCCCCGCCGACTGCCCTCGGGAAGGACGGTGATCCGAGCGAGGCGGCGAAAATCCTCGCGGATGCCGGCGTGGCCACCGTCGAGTTCCGCGCCGGTCGCGAAGCCGCGGGGCAGTTCGCGACGCTGCGGACGCGATACCCGGTCGTGACGATTGCCGTGACGTTCCGCACGCTCGACGAGCCGCTCAGCCTGGGTTCCTACGCCGAACGCGGCGTGCAGGCCGCGATCTTACGGCCGGCTTCGCTCAACGGGAGCCGGCTGATCGAGACGCCCGGCATCGAGGCGCTCGCCGCGTTCGTCGAAGGCGCGCAACGGCGCGGCCTCCAGGCCTGGCTCGGCGGCGCGCTCGAACCGCCCGATGTCCCGCGCATGCTGGCCCTGCGTCCCGACGCCCTCGCCTTCCGCGCGAGCCTGTGTCGCGACGGATCGCGGCAACAGCCTCTCGATCCCGCGCGGGTCGCGATGGTGCGCGCCCTCATTCCGCGCGCGTCGAGCGATGCCGACCGACGCGAAGGTGCGCCGGCCGCGCCCCTGTCGCGCCCGCCCGCGTCCGACAAGGTATTCGTTCGCGACTTCGTGGTCGAGGCAGGGATCGGCGCCTACCAGTTCGAACACCGCAACCCGCAGCGCATGCGCTTCAACGTCGAGGCGGACCTTGCGCCGATCGTCGACACGGTCGCGGACATGCGAGACGTCTTCTCCTACGACGTCATCGTCGACGCGATCCGCCTCGCGACGCGGCGGCACGTGCTCCTGGTCGAGCGCATCGCCCTCGACGTCGCGCATGCGACGTTGCGGGACGATCGCGTCCGGCGCGTTCGCGTGCGTGTGGAGAAACTCGACATCATCGACGGTGCGGTCGGTGTCGAGATCGAACGGGATGCGGCCGCGTGAAGGGGACCGTTGCGCGATGCGTGGTGCGTGCGACGCGCCCTGCCGTGGCCTATGAACCCAGGACTTTCGGGCGGAACGAGCGCGTGCGCCGTTGCCTGGCCGACTTTTTCAGCTCGACAGCCTCACCGCGACTGATCGCGAGCAGACGGCGGCGCAAGTCGGCGCCAAACAAGGCGAGACGAGGATTGACGTATCCTTCGCGCGAGAGCTGGCGAATGATACTCTCGAGGCCATCGAAGCCCCGGGACTGCGCCAATTCGTAGGCACGCTCGATGACCGATTTTTGCGGCGACGACATCCGCCCGCTCCGTTAGGGCATAGGGAATTGTCCATTTTCGCGAGCAGGCGCTCTCACATAAGTTAAAACATGGTGCGGGCCGGTCTGCGAAGTAGCGGTTCCGAGAAAACAAGACCGCGCCGCCGCGAGCCTGCTCAGGATGACCATGACCGACAACAACGACCGCGCGTTGGCGCTCGCACTCGCGGGCGGCAACGCGCTCGGGGCCTATCAGGCTGGCGCCCTCACCGTCCTCGCGCGCAGCGGCCATCGGCCGACCCTGATCGCCGGCACGTCGATCGGCTCCGTCAACGCGGTCCTTTTCGCCGCGCCGCGTGGCGGCGATCCCGAGCGCGCGCTCAGACGCTTCTGGACCGAGACCGCCCAGGACTTGTTCGGGATGACCCGGGGCCAGCAGGAGATGACGGCCGCGGTCCTCGCCCTTCTCTTCGGCCGTCCAACGGTCGGGTACAGCTACGTGGGGACGTTCCCATCCTTGCTCATGGGGCGGAACGCGTTGCAGGAACCCGCGCCACTCGCGGCGACACTGGAGAGATTGGTCGACTTCGACGAACTCGCGCGTGGGCCGTTCCGCTGCATCCTCGCCGCGGTCGCACTCGATCCCGACGAGCCGCACGCCTTCGACTCGGCGAAAGACACGATCCGCTCCGAGCATGTTCTCGCGAGTGCGGCCCTGCCGGTCCTCAACCCGCCTGTGACGATAGCGGGTCGGGCATATGCAGACGGCGGGATGCACGCCAACTTGCCGTTGGAATATCTGTTCGACACGGAGGGGCCTCCACTCGACTGCCTGTCGCTCGATCTCTTTTCGCTGAACGGGCCGGTTCCGACATCCCTCGATGCGGCGATCGAACGACTGCAGAGCCAGATGTTCGCCTTTCAATCCGAGCGCATCCTGGCCAACGTGGCGTCGTCGCGCCGGCCGATCCGCGTCATTCACACATCTTACCGGCCGGCTGAACGCGAAAGCAGCGGAAAGACCTTGGACTTCTCGCGCCGATCGATCTCCAAGCGATGGAAGGCGGGCGAAGACGCGATGACGCGCATGCTCGCGCGGCTCGGTGAGCCTCCATCCGCCGGCAACGAGCTGGTTCGAATCTAGTTCGGCGACGCGTCGCGCACGGTCCTGCTCATCGAAGCAGCATATGCGGGGCATGACAGAAAATATTCTTCGAACAGCGAGCCGGGAGGAACTCTGCGTTCGAAGAGTCGCGAAAAACGACGACGGTATCCGATTGACTGGGAACGCCCGCGTCGTACCCTTGCACCATCGGCAAATGACGTCGAAGTATGGTGATGACCACTCAAGTTACACATTTCGGTTCGTGCGAAATGATCACGCAGATCGGAACACGCGTCTGTTGTTGACGCTCGCAACGTGATCGTCCGCGCTTAACGCGCGCCTTCCTCCATCCATCAACACGTCTCGTACGGTCGTAGGCTTCGCGCCGAAGCAACCGCGCACGTCTCAACCATGGTGATTTCATGAATCGACGCGACTTCCTCGCGCGCGCCGGCTTGGCCGCGTCCCTCGTATCGCTGCCTTCCGTTCTTCGAGCCGCGCCCCTCAAAGAACTGCGCATCGGTTATCAGAAGGCTGGTTTGCTCGCACTCGCGCGGCAGCAAGGCATCATCGAGAAGCGCTTTCCCGACGTGACGATCAAATGGGCGGAGTTCACGCATGGTCCGCCGCTGCTCGAAGCGCTCAATGCCGGCAGCCTCGACTACGGTTATGCCGGCAACGCACCGCCGGTGTTCGCGCAGGCGGCGCGCGCGAACTTCTCCTACGTCGCCGCGGTGCCCGCGCGTGGCGACAACCAGGGCATCGTCGTTCCGGCGGATTCGACGATCAAATCCATCGCCGACCTCAAAGGCCGGAAGCTCGGTCTCGCGAAGGGCACCAGCGCCAACGACTTCGCGATCGCCGCGCTCGAACACGCGGGTCTTTCCTTCAAGGACGTGACGCCCGTGTTCCTGCCGCCGGCCGACGCCGCGTCCGCTTTCGCGAAAGGGGCGGTCGACGCGTGGTCCATCTGGGACCCGTTCCTCGCGATCGTCGAAGGCAAGGGCGCGCGGCGTCTGGCGGGTCCCTTCGAGGTGGCGCAGCAGAACTCGTTCTTCCTCGCCAGCAAGGACTTCCTCGCCACGAATCCGGCGGCCGTGGCGGGCATCAACGAAGAACTCACGCGCATCTCGGCCTGGGCCAAGTCCAATCGCGACGAAGCCGCGAAGCTGTTCAGCGAAGCGACGGGCGTCGACCTGGCGGCGCAAAAGGTCGCCGTGAACCGCACGCAGTTCGATCTCGCACCGCTGGACGACGCGATCGTCCGGCAACAGCAGGCCGTCGCTGACCGCTTCGCGCGAATAGGTCTGATCCCCAAGCAGATCGTCATCGCCGATGTCGTCTGGAAATGGACGCCCGGCAGCTGAACGATGCCCTCCCGATATTCGCGACCATCAGGTGAAACATGACGAAACCGCTTGACCTCTTCTGGTTCATTCCCGTTTCCGGCGACGGCTCCTATCTCGGCACCGGAACGGGCCATCGCCCGGCCGATTTCGGCTACCTCAAGCAAATCGCGCAGGCCGCGGACCGCCTCGGCTACGGGGGCGTGCTGATCCCGACGGGCAAGAACTGCGATGACCCCTGGGTGATCGCGGCGGCGCTCGCCTCGCATACGGAGCGCCTGCGCTTCCTCCCTGCTCTGCGTCCTTCGATCGCCTCGCCGACGCTTTTCGCGCGACAGACTGCTGCCATCGATCGGCTTTCCAACGGCCGGTTCCTGGTCAACGTCGTGACGGGTGGAAACCCCGGCGAACTCGCGGGCGACGGCGTGTTCCTCGCGCACGACGAACGATACGCGCACACGTCGGAGTTCCTGAGCATCTACGCGCGCTTGCTGAAAGGCGAGACCGTCGATTTCGACGGCCGGCATCTCAAGGTGAAGGGCGCGCAGATCCACTTCCCACCGGTGCAGCAGCCTCGGCCGCCGATCTGGTTCGGCGGCTCGTCGGATGCGGCGATCGACGTCGCCGCCGAACACGCCGACGTCTACCTCACCTGGGGCGAGCCGGTCGCCGACGTGAAGGAGAAGCTCGACGCGGTGCGCCGACGCGCGGCGTTGCGCGGGCGCGACGTGCGCTTCGGCCTGCGCATCCACCTCATCGTGCGCGAAACGGAGGACGAGGCGTGGGCGGCCGCCGATCGCCTCATCGCCAACCTGCCCGACGACGCCATCGCTGCGGCTCAAAAAGTCTTCGCGGAACAGTCCGACTCGGTCGGGCAGAAGCGCATGAGCGCGCTGCACGGCGGCGGGCGACGCGACCGGCTCCTCGTCGGTCCGAACCTGTGGGCGGGCGTCGGTCTCGTGCGGGGCGGCGCGGGCACCGCGCTCGTCGGCGATCCCAAGACGGTCGCGGCACGGCTGCGCGAGTACCAGGCGATCGGCGTCGAGACGATCATCGCGTCCGGTTACCCGCACCTCGAGGAATCATATCGCGTCGCCGAGCTGCTGTTCCCGGAACTGGGCATCGGCGCGGGATCGCGATCCCTGCACGGGACCGCGCCGGGCGAGTTCGGGACGAGCGGAACCGGTTTCCGCGCAGCGGCGGCAGCGTCGTGAGCGCCGTCGAAACGGTTCGCGAGCAGCGCGGTGCGACGGTCGAGAGCCCGCCATTTCGACGGGTTGCCGGAACATTCGCGCGGAGCGGCGCCGGCTGGGCCGTGCCGGCAATCTTTCTCGCGCTCTGGCAGGCCTTGTCGAGCGCGGGCCTGATCCATGCCGACATCCTGCCGTCCCCCGTCGATGTCGGGCGCGCCGCCGTTCGGCTCGCGTTGTCCGGCGAGTTGTTCGAGAACGCGCGCGTCAGCTTTCTTCGCGCGCTCGCGGGACTTCTCATCGGCGGCGGCATCGGTTTTTCGCTCGGCCTCGCCAACGGCTTGTCGAAGCTGTCGGAGACGCTGACCGATTCGACGCTGCAGATGGTGCGCAACATTCCCCATCTCGCGTTGATCCCGCTCGTCATTCTGTGGTTCGGCATCGAGGAAGGCGCGAAGCTCTTCCTCGTCGCGCTCGGCACGTTCTTTCCCGCGTACGTCAACACGTTCCACGGCGTGCGCACCGTCGATCCGCAGCTCATCGAGATGGGCCGCAGCTACGGGATGGACTTCCGGCGGTTGTTCCGGCGCATCATCCTGCCCGGCGCGCTGCCGTCCGTGTTCGTGGGGTTGCGTTACGCGCTCGGCATCATGTGGCTCACGCTGATCGTCGCCGAGACGATCGCGGCGCAGTCGGGTCTCGGTTACATGGCGATGCAGGCGCGCGAGTTCATGCAGACCGACGTCGTCGTCCTGGCGATCCTGATCTACGCCTTGCTCGGCAAGGTGGCCGACGCGATCGCGCGGCTTCTCGAGCGCCGCTTCCTGTCCTGGAATCCCGTCTTTCGCAAAGCGGAGGCAAGACCATGAGCGCGCTCCCGGCGCAACGCGAATTTCCCGAGTTTCACGCCGGCCTGGCGGTGTCGGCGCGGGGTTTGTCGAAGGCGTTCGGCACGCGCCGCGTGCTCAGCGCGCTCGACCTCGACATTCCCGAGGGGCAGTTCGTCGCGATCGTCGGGCGCAGCGGCTGCGGCAAGAGCACGCTCTTGCGCCTGCTCGCGGGTCTCGACGCGGGCGACCGCGGCACATTGCGCTACGGCCGCGCGACCAACGGTGCGGTGCCTCGCGAAAAGATCAGGCTGATGTTCCAGGAACCGCGGCTGCTGCCGTGGGCGACCGTGGAGGCGAATGTCGAAGTCGGACTCGGCGGAAAAGCCGGCACGATCGAGGCGCGAAGCCGCGCCGTCGAGACGCTGGCAGCCGTCGGACTTCGCGACCGGGCGGACGCCTGGCCGTCGGTTCTATCGGGCGGGCAGAAGCAGCGCGTCGCGCTTGCGCGCGCTCTCGTCTCGAAACCACGGCTGCTGGCGCTGGACGAACCGCTCGGCGCCCTCGACGCGCTGACGCGCATCGAGATGCAGGCGCTGATCGAAGCCGTGTGGCGCGAACAGGGATTCACCGCCGTGCTCGTGACGCACGATGTCGCCGAAGCGCTCACGCTCGCCGATAGGGTCGTGATGATCGAGGACGGTGCGATCACGCTCGACATCGAGGTGTCGCTGCCGCGCCCGCGCCGGCGCGGTTCGGTCGCGCTCGCGACGCTGGAGGAGCGGATTCTCAACCGCGTGCTCCGGGCCAACGCGCATGAGCCCGACTACGTGATCTGACCGCGCTGCGGTCGAAGCCATGCCTTCAGGGCACTCGGTCCTGAAGGCATGGTGCATCGTGCGATCCTTACGCGGAACGCGCCTCCACGCGATTATAGACGTCTTCGAGTCTGACGATGTCGTCTTCGCCGAGGTATGATCCGGTTTGCACTTCGATCAGTTCGAGGTTGATCTTGCCGGGGTTGCCGAGCCGGTGCACGCAGCCGATCGGCAGGTAGATCGACTCGTTCTCGTGCACGAGAATGCGTTCGGCATCGCGCTGCACTTCCGCCGTGCCCTGCACGACAACCCAGTGCTCGGCGCGGTGGTAGTGCTTCTGCAGCGACAAGCGCTCGCCCGGCTTCACCACGATCCGCTTCACCTGGTAGCGCTGCCCGTTGTCGATCGACTGGTAGTAGCCCCAGGGCCGGAACATGCGCTTGTGTTCGTCCGCTTCGCGCCGCTTGTGAAGCCGCAGCATCTCCACGAGCTGCTTCACCTTGTCGGCGTGGTCGCGGTGCAGAACGAGAACCGCGTCGTGCGTCGTCACGACGATCACGTCGTCGGCGCCCACAACCGCCGTCAGGTGTTCGGACGAGCGCACGTGCACGTTCTTGGCGTCCAGCACGAACCCGTTGCCGCGCACCGAATTGCCCGTCGTGTCGCGGTCCGACAGTTCCCACACCGCCCCCCACGTGCCCACGTCCGACCAGCCGATGTCGGCGGGGATGACCGCCACGTTGCCCGCCCGCTCCATTACGGCGTAGTCGATCGAGATTTTTGGCGCCCGCTCGAACGCGTCGGCGTTGAGAACAAGGAAGCCGAGGTCGTTGCGCGCCCCCGCCAGCGCCGCCCGCGCCGCTTCCCCGATCGCCGGCTCGAACCGCGCGATCTCGTCGATCATGCGGTCGGCCCGGAAGATGAAGTTGCCCCCGTTCCACAGGTAGCCGTCCGCCACGTAGCGCTCGGCCGTGTCGCGGTCGGGCTTCTCCACGAAGGCTTCCACCGCCAGAACCGGGCTGTCCGCCCGCAACGGCGCGCCCGGCCGGATATAGCCGTAGCCCGTCGCCGCTTCCGTCGGCTTGATCCCGAGCGTCACGATCGCGCCCGCCGCCGCGGCCGCAGCCGCTTGCTTGCACAGGCCGACGAGCGCGGGGCGGTCGCGCACGACATGGTCGGCGGCGAACACCGCCACCACGTTCTCCGGGTTGCGCGCGGCCGCCACTTCCGACGCCACCGCGATCGCGGGCGCCGAGTCGCGCCGCACCGGTTCGAGCACGATGTCGGCTTCCGCGCCGATCGCGGAAAGCTGTTCCTGGATCAGGAAACGATAGTCGATGTTGGACACGACCATCGGCTTGTCGAACACCGGGTCGCGCAGCATCTCCATCAAGGTCTGAAACGTCGACCGGTCCCCAACCAACGGAATGAACTGCTTCGGCAACGACTCCCGCGACTCAGGCCATACCCGCGTCCCAGAACCACCACACATGATAACCGGAAGGATCTTCATCGGCTGCCCCTCGGGCCCTGCGCTCAAGCCATGTCGCGGTAGGGCCGGAATATGGCGTTTGAGCGGCTTCGCGTTCAGCGCGCCTGCGCAGGCACCATCCGTCCGGCCACCGCTCTCACCTTGCGCGGCGCGGCCTGCCAGATGGCGAAAGCCGAGAACACGCTGACCGCCGCGCCGATGGCGAACGCGAGGTCGTACGAGCCGGTCCGGTCGTAGAGCACGCCCGTGATCCATGGCGCGAACGCGCCGCCCGACAGGCCGACGAGCGTGATGGTGCCGTAGATCGTGCCGTAGTGTTTCCCTTCGAATATCTCGATCGGGATCGCCCCCATGACGGAGGTGAGTCCGTAGCCGAGCACACCCTGCGCGAGCACCATGACGTAGAGCAGCGCGACGTTCGGCCAGGCGTGGAGCGCTATGAGGGCTTTCCAGCACATTGGGATCCTAAGCTTAGAATTCCACGTGGACAAGTTGTCG
>JADMIO010854423.1_pt1 | contig 52071 bp, 33 predicted proteins | sample 8958161 | NCBI WGS metagenome assembly JADMIO01 (sample SAMN16585339, study PRJNA669376) | soil metagenome | isolation source: Crop rotation soil | place: USA: Cullars Rotation, Alabama | collected 2011
GACTTCAAGTCACGTGAATTCCAAGCTTCGGATCCCACTGTGCTGGAAAGGCGGCACACCGCTGAGCGGCAGCGTTCGTCCGATCGCGTCAGCGCCGCCGCCAAGATAGTCGCGCCAGATGCGCGCGCTCACCAGCGCCACGTCGGCGTGCGGCCGCTCGTCCCCTCGATCGAACGCCGTCCCCACCACAGGGTGAACTCCGAGGACGCGAAAGTAGTTGGCGCTGATCGAGAGCGCGACGACGCGCTCGGGCTGCGGCCGATCGCTCAAATCGACGCCTTCGCTGCTGTAGGTGTAAACCGCGGCGAGATCCAGCGTCCGGCTGCCGTCGCGAAGAGCGGTGAGTACGGGCCCGGTGAGATAGGTGTCTTCGGCGTTGATAGTTTGGTACACCCTGACCAATCGATCGGGCTCCAGATAGGGAAGCGGGCGCAAGACGAGAGCATTGAGCGCGCCGAAAACGGCCGCGTTCGCACCCAGGCCGAGTCCCAAGGTCGAGACCACGAGCGCCGTGAACGATCGTGCCGACACCAACGAGCGCGCGGCCCGCGTCAGATCGCGTCTCCATCCATCCATGTGCAGCTCCCCGCAGAGGGTACGGTGACGCTGCTTGGACGGCCGACCGCGGCCGAGGGTTGTCACGATCAGCACCTTGAGCGATCGACTTTCGCCTCTCGGACTGCCGAGGAAATCGCCGATCGCGGGCGGTATGATTTCCCCATGCGGCGCGTGTGCATCCTGGTCGCGATGCTTCTGGCCGGCAGCGGCGCGTCACCCGCCCGCGCACAAGAGCTACCGCGCGGTCAGCTAATCGAAGCGGTCGGCTGCCTTGGCGACGCCAGCCAGACCTACGCGCTCTATCTTCCGTCGACGTATTCGCCCGACCGTGCCTGGCCGGTACTGATGGCGTTTCACCCCAGCGCGCGTGGGCGGGCCATGGTCGAAAAATATCAGGCTGCCGCCGAGCGGTATGGCTATCTCGTCGCCGGCTCGAACAACTCGCGCAACGGTCCGTGGTCGGTGTCGGTGGCCGCGGTACGGGCCATGTCGTTGGACCTTGGGAAGCGGTTCACCATCGATGCACAACGCCTTTACTTGACTGGCATGTCGGGCGGCGCGCGGGTCGCGATGCAAGTCGCGCTTGGCTCCGACACCATCGCCGGTGTCATCGCGTCCAGTGCCGGATTTCCCGACAGTCAGCCGCGCGAGTCCGTCGCCTTTGCCGTTTACGCAACCGCCGGCAACGAGGACTTCAACTACGTCGAGATGCGCAGCCTCAATCGCACGTTGCGCTCTCCTCATCGGCTGGCGATCTTCACGGGCGGTCACTCGCTCCCGACCGATGCCGTTGCGCTCGACGCCATCGAGTGGATGGAGTTGCAGGCGATGAAGGCGCAACGACGGCCGCGCGATGACGCGTTTCTCGATCGCCTGCTCGCCCGGCGGCGGCAGGAGATTGACGCCTCGGTGAGCGCGGCGGATAGCGTCCGTCTGCTCCAGGCAGTGGTCGCCGATTTCACCGGCCTTCGAGATGTGTCGGTTGAAGCGGCGACGGCGTCCGCGTTGTCAAGGCAGGAAGAGACCAAGAAGGCCCTCGCAAAAGAACGGTCGAGCGACGAAGCCGAAGTGCGCGCACTGTCGGAGGTCTTCGACCTCGAAGGCCAGTTGCAGGATTTCGACCGCCGGGTCGGCGCCCTCGGCCGCCTCAGGCAACGCTTGTCGCAATGGGGGAAGCAGGCTGCCGGCCCGACGGAATCGCCCGAACGTCATCGTGCACGACGCCTGCTCGGCGCCGTCACCGCAGGCGCCGGCGCGCGCGTGGCCGACGCCGAGTATCGTCGATTGCTCGAGCAATTGCGGCCCTCGCCGTAGCCGCCCAACCTTTTCTTCCCCACACCGTCTAAGGGGAAGAATGGCCGACCCCCTCACTCTTCTGCAGGGCACGCTCGACCTGCTCGTGCTCCGCGTTCTCGCCGCCGGGCCGATGCACGGCTACGGCGTGGCCACGCACGTGCACGAGCGCACCGACGGCGACCTTGCCATCGAGGACGCCGCCCTCTACCAGGCGCTGCATCGCCTGGATCGGCAGGGCTTCATCGACGCAGAGTGGGGTCCGTCCGAGAACAACCGCCGCGCCCGCTTCTACAAACTCACCGCCGCCGGCAGGAAGCGCCTGCGGGAACAGACAGCCAATTGGCGGCGTTACAACCGCGCCGTCGAGGCCGTCCTACAGGGAGCGTAGCGATGCCGTTCTGGTACGTGCGGCGCGGCGAGCGTACCGTCGCGTCCGACATCGACGAGGAGCTGCGCACGCACATCGAAATGCGGGTCGAGGAACTGCGCGCTCGCGGATTGACGCAAGAAGCCGCTCGAACCGAGGCGCTCCGGCAGTTCGGCGATCTGGAAGCCACGCGCGCATATTGCCGGCGACAGGACATCGGGAAGGAGACCCACGTGCAACGCGGACTGATGATCGAGGATCTGATGCAGGACGTGCGCATCTGCCTTCGCGGCCTCGTACGAGTACCCGTTTTAGCGCTCACTATCGTCGCGACCGTCGGCCTCGGCATCGGCGCGACCACCGTGATTTTTGCCGCGGTCGACGCGGCCTTCCTCCGTCCGCTGCCGTATCGAGATCCAGCACGGCTGGTGCGGCTCTACACCGACACGCCGCCGTTCAAGTTCCGCTTCTCTGCCGCCGACTACCTGGCCCTCCGCGAACAGCAGACCCATTTCGAAGAGGCTGCCACCTATACCGATCGATCGATGACCTACAGCGACGGCCGGGTTGCGGAGCTGCTGCGCGGACGGCTGGTCTCGTCCACCTACTTCACGGTGCTCGGCATCGCGCCGATTCTCGGCCCTGGCTTTGGCGACGCCGATGGGCGCCCGGGCAATCCGCAGGCCGTGATCGTCTCGCACGCGTTCTGGCAGCAGCGGCTTGGCGGCCGGCCCGATGTGATCGGCCGCTCCATCCGCTTGGACGGCGCGGACTACACCTTGAAGGGCGTCCTGCCGCTCGCGGTCGGCCCGCTCGAGCGGGCGCAGGAATTCTTCGTCGCGCAACAGTTCACGCCGCCGCCGCGGAAAGGGCCGTTCTTATACACCGTCGTCGCCCGCCTGAAGAGCGAATCGGATCGCGGGCCGGCGGCCGACGAGCTGCATGCCATCAACAAGCGGCTGTTCCCCATCTGGAAGACCTCGTACCAGGACGACAAGGCGACGTGGAGCATGATGGATCTGCGCACCTTCGTAGTCGGTGACACGCAGACAATCGCCGGTCTCGCACTCGCCGCGGTCGCGCTGGTATGGCTCATCGCCTGCACCAATGCATCGAATCTGCTGATTGCGCGCGTGACCAGCCGGCGTCGAGAGCTCGCGGTGCGCGCCGCCCTGGGCGCATCGCGCAGCCGCGTCGTCAGGCACCTGCTGGTCGAAAGCGCACTGCTCGCGACCGGCGCCGTCGTCGTCGGCGTGGGGTGTGCGTGGGCGGGCGTGCGGCTGGTCCAAGCAGTCGGTGCCACCTACTTTCCGAGAACACAGGAGATCAGATTCGACGCGCCCGTAATCTGGATGATGGCGGCCTTGACCATCCTGAGCGGCTTGATCTTCGGTCTGGTTCCAGCGCTGCACGGTACCGGCGGCGCGGTTGACGATTCGCTGCGCTCGCTGAGCCGCTCGTCAACCGGGAGCCGTGGCGTTCAGCGGCTCCGGCGCATCCTGGTCGGCAGCCAGTTCGCCATCGCGACACCGCTCCTGGTCGTTGCCGGCCTGCTGCTGGTGAGCCTGAATGCCCTCAAGCAAGTGGACCTGGGTTTCGACAGCAGCAACATGCTGACCGGGTCGATTCGTCTGCCCGGTGCGGTCTACTCGCAGCCAGCGCAGGTGCAAACGCTCTTCGATGAATTCAGGCGGCGCGTCGACGCGTTGCCGGGGGCCATCGCCCTGGCCTACACCGACAGCCGTCCGCCGAACGGCGCGAGCAATTTCAACAACTTCGAGCTCGAGGACCACCCAACATTGCCCGGGCAGTCACAGCCGACGACTCCGTGGCTCGCCGTCACGCCCGAATACTTTCGAGTGTTGGGCTTGAAATTGATCGATGGCCGGTTGCTTGAAGAGGCTGATCGGCTGGCGGAGAATCTCCAATCGGTGGTCGTCGATCGCGTCTGGGCTCGCCGTTTCTTTCCGAACACCAGCGCCATCGGCAAACGCCTCCGCGAAGGCGGCTGCACGACCTGCCCGTGGACGACGGTTGTCGGAGTGGTCAGCGAAGCGAAGTACATCGGCCTCGACCAGCCCGATCAGGGCACCGTCTACGTGGCGATGAGACAGCCTCCGGCCCGGAACTTCATCCTGCGCACGAGGCAGGATGCAGAGAGCCTGCTGCCGTCGGTCCACCAGGTGCTGCGCGAGCTCGACCCGGAAGTACCGTTGTCGAGCGCGGCAACCATCGACGAGCTGGTCACCCAGTCGCTGGAGCGGCCGCAATCGTTGTCGCTGCTGGTCGCATCGTTTGCCGTCGTTGCTCTCGTGCTGTCGGTCGTCGGCATCTACGGCGTCATGACCTACTACGTCCAGCAACACTCGAAAGACATCAGCATCCGTCTCGCCCTGGGTGGAACGCCGCCTGAAGTGTTGCGGCTCATTCTCGGCCAGGGCATGCGCGTCGTCTCGCTTGGTGTCGTTGTCGGGTTGCTATCGGCATTCGGTGTGACGCGACTGATGTCGAGCCTGCTGTTCGGCGTCGGCGCCGCCGACGCCACCACCTTTGCGCTCGCCAGCGCTCTGCTGCTGATCGTCGCGCTGTTGGCGTGTCTCGTGCCGGCGCGGCGGGGCGTGGCCGCGCAGCCGGCGGCGGTTCTACGCAACGATTGAGCTGCCGAACCTGTCGGCGCAAGATCGCTCGATGTACGATGGCAGTCCATGACCATCGATCGCGCCGCTGTTCAGCACACCGCAGAAGTCATCGCGGCGCATGTCCGCGTCACGCCGATCGTGGGCGTCGATGCCGCCGACTTTGGCCTGCCGCCGTCCCCGCTCGTCATCAAGCTCGAGCAGCTGCAGCATGCCGGGTCGTTCAAGACCCGAGGCGCGTTCGCCAACCTGTTGTTGCGCCAGCCGCCGCCGGCGGGTGTGATCGCCGCATCGGGTGGCAACCATGGCGCGGCAGTGGCGTACGCGGCGATGCGCCTCGGCGTCCGTGCGCGCATCTTCGTGCCGACGATTTCGTCGCCGGCAAAGGTGGACCGGATTCGATCGTTTGGCGCCGAGCTCATCATCACCGGCGCGCGCTACGCGGATGCCTTGGCGGCCAGCGAAGCGTGCGCCGCCGAAACTGGTGCGATGACCGTGCACGCCTTCGACCAGCGCGAGACGCTGCTCGGCCAGGCCACGCTCGGCCGAGAGTGGGGCCAACAGGCGCCCGACCTGGATACGGTGCTCGTCGCCGTGGGTGGAGGCGGGCTCATCGGTGGTGTGGCGGCTTGGTACGCAAAAGGGTTGCGAGTCGTGGGCGTTGAGCCCGAACTGTCGCCGACCCTGTCGCATGCCCTGGCCGCCGATCGCCCGATCGATGCGCCCGCGGACGGCATCGCAGCCGATTCGCTCGCCCCTCGGCGCGTAGGTGAGCTGATGTTTCCGATCGCGCGCGACCTGGTCGATCGCGTCGTGCTGGTCAGCGACGAAGCGATTCAGCGCGCGCAGCTGGCGCTCTGGGAAACGCTCCGCGTTGTGGCGGAACCCGGAGGAGCCACGCCGCTCGCCGCCATTCTCTCCGGCAGATATCAACCGGCGACCGGCGAACGCGTCGGCGTGCTGGTGAGTGGCGGCAATACGACGGCCGTGCAGTTCGTACGTGCAGGCGCATCTTGAGATGCGCCTGCTTGACGGCGGGTTTACAGCCGCCTCGACGCGCGTCGCCAGCGCGGATCAGCGCCCCACCAGGGTTGCAACAGTGAGGACGAGCTCGGTTGGATTCACGGGCTTGGCAATGTGGGTCTGGAATCCGTGAGCCAGCGCCGTCGCCCGATCTTCGGAACGCACGTACGCCGTGAGCGCCGCCGCCGGAATTTTGTTTGCGGGCGGCGGCAGCTTCTCTCGAACCATGCGAATCAACTGCAGACCGTCGGTGCGCGGCATGGCGATGTCGGCGATCAGCAGGTGATAGTCGGAACCACTCAGTAATTCAAAGGCGGTGGCCGCCGATCGTGCGGTCGCGACCTCCGCCCCTGCGCTTTCGAGCACGATCCGCAGCAAACCAAGCGCATCCTCTTCATCGTCGACGGCAAGAATTCGCAGCCCGGTCAGCAGCCGCGGCAAGTGCTGCGTCGGCTGCGCGGCCAGTGCCTTGACCCCCGAGGCGGCAGGTGTGTTTGCGGACAGGGCCGGCGGCAGGCGGACGCGGAAGGTCGCCCCTTTGCCGAGGCCATCGCTGCGCACCGAGACGGTTCCTCCGTGCAGCTCGACCAGCTCACGGACGATGGCGAGACCCAGCCCGAGTCCGCCGTGCTCGCGCGACGATCGGCTGTCAGCGAGCCGGAAACGCTCGAAGATGTGCGGCAGGAAGTCTGCGTCGATGCCCTGTCCATCGTCACTGACGACCAGGTCGACGGTGTCGTCCTGCGCTTCGAGCGTCACCCGCACGTGACCGCCGCGCGGGGTGAATTTGACGGCATTCGAGAGCAGATTCCAGACCACCTGCTGCAGTCGATCCGGATCGCCCGTCGCCCGTCCAACTGCATTGTCGACGTGCAGCTCGAGCGCGACGCCCTTCGCATCCGCCGCAGGCTGCACGGTGGCAATCGCATTTCTCAGCATGTCCGCCAAATCGACCGGCCTGACGTTGAGACGAAGCTTGCCTGACGTGATGCGGGAGACATCGAGGACGTCGGCGATGATTTGTCCTAGCGCCTCGGCGTTTCGTTTCACGACGGCGATCGCCTTGGCCTGCCGTTCGGGCTCCAGGATGCCCATGTTCAAGAGGTGCGCGTACCCGACGATGGCGTTCAGGGGCGTGCGCAGCTCGTGCGATAACGTCGCGAGAAACTCGTCCTTGACCCGATTGGCGTCGTGCGCGCGACGGTAGGCGAGCGCATTGTCGTAGGCCAGGGCGGCGCGGGCGGCGATGTCGCCGGCGAACGCGAGGTCGCGCTCCGTGTAATGCCGGCCCGACTCGGCTTGCGCAAACGTCATCGCTCCAACCGTGCCGCGGGCTGAGATCATCGGCACGCAGATGTAGGACGTCAGCTTGAAGTCGACGAGAAGACGCAAGTGCACATCGTTGTGCGCCCGCTCGCGCAGGAAGTCGAGCGGGACCGTCTCCATCATCGTGGCCTTGCCAGAGCGAATCACATCCATGACCCCGCCGGCACGAGTCGGATCGGTCGGGTACTTGCGCGACAGCTCGCGCACGTATTCGACTTTCTCCGGATCGACGTGGGCAAGGGCGAGCCGCTCCAAGCCGCCGTCTTTGTCGACCAGGTCGATCGCGCACCAGTCCGCGATTTGCGGGACAGCCAGTCGCGCGATCTCGGCAAACGTCTGTTCGTAATCGAGGGATCTCGAGAGCACCGCCCCCGCATCCGCGAGGAATGTCGCCTGCCGGCGCGCGGACTCCGCGGCGTTTCTCTGCCGTTGCACCAGCTCGAGCAGATCGGCACGCTCTTCTTCGCTCCGCCGCCGGGCGGTGATGTCGCGAGCAATCTTCGAGGCGCCGACGATCCGTCCGTGGTCGTCTCTCACTGGCGACACCTTCAACGAGATATCGACGGGCGCTCCGTCCTTACGGTGACGTACGGTTTCCATCTCCACCGCCTGACCGGCCCGGATGTTGGCCAGAACGGCGGTTTCTTCCTGGCGCCGATTCTCCGGGATGATGATCGTGATCGACTGGCCGATCGCTTCCGCGGCGGTGAAACCGAACATCCGTTCGGCGGCTCGGTTCCACGACATGATCACGCCGTTGAGGTCCTTGCTGATGATGGCGTCGTCGGACGATTCGACGATGGCGGCGAGACGCTGTGACGCGCCCGCGCTCTCCGTGATCTTCTCCTGTGCGCGCGCACGTTCCACCGCGAACGCCACTTGCACGCCAATCAGACTGGTCAGCTCCAGCTCGTCTGAGTCGAACGCGTGCGGTTCGTTGTAGTACAGCATGAACTTGCCGATGACGCCCTCGGCGCCCTCCAGCGGGATGAACGCCAGCGCGTTGATCCCTTCGTCCCGAAAGAGTTGCTGGAAGGCCGCCAGGCTCGCGTCTTCGGCCACGTCAGGCACGCCAATCGGCCGCGTGCCTTTCTCGTTCTTTTTCCATGGCGAGTGGCCTTCGACGGCCGCGCGATAGTTGTCGGAGAGGCCGCGCCACGCCTTGAAGCGCATGACACCATCGGCATCGAACAGCAGGATCGCGGCCCGATGCACGTTGACGCCAGCCGCCAGCGCGTCAAGAGAAGCTTGATAGATCTCGGCGAGGGACTCGCTGCGTGTGATGCCATGGATCAGATGTGACCACAGCGACAGCTGGGAGGCGGTGGCGAGACCAGACATCGGGAGGCCCCAGCATCCCTTTGCCACTTGGACAGCGGCATCGGGTGATGACCCCACCACGCGTCATTTGTCTTCGTGATTTCCGAATTCCCTCGGATTGACCGCGAACCAGATCGACCCCGAGAAATCTACGTCCTCGTGGTTGATTCGTTTCGTGGTTCCTGGCCCGTCTACCGGTGCAGTGCGACCATGTCGCCGACGGTCACCGCGTCGGTTGCGCGCTCGATGCGGATGGTCGCCGAATCGGCGCGGACGGAGACGATGATGCCGTCACCAATGGTGACGACCGGACGATCGGGTTTGGAACGGCGGAAGATGGTCAAACGCTGGCCGCGCTGGACGCCCTGCATGATCCCGCGATCGATCACCATCATCTGCCGTTCAGCGCCCACAATGGCGCCATTGTCGCCAAGGACGATGCGGGCCGGCTGGTCGAATTGCGGCTCGCCGGGTGCGAGCGCCGCCAGCTGCGGCTGCGGGTCGAACGGCTCGACGGCGTCGCCCGCGAAGAGCTCGCCGCACAGATACACGACCACGGCTGAGGATGAATCGGAGCGCGTCTCGACGACTTGCACGAGGCCCGCGGTCTGCTCGCCGTACTCCGCGTACTTCAGAGGCGCACTCTTGTCGCCGATGCGAAAGCGGCGGCGGACCACCAGATTCTGCGCGTTCGACACGCCTTGGTTTTCGCCCGCGTTGAGCTCGAGCACGTCGCCAGGACCGAAGAGCTCTCGGTCGGCGTGGTCGCGGTGCGCCACGATGCGCCCAACGGCGAGATTCACCTCTGTCGGTTGACGCGGTCCGCACACCGATGCCAGCACCTCCTTCGGTACCGGCTTGGCCTGCGGACGCGGCGGCGGGGGCAACCTGACTGGCGGCGCGGGCGGCGGCGGCGCCGGCGCGGTGACCTGAACGGTTTCGGTGACGGTGGCGAGCGCCAGTTCGCGATCGAGGATGAAGACCTCGCCGGCGCGAACGACGATGTTGCTGTTGGTGCGGGTTTCGAAGCCCGACAGCTCAAACGCCACGGAGTACGTGCCCGGCGCCAGCACCGCCGATGAGTATTGGCCCAGGCTGTCGGTGGTGGCGGAGATCGGCGCCGCCAGGTGTGGGGCGGCGATCGTCACCGTCACTCCCGGCAGCGCACCACCCGATCCATCGGTGACGCGGCCGGTGAGATGCGACTGCTGGGGCTGCGCCAACGCGCGATCGAATGCGACCGCGGAGGTCAGTGCCAGAGTGAGGGCCAACGTGCGTAGAGAACTGTTCATCGCGACTCGGAAGGCTGGGGCTATTTCTCCGTATCGGTCCGCACGCGGGTGCCTTTAGCGACGACGTGGGCAAGAGCGTGCAGCGCGTCGCAATTGAGACACCTGGCAACGTGCCATCGAGAGTTCGTGCGCGAACAGTGCGATTCGAAGCGATCTAGTAGGCCCAAATCCCGAGTAGAGTGCTGGCCCGAGCGATGGCATCGCTGATTAATCGTTCCGCCGGCGATCGCCCTCGCCAACGTCTCATCGGGGGATTCGCTCGGGTGCTGGTTGCCGAGCTCATCGTCATCCCGACCGGGATCCTGACGGTCGCACTGCTCACGCGCACGCTCGGACCCGCCAAGTACGGCTTGCTTGGCCTGGCAGAAACCTTCGTCGGGTGGGCGGAGTGGGCGGTGATCGCGTCGTTCACGCGCGCCACCGTCAAGTTCGTCAGCGAGGCGAGCGACTGGCAGCCGATCGCGTCACGAGCGGTGCAACTGCAGTTTGCCAGCGGCATCGCGGCGGGACTGGCGCTGGCCGCGCTGTCCGAGCCGATTGCGGCGTTGATGCACGAGCCGGCTCTCGCAGCCTTGCTCAGGTTATATGCCATCGACGTTCCGATTTACGCGCTGTCGCAGGCCCATCGTGACGTATTGATCGGACGCGGTCTGTTCAAGGAACGCGCGCTCGCTGGAGGCTGGCGGCTGATCGCGCGCTTCATCCTGATCGCCACACTGCTGAGGAGCGGGTTCTCGATCGAAGGCTCGATTCTCGGCGGCATCGGATCGTCCATCGTCGAGCTGGCGATTTGCCGCTGGTACGTACGGCCGCGGATTTTCGTGCCGTCGGGATTCCCGGCGCGCGCGTATCTCGGCTACGTGGCGCCGCTGTCGCTCTACGCCCTCAGCGTCAAGCTCTTCGACAAGATGGATTTGGTGAGCTTCAAAGCGTTTGGCGGCAGCGCCGCGGCCGCCGGCTTCTACTCGAGCGCCGAGAACCTCACCGCGTTACCGTCGTTGCTCGCCGCCTCGTTCACGCCGCTGCTGCTTTCGGCGCTAGGCGATTCGTTGCGAACCGGCGACCTCGCCGCGGCCAAAACGAATGCCAGGCGCGCACTTGGCGCCATGTTCATCCTGCTTCCTCTTGCCGGCATCCTGCCAGGGATGAGCGCAGAGTTGTGCGTTGCGCTCTATGGTCAGGCGTTTGCCGCCGCCGCGCCGCTCTTCAGCGTGATGAATTTCGGTGCGATGGCGCTGTTCTTCGTGTCGGTCATCGCCAGCGTGCTGGTGGCCGGCGGACGTCCGGGCGCCACGACCTGGATCATGGCGCCGCTTCTCTGCGCGCAGGTTGCGGGAAACATGCTGGTCGTTCCACGGTTTGGCGCTATTGGCGCGGCATGGGTGACCACGATCTGTTCGATCGCCGGGTTTGTCGCCGCGATCGCCACCGCGTACCGGGTGTGGGGGATCCTGCCGCCGCTGGGCCTCTTCCTGCGCAGCATCACCATCGCCTTGGCCGCCTACGCAGCAGCTATTTCCTTCCCGTTGTCAGGTCCGATCGTATTTGTGAAGTTCGCCCTCCTCAGTCTTGCCGTCGTGGCCGTGTTCTGGCTGTTTGGCGATCTGCCCGGTCTGTCCAAGCCGCGGCTGCCAGGCGCGCCGGCAATGGCGCCGGCGCCTCCAGTGGACGAAGCCGGGTAGTCGAGCTCGCGCATGCCGGTCCGCGACTATTGGGAAGACGTGCACCGCGCCTGGAAAGCGGAGCAGCCCGATCGGCTGTGGCGGATGCACAGCGACGCGGTCGACATCGCGTGGCTGCAAGCATGGCTCGCCCCGGCGCGCGTGGGCCGTCTCCTCAAGACCGATCTCTTCAACGAAGGCATCGCGCCCGGCCTGTATCCAGCGCTGTCGTGCCGTGCCGAACAGGTCGTCGGCATCGACGTGTCGTTGAACACGACGCGAGCGGCCCGCGATCGCCATCCAGGTCTCGTCGCCCTGGCCGCCGACGTCAGGCAGTTGCCCTTTCGCGACGAGGCCTTCGACGTCGTCGTCTCGAATTCCACCCTCGATCATTTTGAGAGGGCCTCCGACATCGAGACGAGCCTGTCGGAGACGCGTCGCGTGCTCCGGCACGATGGACGTCTGCTGATCAGCCTCGACAATCCGCTCAATCCGATGGTTGCGCTACGCAACCTCCTGCCGATGACGCTGCTGCACGGCTTGGGGCTGGTGCCGTACTACGTGGGCGCGACCTACGGTCCCCACCGACTCGCTCGCGCCTTGCGCGCGCAGGGCTTCGAGGTCGAGGCGCAGGGCGCCGTTGTCCACTGTCCCAGATGGTTCGCGGTCGTCACCTGCCGGCTTCTCGAGCGCCGGCTTCGCTCACCGGCGGCCCGAGAGCAGTGGCTTCGGGTGCTGGGCCTGTTCGAGCACCTTGCGCGCCTGCCAACGACCTATTTGAGTGGGCATCTCGTGGTCGCGCGCGCGCGAAAGGTCCAGGTCTGATGGCGGTGCAGTGGTGGCGCACCCAGCGCGATCGAGTCGTGACCACCGTCTATCGGCGGGTGGTGCTGATGGCGCACGACCTCGAGCCACTGCCGGAGATTGCCGCGGCCGATCCGATACGACTCGGCTGGCTCGAGCCGCGAGATCTCACGGCCTACGGCGAATTCAGACCGGAGGCCGACCGCCGTCAGATCGAGCAGCGCTTCGCCCGAGGGGATCAAGTCTGCGCCGCATGGCTTGGCAATCGCATTGTGCATGCGGCATGGATTGCGACCGGGCGCGGACCCGCGCCGTATCTCCAGCGCGAGCTGGTGCTCGGCAACGATGAAGCGATGATCTACGACAGCTTCACGGCGGCCACGCATCGCCGGCGCGGAGTGACCCGCGCCCGAATGGGATTCATCGTCGCCGAACTTCGGCGACGCCGGCATCGACGCTGCTGGTGCATCGTCGCGGTCGAGAACAGGGTTGGCTTCGACACGCTGTGCGCGAACGGCTACCGCCCGATGGGACGCTACGCCGCGCTCGGCCTGGGTCGATGGAGGGCCTGCTGGCCCTCCGGTGACGAAGCCATACCGGCTTTGGCACCGCTTCGCTATTCGTCATGAGGGATTCGCCGTGAGCACGTTGTCTGCGCTTTATTCGGTCTTGACATCACCCCGTGCGACGCGGACGCGAATCGCCGACGTCCAGGAAGAGCGATTGCGCACGCTGGTCGCGCACGCCTACGCGAACGTGGCCTACTATCGCCGGCTGTTCGACAGCTGCGGTGTGTCGCCGGCTTCGATCCGCACCGTTGATGACCTGCGCATGCTGCCCATCACGACCAAGCGCGAGCTCGTAGCTACGCCGCCGGAGGATCTGCTTGCCAAAGGGGCAAACCCCGACCGGTTGATCAGGCGGCGAACGAGCGGCTCTTCCGGGCCAAGCTTTACGACCTATCGTTCCCGGCCCGAGGAATTGATCAGCGAGCTGCTGCAGCTGCGCATCCGCCGGGCGTTTGGCTTACGGCCATCAGACGTGCAGGTAGTGGCGATGATGTCGGATGTGCGGCGAACCCAGAGCCGGATCAACATCCACAACCTCGCGCAGCGCCTGGGCATCCATCGCACGCACTTCTTGAGCCCGCTGCTGCCGCCAGAGGAATTCCTGGCGCAGCTGCTCGAAATTCGTCCGGACGTGATTCTGGGGCTGACAGGTCCGCTCGCGCGTTTGGCCGGTCACGTCGACGACCGCGACCGTGAGGTCTTGAAGCCGCGTCACGTCATCACCAGCGGCGAAGTGCTGACGCCGGCGATGCGCCGGCGAATTACCGAGGGCTTCAATACTCGGGTCTTCAACAAGTACGCGTGCGCCGAGCTTGGCCACATCGCCTACGAGTGTCCTGAAACCGGCGCGCTGCATACCTGTGACGATCACCTGGTCGTCGAGGTGGTGCGCGACGGTGTTCCCGTGGGGCCCGGCGAGCGTGGCGAACTCGTCGCCACGGCGCTGCACTATCACACGATGCCGTTTATCCGCTACAAACTCGCCGACGTCGTGACGCGCGGCGAGTCGACGTGCGCCTGCGGCCAGCCCTTTGCAACCATCCGCGCCATCGAGGGGCGCATGATCGACTACTTCAAGCTTCCCGATGGCCGCTCGATTCATCCGTACGAGCTGGGACGAGGCGTGCAGCAGGCCGTGCCTTGGCTGAAGGAGTTCCAGGTCATTCAGGAACGTCCCGATCTCATCGTCGCCAATATCGTCGCCACCAATGTCCCTACGCCCGAAGAGCTGGCCAAAGTCAGTGAGGGCGCCCGGCAGCTGTTCCAAGGCGTCGAGCTCAAGATTTCATTCGTCAACGAGCTCAAGTGGGACCCGAGCGGCAAGCTGCGTCAGTTTCGATCGCGCGTGAGCTCTGACTACGACGATATCGACTGGGAGTCGCCGACCGACGAATAAGCGAGTGTGAGCCCCGCCCTTACATACGAGCTACTCCATGCGGATCGCCGCCGTCGGATCGATGACGGCAGCGCGAATGGCCGGGCGCACACTGCCCGCAAGCGTCATCACGATCGCGACCACCGCTGCCGACGCGTAGACGACAGGATCCCCGGGCTCGACCCCAAAGAGCAGCGCGTGCATTCCCTGGGCGGCTGCGTACGCCAGCGGCACAGCCGCAACGACGCCGCCGGCGCCGAGTGCCAGCCCTTGCCCCAGGAACATGCGCAGGATGTTGCCGCGAGCCGCGCCGAGCGCGACCCGCACGCCAATCTCCTGAGTGCGGGACGACACGGCGAATGACAGCAGGCCATGGATGCCGATTCCCGCGAGCAGGAAGGCGAGGGTGGCAAACGCTGTCAGCACGAAGAGCTGATCGCGCCGCGGCGCCGTTTGGGTGCCGACGATGTCGCTCAGCAGCTTCACGTCGGAGACGGCTTGATCGGGATCGATGTCGCGAATGATTCTTCTGAGTGCGGCCGCAACCGCCAGCGGATTTCCCGCGGCCTTGACGATCAGGTCTTTCGGTGCGTAGAACATGGCCGTGGCGCCGAGCTGCTCGGACGGAAAATAGATCTGCGGATCGATCGCACCTTCGAGGCTGCGGACGGCGATATTGGCGGCAACGCCGACCACCACACGCTCGACCCGCTGCACGTTCACCCGTCGTCCGATCGCATCTTGTCCCGGCCATAAGCGCGCCGCCAGCGATTCGCTGACGATCGCAACGGGCTGCGAGGTCGCGGTGTCCTGATCGGTGAAGTCGCGGCCCGCCTCGAGCGAAATCCCGAGTGTGTCGAAAAAACCCGGCGTCGCAAAGTGCACGATCGCCTGTGGCGCCGACAATGGGTCGTCGGCGACACCCGGGGATAGCACGTCCAGGCGGCCACTGGTTGGATCCATGGGCTGGTAGGACACGTAGGCGACCGATGTGACGCCTGGAAGAGCGCGTGCCTCCATCATCACGCGCGAGTAGAACGATCGGCGCGCATCCGCTGAGGCGTACTTCGGCGCCGGCAGCGCCGTCCTCAGCGTGAGGACGCCTTCAGTGCGGAACCCGGGATCGATTGCCTGCACGCGCCACAGCGCCTTCACCAACAACCCGGCGGCGACCAGCAGCGTCACCGTGCCGGCGACTTCCGCAAGCACCAGGGCAGATCGCCAACGCGTCGTGCGCTGCCCGATTCCCGATCGCGCCCGCAGCGCTTGGGAGTCGGCGGTGCGAAACGACTGCAGCGCCGGCCCTGCGCCAAAAGCGATAGCGGTGAGGACGACGAGGGCCGCGGCAAAGCCGAACACACGCCAGCTGATGTCGGGAGTGGCGCTCAAGCCGAGCGCGGCCGGCACCAGCCGCGACAGCACAGGAATGGAGCCGGCGGCGAAGAGCAGACCGAGCGCCCCTCCTGCCGCCGCCAGCAGCAGGTTCTCCGTCAGCAACTGATGCAGCAGACGATAGCGGGCCGCGCCAATGGCAATTCTGACGGCCATCTCCTGGCGCCGCACCAGCGCGCGCGCGAACAGCAGGTTCGCGAGATTCGTGCACGCGATCAGCATCAGACAGAAGGCCGCGCCAAAAACGGCGATCACCAGGCCGCGTGACTGCGGCGAGATCAGATCGCGCAGCGTGACCACGCCGATCTCCGAGCGCGCATTGTCCTTCGGGTAGGCCTGCTGCAGCCGCTTTCCGATCACGTCCATGTCGGCGCGCGCCCCGTCGAGCGATACGCCGTCGCGCAGTCGAGCGACCGCGAAGACGATGTGGTTGCTGCGCGACGCCATCAACGCCGGCGAAAAGCGAAGCGGCCGCCAGAGTTGCGCGTTGCGAGAAGGAAAGGCAAACGCCGACGGCATGACGCCGACGACAGTGTGCGGCTGATTGTCGAGGCGGATGGGGCGATCGATGGCTCGAGACGCGTCGCCGAAGAGCGCAACCGCCAGGCCATGACTGAGCACGACGACGTTTGCCGCTCCCGGCAAGTCGTCGTCGGTGGTGAATACTCGGCCCGCTTCGGGCGGCACCGCCAGAGTCCTGAACACGTCCGAATTCACAAGCGAGGAATCCAGCCGCATCGGTTCGCCGTGCCCCGAAAGGTTCACGGCGAAGAGAATCTGGAAGTACGCGCCCATCGATGCGAAGCTCGAGCTCATATCGCGCCAGTCGACGAAATTGGGCGGCGATGTCTGGGTTCGCGGGATGCCGTTGCTCGGCTGGCTCTCGTAGAGCGTGACCAGACGATCGGGATCGGAGAATGGCAGCGGCCGCAGCAGAACGTGGTCGAGCAAGGTGAAGGCCGCGGTATTGGCGCCGACGCCCAGGGCGATCACGAGAATGGCAGTGAAGGTAAAGCCCGGCGATCGTCTCAGGACTCGAAAGCCATAGCGAACGTCGTGAACGAACGGTTCGAAACGAAAACGCCGCCGGTCTTCGCGCATGGTAGTCCTCCGCCGGTTACGTCCGAGTGTTGACCGGGATAGACGGAGTTGGGCCTCGAACAGTTCGTCTTCTGGCCTAAGATGAAGCCGGCGATGCCTCCCGAGCTGGTGCGCTTCTCGCGCTTCAAGTACGGACGCGAGCTGTGTGTTGATGCCTCAGCCCGTCCTGCATGGACCGGCATTGTCGCCGACAGCCTGGCGCACACGCTCGATTTCCACGAGTTGCTCGTGATTGAGAAAGGCGGCGCCACCATCGAGCTCGACGGCCGCCGGTCGCCGGTTCACGGCCCGGCAATCGTGCTGACCCGGCCGCATCAGATTCGTCGAGTCGAAGTGCAGGATCCGATGTGTCTGCGGCTGGTCGTCTTCCCTGATGACGCCGTCCAACGCAGCGGCGCGGCCCAGGCCCTGGCCCGTTTGCCCCAGGGGGTTTCGGCGCTGCGAACCGACGGGGAATTCCGGCGCGTGTGCGATCTAGCCGACGCGATGGCCGGCGAGATTCTGCGCCAGTTCGACGACTCACCGATCCTGCTCGAGGCGCTGCTGTCGCAGCTGCTCGTTCAGATCGGGCGTCGCATTGCGCCGCCGACACGCGCGCGCCGCCGGCCGGCGCTCCTCGCTGGTCTCGAACGGCTGGTTGAGAGCCGGTTTCGGGAGGAGCATCGCGCGTCGGCCTACGCCGCACTGCTCGGCGTGACACCGGATCATCTCTCCGCCGTCGTGCGGGCTTACGGGGGCGGATCCGCCAAGCTGGTGATTCAAGAACGTGTGATGCGTGAGGCCACTCATCTGCTGGTGACCACCGACGCGCGCATCGCCGACATCGCGGCAAAGCTTGGCTACCGCGACACGGCGCATTTCGCGCGCGCGTTTACCCGCAGCCATGGCGTGGCCCCGGGCCAGTACCGCCGCCGGCACTGAACGCCTCGGAAATCGACAAGGCGATCGCGGATCCGGATCTTCACAAGGGGGGGTGCCCGCGCAACACTTCTGATCGAGGTGATCGGGATGCGTGCGGTGTTGATGGCGGCTGTGCTCGTGTGTCTCGGCGAATCCTCGCCGGCCGCTCAGGATCAGCCGATTGAATTCGGTTCCGGCCGCTGGACCGTGCTCGATCCCGGTGGTCGCGTCATGCCCTACCTGGGCCGGCCATCGCTCTATCTCGAGCGCGGCATCGCGATTGTCCCCGACGCCAACTTCGCCGACGGCACCATCGAACTCGACGTGGCGATTCACGGCCATGCCGGTTTTGCCGGCGTGGTGTTTCGCGGCCAGTCGCCCGACGACTACGAGCTCATTTATCTGCGTGCGCATCGCTCGCGTCAATGGGACGCGCTGCAGTACACGCCGATCCTGGCTGGCCAGGAGGCGTGGCAGCTCTACACCGGCGCCGGCTACAACGGCGTCGCGGAACTGCCGGCCAATCGTTGGGTGCACGTGCGCGTGGTTGTCAGCGGCTACTCGGCCAGGGTGTACATCGACGGCGCGGCCGAGCCTCAGTTGACCGTCACCGATCTCAAGCGGCCATGGGCTCGCGGTCACATCGGTCTTTGGGGCCGATTGGGCGCCGCGAATTTTTCGAATGTGCGTGTATCCGCGGTGAATAGCGCCGAGCCGGTCAGACCGGCCGCCAGCATCGCGCCCGGGATCATCGACCGCTGGACCTTGAGCCCGGCCATGGATGCCGCGACCGTCTCTCCGGATCGTCTGCCTGAGAATCGGACGGCGGCGTCGTGGGAGACCGTCACCACCGAGGCATCCGGCATCCTCAACATCGCCCAGTATCGGCGCAAGGTCGCCGCAGTACCTCGAGATACTCGTCAGATCCCACGTGACGTCGCCTTTGCCAGGACCACGCTCGTCTCGCCGACGGCGCAACGCCTTCGTCTGTCGTTTGGCTACAGCGACGACGTGACGATTTTTCTCAACGGCCGTCCCCTCTTCTCCGGCAAGGCCTCGTTCCTCGAGCGCGACGGCAGCTTTCTCGGCACTCTCACGTTTGACGACGACGCCGTGTTCCTCGAGCTGAATGCCGGCCGGAACGAGCTGATCTTTGCGGTGGCCGAGACCCTCGGAGGATGGGGACTGGCGGCCAGGCTCGATCCCTCGGCGAACGTCACGATTGAGCGCTGATCGCTGATCGCTGATCGCTGAAAGCTGAAAGCCGAAAGCCGAAAGCTGAAAGCTGATAGCTGAAAGCTGATAGCTGATCGCTAACGGTTGACCCGCGACCACCAACTAGCGACGAGCGGGCCTATTTCCATCCCAGCGTCCGCTCGACGCGCTCGCGGAACGTACGGCTGAGCGTCAGCTCCGAGCCATCGCGCAGCCGCAGTGTGAAATCGCCGTGGGTCTCCGGCACCAGCTCTTTGATCCGATCCACCTGGACGATGGCCGAGCGATGGACGCGCACGAAGCGATGACTGTCCAGCTCCTTTTCGAGCGCGGCCAGCGTGCTGCGCAGCAGGTACTCCGTTCGGCCGACGTGCAGCTTGACGTAGTTATCGGCCGACTCAATCCAATCGACGTCTTCCCAGGCGATGACGACGATTCGATGCCGATGGCGCACCGCAACCGTCGACGGTCGATCGCGCCGCGAGCGCAGCTGCTCGACCAGCGCCGCGAGCTGGTTGTCGGTTCCCCGCCCGCGCAGACGTTCTTTAGCGCGCGCCAGTGCCAGGGCGAAGCGCTCGCGCGCGAACGGCTTCAGCAGATAGTCGATGGCATGGAGGTCGAACGCCTGTAAGGCGTAGCGATCGAAGGCGGTCACGAAGATGACGGCCGGCAGAGCGTCGCGTGGCAGCGCCCGCAAAACGTCGAAGCCGTCGAGCTCTGGCATTTGCACGTCGAGAAGCACGATGTCAGGCCGCAGCGACCGAATGGCGTCGACCGCGGAGCGGCCGTCGCCACACTCGCCGACGATCGTGAAGCTGTCATCGAACGCGAGGTAACGCCGCATCCGCCGGCGCGCCACCGCTTCGTCGTCAACCAGCAGGACGCTCGTCGTCATGAGCCCCGCGGCGCCTCTCGCCATGGAATCGAGAGCGAGATCCGCGCGCCACCGCCGGGCGCGTTGATGAGCTCCAATTTCTGCGCGCTGCCGTATAGCGCCTGCAGCCGCTCACGCGTATTCGCGAGGCCCAGACGCTGGCGGCCGGCGGGCGCCGGTTCCCTTACTCCCTGCCCGTCGTCGGTCACCGTCACCAGCAGGTGGTTTCCACTACGCTCCGCCGCGATATCGATGCGGCCGGCGTCGGCCCGCGCGCCGAGGCCGTGCTGGATGGCGTTTTCGACCAGCGGCTGCAGCAACAGCACCGGTACGTTGGCGCGCCGCAGGTCGGCTGAGACACGCGTGGTCACCTGCAGGCGATCGCCGAATCGTGCTTTCTGGATGTCGAGATAGCGCGTCAGCAGGTCGAGCTCGCGTTCGAACGAGATCTCCTGCGTGGCGCCGAGCTCGAGTGCCTGCCGCAGCAGATCGCTCAGGCTCGTGATCATCGCGTCGGCCTTGTCGGCGTCGTCGTGCACGATCTCGGCGATGGTGTTCAGCGTGTTGAAGAGAAAGTGCGGCTGGAGCTGGACGTTGAGCAGCTGCAATCGCGTCTCGGCCAGCCGGGCTTCGAGTTGCTCGCGCTCGCGGCTGCGGCGGTAGTACTCCAGTCCATGTGCGCCGGCGACGATGGCCGCGTAGATGAAGAACTGCAGCGCCAGCGTGCTGATCAGCATGTAGGTCCAGAAGCCGGTCAGCCACGCAAACACCGCCCGCTCGGCCGCCATCTTGACGGTCGCGATCGCGAGGCCGGCGACGGTGTGAATGGCGGCATGACGCCAGCGCCGCCGGCGATCCAGCGGAAAGCGGTGCGCCAGATCGATGATGAGCGGCGTGAAGAGGGCCCACAGCCACCATTCCGTGAGCGTGCGCTCGACGCTCAGCAGCCAGTTGGCTGGCCGCCCGGTCGACAGGTAGGTAAGCGATGCGCTGAGGGCAAAGAACAGGGCCAGCGCCGTCCAGCCCAACCACATCGCCAGCCAGCTGCGCAGACGGCCCTGCATCGCCGCCTAGCTTGACACCATCGGCGGATGACGCGGCTCAGCGTTGCTGTTTCTCGAGCTCGGCCAGGCGGCGAATGGCTGGCTGGAGATCGGGCTGCTTGGTGAGCGCCGATCGATAGGCACGGATCGCCGGTTCGCGCTCGCCGCGCTCGCGATGCAGCTCCCCGAGCTGGAAGTCGATGGCCGCCGACTTTGGATTGAACTCGCCGTTCAGCTCAAGCATCGCGATCGCCGCCTCGGCCTTCTTCGCTTCGACCAGCCGGCGAGCGAGCTCGTTCATTTCCCACTCGTCGAAGCTGTATTTGCCGGCAACGAGCGTGTCCTCACGCAGCTTGCGATAACGCGCCACGGCAGCGGGGATGCCGTCTTTGTCGATTACTTCCAGGAGCGTCGTCTGCAGCGACTTCGGCAGCGCGAGTCCGCGATGGCAGGTGGCACAGGTGACGTCGACGCGGGGCTCGGCGCGCGACGGAAGCTGCGGAAGGATGTTGTGATTCAACTGATCGACCAGGTGCAGCATCGCTCGCGCCTTGATCTTGGCGGTCTTCTCGTCCGAGGCGAAGTTGACGCCGTCGAACGAGACGCCGTCGCCGCCGCTGTGGCAGTACTGGCAGCGCACGTTGAGCGCAAACGAGAACTCGCGCATTCGCTGCGTCAGTTCCTGCCTGCCGATGTCCTTGGGAAAGAATTGCAGGTTCTCGCCCTTCCATGTCGACTGCGGTGTTTGTGCTCCTGCTGGCGCGGCGATCAAAAGAGCGGTGACGGCGAAAAGGATGCAGCGCATCAGGTCCTCCGGACGGAGTGTAAAGAGGTCACGCGCCCTCGATCGCAGCTTTGGGGCAAGGCGGTCGGAAAAAGGGGTAAAGCGGTCAATCACAAAGACGGAACAACCACGAACCCGACGATTCATTCTCGTGGTCGATCAGTTTCTTGTCGTGACTACGCCTTCGTCGAGGTAGGCGTGCCGGGCGGCGAGCACGATGGGGACGCCGATCAGGAACATGTGGACCAGGACGCCGCTGATCCACACGGCCGGCGGCGGGTAACCGATCGCGCCGATGGCTGACAGCGGAATGACGACGTAGTTCATGACCAGATAGACGACCGCGCCGTACAGGATGCCGATCAAGAGCGGGCGCTTGGCCAATCCGGGCTGCGAACGGGCAACGACAAAGAAGATCGTCGTGATGATGAGGGCGTTCAGATAGTGGAGAGCGAGTCCGAGGGCCGCCGCGTTTATGCCACCGTCGTACGCCGCTCGTCCGAGTACTCCGCTCGCCACGGATTTGAAGATTCGTGACGGCGCCACGCCGCTGCGCAGATACGAGAACACGATCGCGTACGTGATGTCGAACGTGCCGGCGACGAGCCAGCCGATGAGCAGCCACCGTACCGTTGACGCGCCTGGCTTCGCTGACACGCGAGCCGGGGCTGAGGAGGCTGACATGGCGCTACAAAGTATCAAACCGCTTCAGAAAAGATCCATCTGCCCCTTACGCGGCACTGTCTTTCCACGTTTCTCCCGGCGATCGTCCATGACCGTTCGGCCTCCAAACGCCGGTGAGACGGCGCGCTCGTGCGCGATCGTGGCATCGACATCGGCCTGGGGCGAGAGGCGCTGTTCGATCGAGCGGGTGAAGCGGTCGAGCCGCTTCATCCCATCCAGCTTGTCGGTGTGGCCCACCGTTGCGGCGTCGAGCGCCCGGCGCAGAACCGCGATCGATTCGTCGTAGGTCTTGAGCGGCACCGGGAACGGGTGCCCATCCTTGCCGCCGTGGGCAAATGAGTAGCGTGCCGGATCGTCGAAACGCGACGGCGCGCCATGCACGACCTCGGCGATGAGTGCCAGCGATTGCAGCGTGCGCGGACCGAGTTGTTCGAGGAGCAGGAAGGACGCAAAGTCGCGCAGATCGCGTTCGTGCGCGAGTGCGAGAACGGCGCCGAGGCGCTTTTCGTTGACATCGGCGCGGCGGACATCATGGTGCGCCGGCATCTCGAGTCGTCTGGCTTGCGCCAATGTTTCATTCGGATCGGTGCGCGCGATCTCGAGCAGCGCGTCCTGCGCCGGCCTCGCCTGTTCATCGACCAGGTTCATGATCACGCCCGTGGGCTCGCCAACGATCGCGGTGTGTGGATTGGCGGTGAAGTCGCGCACGGTGGCCGAGTGCCAGTGATAGCGACGCGCCAGCCGGCTGGCCTCGTTCATCCCTTGCTGGACGATCGCCCAGTCGCCTTCCGACGTGAGCACGAAAGCGTGCAGGTAGATCTGGAAGCCATCGGCGATGGCGTTGTTGTCGACGCGCGCGGTCAGCCGGCTGGTGCGCACCAGCGCATCGCCGTCGAGGCCGGTGCGCGCGGCGATCGCCATCAACTCGTGCGGGGTGTTGCGCGAGTGCTGCCCGCGCCCGCCGCAGATGTGAATCCCCAGCTCGTGCGCCCGCGGATTGAGCCCCTTCTTCAGTGCGCCCATCACCGACGTGGTGATGCCGGACGAATGCCAGTCCATCCCCATTACCGAACCCAGCGCCTGGAACCAGAAGGGATCGCTCAAGCGTGACAAGAACGCGGGACGGCCGTAGTGATGGACCACGCTCTCGGTGATCGCCGTCCCGAGCGTGACCATGCGGCTGGCCAGCCACGCAGGCACGCGGCCGCCATGCAGCGGAAGATCGGCGTGGCCGGAGCGAGGCATGGTCTTGATTCTCGCACTTACGCAGTTCGCACAGGTGCAGCGGAGGCGGCAGGTGCTGCTGGTTTTGCTGGTTCTGCTGGTGCTGCTGGTGCTGCTGGTGCTGCAGGTTCTGCTGGTTCGGGTGCGGCAGGTTCAGGATCCGCGGGCTGGAACTTCCAGCACATCCACCCGGCAGAACCAGCAGCACCCGTAGCACCTGCAGAACCGGTGAGAGTAGGTTAGTGAGATGACCGATCCGAGGATCGAGTACGAGGAGCGGTTGCTGGCGCGGCAGAGGGCCCACGCCGTGCTGCTGCAGCAGGACGCGCGGGTCAGCTACGCTCGCGTCATCATTTTTGCCGCCGGCGGCGCGCTGGCCTTCCTTGCCGCTCGCGGCGCCGTCTCTCCCTGGTGGATGGTCGTTCCCCTCCTACTGTTCCTTGCCCTCATCGTCTTCCACGACCGTGTGATCCGGGCTCGCGACTCGATGGGGCGCGCCATCGCCTTCTACGAACGCGGGCTGGCGCGCATCGAGGATCGCTGGGCCGGCGTCAGCGACGGCGGCGCGCGCTTTCAGAATCCGGAGCATCCCTATTCGCAGGATCTCGATCTGTTCGGTCCGGCATCGCTCTTCGAGCTGCTCTCGCTGGCGCGCACCACAACTGGGGAAGAGACGCTGGCCGACTGGCTGGCGCGCCCCGCGGCGAGCGCCGAGGTCGTGCGGCCGCGTCAAGGAGCGGTCGCCGAGCTTGGCCCGCGCCTCGATCTGCGCGAACAGCTCACGCTGACCGGTTCGACCATCGCCCACACGCTGCATAGCGACGCCCTGCGCGCCTGGGCGGATGCCCCGTCGGCGCCGAGATCGGGGCTTCAGGTCGTCGCCGTCCTGCTCAGCGCCGCGATGCTGGCCGCCGTCGTGTTCACCGCGCGTACCGGCAACTCCGCCCCGTTTCTGCTCGTCGCTCTGCTCGAGCTGCTGTTCTGGATTCCGCTCAGAAAAGAGATCGGCGCCGTGCTGCATCGCGCCGACAGCGCCGCCCGCCAGCTGACGGCGCTGGCCACGGTGCTGGAGCGGCTCGAGACCGAGCGTTTCGAATCGGAACGGGTCCGCCAGCTCCAGACCGAGCTCTTCGACCACGGCACGCGAGCCTCGGCCGCAATCCGGCGCCTGCGCTGGCTCGTCGAGTTCCACGACTGGCAGCACAACCCCTTCTTTGCGCCCTTTGCCGCGCTGGTGTTGTGGGGCAACCACCTGGCATACGCAATGGAGCGTTGGCGCAAGGCATACGGCCACCGTGTCTCGACCTGGCTGCGCGTGTCGGGCGAATTCGAGGCGCTCGCGTCGCTCTCCGCCTATCACTTCGAGCATCCAGCGGATCCTTTTCCCGAAATCCTCGGTCACCACGACACCCCGGCCGTGTTCGACGGCGCCGCGCTCGCTCACCCGCTGCTGCCATCGAGCAAGGCGGTGAGCAACGACATCTGCCTCGACCGCGAAACGCAGATGCTGGTGATCAGCGGCTCGAACATGTCGGGCAAGAGCACGATGCTGAGGACCGTTGGCGTTGCCGCCGTCATGGCGCTGGCGGGCGCCCCGGTGCGTGGCCGGCGGCTGCGCCTGACGCCGCTCCAAATCGGCGGCACGCTTCGCATCCAGGACTCGCTGCAGGAAGGGCGCTCGCGCTTCTACGCCGAGATCTCGCGCATTCGGACTTTCGTCGATGCCGCCGCCGCATCACCGCCGTTGCTGTTCCTCCTGGACGAGCTGTTTCACGGCACCAACTCCCACGATCGCGTTCTTGGGGCCGCTGGCGTGCTGCGCACGCTGCTCGATCGCCGGGCCATCGGTTTGATCACGACCCACGACCTCGCCGTGACCAGAGTGGTCGACTCATTGGCGCCGCGCGCGGCCAACGTGCATTTCGAGGATCGATTCGAAGGCGGCGACATCCTGTTCGACTATCGGATGAAGCCCGGGCCCGTGACGCACAGCAACGCCGTAGCGTTGATGCGCGCCGTCGGGCTCGACGTACCGGATGCCACGTAACCGACCTCCGTGGGTGCGCGCTCGAGGCGCGAACCCAACGTCAACGACACGCAGCCGCTTCGCGTGCGGCGGTGGCGGCGTATTCCTCGTGCGCCGCGGTCCGCTGCGGCGTCAAATATCTATAGTGATGGTCGGCACGGCGAAACGCCGCGCAGGCGGCCTCGCGATGCTTGAGGAGGCTTTCGATGTTGCCAAGCGCGACGGTCGCTTCAGCGAGAATGGACCGTGTCGATCGGTCGTTGGTTGTCGCCAGCAATCTCTCCAACAGGGCGACGCCGTCCGCAATCTGCGCACGGCCCGCGTCTAGCCGGCCGCGGGCCCTCCGGATTTTGCCGCTGCGATAGAGCGCGTACCCCAGGCGTTCGTGCGCCTGAACGTCCTTGGGATCGGCGGCAACGACGCTGCGCCGAATGGCGAGGCTGCGATCGAACAACCGCTCGGCCTCTTCGAGGTCGCCGCGATGCTCGGCGAGCGCACCGAGGCCACTGACCGAGATCGCCGTATCGAATCGCGTCTGCCGATCGTCGGGCGCGGCCCGTAGGCGTGCCTCGTCGAGCTCGACGGCTCGCGCGTACGGCGCGACTGCCAAGTCCTGTTTCCTCAAATTCTCGAACGCCCCGCCCAGATACTTCGCGACCAGCGCAACGTTGCGTTGCGCCTCGACGGACCCGGGCTCTTTTTGGAGTGTGCTCTCGTAGGACGCGAGCGTCTGTTCCCAGACGGGGACGGCCTCCGCGGGCGGCAACGACCACGCCAGGCTGAAATTCGCGCGCGCGAGTTGTGCCGCCGCCCGCCGCTCGTCTGGATGTCTGGCCTGGTAGCGTGTGGCGTACTCCACCGCCTCACGCGCCGTCGCGATGGCGCGGTCCGGCTGTTCTTTGAGGCCATAGAGAGTGGCCAGAGACTGATCCGCATCAATCACCGCGACCAGCGCATCGTCGAGCCCCGATCCCGCAAGACCGATCGCAATCTGGCGCGCCCGCTCGTACTGCGCAATCGCACCCTCGCGATCGCCGAGATTAGGCTTCTGCGGGTCGCCGAGAATCGCCGCGATCCGGCGATAGCCGGCGGCAAGCTCCAGGCGCAGCGTCGGATCGTCGGCGCCGGATTCGCTTTCGAGGCGTTCGAGGTAGGCGAGCGCCTGATCGACAATCGTCCGCCGGACGGGCGTCGAGCCGGCGAGCGGAGCTACGGCGTCGTGGATCTTGAAAATGAGCGCGTTGGCCAGCTGCCGCACTTCACGAAAACGTTGATCGGCGCGCGCCTGCTCGCGCCTGGCCACCTCTCGTTGCCAGATTGCGACTCCTGATGCGGTCAGCACCGCGATCAAAGCGAGCGCGCTCACCGCGACGATCGTCTTGTTCCTTCCGGCCAGCCGTCGAAGCACGTACGCGGCCGAGGGTGCCCGCGCGACGACCGGCTGCCTCTCGAGGTAGCGCGCGACATCGCTCCCCAGCTCGGCCGCAGAGTCGTAGCGGCGCACCGCGTCCTTGCTCATCGCTTTCATTACGATGGCGTCCAGATCGCCGCGCAGGTGGCCCCGCTCGGGTCCCGCACTCGGCGGAGGCGGATCAGTGTTGACGACGATCTCGAGCATGCGGTCGAGCGTCAAACCTTGCGTCTCGTACGGACGCGAGCCAGTGATCAACTCGTAGAGAATGACCCCGAGGGAATAGACATCCGATGCCGTGGTCACCGGCAATCCGCGCAGCTGCTCCGGGCTCGCGTAGTTCGGGGTCAACGGTCCGGGCAGCACACCGCGCGTGGCATCGGGGTGGTCCGGCGATCCTTGAAGCAGCTTGGCCACGCCGAAGTCCAGCACTTTGAGAGTGCCATCCGGCTCGATCAGGATGTTGGCCGGCTTGAGATCGCGATGCACGACGCCGTGCTGATGCGCGTACTGGACGGCGGAACACAGCGCGCGAAACAGCCGCAGTCGCGCCGGCAGCGACAGGCTGGTCTCGCGGCAATGGCGCATGATTTCGGTGCCACTCACCAACTCCATCACCAGATAGGCAGGCCCCGCCGGCGTCGTGCCTCCGTCCAGGAGCGTCACGATATTCGGATGCCGGAGCGAGGCGAGGATCTGGCGCTCGACCTTGAACCGGCGGAAGAGTTCCGCGTCGACGTTGGAGGAGCGCATGACCTTGATCGCCACGTGTCGATCGAAGGCGCCGTCGCTGCGTTCGGCCTTGAAGACCTCCCCCATGCCGCCTCGGCCGATCGGCTCCAGCAACCGATAGGGGCCGATCGCATCGCCAACCTGCACCCCCAGCTCGACTGTGTCGTCGGCGGGCGACGCAGAGACGATGGCATCGTGTGCGGTGAGCAGCGCCTTGACCTCGGCTCGCAGGTCCGGTCGATCCGAGAGACCAGACAGCACGTCCTCGCGCTCGCCCGTTGCCAAGGGACTGGCGGCGGCAAACGCCGCCTCGACGCGCGAAAAATCGTCGCTCATGCCGGCTGCAACGCGCGGTACAGCCACGCGCGCGCGAATTCCCAGTGGCGCTTCACCGTCGCCGGGCTGATGTCCATCACGTCGGCCGTCTCTTGAATGGAGAGGCCGGCGAAGAAACGCAGCTCGACGACGCGCGCCTTCGCCGGGGCGAGGGCGGCCAGCGCGGTGACGGCTTCGTCGAGCCGCTCGAAATCCAGACGTAAATCGATTGGTGTGTTGAGCGCCTGCTCGATCGGCACCCTGAACGCGTCGGGTCCGCCTCGTTTCTGCCGATTCCGGCTGCGCGCGTGATCGACCAGGATGCGGCGCATGACTTCGGCGGCCGCGCCATAGAAGTGCCGTCGTCCTTCGAGCGGCATATCGCGCAGACCCGTCAGCCGGAGGTAGGCCTCGTGGACGAGATCGGTCGGCTGCAGGGTGTGATCGGCGCGCTCATGACGAAGCAGGTTTCCAGCCAGATGACGCAATTCGGCGTGCACGACGCCGAGCAGCTCCTTGAGGGCCTCGGTATCGCCGCCATTCCACCGCCCGAGGAGCTCGGTGACGTCACTCATTTGTGGCGCGAACGGCCGCGATTTTAGCTCATCGTTTTTGTAACGGTGTGCAGCTGGCAAATGTCATGAGCCAAATCCAGGCGATTCCGCGCCACTTAGAGAGTGGTGGACCGCATGGCGAACCGTCGGCACGCGCTGCTAATGCTCACCGTTCTGCTGGTGGGTGGACTCAGGGTCGAGGGCCCATGGCCAGGTGAACCGGCGGCGCTCGAAGCCGCGACCTGCGTTCCGACGCCAGAGTACTGGCGAACCCACCCCAGCTTGTGGCCGCTGCAGTCGCTGGTGCTCGGCGCCAAGGAGTTCCCAGGTCACACCTACCAGAAGGCTGAACTGCTGGCGCTCCTCAATACACCATCCGCCGGCGATCCGAGCCTGACCCTCGCCGTCCAGCTCATCGCGGTCAAGCTGAACATTGCGAGCGGCGCAACGCCGCCGTTCGATGCGTTGGCCAAAGGCGACAAACTCCTGGCAGCCGTTCGCCGCCGCTTGCCGTACGGAACGCAGGCCAACACGCAGGCGGGACGCGACATGACGTCGGTTGCCGGAACGCTGGAGCGCTACAACAGCCGGCAGCTCGTCAGCTGTACTCCAGCGAACACTCCTCCGGTCGCCGACGCGGGACTCGATGCCACCGGCTTCAACGGCGACACCATCACGCTGGACGGAAGCCGATCGACCGATGCCAACGGCGACCCGCTGACGTATCGCTGGACGCTTGTCACCCGGCCGGCGACAAGCCTGGCCCAGCTGCTGAACGACACGACCGTGAAGCCGAGCTTTGTCATCGACGTGTCGGGCGACTACGTCGCGCGGCTCATTGTCAACGACGGCACTGTCGACAGCGTTGCGGATGACGTCAGAGTGACGACTCGCAATTCGCTGCCGATCGCGAATGCCGGCGCCAGCCAGAATGTCGTGGTCGGAGCCGTCGTCCAGTTGGACGGCAGCGGATCGACGGACGTCGATCGCGATCCACTGACATATGAATGGAACCTGATGACCGTGCCGGCAGGCAGCGCCGCCGCGCTGTCGGACGCGTCGGCGGTCAAGCCGACATTCAGCGCAGATGTTGTCGGCCTCTACGTCGTGCAATTGATCGTTCACGATCCGAGCAGCAGCTCCACTGCAGCGACGGTGTCGATCGACGCGCAGCCGTCGCCTCCTCTCAATCGAGCGCCGGTCGCCGATGCGGGCGCGGCGCAAACAGTCGCGATTGGAGCGATGGTGACATTGGCCGGCAGCGCCTCGAGCGATCCGGACGGCGATCCGCTGACCTATCGCTGGTCTTTGACCAGCCCGGCTGGAAGCAGCGCCGAGCTCGACGATCCGCTATCGGTGAATCCGAGCTTCGTGGCCGATCTCGCCGGTACTTACGTCGCGCAATTGATCGTCAACGACGGCACGGTCGACAGCGCCCCGGACACGGTCTCGATATCGACGGAGAATTCCACACCCGCGGCAGACGCGGGACCGGATCAGACCGTTGCCGCCGGCGTGACGGTGCAGCTGGACGGCAGCGCCTCGTTCGATCCTGACGGCTCCGCCTTGCTCTATGGCTGGTCGCTAACCAGCCGGCCTCCAGGCAGCAACGCGGCGCTGTCGAACGATACGATCGTCAACCCGACGTTTGTCGCCGACGTTGACGGCACCTACGTCGCGCAGCTCATCGTCGGCGACGGCGCCCTGCTCAGTTCGCCAGACACGGTCGCGGTGACCGCGGCGCCAGGCGCCGATCTCAATGTCACGTTCTTTCGCGCGGCCAACCAGCCGGCGGTTGGTGCAAACGAGGGTTGGGGCATTCAGATCTTCAATCTCGGACCGGCGGCCACCGACAACGTCCGCATTCACGCACCGCTGCCGGCGGGCTACACATTCCTGAGCGCCGGCCCCTCCAGCGGCACGTATGACAGCGCGACCGGGGTGTGGACCATCGGCCGGATGGACGCCGGCGCCGCTCCAAATATCTCGATCGGTTACCGGGTGAACGCCACCGGTCCGTACGATCTCGTCGCGTCGGTCCTCGAGAGCAGCGCTCCCGATCCCAATCAAGCCAACAACACACGGACACAGATCGTGACCCCCGAGGGGAATGCCGATCTCAACGTCACGTTCTTCCGCGCCGCGGACCAGCCGGCGGTGGGTTCAAACGAGGGTTGGGGAATTCAAATCTTCAATCTCGGGCCGGCGGCCACCGACAACGTCCGCATTCACGCACCGCTGCCGGCGGGCTACACATTTCTGAGCGCCGGCGCCTCCAGCGGCACGTATGACAGCGCGACCGGTGTGTGGACCATCGGGCGGATGGACGCCGGCGCCGCTCCAAATATCTCGATCGGTTACCGGGTGAACGTTACCGGTCCGTACGATCTCGTCGCGTCAGTCCTCGAGAGCAGCGCGCCCGATTCCAATCCCGCCAACAACACACGAACACAGATCGTGACGCCGAACACCAACGCCGATCTCGAGGTGAGGGTTTTCAACCCCAATCCTGGATTACACCAGCCGGGCGATGCGATCGGGATGTTGTTCGATGTCGTCAACGCCGGTCCTGCCGACGCCGCGAACGTCATCGTTGAGCTCAAGATTCCGGCCGGTTTGACCTTCACAGCCGTCGACGTCACGGCAGGAACGACGTACGACCCCGTGACCGGCGCGTGGGCGATCGGTGGCTTGCCGAATGGCCATCTCGCTCGTCTGAATGTCAGTCTGCGCGTCAACGTCACCGGCTCGATGGAGCTTCGTGCCGCCGTCGTCAACTCGAGCGCACCCGATCCGAATCTGGCGAACAACGTCGTCGTCCCAGCCCGAATGAATCGCCCCCCGGTGGCGAATGCCCGTGCCGATCAGTCGGCCAGCACTCATGCGCTGGTACCTCTCGACGGCGGCGCATCGTTCGATGCCGACGGCGACCCGATCACGTTCGCCTGGAGCTATGCGCTGCGTCCGATCAACAGCGCCGCGACGCTGACGAGCGTCACCTCGCCGGCGTCATCGTTCACGCCAGACCTGCCGGGCAACTACGTCGTTCAACTCGTGGTTCGCGATAGTTTCGGGGTGGCGAGCGTCCCCGACACTTCCACAATCAGCACGATTGTCACGAACTCGCCACCCGCGATCGTCTCGGCGCCCGTCACGTCCACGGCCGTGTCTCAGTCATACCAGTACGACGTCAACGCCACCGATCTCGATCCCAACGATGTGTTGGCGTTCTCGCTGATCACGCCGCCTGCTGGCATGATCATCGATATCTCCACCGGCGTCATCAACTGGACACCCGGCGCCAACCAGGCGGGTCCGCAGTCCGTTGTCGTACGTGTACAGGATGCCGGCGGCCTGTTTGCGACACAGAGCTTCGTCGTGCAGGTCGGATCGCCTGGCAACGGTCAGCCGGCCGCGGTGGACGACGTCTACGAGGCACGCGTCGGCCAGTCCCTCAGCGTCGGCGCCCCCGGTGTGGTCGGCAACGACACCGACGAGAGCGTGCTGAGCGCCCGGCTCGTGACCCTGCCTGGAAACGGCGCCGCGCTGCTGAATGCGGACGGCTCGTTCACCTATACGCCGCATACGCTGCAACCCGGAGAGTTCGTGCTCGCCGAGAACGTGAATCTCGCGGCTCGAATCCCAGGCGTCACTGTGGTTCGCTCGGCCGCCAACTGCCCGCGCTGCGCCATCGACGAAGACATCACGACCAAGTGGGACAGCTTTGGTGGTCCGATAGAAATTGTCTTCCCGGCACCGGTCACGGTCAGTCAGGTCACGATCCTGGCGACGCTAAACCCGAACGACCACAAGATCACCGCCGGCATCTTCGAGCTGATCGATGGCAGCGGCATGGAGCTCTACGACAGCGGGCCGGTCGCCATCCCAGGGCCGCCGTTCAATGCGACACTCATTGTCCCCAACGTGCCGGGGGTTCGACGCGTGCGCTTCACGCCGACCGCCAGCCCGACCTTCCTGTTCTCTGCTTCGTTGGCGGAATTGAAGGTCATCGGCTCCGGCCTGATTCGCCGCGAGCCATTCGTCGAGCCCAACCTCGTGCAGCTGCTGCCGGCAACGGTCACCGCCAGCAGTGAGTTCATCGGCAACGTGAAAGAAAGCCTGACCGACGACAGCGACGCCAGCAACTGGTTCTCGAACGGGAACGCCGGCGACTTCATCGAGGTGACCTTTCCCATCGACACGACGGTGACGCAGCTGCGGGCGTTGAATCCCAGCGGACGGCCTGACGGGTTTGGCACGTCGCTGGGCATCAGCTGCGCCGGCACCTTCGTGTTCCTCGACGCCGCCAGAAGCGTGCTCTTCGACAGCGGGCTCGTGAACGAGCCATCCGGGTCGCTGCATCCAAGCGACATCTTCACGCTCGATGTGCCGAATCTGACTGGTGTCCGGCACATCCGCTACACCGTCAGCGGGTGTACTGGAAATTTCCCCGCCGGCTTTTCGGAGTGGCGCGTCATCGGATCGGCGGAGCTGACCACGCCGGCCTTTGGTCTGGGCGAGAAGTTCCAGTCGCTGCACGGGCGCGAAGCGCATTCGACGCCGCTCGTCGTCAACCTCACCGACGACAACCTCGATGGCGCGATCAATGCCGACGACATCCCCGACATCATCGTGCCGGTCGAGGCGATTGGCGATCAGCTCAAGGGCGAGATCAAGGCCATCAGCGGTGACGACGGGCGAGAACTGTTCACCGCCGGCGGACCCAATCTGGTGTCGCCCTGGTCGGAGCTCGCCGCGGCTGACATCGACGGCGACGGCATGCCGGAGATCGTCGCCGTGCACAGCGACGGCAATCATCTGATCGCGTTCGAACACACCGGCGTCCAGAAGTGGATCAGCGACGCCAACCCGATGCCGTCGTTCAACATCGGCGCCATCGTCTACACGGGAGCGATTTCGATCGCGAACCTCGACGGCGCCGGGCCGCCCGAGATCGTCGTCGGCGCCTCCGTCTTCGACGCCGACGGCCGCCTCCTGGGTGACGGGCGCACCCTTGGCGGCACCACTGGTGGCGTGGGCCTGCGCTCCGCGATCTCAGCCGTCGGCGACATCGATCTCGACGGCACCGCCGAGCTGGTCGCCGGGCCCACCGCGTATCGCTCGAACGGCGGACAGCTGACCAAGGTGTGGCAGCGCACCGATCGGTCGGATGGCTATGTCGGCATCGCCAATCTGGACGATGACCCGCAGGCGGAGATTGTGAGCGTCGCCAACGGCGTCGTCTACGTGCTCAATCACGACGGCAGCGACCAGCAGGATTGGAATCCACCGGCGCACACCCCCGTAGCAATCCCTGGCGGCGGGCAGGGCGGCGCACCGCTGATCGTCGACGTCGATGGCGATGGCCGTCCCGAGATCGGCGTCGCGGCGTCGAGCCACTTCGTCCTGTTCAATCGTGACGGCAGCATCAGGTGGATGAGCGCGATCAGCGATCGCACGTCGAATTCGACCGGGGCGGTGGCGTTCGATCTCAATGGCGACGGTGAGGTCGAGATCATCTACCGCGACGAGTTCTTCCTCCGTATCTACCGCGGCGCCGACGGCGTGCTGCTGGCGAAGACCGCGGTCGGGTCGGCGACGTGGTCCGAAGAACCGGTCGTCGCCGATGTGGACAACGATGGCCATGCCGATATCGTCGTGGCGTCCGATTTCTTCCGGCAAACGGCGGACGATACCGGCATCATCGTGTTCCAGGATGTCGCGAACAAGTGGAAGCGCACGCGGCGCATCTGGAATCAACACGGTTATCACGTCACCAACGTCAACGAAGACGCGTCCATTCCACTCACCGAGAGCACGCACTGGCTAATCTCAGGGATCAACGCATTCCGCACCAACGCCTTCGTGCCCGGCGAATCCACCGAGGAAACCGACAGCTTTACCTATGTCGCGTCAGACGGCGTGCTCGACTCGAACCCCGCCACGGTCCACATCGCCATTCGAACGCCGAACAGCGCTCCGCAAATGGCGTCGTCGCCGGCGACGAGTGCGGCCGACGGCGTCGCCTATTCGTATGCGGCGCAGGCGGTCGATCCGGATGCAGGCGACATCCTGACGTTCTCGTTGCCAACGGCGCCGGCCGGCATGTCGATCGATCCGCAGTCGGGTCTCGTGCAATGGCTGCCGACGGCCTCACAGCAAGGCAGTCACAGCGTCATTGTCAAGGTTGCGGATGTGCGCGGTCTCTTTGCGCTGCAGGCCTATCAGATTTCCGTCGCCGCGCCACTCACGGTGCCGGACATCGTCGGCCAGTTGCAAACCGCCGCTGAAAATGCCATCGCCTCTGCCGGTTTCTCTGTTGGCGGCGTCACTTCGCGTCATAGCGCGGCCAACCTGCAAGGGACGGTAATCAGTCAGAACCCAGTCGCCAGCGCAGCGGCGGCGCCGGGTTCGCCGGTCAACTTCGTGCTATCGCTTGGCGCGCCGCCGGCGGGGACGGTGCCGAACGTCGTCGGGCTGACGCAGACGAGCGCTCAGCAGGATGTGGCGGCGGCGGGGTTCGCGAGCGGGGTGACGGGCCAGAGCAACGCGGTCGTACCTGCCGGGATCGTGCTCAGTCAGAACCCGGCGGGCGGAACCGTCGCGCCGTCGTCAACCGTGGTGAATCTCGTCGTCTCTCTCGGCCCGCCGCCTGGGACCGTCGATCTCGATCTCGACGGCTTCACCGGCAACCAGGGCGATTGCAACGACACCAATGCGGCGATCAATCCGGCCGCGTTCGACGTTCCCGGCGACGGCATCGATCAGAACTGCAATGGTGTGGACTCGATCGCCGGAGACGGCACGTTCCCGGTCGTGGTCCTCGAGAGTCCGGCCGAAGACGCCGAGATTACGCTGCCGACCGACATCGTGGGCACGGTCAGCGATGCTCACTTCCTTCGTTACACGCTCACGTTCGAGCGAATCAATGAAGCGGGCAGGCACGTGATCGCGACCGGAACGGTTCCTGTCGCCAGCAATGTGGTCGGTCGCTTCGACCCCACATTGCTCGAGAACGGCCTCTACCTGATCCGTCTGGCGGCTGAAGATCTCAATGGACAAATCGCGGTCGACGAACGCGTCTACCGCGTCTCGGGCAACGCCAAGGTCGGTGTCATGTCGCTGGCATTCATCGATCTGCAAGTACCGGTCGCCGGCATTCCGATTACTGTCGTGCGCTCGTACGACAGCCGCGTCAAGACGCAGCGTGATTTTGGGGTGGGATGGAGTCTACAGGTCAAGGCGGGAACATATCAGAACAACCGCCGGCCCGGAGACGCGTGGATTGTCGCGACCGGCGGCGGCCCATTCGGTCTGCCGTGTGCGGTGGTGACCGAGACTCGTTCCCACAGCACTGAAGTCCGACTGTCGGACCGTGAATTCTACGTGTTCCGGCCGCGCCTGGTGAACCTGGCACCAGTGGTCGGCGGCTGCGTCGGTACGGTTTCCTTCGAGCAAATCGGCGGCAGCACGATGGGTGCGTCGCTGGCCGTGGTTGGAAACGCCGACATCATCTACACGAGCGGGAGCGTCTTGACGGAGTTCGACGGCAGCGGCAGCACCGGCCTGATCTTCGATCCGCGCCAAGTGAGGCTGACGACATTCGACGGCAGGGTCATCGATGTCGACCAGTCGGACGGCGTCACCCATGTTCAGGACCGCAACGGCAGCGCGTTGACCATCGCGGCAGGTGGCATCACGCATAGCTCGGGAAAGAGCATCGCGTTCACCCGAGACGCATTCGGGCGGATCGTGCGGATTGTGGATCCGGCGGGCAACCAGCTCGTCTACGGCTACGACGGCGATGGCGACTTGACCGAATTCGTCGATCAGGTTGCGAACCGCACGACGTTCACTTACGACGGGCGGCACAATCTGTTGGAGCTCCGCGACCCGCACGGCATCGTCACGCAGCAAGGTGAGTACGACCCTGACGGGCGGTTGATCGCCGTCATCGACGCAGCCGGCAACCGCATCGATCTGACGCATGACCTGAGCGGGCGTCAGGAAACCATGAAAGACCGGCTCGGCCGGACGATTCGTCACGAGTACGACGTCAACGGAAATATTACGCTCACAATCGACGCGCTCGGCCGGCGCCACGAGTTCACCTACGACAACCTGGGGAACCAGCTCACCGAAACCGATCCGCTCGGCCGCACGCGGTCGATGACCTACGACGCCAACGGCAACACGCTCACCGCCACCGATTTCGACGGCAATCAGACGACGTACAGCTACAACCTCCGCGGCCAGCGAGTTTCGAAAACCGATCCAACTGGCCGATCGTCATTCAGCCGCTACGACGCAAACGGCAACCTCATCAAGGAAACCGATGGCGCCGGCGGTGAGACCAACTACACGGTCGATTCCACCGGCAATCCGACCGCGGTTCGCGACCCGCTAGGCAATACGACGACTCACTCATACGACTCGTCAGGCAATCACACGCTGGCGACCGACGCCGCTGGCGCCACGCGCAGCTTTGCCTACGACAGCCTCGGCAATCCGGTGACCTCCACCGAGAGGCGGACGGTCGGCGGTTCGCTGCAAGCGCTGATCACGCAGTCTCACTACGATGCGGCCGGGCGCGTCATCGAGCAAACCAACCCGGCGGGCGAGACTCTCACGTTCACGCACGACGAGTTCGGCGCGCCGGCCACAATCACCGATCCGGCCGGTGACGCGACACAGTTGATCTACGACGTCCGCGGCCATGTCGCGCGCGTGGAATTCGCCGACGGGTCGAACCGGCGCTACACCTACGATGCCGAGGGTCGGCTGACGAGCACAATCGACCGCGATGGATTCATGACGCGATTGGATCGTCCTGTCGTCTCGACGCCGGACGGCATGGTCGAACGCCGGGTGACGACGTACGCCGATGGCTCGACCAGAATCCTCGAGCCCGACGTGGTCGGACGTCCGTCCTTGCTGGTCGACGAACGCCACAACAGCACTATCTATGCGTATCAGCCCAATCTGAAGCGCGTGACCGATCCACTCGGCAATCTCACTATCCACCGTCTCGATGGTGCCGGCCGGCCGATCGAAATGGTGGACGCACTCAATCGCGCGTGGCGAGTCGAGTACGACGGCGCCGGGCGGCAGACCCGTCTCATCGATCCGGCAGGGAACGCGCGAAGCTTCGCCTACGACGCCGCCGGACGCAAGGTGAGTGAGCGCGACGAAAACGGCTTGACGACGACGTTTGGCTACGATGTCCGCGGCCGTCTGACCCGCGTGATCGATCCGGCCGGTGCGACCACTCTCTTCGAGTACGACGAGGTGGGGAGTCTCGTACGGCACACCGACCCGCTGGGACGCGGGACTGGCATGGCCTACGACGCGGGTGGCCGCCTTGTCCGCCGGCAGCGGCCGCTCGGCCAGGCCGAGACCTTCGCCTACGACGTGGCCGGCAATCTCGTGGCGCACACCGACTTCAACGGTCAGACGACGACGCTGGCCTACGACAGCAATGACCGACTCATCGGCAAGCACCTGCCAAATGGCCGGGACGTACTCTACGCGTTCACGGCCGAGGGCCGGCGCCTGCGTGCCGGCGCAGACACTTTCGTTTACGACGCACGCGGCCGTCTCGTGGAAGACCACAAGTCCTCAGGGGAAGTGATCAGCTACACCTACGATGCCGCTGGGAACCGGACGTCGGTGACGACGCCCGCTGGTGTCATCCGCTACACCTTCGACGCGTTGAACCGGCTGGCGACAGTGATCGACGGCACTGGGACGACGACGTATTCATACGACGCCGTCGGCAACCTGGCGTCGACCACGACGCCCGATCGCGCGACGACGGCCTACACCTACGATCTACGCAATCGACTCACGCAGGTCGTCACTAGCGGGCCGGGCGGGCTGATCGCTTCTTACACGTATACGCTCGATCTCGCGGGCCGGCGCACGCGCGTGGTCGAAGCGGGACCGGGCACGATGTCGCGGACCGTGGACTACACCTATGACACGGCCAGCCGGCTCGTGCGCGAGCGAATCGACGCGGCCGGTGCCATCTTCGACCGCGATATCTCGTACACCTACGATGCGTCCGGCAACCGTCTGCGCAAGACGTCGGTGACGGCGGCGGAGTCTGCCGACACCGTCTATACCTACGACGCAAACGATCGCTTGCTCACCGAGACCACGACCGTCACGATCGCCGGCGCCATACCCGGCGAGCCGTTCATGTTCACGCCGCTGGTGCCGACCATCCTGCTGCTGCCGGTTGCCGCAGGCGCACTGGCGCTGCTCGTCGTGTGGCGGCGGCGGGCATTCGAGCTCCTGCCGGCTCGCGCGGCCTTCAACACGGTCATCGTCTACGAGCTCGTCGCGGCGCTGGTGATCTTGCCGACGCTTGCGGAAGCCGCGCACGCCTCCGCGATGCCGGCGCTGGCTTCTCAGCCGCCGGCTCCGGACGTGCTGACATATACCTACGACAACAACGGCAACATGCTGACCCGCAGCAACGGGCTGGCCACCGACTCCTATACCTACGATCCGGAGAATCGCCTGATCTCCGCCGACGTTCAGATTGCTCCGGTCTCCGGGCGGCATCGCGTCGACTTCGCCTACGATGCCGACGGCGCGAGAACCAGCCGGACGGTGAACGGCGTCACGACGAGCTTCCTCGTGGACAAGAGCGGGGATTTGAGCCAGGTGTTGGTCGAAAACACGGCTGGCAACGTCGTCCAGTACACCTACGGTCTCGAAGTGATCAACCAGACCCGCGCCGGCTCGGGCGCGCGCTTCTATCACTTCGACGGCCACCATTCGACGCGACAACTCACCGACGAGACGGGGGCCGTGACCGACACCTACGACTACGACGCCTTTGGCGTGCAATTGTTCGGAACCGGCACGACGCCGAACGACTTCCGTTACACGGGGCAGCAGTTCGATCCGAACATCGGCTTCTACTACATGCGCGCGCGCTACTACGCTCAAGCGATGGGCCGGTTCATCACTACCGACCCGTTCGACGGCGTTGATTTCGATCCGCCGTCGCTCCACCGCTATCTATATGCCAGCGCGGATCCCGTGAATCGGTGGGATCCGTCGGGCGAGATGACGCTGACCGAACTGATGTCCACGATCTCGTTCTATGGACAATGGATTGCGCTGTCGATTTTCCGGCCGCTGCTGAACAACATCGCGGTGGCTGGCGGACGAGTCCTGGGCAACCGGCTGCTGCAGGGTTTCGTCCTGCGATTTGCCACACGCCTTGGCCCCCAGACGGTTGCCAGGATTCTGGTGAAAACCGGCATTCAAAGGGGCCTGGCGAATCGGCTCGCATTGGAGTTGACCTCGCCAGTCGTGGACGGATTTGCCGGCCCGGCGGTCGAATTGTTCAGGAGCCAATATCTGTTGGGCATTCTGATCGCACTCTTCGCTGGCGAGGAAGCCAGGGCGTCGGAGGATGTGCAACAGATGGCGCCGCAGACGCCTGAAGAGACGTTCTCTCTCGCGGCATTCGTCGTCTTCATGGAGGAAGACTTCGACATTATCCCGCCACGGATCCAGCGCGTCGTCGGAACCTTGATTCGGCTGCTGAATCGGCTGCTGCCAGGGCCGTGACGCCGCTTCGATCCGCCGGGAATGTGCTAGCTTGTCCCGTGCGCGCTCAAACGGCGCCTGCGGGTTCGCGCGAAGGGCCAAGCCCACTGTCATAGCTTGTCGAGCACCGGCTCCTGCACCGCCGTGCTGCCTGTCTGCGAACCACAGGCTCGAGCATGGAGGTGGTATGACGCCGCGCGCGCTTCCTGATCGTCCGAATCTCGAACAACTGAAAAAGCAGGCGAAGTCGCTGCTGCACGACGCAAAGGCGAACGTCCCCGCTGCCTTGCGCCGGTTCACGGTGCTGCCCGCGTTCGCCCGGAAGTCCGACCTCGAGCTGGCCGCCGCCGATCTCGCCCTGCACGACGCGCAGTCGGTCATCGCGCGCGAGCTGGGTTTTCCGTCGTGGAATGCGCTGCGTGACGAAGTCGAGGCGCGCACGCTGTCGTTCGACGCCGCCCTGGACGAGTTCGTTCGCAGCGCCACCGGCGGTGCATCGCAGCGCGCCGAGCGTCTGCTCAAGCTGCATCCCAACATCGCCTCGGCATCGCTGCACACCGAGCTGGTCCTGGGCGACGCCGACGGGGTGCTGAAGCGATTGCGCGATCGTCCGCAGCTGGCGACCGAGCCTGGAGGATTGCAGAACTGGGAGCCGTTGCTCTATGCGTGTCACACGTGCATGCACAAGACAGCGGCGGGGAACGTGGACGGCCTGGTGACGATCGCGCGCGAGCTCTGCCGGCTCGGCGCGAATCCGAATGCCGAGTATCACTGGAACTGGCATCCCGAATTGCCGCGCACGGCGCTGTGGGGAGCGGTGTGTGCCGTGGGTCATCTCCCTCTCGCCGAGGTGCTGCTCCAGGCCGGAGCCAACCCGACCGACGGCGTCACCACTCACATCGCTGGCGGCGGCCGGCACCTGGCCGCTCTCGATCTGCTCCTCCGCTTCGGCGTCAACGTCGACGGTGTTCCAGGCGGCGTACCGCCGCTGGTTTACATCATGACCTGGGCCACCGAGCCTGCCGGGCCGCGCTGGCTGCTTGAACATGGCGCCGATCCCAATCTCGCGTGGGGCCCTGACGGTGAGGCGCCACTGCATGTCGCCGCTCGACGCTGGGACGTGCCGATGATCGAGCTGCTGGTGCAACGCGGCGCCGATCTGACACGTCGTCGATCTGATGGCTGTACGGCGCACACGCTTGCGGAGCTGTACGGCAATCGAGCGATCGGCGAACGGCTGCTCGCCTTTGGTGCGACCAGCGAGCTCTCCGAGGTCGAGCAATTCGTCGCTGCCTGTGCGAGAGCCGATCGGGCGGCCGCCGACGAGATGCTGCGCGCGCGCCCGGGCCTGCGGACCGAGCTGCGCGCGGAGCACCACCTGATGATGCATCGCCCAGCCGAAGCAGGTCAGGCGCCGGTGCTGGAGACCATGCTCGCGTGCGGCTTCGATCCGAATGCGAGAGACAAGGACAAGGTCACGCCGCTGCACCGCGCCGCGATGGGCGGCCATGCCGATGCCGCTCGCGTGTTGTTGAGGTTTGGCGCGGACGTCAACGCTCTGGATGGCATGTTCGCGGCGCCGCCGCTGGTATGGGCCGTGGAAGGACGTGGGCACCCGCGACCCGGCGCCGATCATGTAGCCGTAGCGCGCGTGTTGATCGGCGCGGGCTCGGTGCTGGAATGGATTCCACCCGAGGGTGCGCCGGGACCGGAACGCACGCTCGAGGGCCTGATCGACTTGCGGCGAGCGGCAGCGGCCGAACGCTGATCGCCGGAAGCTGTAGAGGCGCGGCGTCAGACCCACCCTTCACAAGGCGCCTCTACGTACTGATAGGCGCGGGCGAGGGGACGCTGTTTGTCGAGATCGACGAGTCTGTGCTGTAATAACGCCTCACATCGAGACGCTGATGCGCATTACCACCCTCCCATCGCCGGCCTTCTGCCGGCTCTAGTTCGGCGCCTCACCGCGATCGCTCTTTTCGTTCAGCTTCAACCCATCTGACATAGCGCGCGGCACTCGAGCGCGCCGTGGTGTTTGTGTCGATGTGGCGTCTGCGCACGCCCAGGAGTGGATCCGTGACAAGCGAATTGCAAACGACGATCGAAACCGTCACACCCGGAGCGTCCCTGCCCGTGTGGCGAAGTGTGCGCGACGCGGTCCGCGGCGTTCATCACGACTACACCGACGGGCCGGTCGGCCGGTCGCTCTTGCTGCTGGCGATCCCGATGGTCCTCGAAACCTTGATGGAGTCGCTCTTTGCCGTCTGCGACGTGTTCTTCGTCAGCAAACTCGGCGCCGATGCCGTGGCGACGGTCGGCCTGACCGAATCGATGCTGACGATCCTCTATGCGCTGGCCATGGGTCTGAGCATCGGCGCCGCCGCCACCGTGGCGCGACGCATTGGCGAAAAGGATGAGGAGGGAGCTGCCCGTGCGGCCGTGCAGTCGATCGCCCTTGGTCTGGGGTTCGCGCTCGCCGTCGGGATGACCGGTGTCTTCGCCGCGCCGGCCTTGCTGCGCGCGATGGGTGCAACGCCCTCGATTGTCGAGACCGGCAGCACCTACACCCGCATCATGCTCGGCGGCAACGCAACCGTCGTCTTGCTGTTCCTGATGAACGCGGTATTCCGCGGCGCCGGCGATGCCGCCATCGCGATGCGCGTGCTGTGGCTGGCCAACGCTCTCAACATCGTCCTGGGTCCCTGCCTGGTCTTCGGTCTGGGTCCATTCCCCGAGTTGGGCGTGACCGGGGCGGCGATCGCCACCAACATCGGTCGGGGAACCGGGGTCCTCGTTCAGCTGTGGACGTTGTTCCATCGCGGACGACGCATCCGCGTCGGCGCGCGCCATCTTGCGCTTGATGTCAAGGTGATGCGTGGCATCTGGCGCCTCTCGTCGACTGGAGTGTTTCAGATCCTGATTAGCACGACGAGCTGGGTGTTTCTCGTCCGCGTCCTGTCGGCGTTCGGCAGCGTCGTGGTGGCCGGCAACACCATCGGCATCCGGCTGATCATCTTCGCCCTGCTTCCGGCCTGGGGCCTCGCCAACGCCGCCGCGACCATGGTCGGGCAAGCGCTGGGGGCGGAGAAGCCCGATCGCGCCGAGCGTGCCACCTGGATGGCGGCCCGCTACAACCTCGTCTTCCTCGGTGTGATCAGCGTCATCTTCATCGCCGCGGCCCACCCAATCGTCGCCTTCTTCACCGCGGATCCGGAAGTGGCGCGGCATGCCGTGGCCTGTCTCCGTACCGTGAGCGTCGGCTTCATGGCGTTCGGCTTTGGCATGACCCTCACCAGTGCGCTCAATGGCGCCGGTGATACCTGGACGCCGACCTGGATCAACCTGGCGATGTTCTGGTGTTTCGAGATCCCGCTGGCCTATGTGCTCGCCCGTCCGCTCGGCGTCGGCCCGGTTGGCGTCTACTACGCCATCACCATTGCCTTTACGCTGCACGCGCTCGTCAGCGTCATGATGTTCCGGCGTGGTTCCTGGAAGACGCGGACAGTGTGAGACAGGGTCACTGACTGTCAGCGGCCTGAAGGTAGGTGAATCCGAGCTTGCGGGCAAAGCCGGGGTCCTGTGCGCCTTCGCCGATGTAGATGCAGCGCGCCGGATCGAGTTGATGGCGGTGAATGAACAGCACGCCAATCCCCGGCAGCGGCTTGCGACACCAGCAGCGCGGCGGACCGGCGGCATGCGGGCAATATTCGGCTTCGATGGGAAAGCCGAGAAGCTCGTTCGCACGCGCGAAAATTGCTGCGACCTCGGCTGCCGTTCGCGTCCCCTCCGCGATCTGCGGCTGCCACGACATCCCGAGCACACGCCAGCCATCGTCACGATACCGGCGCAAGCGAGCAGCGCGCGCTTCATCGACGATGAGGTCGTCTGCATCAATCGGTGTCCGCTGGCCTGAACGGCTCTGCAAGAGCACGCCGTCGCACCAGACAATCACCGCGCGATTGACGTAACCGGCATCGAGCCGGCGCTCGAAGGGAACCACATCGATTTGCGCGAAGCCTTCGGAGAGATCCGGCGGCTCGAGCTCTCGTTGTGCGCGGAATTGTGCCGCCGGCAGGAACGCGGCGATGTCTGTCTTGCGCAGCGTAGCCAGCTCGCGGTCGTCCGGCAGCCGGCCGTAGCGAGACACTATGCGCTCCACAGCGTTGACCTGTGCCTGCTCGAGCGGCGTCGTCAGCCAGACACAACGGACCTGTGAGCCTCGGGCTGCGGCCGTGCGAACGACCTCCGCGCGCGACTTGCGAGAGAGATAGGTGTTGTCGAGCACGATCCGCGATGCACCTCCAGCCAACGCGCGATCGAGCTCGGGGATCAGACCGCGGAGCGTTCCTCCCGCCTCATCGCGGTTGAAGCGTTGGTAGCCCTCGGCCACCAGCCGCTGAGCCCACGAGGTTTTGCCCGCGCCTGGAAGTCCCATGACCAGAACGATCTCCACGTCCTTACCAGCCGCCGCATGCGCATGAGGCGAGGTGTTTGTACGGAGGGAACCACGGGCCGGAAATCGGTCGTCGAGAAGCCGACGGTCGTCATCGGTCAACGCGATCTGCTGGGCGCGCGCAGCCGAGAGCGCGGTCTGAACGCGCGTCACGCCTGGCAACGGAACGATCGCGTCCGACAGATCGCGCAGCCAGGCGAGCGCGATCTCGAACGGTGTGGCGCCGTGGCGCGCCGCGATCGTGTTGAGCGTGGGGTCGGCGGCGGTTCGCGGCCGCGACTTTCGCCCGCCAAGCGGACGGTGCGCCAAGAGCATCAGCCGACTGGTCGCGCAATAGCTGGCGACCCCGCTTAGAAAGGCACTGTCGTGCCAGACGCTGGCCTCGACCTGAACTGCATCGATGTCTGCAATGCGCCGGGCCTCCTCGATTTGGCCGAGGGTGACGTTGCAGAGGCCGATCTTGGCGATGAGACCGTTGCGTTTCAACGTGGCGAGCGCGCGCACGCTGGCGGCGAATGGCGTTCCGCCGTCGACCACGTGCAGCTGATACAGATCGATGCGCGCCACGTCGAGCGCTCGGCAGCTGGCCTCGCAGGCGGCGAGGAGATGCCTGGCCCGGCCGTCAGGCTCCCAGCGGCCCTGGGGACGGGTCAGGCCGCCCTTGGTCGCGATGGTGATCCGCGATCGATCGCCGCTCCACGACGCCAGCGCCCGGGCAATCAGCCGCTCGTTGTGCCCACGTTCGCTGTCGTCCCAACAGTAAGCGTCGGCGGTGTCGAGGAGAGTGACGCCGGCGTCGAGCGCAGCGTGCAGGACCGCGATCGACCGATCGTCGTCGCGATCGGTCTCGGTTGACAGGCGCATACACCCGATGGCGGCGGGTCGAGAGTCGAGACTAGAGTGCTGCAAGCTGGAAATTCTGGCACACCGACTGGGAGACCACGACATGGCGCGAGCGTTCTCGTTCAACGGCGGCGACTGGCTGGCCGAGCCAACCGGCCGCGTGCTGGAAGTGGGCCACGAACACTTCACGGTCATTCGCTTCTGGCGTAACGAGACCGGCGAATCGATCGAAGGGCAACTCGGCATCGAGCCCGAGGCGTTCGACTCGGTCAATGAGGATCAAATCGTCTATGCGTTGTCGGCGGCGCTCGGCTTGTCGAAAGCCTGAGGCCAGGTTGCACGTAGATCGTGAGAGGCGCGAGGCGTTGCTCCCCGCCGCCGACGCCGAACAGCGTCCCGCGCGTGCGCAAGATCGATTGACGGGCCCGTTCAGCGCCGCGTGAACGTCATCGAATGGCGGCTTTGATCGCAGAGGGCGTGCGTGGCCGTCGTGCGGCGGAAGCAGTCGTCCAGGACGCCGGAGCTGGGGTCCACCGTACAGAAATCGATTCGTCCGGAGGCCACGGTTGCGAGGGTCGACGTATCCGACGGGTTCACCGTCCCGCTCGCGTACGCGCCGATGATCAGGTAACTGTTCGGCGAGATTTGCTCGACCAGCGACTCGAACCAGAAGCCGACGTCGTTGCCGGATACCCCGCCATCGAAGCGCTCCCATCCCTTCACGAATTGAGCGCCGGACGGATGGATCGCGAAGTACTCGTTGGCTGGCCCCGAGCTGGAGCGGGGAAATTGAGCCCTGTAAGTGCGGCGGCGCATCGGCTCGGGCATCTGCGTGCACACGCTGTCGACGGCGACCGTCATGTCGTAGTCGCCGGAAATGTCGACAGGGGTGGTCAGGACTTGCAGCGAGAAATTGACCCACCGATTGGGATTACAGCGTTCGCAAAACGCCCCCAGCGGCAGTTCGGCGAGCGCGTACCCATCCTTGGTGGCGCGAAAGTGGGTTGTGTCATCGAAGACGCCAATCAACGTGAACTCGCCCCGCTCGCTGGACGTTGTCGTCATGCCGCTTTGAGGCCCGTTCAGCACTTCGATCTTCGCGCCGATCACGTGCCGGAACGCCGTGTCAGACACGGTGCCCTTCATCAAGATCGTGCCTGGAGCAGCGGGTGGAGGAGTGACGGCGGACGCAGCCGACGGCGAGGTCGACAGCGCGTCGTGGCCGCATGCGCAGAGAGCAAACGCGTGCGCGACAAACACCGTGAGCGCGAGTCCGGGATTTCTGTTCCGCATTTCGCTACGCTCCTGTCCGAGATACCGAGAACGGGCGTCGAAATGCTGCACGCTCGCTGAAAACGCGAATGCTAGAGGAGAACCCCCATGCTAGCACTGCCACAGCAAAGGGCTCTATTAATCGAGTCCGAGCCGCGACTCGATCAACGAGGATCAGACGCTCGGGGCGTTGTCGGCGGGCGTTGGCGCTGACGACGGGCGAGTGGACGAAATAACCTCCCTCAGCCGGGGCAGCGTCGTTGACCAGCCCTCGGAGGGAAAACCACCGGGCGACAGAGCGAACGTCACCAGTGACGGCACGGCCCTGCTTGCCTCGAGCGAGCGCTGTAAGCCGTCGATCAGGCATTCCGTCTCGTCGCGCCACAACGTCCGGGCTGACCCGTCAGCGCCAGGCCGCTTGTGGTCGAAGGCGTCGTAGAAGTAGTTCAGGTCGACGTCGAGGATGAGATCTCTTCCTGCCGCTCTCTCGAGGGCGAGGGCGACATCTGACGTGCGCGTGTAGCGAAACCGTGCGTCTGCGGAGGCGGACGCCAGTCGTACGGCTGGACGGCGCAGTCGGCGGCCCGTGATCGTCGTCTCGACCAGCTGTTGGACGACGAGCTCGAACTCCTTAGGTGTCGCTTCATGATCGCGGGCGACGTGGATGATGTCCAGTTCCGGCAGCGTGTGCACTATCGGCGTGATGAAGCTGTCGATTCCGATGAACCCGCGCAACATGAACTCGTCGATGGTCGAACGGTCTCTCAGATCGAGCATTGAATCGCCCAGTGGCGCGGTGAAGACTCCCTCGGCGCCCGTTACCCCAATCATCGGCATTGCCAGATCGTCGTGTGCGTCAAAGTGAACAATCATCGGTCTTCCGGCCGGTCCAGTCAGAAGATGCGCGGCCCACGCTTTCAGCGCCCAGCAATGATTGAACGACCAGAACGTCTTGACGAGGCCGAGCCGCTCTTCATGGTGGTATGACGCGAGCTGGTCGAGGTCGAGCCCGAACTGCATCCGAAGGTTGTGCTCGATCGAAAGATCGCGCCTGGTTGCCCGAGATCGGTCGGCGACGATGGAGTAGAGGCTTTCGTTGGCGGTGTGAGACGCCGCGACCGACTTGTCTTTGTAGAGTGACAGCACCGCATCAGCGGCCACGCGCGAGTCGGGGAACACCACGCGTTCGCACAGCCATCGGTCGTCAAATTTGCCGGGCACGGCAGCTCACTCTCTCAAAAGGCTCTCAGGCGAGTCTCGCGGTCACCGCCGCCGGCCAGGCGAGGTGATCGCGCACGCGAACGCAGCGAGCCAGCAGCCGCTGGTGCTGCTCTGGCGTGAGCGGCGCCCGCGACAGGATGTCCTCGGTGTTCGCCAGGTCGAGGCGCAGGAGATTCGCGTAGGTGACCAGCTCGACAGACATTCGGGCCGCGCGCCACTTCAACAGCACGCGGCCGCGATGGGCCGACGCTTCGGGCTCGAGCAGATCGTCGGGTGCGATGTTGCCGAAGAGGAAGACGAGCTCTTCGGCGTCCATGCCGATGGCGGCTGAGAGCGCGGCGCGGCTTCTTTCGGTCGGCTCGGCGAGCCATGAGTAAAAACTGTGGAACAGGCCAGCCGAGCAGACCGGCGGCGGACAGCCCCACGAGCGCAGCAGCCGGCTGGTGGCAACGAGATGATCGAGCAGCGTGCCGCCGTGATGATGAATCGCGCCGGCGCCGGCGCTGGTGAGGAATTCGACGGCGCTGTGATCGTGGCCCATTGTGGATCCATCATTCGGAGCGTTGCGCCGCTTCATTCAGGCACGAATGGCGTGGCCAAGTCGAACAGATTACCGGGTGCGATCGACGATCGAGCGGGGAGGGATCAAAAATGTATCACAGCTCTTGGCGATCGATTCCGGCGAGCGGCGAATTAATTTGCTCAGTTGGTGCGCTTGCGGCGAGCTGATAGAAACCGGGCGCGAGCATCGCCGCGTAACCCTCGGCGACCAGCGCGCGATTTCCTCGTCCCGCCTCGGGCCGTGACAATCCGGTGACGCGAGCCAGCTCGCCTGGAATCGTCATGCCCGCACCGCGCAGGAAGCAGCGCGCGATTTCCGTGACGGCGCGATCGCGGCTGATGCGGCGGCGCAGCTCATCCGGGAAACGACTGATGCCGAGCGTCCAGATGTAGGTGAACTTTGGTTGGTAATACACCTCGCTCGGCACGACGATCATCGCCGCCTGCACCTCGTCCATGGCCTTGTTGAACGAGGCGCGATCGCGGACGCCGGATTCCGCGCGCAGATCGGACGTCGCCATCTCCCATTCCCGCCGAAGAACACGCAGGATGGCCTGTGCGGCTTTGCTCAGCTTTCGCTTTTCGTCGGCACGCCGGATTCCCCAGACGGCGTACAGGTGGGGAATCATCCGGCGGGCGACGAACATCGCCTTGCCGCGGGCGAGCTTGGCGTAATAGACGTTGCCGCGCTTGATCAACTCATCTTTCAGTACCCAGGTCAGCGACGCTTCGTGATCCTTTTGCACGTGGCGCGGCAGCACCGCATCACGCCGGCCGCAGACGGCGACATAAAGGGAGGGTCCGGGCTTGCGGGAATCGGTCAGGCAGAAGGCGAATCCGACCTGGTCGATGAAACGCTCGGCGGCAATCGCCGTCTCCACCTGGCGGGTGCCCTCCCGGCACCAGCGCTCGTCGCGGTAGTCCTCGAATTCCGGCGGGATTTGTGGTCGTGCGCGCATGGGGGTCGGGGCCGCTCCCCGAATTCACGAGGGTGGCGCCACACACCAGTGTACCGGCGACACGCGGTGGCAAACGCAATCGCGGTGCTGTGAATACTGGCGCCGTGCTGAAACTCCAATGGCTCGATCAGATGGCCCAGGACACGCGCTACAGCCTGCGCGCGCTCCGCCGCCAACCAGCGTTCACGGCCCTGGCGGTCACGATGCTGGCCGCCGGCATCGGCGTCAACACCGCTGTCTTCACCGTGACCAACGCGGTGCTCTTCAAGGGATTTCGATCGATCGAGGGCAACGATCGCATCCTGTACATCGGTGCGCAGAAGAACGGCACAGGCTGTTGCGCATCCTATCCGGACTTCCAGGACTGGCGCGCGCAGGTCACGGCATTCGAGGGCATGGGAGCGGTCGCGGATCTCAGGATCACGTTGAGCGATCGGAATGGTGTGGCCGACGCCGATACCGCTACCCGCATCAGCGCCAACACCTTTGCGCTTCTTGGCCGGACGCCGATCGTCGGCCGCGACTTCCTCACGACTGACGAGCAACCCGGAGCCCCGCCCACAGCCATTCTCAGTTACCGCCTGTGGCAAAGCCGCTACGCCAGCGATGCCAGAATTCTCGGCGAAAGCATTCGAATCAATGGCGTGCAGACGACCGTAATCGGCGTCATGCCTCAGGGCTTCGCGTTTCCACAAAATCAGGATCTGTGGCTGCCGCTGATCCCGACGCCCGATCTGCAGCCGCGCGACGCGCGCAACCTCTGGTTCACGTTTGGCCGGTTGAAGCCGGGTGCGACCCGCGAGCAGGCTCGCGTGGAGCTCGAAACCATCGGCAACCGGCTGGCCCTGGCCTATCCGCGAACCAATCAAGGGTGGATCCCGCTGCCGAGAAGCTTTGCCGAGTATTTCGTCGGCCCGAACGCGCGCGTCATCTACGGATCGATGTGGGGCGCGGTTGGATTCGTGTTGTTGATCGCGTGCGCCAACCTCGCCAATCTCATGCTCGCCCGCGCGATTGACCGGTCGCGCGAGGTCTCGGTGCGGATCGCCCTCGGTGTCGGGCGCTGGCGGGTGGTCCGCCAGCTCGTGCTCGAGAGCCTCATCCTGTCTCTGCTCGGCGCAGCGGCGGGCTGGTGGATTGCGCGCTGGAGCGTGCGCGCGTACGAACTATCGGCCAACGCTCCGACGCGGTCGTGGTCCGAGGGCCTGCTCGACTACTCCATGGATTATCGGGTGCTGGCATATGCTGTCGCCGTTTCGTTGGCAACCGGCCTGATGTTCGGTCTGATCCCGGCGCTGCGCCTGTCGAAGCTCGACGTCAACGCCGCCCTCAAGGATGGTGGCCGCGGCTCTACCAGAGGTAACCGGGGCCGGAGCCTCAGCACCCTTCTCGTCGTTGGCGAAATGGCGCTTGCCGTGGTGTTGCTCTCCGGCGCGGGAGTCATGATTCGCAGCTTCGTGAATCTCTCCACGACTCGTCTTGGCGTCGACACCAGCAACGTGGTCACCGGCCTCGTAGCCACACCGGCGGCCGGCACGACGCCCGCCGCGCAAACCGCGTTCTACGATCGGCTCACCGCTCGTGTGCAAGCAATTGCCGGCGTCGAATCGGTGACGATGGCGAGCGCGCTGCCGCTTGGCGGCACGCGCATGCTGTCGTATGAAACGGCCGGCGACGTCTCGGTCGATCCGGATCGGCGACCGCAAGCTGGCACCGTCGTGATCGGCCCTGAGTACTTCGCCGCCTTGGGGGCCGCACTCGTATCCGGCCGCGAGTTCAAGGATCTCGACGGAATCTCATCGGCACGAGTTGCCATCGTCAATCAGCAATTTGCCAATCGGCAATGGCCGGGAGACAACCCGTTGGGCAAGTCGGTGCGGTTGTTCGAAGGCGGCGCTGCCGGCGAGTGGCTCACGATCGTTGGCGTGGCGTCGAACATCGTGCAGAACGATTCTGTCCGCCGCGGGCGTAGCGATTTCGATCCGCTGATCTACTTGCCATATCGGCAGGCCGGGGCGGCCAACGCGTGGATCATCGCCCGCGCTCACGGTCCTGCCGGTGCATTTGCGATGGCGCTGCGCCGTGAGCTTCAACTGCTGGATCCTGATCGAGGATTTGTGCTCGGCCCGTTCACGCTGGCGGACCGGCTGGCCGGGCTCGGAGACTACTGGAGCACGCGCAACGATGCCGCGCTCTTCACCGTGTTCGCCGCTATCGCGCTGGTGTTGGCATCGGTGGGCCTTTACGCGGTGATCGCGCATTCCGTGAGTCAGCGGATCCAGGAGATCGGCATCCGCATGGCCATGGGCGGCACCGCGCGCGACATTCTTACGTTGGTGCTCATGCAGGGAATGGTGCCGTCAGCGATCGGCTTGATCGTCGGCCTCGCCGCGTCAGCGGCGGTAATGCCGGTGCTGGGCTCTATGCTCGTGCACGTATCGCCCGCCGATCCGCTTACCTTCGCTGGTACGTCCGTTGTGCTGATCGCCTCGGCACTGCTCGGTTGCCTGGTACCGGCGCGGCGCGCGATGCGGCTCGATCCGTTGACCGCCCTGAGGTGCGACTAAGCATCGGTAAGCGGCGCCATCTGCAGGACGGCCTGGCGCCGATCGCCGTCGGTCGTGGACCGAAACGTGGTCGTGTCGCGATGGCGACCACTTTCCAGCACATTGGGATCCTAAGCTTAGAATTCCACGTGGACAAGTTGTCGCG
>JADMIO012713060.1_pt1 | contig 52070 bp, 48 predicted proteins | sample 8958161 | NCBI WGS metagenome assembly JADMIO01 (sample SAMN16585339, study PRJNA669376) | soil metagenome | isolation source: Crop rotation soil | place: USA: Cullars Rotation, Alabama | collected 2011
CTTTCCCGGTCCTGGTCGATGCTGTTGTCCGGCTGTTGCCTGGAGTACTTGGCCACGAACAATCAGCTGCAGATGACAGTTTCACCGGTAGTTTGCTGGAAGCACCGCAGTACACCCGACCGGCAGCGTTTCGGAGCTGGAAAGTCCCCGATGTTTTGCTTTCCGGTAACCATGCCGAAATCGCAGCCTGGCGAAAAAAGGAGGCCATCCGGCGGACCCGTCAAAACCGACCAGATTTGTTAGGCGATCAGGAGCTTTGAAATAGCAGTTGGCTCAGCTCAGCCGGCCGAAAACGAGGCAGGCATTGATGCCGCCGAACCCGAACGAGTTGCTCATGATATGGTCCAAGCGAACCGGTCGTCCGTGGTTGGGGACGATATCGAGATCGCACGCCGGATCAGGATTCTCCCAGCTTAAGGTTGGCGGGATCCAGTTTTCCTCCAAGGCCAGAGCGCAAATCACTGCTTCAATTGCGCCAGTCGCACCCAGGGGATGCCCAACGTAGCCTTTCGTCCCGCTCACTGGGATTTTTCGGGCATGCTCGCCGAATACTTGTTTGATTCCGAACGTCTCGGTGCTGTCGTTCAACTGTGTGGAACTGGCGTGTGCGTTGATGTAATCAATTTGTTCTGGTGCCAGTTGGGCGTCAGTCAGGGTTTCGCGCATGGCCGCAACGCAAGATTCGGCGGATGGAAGAGGTGAAGTCATGTGAAAGGCATCGTTGTTCAAACGATAGCCGAGCACTTCACCATAAATATGGGCGTCACGGTTCCGCGCATGCTCCAACTCTTCAATGACAAGTGAAGCAGCGCCTTCGCCCATGACAAAGCCATCGCGCAATCGATCAAACGGCCGGCAGGCAAAGGCGGGGTCGCCCGTCCATTGGCTCATTGTCTTAATGATGGCAAAGGCGCCGAAGCTGAGCGGACTGAGGGGCGCTTCAGCCCCTCCAGCGATGATGACATCGGCATGATCGTCACGAATGTAACGGAGTGCTTCACCGACTGCGACAGTCCCGCTGGCGCAACTATTCGAGTTTGTTGTTCCTACCCCACGAAATCCGAACTCGATCGCGATGTTGGAGTGAGCTGACCCACCGAAGACCTGTAAGGCCAGGGTTTGATTCACGCCTCGAGTTCCCTTCTTAAGAAAATGGGAATGTTGATATTCGGCGTTGGAAACGCCTCCGAGAGCCGTGCCGAAGCTGACACCGATACGGTGCTGTGGTTTTTCCCGCGAATATTCGAGCCCGGCGTCATCGAGCGCCATCTTGGCCGAGGCCACAGCAAACTGGGCATAACGATCAAGCCGCTTCAAACGATGAGGTGGGAAAAAATCTTCCGGGACCCAATCGGAGATTTCACCCGCACAGTGGGCGTTAAATCCAGTAGTATCGAAAGTCGAAATCCGAACAATCCCGCTTTTTTCAGCCCGCAGGCCCTGCAGAAATTGATCGCGACCGTGACCGATGCAGGTAATTGGGCCGATTCCGGTAATAACAGCCCGTCGTCGCTTGTTCATGTCTTGGCCAGGTCAGGGTTCTGCGCTTCGAAATGAGCCTTCATCCATCTCAGTGTCTTTGTCGCGACCGGTTCGACAAAAAAATCACCAATGATTTTTTCAGCAATTGGGGCCAGCGCAGGAATCCGAAAATTGAGGTCGTGAGTAATCTCAACCCGAACGCCTTCTGGTGTTTCCTGAAAAGTCCAGACGACACGCATTCCTTTGGTAAATGCTTTCAGATGATGAAACCGGACTTGCAGATTTTCTCGATCGATAATTTGCTCGGAAGTCCACGAGATCGGGACACCGAAACGCTCTGCGGCCATAATAACGACGTTGCGGTTCCTCTCTCGTTTGAGGAACCTGATATAGCGATAATGCGGCAGGATAACTGGCCAAATCTCGAGGTTAGCCGCGGTTTCAAAAATCTCCTTTCGCTGTGCCCGAATGATAATCGAATTTCCTGTATGCATTGACCGCCCCTCGTCAGATTCGGCCCGGCATGATAACCTCTAAGTGAATCGGAGCAACGAGAGAGGAGGTTCGGATGGCGCTGGCGATGAAGAAGGTCTGTGAAAAGTGTAGAAAGCAGCTGCCCGCTGAAAGTGTGGCTTTTATCTGTGTTTACGAATGTACCTTTTGCCCGGATTGCGCCGAACAATTACGTGAAATTTGTCCGAACTGTGGCGGCGAATTGGTCAGACGGCCGCGCGCCGGCCGGGTCGCGATAGGTTCCGGCGGTGTTTGATCCGATAGGTCAGAAAACATTCGTTGCCCACGGTTCGCATGTGGGTAAGCGAGCATCGGACACTTCCGGGCAGAAATTCGGACTCGATCCCTGTCAGAGTTGGTGCCTTGCGACCTCCAAAAAGCAGCGGCGCAACCGTGAGGTTAAGCTGATCAACCAGGTCACGCTCGAGAAGAGAGCGAAAAAGCTGCGCTCCGCCTTCGCAAGCGACAAAGCGGACCCCGTAGTCACGATGCAGCTGTTGCAGCATCCAGGCCAGATCGACGCAGTCCGATTCACTAAGATGCAGTGTCGCCTTATCCCGAAGGGCCTGCTGAGTTTTTCTCGGCATCCGTGTCGTAGAGAAAATCAGGATCGGTGAGATGTCAGATTGGAAAATCTTTAACATCGGATCGATCTGACCCCTGCCGGAAACAATGACCCGGATTGGATACGGTGTCTGACCGCGAGCGATCCTTTCGTTGCAGAGTTCGACGCCGGGCAGCCCAAGCCGGACGTTATCGTGTTCCAATGTGCTGTGACCAATCAGGACCGCGTCTCCGGCTGCCCTTTGCCGCAAGAGATGAAGCTTGTCTTCGCGGGAGGTGAAATCGATCGGAGAAAAAGATCGCGTGGTAATTTTCCCGTCGACCGTCATAGCAAAGGTGGCAGCAACAAATGGACGCGGAAAACTGCGCCGGGCGGCTTGGGCATCAGATGACGATCGTAAAGACCTGTTGCCAGAGTTGCGGCCAGTCACAGCCGTAATAATCCGTCGCCTTCCTTTACTCCGTCTTACTGATCTCATGTCCGAGAGTCGCAACTTCCTGCTGCATCTCGCGAAGCTTGACGTGGCCGGCTTCTCCACTCGGTTTGTAGAGGAGATAAACAATCCCACCCGGAGCACAACAAAACAGGATGACCAGGAAACTCATTGAACCAATCAGCACCGCTACGGCCTCAGGCACGTTGCACAACCCATGGAGCATCACTTGCAGGACCTTTTCACGAAGACCGACGCCGGCAAAACTGATCGGCAAAGCCGATATTGTTCGCTCAATTGGCATGACGGCAAAGAAATCGATCACCTGGACCCTGGCTTGAAAGGCGTAGGCCACAAAAAGAAAAGTCGTAAAGGTTGCGAGATGCGCGACGAGAGAGGCCCCGAAGGCAAAAAGAGTTCCCGGCCAATGTCGCGCGTACAAATGATACGCCGCCGACAATTCAATCAATCTTTCCCGACCTGGAAAACGTTGGGGCAAGGTGTGGAGCAGATTGAACCCGCTGACAATAAAGGATGTAATCAGAGCGAGAATCGAGCTTCCGAGAATGACCAGCAGGAACCAAAGCAGGTATTTCGTCTCCTGTTTTTGCGAAAGCCAGTGGTATCGCATCGCAATCAATGCACCGGTAATCGCAATCAGCGCGACCAAGCCGACTAGTCGATCAAAAACGACTGCTAGGAGAGCTCCCATTTTCTTTGGCGTCTCCTTGAGCAACAGATAAGTCTTGATGATATCGCCCCCGGTTCCTCCCGGCATAAGCTGGTTGAAGAACATGCCAATAAGAAACAAGCCCGACATCCGGGGAATGCTGAGATGAATTCCCTGGACCTTGAGCAGGACGTGCCAGCGCACCGCAGCTGCAAATTCCACCAGGCAGTAGGCGACGACGGCGAGCGCAATCCATTGATAGTCAGCCGCGCGCAGGGCCTCTCCCATTTTTGCCCGTTTGACCGGGTCGTGAAAGACCCAGAAAAGGACCGCAACTGTCACCGATAGTTGCAGAATCGAGAGCAGGACTTTTTTCATCCGCCGAAACGCTCCTTCCATGTGGTGACTGAGCGCTGGATTTCCTCACGCGTTTTGCGGGGACTCATTTCCCAGACAAATAAGCAGGTCGACGGAAGAAGCGGAACAAGTTTTTGGAAATCGATTTGACCGGCGAACGGCGGTTGATGGTCCCGGGCCGGCCAGATGCAGTCCTGCAAATGACACCCGAGAGTGCGGTTCCCAATTGCCCGCAGCCACTCTTCGTGATCGAGGAAGCCGAGGTTTTCCTTAATCTGGGTATGCCCCATGTCGTGCCAGTAACCAAGTGCAGGCGAGTTGATCTCTTCCAGTAATGCCGGCAACTCGCGCTCGCTCGGGATTTCTTCGTAGCCACGTCGTCCTTCGATCCCAAGGCGAACATTTCGCTTCGTGGCATAGTCAGCCAGCCGTTGCAAACATTCTTTGGCGAAGGCCAGGTAAGGTGGTGCAGCCGCTTCGCGTTCCTGCACGCTCTTGACTTTTTTTTCCACGTACTCCCGGGAGAAAATCTGACCTTTCCTGATTAATTGGATGAGTTGATCTGTAATTGGATTCATCGACACCGAGCCGAGGTGGAGGACAACAACTGGCGCTCCCAGACGCTGGGCAAAGTCTATCGTCTGGAATGTTTGCTTCAGGGCGTGCTCACGTTCCCGCGAATCCAGGGCTGAGAATTGGTAGCGGTCCGGCGAGGTGACCCCAACTGGCATCGGGCAGAAATTGTGCAGACTGCTGAAACGCACTTCGCCCGCGTCAAACACCTTTTGTATGCCTGGCATGAGAGATACGCGAATACCGTGACTGAGTTCGACCAGATCGAAACCGAGTCGCTTGATTTCACGGAGCATTGGTTCGCCCGCGGTATGGCGACCTGAATTCCAGCAAGTGGAAAATGAATTCATGACCGCCTAACGAGTATCAAACTGCTGTGGCCGCTTCCGGCTCCGGCGGCGACACCGGCTCGGCCGATACCGTTCGCCCGGCGATCATCAGCACAGTCACTGCGCCGGCACCAAAAAGAACGGCCGCAATCCAGAGCGCTGTCCGCATTCCAATCCAGTCCGCAAGGCTTGTGATCATGAGTCCGGCGATCGGCATCAGGCCAAAAAAGCTTAATCCGAATATGGCCGAAATCCGGCCCCGCAACGGCGCCGGGGCCCGTTCCTGAACGATCGTGCCGGCAAGCCCGAAGTTGAAGGAAAGACCGATCGCCAGTGTTCCCATGCACGCGGCAGTAAGCAGGAAACTGGTGGAGCGCGACATGAAGAAAAGCGCGATTGCCACCAGGATCACGGCGCCCGTCATGAATTTGAGCCGAAGTTCCCGGGCGACGCTGAGCAGACCGAGAGAACCTGACAGGGAACCGACAGCGGAGACGGCCATTAACAGTCCCAATCGATCCGCTCCGAGGTGCAATAGATTACGGACGTACAATGGCAGCATGACTGAGATCACTGGAAAGACAAAAATCGTCGTTAGCGCGATGAGGATAATCATTGAAAGAATTGTTCGGTCCGATCGGACATAACGAAGACCGTCTTTGAATCCGCTTCGGCGTTGTTCTTCTTCCTCCACACTCCCGATTGCGCGAGCCGGCAGTGAGATCAGTGCGATGATGAGTGCGACAAAGGAAATAGCGTTGCAGAAAAAGGCCGAAGCTGCCCCCCACCACCCAACAAAAAGTCCAGCAAAGGAGGGCCCAACCAGTCGAGAACCGTGAAACACCGACCGATCGAGAGCGATAGCGGTGGCGATCTCCTTGGGTTTCACCAATTCCGGAACCAGGGCCGAAATGGCTGGCATTTCAAACGCAATGCAACAGCCAAGCACGGCCGCCATGATAATGATGTGCCAGATTTGGATGGCGCCTTTCCAAATCAGGGTTCCAAGAATCAGGGCGGTGAGAATCTGGACAATTTGGGTGATCACCAGGATGGTGCGTTTATCATGTCGATCGGCGGCCGAACCACCGATCATGGTCAGTAATAGTGTCGGAATGCCGGCGGCAAAGTTGACCAGACCGAGGATCAGAGCCCGGTTCGTCAGGGAGCTCAATACCCAGGCTTGAGCCATCACCTGCATCCATGTCCCGGTATCGGAAATCGCAGCCCCGACGATGTATCGGCGAAACGCACCAGGACCCAGCAGCGCAAAAGCCTGGCGGGAAAATGGCACCTCGTCGGTTTTCATCGGGAGGAACTCATACGCGGGAGCAGGTGCGCCCGCAACGAGAGTCCGCATTTGGGCTGCGATCGCGCCCAAAGCTGAAATCGTCGGCTAATTCCTGGATTTCGATGAAACCTGCTGGGCGGGGACGGGAAACCAAGTGACCTGATCGATTTGCCACCCAGCATCGGCCTCGATGACCATGAGTCGCATCTCGATCGGACCTCGCTCGCTGTCACCTTTCGCCCGCATCAGCCCAAAACCGCTTAGTTTCAACGGGAACCTGAAAGAGAGATGTAGTCGGCCGGTCGCAGGCCCAATATTTTGAACATCTCCGGCACGAATCGTGGCATCCTGAAGAAACTTCGTCAGGCGCAAATGACTATATTGCTGAGTCAGATTTTCGCTAACGTGATCAAGAAAGAAATAGGTGTCATGTTGAGCGAAAATTCGGCGGAGCGCGGTGTCAGAAAAGTGGCGGGCCTCCAATTCCCGGTGCGTCCGATAGGCAGAAAGACCGACGATGGCAGATGCCATGCTGATGATAAGCAGGCTAAATACAGCCGAGGTGATCCAGAACTCGCTCCAGCGCCGAGTTTCCCGCTGGTGTTTGGCGAAGAAGTAGACAGACGGCGCACATGCGATGTAGATGCCGAATGCGAACGAATATAAGCCTAGACAAATAAGCACCAGAAGGCCGTCACGCACGCCCCAGATCATGAGAGCGAATCCCCAGAGAGCCGAGATGAACCCCTGTAGCCAGCGAACCCAATGAACTCCAATCCAGATAAAATAGAATTGGAACCAAAAAATCAGGGTAGCGATTCCCTGCGCCAGTAGCTGCTCGATATTTCCGGTGAGAACGCAGCCCGCCAGGATGAGCCCCTGAAATAAAGCTGTCGTTATGCCGAAAAAGGCCAGGATGAACCGTCCGCGCCGCCAGGGTTCGGGCTCCCCAAAGCTCCAGAGTGACGATGTCTCATCCTCACGCATCAATTCAAAATAGTACCTCCGTTCCTGAAAAGGGACTACAGAATTGGCGCCTTCGTTGCAGATGCTGTTCCTGCAATCAGGGAATATTCCCCAGGTTACGGATGGGGCCGGAAATGATTGGCTACCACGAGCAGGATTACCAGGAGAAGCAGAGCTCCCATGATAATGGCGATCGCTTTAGGCGTGTCTTTGGACATGTTGAACGCGGACGATAATGGCTAGGCCCGACAGATTGAAGCCAAAAAGCCGCCCGCGTCCATCATCGTTTTTGCTCGCCTGAATTTGACCGGGTTGGTGCTTCATTTTGGGTTGAGACAAATTGCCGAATAACTGACCCTCTGAAGCGATGGCGAAAGAACTCATTATGGTGATGGGGACGCAGCGGTCCGGGACCAACGCGCTGTTTGGTTCTCTCGCTAGCGACAAGCGGGTCGTCCCGTTTAACGAAAGCATCGACAATCGGATCTATCATAACTATCGCCTCCGCTCGCTCTCCGATTTTGGGGATGTTGTCGATACCGCTGCCGGTCCTGTCTTGTTGAAGCCGATTTGTGAGACTCTTTATCGAACGATAGAAGACGTGATTAAAGAGTATCGCGGTTACGATCTGCGTATCGTCTGGATCTATCGGGATCCGGTGAACGTCTTTTACTCTATGCACCAGGAAGGCTGGATCCCATTCGATGAAATCGGGAACGATGGCCACATCAAGCAATGGAACAGACGAAACCGGATGGCATCCGAAACTTGTCAACGACATCCCGATTTGATGGCGATTGTGCGCTATGAGGATGTGCTAACTGATCTCAAGGTCTTTTCGCGTTTGCGGGATTGGCTCCGACTCGAGAGTCGGCCCTGCTTCCGGTTGGATAGCGAAAGAGGTCGAAGGCAGGTCCCGATCGCCGTTCAGCGTGAGATCGATGAGGGAACCACTCAGGTCCTGAAAGCGCTCGATGCCGCGCGTACGTTTCGACCGGGAATAATTTCTCACCTGCGACTTCGCCTGGCCAAAATCTTCGGTCCGAATGGCCGAGTCGCGCGTGCCGCTCGTCAACGAGGATCAAACCTGATTGAACCGAGATGGCGCGATTTGAATCCTCAGAGCCAGCCAGTTGCACCCTCCGAACTATCAGGCCTCAGGTTCTGGCTGGAGTGCCCCCAGAACCTGCAGAAAACTGGCAAACTCATCCACGACCTAAGTGAGAAAGGACCTGATCATTTATCAGCCAAACATCCGATGGATGGCCTTTACTATCTCTCGCCCAGTCTCAATGGCAGACCAGCATTGCACTTTCCCGCGGAGAAAGTTGAAGCCCGTGGTGAACCACCGCATGGAATCCTGGAGTTTGGCGCGGGCCAGAACTGGTCGTTCATGTTCGATGGGGGCTCGTTTACTGTCCTGACGGTTCTTAAGCCAAGTGTTCCAGGAACGGCTTTGTGGCTGCAACCGCGCTCGCTGCTAATGCGGATAGGGGCCACCGTGGCATCTGGGCCATCCTTTGTCCTTCAGTGGAGGAGCGACTTGAGGGCAGCAGAAGGGATTTTGACCAGCGAAGCGAGTCAAACCGAGCCACTGATCGCGTCAACTCCGCCTGGAACGCACCCCCATGAACAATGGCGCATCATTGCGGTCCAGTATTCCGGAAACGGTGCCCAATCCCTGGTGAGTTTCGCAAACGGAATTTCTGGGCAATCAGTTCGCAATCAGAGAGATTTCGAAGAACCGAAACGCACCCACCATTCAATCATCGAGATCGGTGGAACGAAGCGTGAAACCGATTCCCTCTTTTTTGGTTCCATCGCTGAAATAATTATTTTTGGTCCCGCTCTGGGCGATCATCAGCTTGATGGGGTAACGCTTTACCTGAAGGAAAAATACCAACTTAATTAGCGTTCCGCCTGAGGAGCACCGGAATATTATTGCCGGGTCAAAACCACTGACGGTTGCCGCATCAATGGCAATCACTACGTTAGAAGAATGCGAATCGACAGGTTTACGCAAAAGATGCAGGAGGCGCTCCAGGCTGCGCAGGATTTCGCGTCGCAATCAAACCACCAGGAAATCGGGAACGAGCATTTTCTACTGACGCTGCTTAACCAGGCCGATGGAGTGACCCGGCCGTTACTGGAAAAGATCGGCATTTCACCGGATGCGGTGGTGACGCGGTTGCGCAATGAACTTGAGCGACGCTCCCAGGTGCAGGGTGGCAGTTACGATCAACGATTGAGCAACGAATTGCGGCGCACGCTGGATGGTGCCGAGCGCGAGATGGCGAAACTCAAGGATGAGTTTACCAGCGCGGAGCATTATCTCCTGGCTCTTTCGACCGAGAACGTTCCTGCCGCCAAGGTACTGAAAGACCTCGGTCTGACCCACGACAAGTTGATGCAGGCGCTGCAACAAGTGCGAGGATCACAGCGCGTGACCGATCAAAATCCGGAAGGAAAATATCAGGCCCTGGAGAAATATGGGCGCGATCTGACCGAGCAGGCCCGGCGAGGCAAAATCGACCCTGTGATTGGGCGGGACAACGAGATCCGGCGAGTGATGCAGGTCCTATCGCGCCGGACCAAAAACAATCCGGTCCTGATCGGTGAACCGGGAGTGGGGAAGACGGCAATTGTGGAAGGCCTGGCCAGACGAATCGTCAGTGGAGATGTTCCGGAATCGCTGAAGCGAAAGCGACTGATTGCGATGGATATCGGTTCCATGGTGGCCGGGGCAAAGTTTCGCGGAGAATTCGAAGATCGGCTCAAGGCGTTTCTCAAGGAAGTGACCGACTCCCAGGGCCAAATCATTTTGTTTATCGACGAGCTTCACACCATTGTGGGAGCGGGTGCAGCCGAAGGCTCCGTTGACGCATCCAATCTTTTGAAGCCGCAACTGGCTCGCGGAGAATTGCGGACCATCGGCGCAACGACGCTCGATGAATATCGGAAATACATCGAGAAGGACGCCGCTCTGGAACGCCGATTCCAACCGGTCATGGTGAACGAGCCGACTGTGGAAGACACCATCGCGATTCTGCGCGGACTCAAGGAACGCTACGAAGTCCACCATGGTGTTCGGATCCAGGATGCCGCTCTGGTCGCTGCCGCGATCCTTTCCAATCGCTATATTAGTGATCGCTTTCTTCCGGACAAGGCGGTCGACTTGGTCGATGAAGCGGCATCCCGCTTGAAAATCGAGCTGGATTCAATGCCGACCGAAATCGACGTGATCGAGCGCGAAGTCATGCAACACGAAATGGAGCGACAGGCCCTCAAGAAAGAGAAGGATCCTGCCAGCAAAGAGCGTCTCAAGAAATTGGAAAAGGAGCTGGCTGACCTAAAAGAGAAATCGGGTGCACTGAAGGCCGAATGGCAAAAGGAAAAGGCTGTTCTCGATGAACAACGGAAATGGAAAGCGGAACTTGACACTCTGCGGACGGAGTTGGAGCGAACACAGCGCCGAGGCGAACTGGCTCGAGCCAGTGAGATTCAGTACGGCGAAATCCCTGAACTGGAACGAAAATTGGCTGCCGCCTCGGCCGAAGAGGCCAAAGGCAAGAAGCCGACTTTGCTTCGAGAAGAAGTCACAGAGGAAGATATTGCTGAAGTCGTCTCCAGTTGGACCCATATTCCGGTGTCACGTCTTCAGGAAGGCGAGCGACAAAAGCTGGTCAAAATGGAGGAGCGTCTGATGGACCGCGTCATCGGTCAGAAGGAAGCCATTGTCGCAGTTTCGAATTCCGTTCGACGCGCGCGTGCCGGTTTGCAGGATGAAAATCGGCCTATCGGCTCGTTTATTTTCCTTGGTCCAACCGGCGTCGGAAAAACTGAGCTGTCGCGAGCGCTAGCCGAATTCTTGTTTGACGATGAGAACGCGATGATTCGGATCGACATGAGTGAGTACATGGAGAAACACACCGTGGCCCGCTTGATTGGAGCGCCACCAGGGTACGTCGGTTACGAAGAAGGGGGACAACTGTCGGAAGCCGTTCGTCGAAAACCCTATTCCGTTATTCTCTTCGACGAAATCGAGAAGGCCCACCACGATGTCTTTAATGTCCTGCTCCAGGTCTTGGATGACGGCCGGATCACGGATGGGCAGGGGAGAACCGTGGATTTCAAGAACACAGTCATCATCATGACTTCGAACATCGGTTCGCAGTTCATCACGGAAGAATCGTCCAAGGAAGCGCGTGATCGCCTGGTCATGGACGCGCTTCGCCAGCATTTTCGGCCGGAATTTTTGAACCGTGTCGACGAAATCATCATCTTTGACCGGTTAAAGGAGAATGAACTGAAGAAGATCGTTGAAATTCAGTTGGCCCGTTTGACCAAACGTTTACAGCAACAAAAAATTACGCTCCAGCTAACGGATGCGGCCAAATCCCTGATCGCGGAGAAAGGATACGATCCGGTTTATGGCGCGCGACCGCTCAAGCGGGCAATCCAAAAGGAGATCCTCGATCCGTTAAGCCTCGACATTCTCGAGGGCAAATTTCATGAAGGCCAGCCCATCCGAGTTGATGAGAAGGATGGCGCGCTGAAATTTACTGCTCGTTAGTTGACGCATTCCAAGCTGGAGCTTGGGAACAAGGAGGTGCTGGCAACGGTTTATGGTGCACTCGACCCGGATGGACATTCCTGGTCCACTCGACCCGGAATGGATTTGGGCCGCAGGGAAGCTTGCTACTTCCTGGTACGCTGGATGTAGGCGTCGACTTGTTCTTCCAGTATCTCCAGAGGCAACGCCCCATTCTTGAGCACAACATCGTGAAACTCGCGTTGATCGAATTTTGGCCCCAGTTCTTTCTCGGCTCGCGTCCGGAGTTCCTGAATCTTTAGCATCCCGATCTTGTAGGCGCAGGCTTGTCCCGGGTTGACAATGTAGCGCTCGATCTCAGCCGTAACTTCTTTCTGACCCATGCCTGTGTTCTCCATCATGTAGTTGATGGCTTGTTGCCGCGTCCATCGTTTCGTGTGAATTCCGGTATCGACAACCAGACGGACTGCGCGAAAGAGTTCGGCCTGAAGCCGGCCGAGATCGCCGAATGGATCACCTTCGTACCACCCGGCTTGCTTGGCCAGCCATTCCGCATAAAGGGCCCAGCCTTCCACATAGGCCGTGAAAGGAATGATCTTTCGGAATTGCGGCACGCCTTTCAACTCCTGGGCGATGCAAATTTGCCAGTGATGTCCTGGGATTCCTTCATGATACGCCAGGGTCGGCATACTCCACTTGGGAAGCTCGGTAACGTCCCGCAGGTTGACATAAAATATTCCGGGTCGGGTCCCGTCTTGAGCTGGTCCTTCGTAATAGGCCCCGCTTGAGGTTGCTTCTCTGAATTCCGGAACTCTTCGAACCTCGTATCGAGATCGCGGAATCGTGACAAACAACTGTTTCGAACGTTCCATCGCCTGACTCAGCAGGCGGGTGTATTCCGCCAGGATTTCCTTTTTGCCCTGGTCATTGTTTGGAAATTGGAACCGCGGATCCTTTCCCAGACTGATCATTGCTTCACCGATTGATTTGCCGGCGAAACCCTGCTGATCAAGAATGGTCCGCATCTCAGCCTCGATTCGGGCTACTTCGCTCAGGCCAAGTTGATGCACCTGATCGGGCGTTAGTTTCGTTGTGGTATTTTTGTGAAGGACGTAAGCATAGTAAGCGTCCCCGTCGGGCAATTTCCAGACGCCGTCATCCGTTGTCATCCTGGGAAGGACTTCGCGAACGTAGTCAATTAGCGTTTGATATGCCGGATAGACTTTTGCTGTAATTGTCGCTTCAACCCGGGCTTGAAAATCCGCCCGTTGCTGTTCGTTCAATTCCTTGATTTTCGCTGCGCGTTCTTTGAACGACGTGGCGAGAATATTTTTCGACGCCGGCGCAGCGACGAAATCGGTCATCTCCTTCAGGACTTCCTCATAGACGAAACGCGGTGGGAGGATTCCCTTTTGTTCACGAAGTTTCAGGCTTTCGAGCAATTGATCGAACTTCTTTGAGACTGCGTCGAGGCGCTGGACATAATATTGACAATCGCGTGCGTCGAGCAGGCGGTGGGTATTTGCCATGAAGGCCGGGAACTCGTTCTGGACGCCAGCTAACTGGTTCAGCGGGTAGTCGTGCCATTGATATTTTTCGCCCTCGACCTGACGTTCCAGGAACCAGTCCAGGACCCGGGTCGAGAGTCGTTGCGATTCGGTTTGTCGTCCTAACGGGTAGGCGCGCAGATCGGTCAGGTCCCGTCTCCATCGATCGGCCATTTGTTGCTGATGGGCCGGCGAGACATCGCTCAACTTTCCGTTGTGACGGGTGAAACCAAATTGTTCGACCAGTCCAAGCGAGGAAAGCAGTTCCGGTTCGCTGAGCATCACTTGGGCGAAAACTTTTTCGTAAAACAAATTGAGGCTCCAGGGTCGGAACCAAATCAGATTGATGAGAAAAATCGCGATGACGATGAGGAGCAGAAGAGCGATCCTCAAAAACCATTTTAGCAGCCGCTTAAACATGCCTGACGAGTCTACGGACGACGCCCGATGTCAATCTTGAAAAGATGGAAACTCTGTGCTGCGATGGCCAATCCGGAGGAAACTCTTAGTCCGCAGGTTTCAGTTGCTCTGCCCGGGAGGATTCGGGCGGCCTATGCGAGACAATCAGTCACCAACGATTGATCTAGCGCTGTTGATTGTAGCCGAAACCAGTTGCTTTGATGACCTCGCCATTATGGATGAGGATGCCATGGCTTTGCTTTCCGGTAGGTGCACCAAACTGGTTTCTCGCATTAACGGTGAAGCTAACGAGATAACCATAAAGTTTGCGGCCACGGGCGGCCGGGAGTTCCGTCTTCTTGGGCTCGCCCTGCCACTCGACCTTGGCTGACAACGGATCGTGCAAGTGTGAATAAAGCCAGTCCATGACAATGTTCTTGTAGTTCGAGGGATACTCTCCGTAGAGCGGGTCAGGTGACGGCGCTTGTTGGGGCGTGACGGTGGGCGACGCCGCCGGCGAAGCAGTGGGCGTTGGTGACGCGCCAGACACCACCATGGACAGCGAGATCGTCAGCAGAAGTGTTAGCGATGTTTTCATAGCAGAATCTGTGTCGTTACCGATCCGACCTAACCAAATCATTCATCAATCGGGCGTTCCGTGCCTCAAGTTTTTGAAAATGTGAGCCGCGCCAGAAAATTTCCTGGCAACCGGGACACAGTCGAAAGTGGTCATAGTATCGGCGAGTCAGTGGTTCCAGTCGGGCTTCAACTTGCGATTTGGATACGGTGATCAACGGAGTGTTGCAATGCGGGCAGCGGGTTAGCGGGGCAATTTTGTCCCCAAGGTCGAACCGTCGAATGACTTCGCGGACCTGCTCCTCCCCATTTTGTGATCTTGGAAAATAACCATGTCGGACGACCGAGTGCATCAGGAGTCGTCGGTCGCGGGTGAGGAGGGCCCGATCCTCCTCCTGCATGAGTTCAAGCAGACTACGATCATCGGCCGTGCGATCATAACTAACATCAATCCCAAGTGACCGGAGTTGGCGTGTCAGCTTGCCCAGATGCCCATCGGCCAGAAAGCGCGTCTGGTTTCGCGACTGCAACCGCGCCTTAGCCAAAGCGGAAGGCGATTCACCAACACCAAAGAGTTCAATGTTGCTCGACTTGTCGAGGACAAAAGCAAAATCGACCGGCGTGTTATCGACCAGAATCAGATCCACTTCCGGATGGGGAATTCCATGTGATTCGATCGCATCTTTGACTGACGTTCTTTCGTGTAAAATCTTGTGAAGATGCAAGTGCGCTCGATTACCGAGAAAGAACTTGAGCGCATCGTGGACTATAACTTGAACCCGGAATTGGTGGAGCTGCCGGTCGGTTTTCACCGCTGCTTGAGCATCCCCTCGTACAATCCTGGAGTCGAACCTGCGATCTCAAGCGCGCCGACTTCGTTACGGTAAAATTCAAGCGAGGTCGTTGGCCCGATTATCCCGTAGGCATAACCCTGGGAAGCCATGTCTTGTAATGTAACCATCAGGAGCGCGCGCCCAATTCCCTTGTGACGGGCTTCTTCGGTCACGCCGGTTGGTCCGAAAAAACCACGCGCGGTGACATCATAGGTGGCGAAGCCGAGGACCTCGAAGTCCGTTGCGGCGATGAAACAGGAAACAGGCTGACGGGCGAATGAGATTTCCGCTTCACTGGCCCATCTTTGTCCAAATCGTTTCGAGACCCAGTCTGCTATCAGACGTTTTTCGGCCGGGAAGGCCCGACGAATGGTCACTCCTGGAGGTGAAGGACGCTTCGGCGGGTTCAGATCGTACAGTTTGACGAGCAGATCAGCCATGACTGAACGAATATTGTAGTTCCTGAATGATCAGGAGAACAGCAATTAGTAATCAACGACCTCCGGGATGCGTTGTTCCGCTGTCTTCTCCGGAGGAGTCCACCCGTCTCGCGACGCGTTCGCGAACCTGGTTGTGATGTTGGTTGTTTCGAAACCTGACCGAAAAATGAAACGCCTTTGGCAGGAACGTCTCGGCCCTTCCTATTTCTGTTCGAACAATTCGGAGCGAACGACGCGTTCCCCTTTGAAAAAGACGGTCGAGATGGAGGAGAGAGAATGGATGTCCTGCAAAGGATTGCCATCGACAATCAGGAGGCTGGCTTCCTTTCCCTTTTCAATGGTGCCAATACGCTGGTCCGCGCGCAGGAGCCTGGCCGCATTCAGGGTCGCGGCTTGAAGAGCGACATCGGTTGGAATTCCCGCTTCCACCCAGAGTTCAAGTTCGCGTTGCACGGTCGGTCCATGCATCACCAGCAAATTACTGGCATCAGAGCCAGTGACGAGAGTAACGCCGGCGTGCCAGGCCCGGACGAGATTTCGGTTACCCATCGCCAGGGACATGGGGTGATGGAGGAGACCATCCCGCAGTTTGGCGAATTGGGCGCTGGTTGCGGCATGCTCTGTTCCTTCGAGTAGTTCCTTAGGCGTGACCTGTTGAACAAGCGAACGTTTCAGGAGTGACGTGTCGCCGTGCGCAAACTGGGTCATTCCTTCGACCACACTCAACGTCGGGTCGAGCGCGATTCCGCGTTCTTTCATTTCCGCCAGGGTCGTGTCTGGAATCTCGTCAATAAACGAACCGTGCTCGACGGAATTCGTCCCTAACGAGACAGCGTCAGTCACGTCCCTGCTGTTGCCGGTATGAACCGAGACCGGGAGGCTGCGAGCGTGCGCTTCATCGATGACCGCACGGAGAAGATTGAGATCCATTCGATTGAAAACGTAACCGGGGACCCCACCATCTAGGACGCCTTTAATGGCGTTGACCTGTTTGGCGGCAAGATCATCAATCTGCTGGCGCGCTTCCTCGAGTGTTTTTGGTGTTCGGACAAACTGAGAGGTGAAATCTGCTTGCTGGGCTTCGGGCAGATATTTCGCGTATTCGGTCCCATGCCCGCCCTCGGCCGTGAAGAGGGGACCACAAAGAAACAATTCGGTACCTAATTTTTCTCCGCTGCCGAACAGGCTCCGCAGTTTCAACATCGTATTGACTTCGTCGCCGGCGCTTCGGACCGCTGTCACCCCGCAATAGAGATACGATTCCAGCTCATGTTGGCGAGTTTTGCCGGGATCGAACTTTGTCCAGTCATCATAAAAACCGTCCGGTCCACCGAGATGAACGTGAACATCGATCAATCCAGGCAGCACAGTCTTCCCGGCCGCATCAATCGGCTCTGCGTTTAGTGATTTCGCCTCAGGAAAATTTCCTTCATAAACCGTATCGATTTTGCCGCGTCGGACCAATACCGCACCTGATTCGATTACCTTCCCGTTGCCTACGATGATCCGCGCATCTTGGATCAACCAGGTCCGGCCTCTGGCCCGTTCCTGTTCGAGGATTTTCGCCTTGGTCAGATCCTGCCGGCTCCAAGCCTGGTAGGCGCCCAGAAGAAAGAACGGGAGCAACACGACCAACACCCAAAGCTTGGCCGAAGCTCGCAGTTTCTCTTCCTTTTCCCAACGAAACAATTTGGTCGCGATAAAAATGCCAACGCATGCCGTAACAATCAGGACGAGAACGGATAACCAGTTTTGAAAAAGGCTCTCATGTCGTTGGAGAATTCCGGAGAGACCGATTACGACATAGGTCGCCGGCACAAACTGAGTAATCAGTTGAAGCCAGTTGGGAAAAAAGGTGATGGGAATGGTGGCTCCGCTGAAGAACAACATCACCATGTAGATCGGTTGAATCAGGATGTTGCTTTCCTGAGTCGAATTGACCACGGCAGCGATGATCAAACCGATGGTGCGAAACGCGGCCGCACCGATACAGATAAAAACAAGTAGCGACAAGAGATTCGGCGGCCAGGGCATTCCGTAGACGAACCGGGACAATGCCAAAATCATCAGAACAGTCGGGACATAAAGGACAACACCAGTCAGCATGGAAGCGATGAGCAGTGGGACCGGAGTAATTGGGGTCACTTTGAACCGCCGCAGAATATTTTCTTCCCGCTCCTGAACGGCCCGCATTCCTGCTCCGAAGAGACCGCTTCCGATGATTCCGAGGACTAGGACCATGGTGATGACCACGAGCGCGTTCGACCCTTGTTCAGCGTGAAAGATCCAGCCGAAGAAAAAGAAAAAAATCAGCGGGAAAAAGTAGTTGAAGAACAGGACCGACTTGTTTCGGCGAGCCAGTTTCAGGTCGATCGCCAACAGGGCGAGAAAGGATTTCATCTTAATCGCGCAGCTTTTTGCCCGTTAGCTCAATGAAGACGTCTTCCAGCGTCGGTCGCTTCAGATGAACGTCTTCCAACTCCAATCCCTTGGAGTCGATCCACTTCACCATCTCAACCAAAGTCCGTGCCGGTTTTCTGGAGCCGACTGTAATCTGGCGGAGATCGGGAGAAACGATTGCATGAGTCGCGTCCGGCCACTCTGGCAAGTCTGGGGAAGTCAGTGGGCGATTGAGCATGATATCGATGCCGGATTGTTCCGCGCTTCGCTCCTGTAGTTCGCGGGGTGAGCCCATTGCGATGATCACACCGGAATCAATAATGGCGACGCGATCACACAAACGCTCCGCTTCCTCGATATAGTGAGTTGTCATCAGTATGGTGCGCTTCTCGGTTCGCAGTTCTTCGATCAGATCCCGAATCTCCAGGCGCACCTGTGGGTCGAGTCCAGTTGTTGGCTCGTCGAGAAAGAGCATCTGCGGGTCATTGATCAGAGCGAGAGCGAGGGCCAGACGCTGCTTTTGCCCGCCCGACAGCGTGGCATAGGGGGCATCTTTTTTCTCCCAGAGTTGTAATCGTTTGAGTAACGAATCGCCGTCAACGGTACGAGTGTAGAAAGCCGCAAAGAGCTTGATCGCTTCATGCACAGTAATCTTGTCCGGAAGATTGGTGGCCTGAAGGCAGACCCCGATTCGATCCTTCAACGCCTGTTTTTGCCTGTCGGGATCGAACCCCAGGATCGTGACCTCGCCGGCGGAACGCGGTCGCAACCCTTCCAGGATCTCAACCGTTGTTGTCTTTCCGGCCCCGTTCGGCCCCAATAATCCAAAGACCTCACCGGCGCGCACTTCGAAATCAAGACCTTTGATCGCTTCCAGTGTACCGTAGGATTTCCGCAAACCTCGGGCATAGATAACGAATTCGTTCTGGTTCATCTCTGATTAGCCAGCGTTGTTTTCTTAGCAACGGTCCATCGCTTGCGTTTTGCGAGGAATGATCGGGTTAGACTGGCGACAAGCACGATCAAGGAGAGCCAGGCGCAGCATTGGGCAAACAGCTCACCGTGTTCGGCGTAAAAGGTCAATTCATTACCAGTGGGGACGGCGACGTTGCCAGTGAGCACTCCCTCGGTGAACTGACTGCCGTGTTCATCGGTCAGGATTTGCGTGACTCGCCCGAACTGGTTGACAAAACAGGTCACGCCAGTGTTGGCGGCACGCACCATCGGTCGGCGGACTTCAACGCAGCGAAAGATGGCGTTGGCCAAATGCTGCTGCGATCCGGCCGAGTGTAGGAACCACCCGTCATTGGTGACATTGGCGAGCAAGTTTGCCCCTCTCCGGACAAACTGGCGGGTCAGTTCGCCGATTGTATCCTCAAAACAAATTAGAGGAGCAACCTTTGCTTCATTATTGGTCAGGTGAAAGACCTTGAAGTCCGTTCCGGAATCAAAATCGGCCGGCACCTGATCCCCGATAATCCGGGCCAGCAGCGGCACCCAGTGTCGACCCGGAATAAATTCGCCAAATGGAACCAGATGTATCTTCCGATAGATCTGAGCGTTCTGGTCATTCTTCGAAACGAGCAGGGCTGCGTTGTAGGCCTTCTCGTTATCCAGATCGATTGTGCCCAAAAGGAGATCGACGCGAGTCCGGGCGGAGAAGTTCCTGACAAAGTGAAAGCTTTCTTCATCCTCCAGAACTGGTCCGGGCATTGAGCTCTCAGGCCAAACCAGCAGATCAAGCGAAGGATTTGATCGCAACGCCAGATCGCTAAGGCGTGAGAATTGATCGAATGTCTTTCGAGCAAACTCGGCCGTGAACTTCTCTTCCCGCGGAATGTTTGGCTGAACCAAAGCAACCTTCAGGTTCCTGGACGGTGGTTGAACCTGCAGGGCTTGAACGCCAAAAGCAAAAAGGCCGACCACAATCGCCATGGTCAGAGTGAGGTCGTAGTGTGGACGGACCGGTTTTATTCTCGTCTCGAGCATGAGGCGCCGGACGGTAGCCACAGCGATGACGTTGGCGAAAGCAATGAGGAACGAAAGTCCCGCAACTCCGGTGTACTCCGCGATTTGAATAATCGGCCAGTAGCCATGAAGCGCGACGCCCAATCCATTCCAACCCCACCCTGAGAAAACGAATCCGCGCAACCACTCCTGGGTGACCCAGCCGCCGGCGAGAAGAAAGGCTACCCGCAGATTGTGACCCGAACTGAGCCAGGCCGGGCGCGGCCCGATTGGCTCAACCGAACGTGAACCTGACCAGACAAATTGTTCTGACTCGCCTTCGGGGTGTTTTGGAGCAGGCTCCATTTCTTCCCGTGGCCGGAGCAATCCACAAAACCATCCCCACACGGCAAAGTAGATCGCCATGTAAAACTGGAGTAGGAACCAACCAAGTACCGTAACTGTGGTCAGCCAGGATAATACGGTCCAGAAGAAGGTGAGTCCGGCCACATAGCCAAGGAGCAGATTGCGCAGCCAGCGGTGCCTGCTGTCTTCCCCCGAGAACCAGATTGCCGCGATCAAAGGGGTGATCGCAAACCAGCAGAGCCAGGATTGGTCCCAAGGAGGGAAACAGCCCGTGCAGAGCAGACCAGCCAGGACAGCGGCCAGCCACGGCCACGCTCGCAGCGCTTTTCGAAGACCGTCCACGAACCTTAACTTCGTCGCCGGCGCCGTGGTCGTTCCGGTTCACGTTTACGTCCACCAGGAACCGTTGCATCCCGCAAGTCGCGGAGATAAGCCGCGTTGATTCGAAAATACGCCGTTTCTACGTCCTCAAGGCTGCGGACATTGACCTTGTTGGAACGAATATAGTCGAGGGCGATCAAACCCTGGAGGGTATCAAGAAATTCAGCCGTCTCCATTTCAGCCGAACGTTCGTGCAGGATCCGGCCTGGAATCGGCGAACCGGAAAAGCCAATTGTTTTCAAGATCGTGATTTCGCCCCCATCCAGTTTGATTTCGCGCATAACAATATCTCGACAAAGTTTCGGGCCCTGTCGAGAGCCTTATCACGCCAGGCGGGCTTTCGCATCTTCCTGCAACCACTGCCAAAGTGATTCCAGGTGCTGACACATCCCGGCTTTGACCCGGTCCAGTTCTTCGACCGAAAATTTACCGACCTTGGGTCGGCGTTGAGCGAAGAGGTAATACTTGATCTTGGGCTCGGTCCCAGAACCACGCACCGCGACTCGTGTCTTGTCGGCCAACTCGAAGATGAACATTTTCTCCTTTGGAATTTCGTCGCCTTCAACGTCGCGAAAGTTTTGTCGGGAAAAATCTCTGACCATATCGACTTTCAGGCCGAGCATTTCGACCGGGGACTGAGCCGCGTAAGAATCGAGAAGACGTTCAATTTTTGCTGCGCCCTCAGCTCCTTCCAGAATGAAGGAACCATTCTTCTCCAGGTAACAGCCCAACTCCGCCGAAATCTCGTCCAGTAATGTATCGAGAGTCAGGTCTCTCGATTTTGCATAGGCAGCGACTTCACAAAACATGACGGCGGCGCCATTGCCATCCTTGTCTCGAACGAAATCGGCGCCGCTGTAGCCATAGCTCTCTTCGCCTCCGTAGACATAGAAGGAGGAAAGGGAGAGCCGCAGGCGGCGAGTCTCTGTTTCGGTCAGTTCGCGGTAGTCGCGGAGACACTCTTTGGGCAATGCCTGTTCGTATTTTCCCAGTTTCGCGCCGATGTATTTGAAGCCGGTCAGCGTTTCAACGCAGCGCAGACCGTAGTGGTTCGCGATTGCCTTTTGAAGATCGGTCGTGACAAATGTCTTGATAATAACGCCGCGTCCGGCGTTTTCTTTAGTCAGGATACCCTGGTCGAATAACGTTTTCGTTCGATAGAATGCCAGGAGGGAACCGATCTGATTTCCGGTTAACAGGCTCATCCCACCATTGCGATTCCTCACGGCGACACCCATTCGATCGCAATCCGGATCAGTCGCAATGACCAGGTCCGCCTTTTCCTTTTCAGCCAGATGGATTGCGAGTGTCAGGGCCTCGGCGTTCTCCGGATTTGGGGACTGGACGGTTGAGAAATTTCCATCAAATCGGTCCTGCTCAGCAACGACCTGGTAACGGAACCCGAGTTTTTTCAGGATTGGTTCGATGATGACACCGCCGGTTCCGTGGAGCGGAGTAAAAACGATTCCAAGTGACGGCGTCCTTTGAATCAGATCCCGGTCAAGCACCAATGTTTCGAGTCGTCGCATATAGGCCTGATCGATTTCATCACCAATGCTCGTCACTCTTCCCTGTTCGCTCGATGGTAACGGTTCGTAACTCTCCCTCTTGATCGCATTGACCCGTCCGATAATGCCGCTGGCATGCGGTTCGATCACCTGGGCGCCATTACCGAAATAAACCTTGTAACCGTTATCGTGGGGTGGGTTGTGGCTTGCCGTAATCATGATTCCAGCGTCGGCGTGGAGATAGCGGACCGCGAAAGACAGTTCCGGGGTGGAACGGGGTCCTTCGAAAACATGAGCATCACAACCGTTTTCGGCCGCCACCCTGGCTGCGAGGTCAGCGAAATCCTTGGAAAAATGCCGGCTGTCATAAGCGATGACGATGCTGGCCTGGTCCAATTTTTTCTGATTCTCGCGCCATTCGATCAGGTATCTGACCAGTCCCTGGGTCGAACGACTGATATTATAGAAATTGACTGCATTAGTTCCGACGCACGGGAATTCCGGTGGTGAATTGTCGCCGGCCTGACCGCGTTCGGCCCTGGTCACGATTTTTCCGATGGTACGGCCGCGGATGCCGCCGGTCCCAAATTCCAAAGTCTTATAGAATCGGTCATTCAATTCATTCCAGGCGCTGGCTTCAAACAGCTCAGTTATGGCGCGCTGATAAAGAGGCGAAGGGGCGCTTGCCAGTAAGGCGCGAATATTTTGGGCGCTCGATTCCAGCAAATGCTTCGAGTTCAGGGCGTCGGTCAATTTTGCCTCTAAGTTAAGGTTGCCAGAGGACATTGCTCGGAACTCTTCCCATCCAACTACTCTTTGCAAGCACCTTGTCCGTTTGACCCGGGTGAACGCTTTCGTCGTGGACAGGTCAAAGGTAGGGCGGTGGGTTTTTTCCAATTCGACGTATTCCCGTGATGACATTATTTCCGCAATCGCGGGCAGAGGTAACAGCCGAAATTCGCGCGTGCTCGAATAATGCTCTTAGTTTCCAAATGATTTCGTTGCCTTCCTCGCTGCGGTTCCCATCCAATGGGATTCGTTTCCGCATTTCTCGTCATCGCGATAATCGATCCTGAATCGGGCTCCTGCGGTGCAAAAGACCATCTCCCTCCTCACGGCCACTTGTATCGTTATTGGCAACATGGTGGGCACGGGGATTTTCACCAGCCTGGGGTTCCAGGTTGGCGATCTCCCAAGTGGTTTTGCCCTGATGGCCCTTTGGGCCATTGGCGGGGTTTGTGCGATGTGTGGGGCTCTGGCCTACGCTGAACTTGGAGCCGCCCTGCCTCGTTCCGGCGGTGAGTATCATTTCCTTGGCCGGATCTATCACCCATCTGTCGGTTTCTTGGCTGGGTGGATCTCAGCCACGGTCGGCTTTGCTGCTCCTGTAGCCATCGCCGCCGAACCTTTTGGCGCATACCTCGCGAGTCTCTTGCCGGGAACAAGCCCGCTCTTGCTCGCTCTCGCTGTGGTTTGGGCTACGACTTTCGTCCTCCTGCAAGATCTGAAGCTGGGTAGCGCGTTTCAGAATGCGTCCACCATTTTGAAGGTAGCAATTATCGTCATCATCATTATTGCCGGGGTTTACGCCGGCGCTACACAACCGATATCGTTTCTACCTGCCCAAGGCGACGGTGCCCTGATCTTGAGCGCGCCGTTTGCGATCAGCCTTTACTGGGTCATGTATGCCTACTCTGGTTGGAATGCCTCAACTTATATTGTTGGAGAAGTTCGCAATCCGTCACGCAACATCCCGCTTTCAGTTGTCCTGGGTACTTTGCTCGTAGTGATCCTGTACCTTGGCTTGAACGGAGTCTTTCTTCGAACGACTCCGGCAAGTGAGATGGTCGGGAAACAACAGGTTGGTCTCATTGCCGGGGTTCATATTTTTGGAACCGCCGGTGGGAAAATCATGGCGGCTTTCATTTGCCTGGGGCTGGTTTCGACCGTCAGCGCCATGATGTGGATCGGCCCGCGGGTCACTGCCACCATGGGCGAGGACCTGGCGGCACTGGGTTGGCTGGCACGGAAAAGCAAACGTGGAATTCCGACCACGGCAATTCTGGTCCAGTTCGCTATTGTCAATTTACTGCTGTTAACCGCGACCTTCCAGGCGGTGGTAAATTACGTTCAATTTAGTCTGACTCTTTGTTCGGCTGCTACTGTTCTCGGAGTTTTTGTCCTGCGCTGGCGGCAGCCTGATCTGCCGCGCCCGTATCGGACATGGGGTTATCCCTGGACACCGCTTATCTTTCTGGCCGTCAGTGGCTGGATGCTGTGGCACCTTCTGGCTAACAGTTCAACGCGCGGACCTTCCCTCTGGGGACTCGCGACCATGGCGCTCGGACTCGTCATCTATTTCCTTTCTCCCAAGACCAGCCGGGCTCGTTTGGTGCTACCTTCCCAGTGATTCGAATTCAAGAATGCTCCGCATGAAACGCCTCCTGATCGCCGCCTGGCTTCTTTTCTTCGTGCGCGTGCTGTCGGCTGATGAGCTTGCCACGGCAACGGCAAGGTTCCTGGCCGGCCTTCCGGTCCGCGATACTCCGCTGGAAAGCTACACTCTCCAACCTTCCTGGGCGGATCACGCTACGGAGTTTGATCACGCCTGGAGCCGGTTTGCGGAATTGCAATTAAACAAGATCGCAAACTGGGCCCCGCAGTTCCTGGGCGAGCCGTACCTGGATACCGGACCGATGTTTTATATGTTTAGCGGGCCGGATTTTCTTTATGCGCACGTTTTTTTTCCACGGGCGAGCAGCTACATTTTGTGTGGCATTGAGCCGGTTGGTTCCATTCCTGATATCAGTAGGATTCCGCCACAGGCACTGGGTCCGTCCCTGGCCAACCTGAGAAAATCGCTCGATTCAGTACTGAACTGGAGCTTTTTCATCACCAAGAACATGAAAGTGGACCTGACTCAGGCCCAACTGAGCGGCACGTTGCCGGTGCTGTATGTCTTTCTGGCGAGGGCCGGTTGTGTAATTGATTCAGTCACGCCGGTAACTCTCGACAAGGCTGGCAATCTCATTGAAAACGACAAGGGAAAAACACCGGGTGTTCGGATTGTTTTTTCCAATCCTGATCTGATGCAACAAACCCTCTACTACTTTAGCAGCAATCTCGAGGACGACGCCGTCCGGTCGAACCCAGGCTTTATCAGGTTCTGTGATCGTCAGGGTAATGGCGTGAGTCTGCTGAAGGCTGCCTCCTACTTGATGCACGAGGGCGGTTTCTCACAGGTCCGCGATTTTCTTCTTACTCATAGCAAAGTCATTCTCCAGGATGATTCTGGAATCCCGATTCAGTACTTTGCCAATGATAAGTGGCGAATCCGATTTTGCGGCAACTACGTCGGACCGATCGATACCTTCAAGAAATTCTACCAACCGGATCTGGCCAAAGCGTATTCAGTCAGTGCACCGGCCCCGTTAAGTTTTAGTTTTGGTTATCGCTGGCAACCGAGCCAGGCTTCTTTGATCGTTGCCACGCCAAAGTCGGTTTCAATCTCCGAATAGTAGGCGGAGAAAGCGAGCATCAGAAAACGAACCACCAGAACCGTGGCGGACTACGATCAGTTCCATTGATGGGATCACGTAAAGCCGCTGATGTCCGGATCCGATACAGGCGACCAGATCGCTGGGAGCATCGCGACAAAGACAGGCATTGTGCCATTCCTGGCTTGACCACTTCAGATTGAGCATACCTTCAAAATCGAATTCCCGACCGTCCGATGCAGCCTGGTTATTCCACCACCCGAACGCGAAAGCAGGATTGCTCGTCGAGCCCTGCCAGCATTGAGCGAGAGAGTGGCGCTTGATTACAGGCGCTCCATTCGCCAAGACCAACTTTCCCAATTTCGCCCACTGTCTGGCTGTTAATTCCCACCCCGAAGCCAGCAATGGATTGCCAGTTCGATCAAGCAAATACCGCTGCCGGCCAAGCCCAAGCCTCCTCAATACGCGGCGCTCCAAATAACGGGTTGGGGATTGGTCATTAAGTTTTTTCTTTAAGATTTCATGAAAAACCTGAAGAGCGCTCGGCCCATAAATAAAAGCGGTACCCGGGCTGGCTACGATGGGTAGTTTGATGGCGGTGGCGTCACGGTCTTTGGCGTCGTTTTCATGGAGATAAAATGCCGGGGCGAGCCCGGCTGAAAAATCGAGAAGCTGACGAATTGTAACTTCTGCTTTTTTCGGATTGTCGCGCCAACTCGGAATGGTGGCCGCAACATGCTCATCAAGATCGAGTAGTTTATCCTCGGCTGCGGCCAGGGCAGCCAGATTCCAGAATGCCTTGGTGCCGCTAAAGATTCTCCGTGGCGTATTGGCGGAACCGCCAGCAGGATACTGTTCGAACACCGTTTTTCCATGTTGGATGGCGAGGAAGGAAATTCCCTTATGATTGGCCGAATAGGCCGCCGCGGCGCGTACCGCCGCCGGATCCAGGTCACTGGCTGACGCGGAGACGACAAGAATAAGCAGGAGCGGAAGGACAAACCTCATTCCAGGAGAACATTGGTTGCATCAATTTTTCTCAACGCCAACATCCTGGTAATTTTATGGTGGCGCTTGTGCAGATCGCCCTTGGTTTGGTGATTGGCGGATTATAACCGCTGCCACATTCGTGAGCGTCGGTCAGGCCATGACCTGTCGAAATGCGGACACAAAAGTCTCCATCTCGGTTTTCGTGCCCAGTGTGACTCGCATGTGGTTTGGCATTGCTGGAAATAGCCTTCCCACTTCAACGTTGAGCTTCTTCAGCGCTTGAATCAATGGAACCACCGGACGCTTCAGATCGATCATGACAAAGTTGGCCTGAGACGGAATCAGACGATATCCGATCCCTTGAAGTTCAGCCTCCAGGAATCGCTTCGTTTCGTTATTAAGACGCCGGCCATTGGAGACCTGATTTGCATCTCCGAGGCTGGCGTGCGCGGCAGCCAGGGCCATAATGTTAAGACTGTCCCATGGTTGATGCGGTCGCAGCCGTTCAATGACTTGGGGTTGGGCGATGCAATAGCCGCAGCGTAAGCCGGCCATCCCATAGATCTTTGAGAATGTCCGCGCCACAATAAGATTTGGGTAATCCTTCACCAGCGGGATCGCGCTTTCATAATCCGGGCTGTCGGCATAGTGATAATAGGCCTCATCGATCAGAATCATGGTCTGACGTGGGACCTTCCCAACAAAATCGCGGACTTCGTTCCTGGCCGTGATACTGGCGGTCGGATTGTTTGGATTACAAACATAGATCAACCCTTCGTTTGCCGCGGCCGTCATCTTCGGGAGGTCATGACCATAGGTTTGAGTGAGCGGCACCTTCACCACTTCTGCACCGTGAATGCCGGCGTGATTGAGAATGGCCTCAAACGTGGGATCACCGACAATCAGGGCGCCTCGACCCATCGTGCCAGACGCCGCATTACCGCCGGGCCCGGTAAACGTCTCGGCGCACAGCTTCAGGATCTCACCCGATCCATCGCCTAACAGGATTTGATTGGTACTGACACCATTGATTTTGGCCAGGCCCTCGATCAACGGACCAGCGTGTTCATCAGGATACCGACAGGACAAATCAAACGCGTTGCTCATGGCCTTGAGTGCTTCCGACGAAGGCCCATAGGGGTTCTCATTTGAGCTGATGCGCACAACATTGCTTGTCGTAGCGGACTTCGCACTCGCACTGGCTTGTTTGGCCAGGGTAAGCGATGGCCTGACGACGGCACAGGCAGCTCCTACGCCAAGCATCTGGGCAAATCGACGTCGTGAAATCGTGACCGTGTTCATGCAAGAGTCATAGTGGAAACATGATCAAAACTCCAGACCGAAACGACTGAGTTGTTAGAACGTGCAGCTCCTGTGCTTTGACAAAGCCAAAGCCGCTGCTGTTTAGGAACGCCGCCAGGGAACGCTTTATCCTGAAGGGGATGGCGACGCGGTATCAGTGCGCCGCTCCTCCAACCAACTCACAGAATTTTTTCAAATCGATGTTCCCGCCCGAAACAACGGCCACGATCGGACCCTGGCCGGCCTTCCCGGAGAGCGCGGCTGCGACCGGTAACGCTCCGGCACCTTCGGCAATGATGCGCGCCTTTTCTGCCATCAGTCGCATGGCCTTCTTTGTCTCTTCCAAGCTAACGACAATATAGTCGTCTACCACTGGTTGCATGCGCTCCCACATCCGGGGAAACATGCTTTGGCCACCGGCGCCATCGACAAACGAAGCCTCCCATTTGTCGAAGACTTGAGGCGATCCCCTGGCAAATGATAGCGCGGCTGGCGCTGCGGTCTCGGGTTCCGCTCCCCAAACCTTGATCTCAGGTCGCACGGCTTTCATGGCACTGCCGATCCCAGTGATCAATCCACCTCCGCCGATTCCAGCAATCACCGCCTTCGTGTCCGGTGCATCCTCCAGAATTTCCAGTCCCATGGTGGCGTGACCAGTAATAAAATTGTGATCGTCGAAAGGATGAACAAATGTTCCCTCAACTCCATGAAATGAACGTTCATCGAGCGCTTGCCATGCGACTTCGTAGGAGACTGGGACCAACCTTGCACCGAGTGCTCGCATCCGTTCGATCTTGGATTCCGGGGCGGTCTCAATGACAACAACAGTACACGGAACTCCTGCCTGTCGCGCTGCGTAGGCGACTCCCTGACCGGCATTGCCTGCGCTGATGGTCCAAACACCGCGCTCGCGTTCAACCTCGGACAGCAAGGCCACGGCATTGGCTGCTCCCCGCAATTTATAAGCATTAATGGGTTGCAGATTCTCCAACTTCAATCGGATATCGGGAAAACCTGGTCCCAACTCTAAACGCACCAGTGGCGTCCGGAGAATGGTGTCGGCGATGCGCTTACGTGCTTCTTTGATCTCAGACAATTCTATCGGGCGGATAGATTCGAGCGATTTTGACATTGTGGGTTTCTGGCCGGGAGCGTGAATGGGTATCGATAACATTCGAGAAGGAAGGAATGAGTTGCAATCAATCATTCCTAGTCGTGCCCTTGGGGGTGACTTGGTCCAGGCACCGCTACAAACTTTTGCCTGTCGGCATGACCATAATCAACCATCGCGTCGACATACTTTTGGCGCGAGAATCAACCGGTGAATCGGACACCGGTGACGCGCGCGATCATTCATCTCGACATGGATTGCTTTTACGCGGCAATCGAGGTGCGCGATCAACCAAAGCTGCGCGGTAAACCGGTTGGTGTCGGTGGACCCCGCGACCAGCGTGGGGTCCTCACCACGTGTAGTTATGAGGCCCGCAAGTTTGGTGTGCGATCCGCCATGCCGACTTTCATGGCCTTACAGCGCTGTCCCCAGTTGATCGTGTTGCCCACACGGTTTGATGTTTACCGGCGCGAATCCGCCGTCATTCGCGGAATCCTGCATCGCTTCACCCCTCTGGTTGAACCCCTTTCCCTTGATGAAGCTTATCTCGATGTCACGTCTCATCCTGGTTCCCCCGGACCGCTGGCCCAGGTTATTCGCAACATGATTTTCCAAAAGACGAGGTTGACTGCTTCGGCCGGAATCGGGCCTAACAAACTGGTAGCCAAGATCGCCAGCGAAATCAAAAAACCGAATGGTCAATTTGAAGTGACGCCCGAAGAAGTCCCGGAATTCATGGCTGGGCTGCCCGTGCGCAAGATCTGGGGAATCGGTTCCGTGACCGATCAGAAATTGGAGACTATTGGCATCAGGACATGTGGTCAGCTGCAACGACTTTCCCGGGCAGAACTTCAAGATCTCATGGGCAAGTTCGGGATCGAATTGTACGATCTTTGCCGGGGCATCGATCATCGCCCGGTCGAACCGGACCGGGAACGGAAATCGTTAAGCAACGAAGAAACCTTCGGTGTCGATCTTCATACCCTGGAACAGTGCGAAGACAGGCTGGAGGAGTTGTTTGAAGAGCTGATGGCCGATCTGGCCCAAAAAGAAGCTGGGCGAAACGTTATCAAGATTTTTGTGAAGTTGAAGTTTTCGGATTTTACCCGCACCACGGCCGAGCGTGCGGGTCTCGCTCCGTCCCTGGAGAATTTTCGAACCCTCCTAGCGGAAGCGTTTGCCCGTACCGGAAAGGCTGTGCGGCTGATGGGAGTCGGGGTCCGGTTTACAACGATACCGGAACTGGATGAGGCCCAGCTCAATTTGCTCTGACCCTCGTGACCAGTCGTGGTTTCTCAGTGCCTATTTTTTTATCGTTAGCTTCACCGTCTGAACTAACGTTTCGTTGATGTAGAATTCGACCCGGTACGTTCCCGGGGTCCAACCTGTTTCCGGACGGGAAAGAGTAAAGCTGCCATGGGAATCCGGCCTGGTCGCGAGAGTACTAGCCTCATCAATTTTGTAATCCGGTGGGGCTGCATCTCCAATGTTTTCTGCAATCCAGACGGCGCGAATTTTCGATCGAGGACGGAGTCCACGACCCTGCCAACGCGCGTAAATGCTGGCGTTGGCTGAGGAAATCTCCGACTCAAATCTTCCAAATGGCTGACTCGAAACACCGGCCACGAACTTTTGTGTATCGGCCGGTTTCGCACCAGCTACGATCATCGGTTTGCTGGCTAACTCCAGGGTGCGACGGCTCAGTAGATCTCCAGTAGGAGATCGCATGGTCAAGGTTTCCTTGATGAATCCCGTGCCCGGCGTAAACCAGCGGTCACACACAATCGGGGTGGGAGATGATTGTTCGCTGTGGAAACGATAGGCATGAAAATTCCCAGCCAGGACTAAAACATTTTCAGAACCGACTACGACCCAATTCTGATGCACATCAAGATTCGCGATCTCGTCCTCGGAGTTCCAGGAAGTGCCGTCCTTCAAGGTCGGTGGGACAATTGTCTCTGGCGGTGACACTGGGCCAACGACGCCGTTCTTATCGCTTCGTGCAAAACAGCGGATACCGTTTTCATCGGCTCCAACCAACTCCGTCTTAAATCGGACGTCATTTGAAAACGTCTCCAGCTTCGTAAGAGTTCTTCCTTCGAACTGTTCCGATCCGGTGACTCGACATCGGATGACGGAATGTGCTGGCATGGTGGACGGCCCGAATTCTTCGGTGGCGCTGTACTTCCAGGTTGTCCCGTCGGTCATTGGGAAGAGCTGGGCTCCGTCGGCAATCGCGAGTGGCAACAACAGGGCGATGAACAAACGAGGCAGTCTCATCCGTAGCGAGGGCGAAAGCATTGAGAACATACCACAAGATTCGCCGAATCCACTCGACCTGGCTGCGTTCCCAATGTTGGCGTTTGAGACCGGCGGAAGAGATTGGAGAAGGCTAAAGGTTCCCGACACTGACCGATGCCAGGGGTGACCAACTCGAGGACTTGCCGGTGATCGCGTTGCGCAGGCGGGCCCTGAACAGATATGATCCTGTTTCGTCCGGGGTAAACGGCGCAGACACTTTGGTCTGGCCAACCTGCCAGTTATGCAAGCTCGTGTCTGATGGCGCTCGAACCTGCACGTCAAAAACAAGATCGGAAGGCGGTGGCGTTGCACTCCACCTGACAGTTAGTGGAACGCCTGTCCTTCCCGACTCAGGCAAATTGACCGGAACCGCGATAACCGAATTCACCTGGGTCGTGCGATCAGCGACAGGGTAGGACCCTGCGGAATTAAAGGTGAATTGGAACGAGGAACCGGAAGCCCGCGACCCTGAATTGAACAACCTCAGGCCGGAGGCATCGACCAGACGCCTCGCGCTGCTTCCCGTCATGGTCCAGCCAACGGTATTGCCTATTGCGACGCGACTGGCTTTCGGAACAAAGCCGGCTTCACTGACCTGGATTTCGCAAACCGATTCAGCAATTGTTGTGGTGAGCGTGTTGCCGACAGCCCAGCCCGCGCCATCTGGTTGAGCTGTGATTCCAGAAAGGTAAGTATAGGAGCTTCCCTGGGCACTTGAAACCTGCTGCCACCGCTGACCGTCGTAATGCTCGATCAGTCCCTGATAGTCGGTAGTACCAGTTGGATAGTGATAACCCGCGGCCCAGATGTCGCCCGGCGCGGATGCGGCAATTCCCAGCAAAACATTGCCCTGTCCCTGGAAATCATCGCCCGGCACGACCACGAACTCGTCGCTAACACGGTGAAGAAAAAGAGTTCGGCCTTGTGTCCCATCATAATAGAAGCCCGCACACCAGATCGACCCGTCGGTCAGGGCAACGACACCGGCTAGCGAACTCGTTAGACCACCGGGATTAGGACTTGGGACGATGGTCCAGTTTGTTCCATCAAAGTGCATTGTCAGGGTGGAGGTTGCTCCGCCAGGGCTACTGGATTGATAGCCGACGGCCCAAATGTCGTTGGGTGCGAGAGCGGCAATGCCGTTCAATGCGTTGGGTCCATTACCCACGTTGGGGGTCGCAACAATTGTCCATGAAGTCCCGTCCCAGTGTTCCACCAGAGTCCGGTACACTCCATTCGAATCGAGGTAATGACCCACGGTCCAGACATCGTCCGTTGCAATTGCGGCCACACCGGCAAGATAGCTGGCCAGCGATGCCGGATTCGGACTGGGCACAATCGCCCAGCTACTACCATTGTAATGTTCGATCAGGGTGTAATTCGCACCGGAACCGGTGGTCCAATAACCAACGGCCCAAACACTCTCTCCAAATGATCCACCGACTCCACGAAGATAAGCGGCCCCTGGCCCCGGGCTCGGCGGGTTGACGATTGCCCAGCGGTCGCCATCAAAATGTTCGGCCAGTGGGCGATCATCGGTTCCATCGTAGTGAGAGCCAACAGCCCAAACATCATCTCGAGTAATCGCTGCGACTCCATAAAACGAATTGGAAACCGGTGGTGTGGGAATTTCATGCCAGGCTGGGGCGCACTCGCCGTTCGCAAGTGATACCGATCCAGGCAGGAAACAGGATCCAACCAAGCCTAAAACGAACGCCATCATCGTTCTGAGCATATCACGAAGAGGATTGGTTCGATTCTTCGATCCGCCCAAAATCGGCGGCAAGCTTCGTCCGGTAACAGTCTTGTTACGAAACGCCCCTTCGCAGGCGATCTCGTTCTATTGGATTGCCAGCGATTCAAATCGCCAAGTCTGACGATCGTGGCTCCTGTGGAACCAACCAGTATGCAATTTTTGGGAGTAGACGCTGGGAAAGCGGACGGTTGCGTCCTTACTCGGTCATCTCTCGAGTAGCAATGGTCCCTCGGACCGTGTCACTCGATATAACCCAGAGCTGCGAGACGCTCTTCGACGATCGCAGCTTCTTCTTCGGAGTACGAGGCCGATCCGTTGGATTCAAAATCTGTCTCCCGCGTGCTTCGGACCGCGTTTTCGGAGAGGAACGCCGGCTGGAAAAGATCTCGTAATACCTTGCCGTCCATGTCTTCGGGGACAGGCTGGTTCAAGAGGTAGAGAAGCGTCGGTGCCATGTCGATCAATTGCGCATTTTGGATCGTCGCGCCTTTTTTGAAAGGCTGACCGTGGGCAATCAAAATTCCGTCACGTCGATGCGTTCCGCCCCACTCCGAGTCTTCGGAGGGTGCTCGCTCCCGAACTTCGACGGCCGGAAGGTGTGTGTCCTCTGGAAAGCTCGGACTGGTCGAGAACTCGCTTGTTTCCCACCAATCCAGAAGCAGATCCGCGGCTTCATTGGAGAAAGACCCACTGAAAATCTCATCTCGCCTGAAAACTCGCTTGATCACCGGCTCATTTGTTCTCGGATCCTTAAGTTCCGACAATTTACTTGTAATCAACTCCACCAGTGATTCGTATTCATTTGGTTCGACGATCCCGGCGGGTTTTACGCCCTTCAGATTTATCCAGATGCTCGGAGGCGACGCCAACACCTCACTGCAATATGCCTTCGTGCGGCTCCAGTCGATTTGTGAGAACGAAGTAAAGGTCGTTTCGAAATACTTCCGCAAGACTGGAAGCTTATGAGCGAGAAAGCTCTTTTGCCGCGAGCTCAAAATGCTGCGCAGCAATGTGTAAATACCGCGAACGACGTTCCGGGTCAGTCTCTTAACCAGGGGTGTGTTTTCTTGCTTGTAATGAAGCAAGCCGAGCTGGGCCAGATATCGATTCAAGTAGACGACTCGGTCTGAAGTCGGGCCTCCACCGTGATCTGAAACGACCAGGACCGAGGTGTCGCTGGAAACTTCCTTTAGCATTTGTCCTACGGCGTCGTCGAGGCGTTGGTAAACACGCAGAATGGCATCACCAAAACGGGTGGCCGCTCTCGCATCATGCAGGAAATGATTCTTGTCCATGTACTGCCAGAAATAGTGCTGGACCGTGTCGATAGACATGAACGTAAACATCATGACATCGGCGGGATGTTTTCTTAGCAAATGAAGGCTGGCGCCAAGCCATTGGCGATCCAGGTTTTCCATGTCATTGAGGACCTGCTCTCGTCTCGGATCCGTCGACATGTAGCCGAGGTAGCGCACATCGAGCTTGAATCTGCCCAGAAGTCCCTCGAGCTCCGATCGCAATTCCGGTGGGTAGATGAATGGGCTCTTTTCCGAAGGAGTATCCATTCCTGAAATCTGGAAACCGTTCAGTTGTTCAGGCGGGTAGGTGAACGGAATGTTCATCGTGCCGACTGTAAATCCTGCGTCACACAGGATCCGCCAGACCGTCTTGGCCCGCCGCGAAGCCGCATTCAGATAGCGCAAAGAGTACGTGCCGGCGGTCGTTTCCATGAAATGAAAAATGCCATGCTTCCCCGGATTCTTACCCGTCATGAATGACGTCCAGGCCGGCGGAGTAATGGGAGGCATGACTGACGCCAGTTTTGCTCGCGCACCGTTCGTCATGAGGCCAGCGAGATTTGGCAACTTTCCCTGGGCAATCCAGGGATCAATCAGATCAAACGTAGCTGAATCCAAGCCCACGATGAGAACCTTCGGTTTTTTCATAATTCCCCCTGATTGTTCGATCATATTTAGACTATTAAGGAGCAAGTAACGATTTGGTGACAGACTGGACCCACATGGTTGGTTGATCGATCGCCGACCGGGCGGTAACCACGAGACGGCGATCTCTGCTGGACTGACCGGAGTGGAAATCAGACCGCCGGCTCTAATTTCCGGCTAACCTGAGTTGCCGCGCGGTGTGAAAGCGGTTGCAATCAGGCGCCCAACAGTCAGATCGATCAGCTTTCGGGTCCGGTGAAGCCAACAGTAGCTCGTGGGCAACAACAAGTTTGTTGCGCTGCTAAGGTGCCTGAGCCCGTTTGGCGGTTGTTTCTTCCCGCCTGGACCACGAATAAACCAGGAATCGTATCATATGTCCTATTATTTATTATTATATACTTGGAGTACACCCTTTCGCCTGTTGATGTCCAGTAAATTTGCAGAAAGCTTAAAAATTGTTCGGTCTCGGCTTGAATTTTTCATGACGATCAAATGTACCATAAGCGCCAGCTTTACTCTGCCCTCCCGGCCGTTCGATCATCCGTAGCCGGGTTCGGTCGGCCGAAAATCCCCTGGTTCGAAGTTGCGCCTCTGAGAGCTTGCGGTTGCTAATAAGAGTCTCGCTCACGTTCCTGTCCGGGTGGCGAGCCTCGATCGTGTAATAGGGAGATTGGGGATTGATTGGGATTTTTGGGCGGGGTGGAGAAACTCGAGCTCCTTGGTCAAGAGACCCCGTTGTACTTATATATATAGATGGGGGGAAAAGAAAGCTTGCGTGTAGCTGTGTTATAGTTAACTATAACACTATATGACGCCACCAGACGAACCGCGTTATCATCTGCCCCCAACGATTCTCCCAGCCATCGAATGAATCGTGAATGGAATGATAGTCAGCCGATTTATCGCCAGCTTCGGGATCGGGTCGTTGCCATGATACTCGAGGGCGCACTTCATGAAGGTGATCCGCTGCCGTCTGTCCGGAATGTTGCGGCGGAGCACCGGGTCAATCCGCTGACTGTTCTCAAGGCCTATCAGCAATTGGTCGATGAGCAGTTTGTCGAAAAAAAAAGAGGACTTGGAATGTTCGTAAGGTCTGGCGCGCAAGATTTGTTGCTACAGGGCGAGCGCAAGAAGTTTCTGGTCGACCATTGGCCCAGGATTTACGCGACGATTCAACGGCTTGGCCTGAAGCCGTCCGAACTATTGGAAACTCCCGGATCGCCCCAGATGTCATCGAAGGATCAAAAGGGGGAGGGCTAAGCCATGGCCTGTGTCGAAGCACGCAGTCTTTCTAAAACTTTCGGAACAACGGTTGCGTTGGACAATATCGATTTCACCGTCAACGAAGGCCGCATCCTTGGGCTTATTGGTCCCAATGGAGCCGGAAAAACAACTGCGCTCAATGCGGTTCTCGGTCTCATACCATATCAGGGCAAACTGAAGGTCCTTGGGCGCGATCCCTGGAACGAGCGTGATCGACTCATGCGCGACGTTTCTTTCATCACCGATGTCGCGGTATTGCCGCGCTGGGCCAGGGTAGACCAGATGTTGGATTACGTTGCCGGTGTGCATCCACACTTCGATCGGGCCAAGGCCGACGTTTTTCTGTCCAGGACGACAATCAAGCGGACCAGTAAGATTAGGGAATTGTCCAAGGGGATGGTCGCGCAACTCCATCTGGCGCTGGTCATGGCAATTAACGCCAAGCTATTGGTGCTGGATGAACCGACGCTCGGTCTCGATATCCTGTATCGCAAACAATTCTACGACTCGCTTCTGACCGATTACTTCGATCACACCCGCACAATTATCGTCACCACCCATCAGGTTGAAGAAGTTCAGGATGTTCTGACCGATCTCATGTTTATCAACCAGGGTCGCATCGTGCTCGAATGCACCATGGAAGAGTTCGAGTCGCGTTATGTCGAAGTGATGTTGCGTCCCGATCAAGTTGGTGGCGCGCGCTTGCTCAAGCCGATGCACGAGCGTCAGGTTTTTGGACGAAGCGTCATGTTGTTTGATCAGGTCGATCGCGGCCAGCTCGCTGCCATGGGCGACGTCCGCACACCGAGCATCGCTGATTTGTTTGTCGCGGTAATGGGGAATTCGACCGGTAGGGTTGAGAAGACAGAGGTGAGCGAAACAAAATGAATACTGAATCCACCATCGACAAAACGCGGCCATTTTACTGGTCAGTTTGGCGTGAAGTGTGGGAGAACCGATCGCTTTACGTTGCGCCGGTGATTGTCGCCGCTGTTGTTGTGCTTGGCTTTCTGATGAGCACAGTCGGACTCCCGGGACGAAGACAGGCTGTGTTGATGCTTGGTCAGGCAACGGCCCGCCGCGCAATCGAAGTGCCATACGACATTGCGGCCATGGTGTTGATCTTCACCGCTTTCATCGTGGGTGTATTCTATTGTCTCGATGCGCTGCACGGTGAACGGCGCGATCGCAGCATATTGTTTTGGAAATCGTTGCCGGTTTCCGATCTCACGACGGTCTTGTCGAAAGCAACCATTCCTCTTGCTGTTCTGCCGATAATCATGGTGGCGATTATTGTCGCGACCCAGCTCATCATGATGTTGTGGACGAGCGGAGTTCTCCTTGCACATGGAATGAATCCGGGATCGACATGGACAATGATTCCGTGGGTCCAAAACTGGATCGTGCTTGTTTACGGCCTGGTTGCGATCGCGCTGTGGCATGCGCCGATTTACGGATGGGCTTTGCTGGTTTCCGGCGTGGTGCGGCACGCGGCATTCCTGTGGGCGGTGCTGCCCCTTATCGCGATCGGAATCTTCGAACGCCTTACATTTGGGACCTCGTATTTTGCTTTGATGCTCAAGGAACGCGTGTTCGGGTTCGCGCCAGGAGCATTCGGCTTCGTCCCGAAACACGACGTCGCGATTGAAACTCTTGGACAACTCACACCGGGAAGATATCTGACCAGCTTTGGTCTGTGGGCCGGATTGATACTCGCCGCGCTTTTCATCGCGACTGCAATTCGACTGCGCCGGTATCGTGGACCGCTTTAGTCTCGCTGCATTCGATTCGATCAATACCGAAGAACACTCATGCATCCCTTGAAGAAGACCGCAAGGATTGCGGGCGCCATCTATTTGTCGATGGTGGTTACCGGACCATTTAGTCTGATCTATGTGCCGGGAAAACTCATCGTTCGTTGGGACGCGATGGCAACGGCGAGCAACTTTCTCGCGCACCAAACCATGTTTCGGTTTGCGATCGTGGCCGAACTCCTGGGCTCGGTGATTTTCATCTGTCTCGGTATCGCGCTCTATCGTCTGCTCAGCGGTGTAAACAAAACCGCAGCGGGTCTGATGGTCGCGTTCGTTCTCGTTTCGGCCACGATAGGATTTTTCAACACCTTGAATAATCTTGCCGCGATGTCTCTTTTTGACGGCGGTGACTTCCTGCGTGTCGTCGATCCCGTTCAGCGTCAGGCGCTGGGTATGCTATTCGTTCGCCTGCACGGCCAGGGGAACATTATCAACGAAGTATTTTGGGGCCTGTGGCTGTTTCCCTTTGGTCTGCTCGTCTTCTGGTCAGGATTTCTGCCGCGATGGATCGGCATTTGGCTGGTGATCAACTGTTTCGGCTATCTGGTTTTGAGTATGACGGCGTTATTCTTCCCTGAATACAACGGTCGGGCGTTCCTCTTTCTGCAACCGGTCTTATTCGGTGAACTCGCGATCATGTTCTACCTCCTGTTCATGGGCGCAAAGGTTCCAGCGGAATCGGCCGTCACCGCGATAGCATGAGCCTGAATCGATCTCGTTAGGTGATGAAGCTCAAACCCATTCTGAAGTGGAGCGCCCGACTGATCATGGTCGCATTGGTTTTGTCGATCCTGGCAATGTTCATCGCCTACTGGCGATCGACTAACGACTGCGAGCAGATCACCAGGAATCCTGCGTATCCCATGAAGGCGATTGTCTCCTGCGAATACGGCGTAGAGAACCTACAGCTTCGGGAAATCGAAAAGCCTGCACCGGCTGATAACGAAGTCTTGGTCCATGTTCACGCTGCGGCGATCAATCCCGTGGACGGCCATTCAATAAGAAGCTCGTGGATTGGGCGTCTATTTAACGGAATGCGCAAGCCGAAGAACACGCGCTTCGGCACCGATTTCGCCGGCGTGGTTGAGGCGATTGGAAGAAACGTGACGAATTTCAAATCGGGCGACGAGGTTTTCGGAGCCAGAAACGGCGCGATCGCTGATTACATTTGCGTTAAGGCCGATCGAGCGATTGTGGTGAAGCCGAACAACATCACATTCGAGCAAGCAGGGTCGGTTGGAGTTGCCGGAATCACTGCGTTGCAGGGCCTGCGTGACAAAGGACACATTCAGGCTGGCCAGAAAGTTTTGATCAACGGCGCCTCCGGAGGTGTCGGAACGTTCGCGGTCCAAATCGCGAAAGCCTTCGGAGCGAAAGTGACCGGCGTTTGCGGTACGCGCAATCTCGATCTTGTTCGGTCGCTCGGTGCCGATCATGTGATCGATTACACCAAAGAAGATTTCACCAAGACCGATCGACGTTACGACATGATTTACGATTTGGTCGGCAATCATTCTTTTTCCGAGCGTCGCCGGATTTTGACACCCAATGGGATTTGTGTCCTCGCCGGCATTGGCGGTGCCGGAATACATCCCGAAACGATGGAACGGATCGGCCGAAATTTTTGGAATGCTTTTCTGTCGAACTTCACCAGACAAAAGTTTGTTTTCTACATCGCGAAGCTGACCAGAGAAGACTTCGGCGTTCTGCGCGATCTGATGCAGTCGGGAAAAGTCAGCCCGATTATCGATCGAACCTACAAATTGGAGCAGACGGCAGACGCGGTTCGATACATGGAAGAAGGTCACGCCCGGGGGAAAGTCGTCGTCATCATTGATTAGGTGACACCCATGAGATGGAAACGAATCCTGAAATGGAGCGCGCTGGTCATCCTCCTCATCTTCATGGCGTGGTTCGAAGTTGCCTATTGGACTTCGACAAATGACTGTGGACGCAGCATTCCTGCCGGAGTTGAACACGTGAAAGCGATTCGCTATTGCGAGTACGGTTCACCTGATGTCCTCAAGGTCCAGGAGATCGCAAAGCCCGTACCTAATGAGAACGAGCTTCTGGTTAGAGTGCGGTCGGCTTCGCTTAACTTTATTGATGTCGGCCTGGTGCGTGGCCCATTAGTCGGTCGGCTCTTCTTCGGATTGCGAAAGCCTAAGTTCACCGGCCTCGGACGCGACTTCGCTGGTGTGGTTGAAGCCGTCGGCAAAAATGTCACCGAGTTCAAAGCAGGCGACGAAGTTTTCGGAGAAAAGAGCGGCTCGATCGCGGAGTACATTTGTGTTCGTAAGGACCGCGCCGTGTTGAAGCCAGCCAATATTACGTTCGAGCAAGCCGGCGGGGTGTCGCACGCGGGTTTGACTGCGCTGCAAGGCCTGCGGACCGGGAAGATTCACGCCGGCCAAAAAGTATTGATCAATGGTGCATCTGGCGGTGTCGGGACTTTCGCGCTCCAGATCGCGAAGGCGTTCGATACCGAGGTGACTGCTGTGGTCAGTACGCGCAACATCGAAACGGCGCGCACCCTGGGAGCGGATCACGTTATCGATTACACGAAAGAAGATTTCACCAATCGGCCCGAACGCTACGACTTGCTCTTCGACAACGTCACCAATCACTCCATGTCTGAACGCCGGCGTATCCTGAAGCCTGACGGACTCTGTGTCCTGGCCGGGATTGGCGGCGCCGGACCGAACCAGGGTCAGATGTGGCGGATTGCGCATGGACTTGGCACTGCCCTGTTGTCACGTTTCACTGATCACAAATTCGAAAGATACATGACCAGGATCGACGAGACAGACCTGAAGTTCCTCGGTGATCTGATGGCCAAAGGTAAAGTGACGCCATTCGTAGAGAAGACTTATCCTATGGCGGAAACCGCGGAGGCTCTACGTTATTTCGGCGAAGGTCATGCTCGCGGTAAAATCGTCATCACGATCGAGTAATCCATGACAACCACCCACATTGAGGATTCACAGCGCGCTGCGGCGAAGGTGGCAGGCTGGAGCTACATCCTGTCGTTCGTTGTCGTCGTCTTCGCGAACTATGTCTTGCTCAGTCCCCTCATCGTTCCCCGCAACGCAGTCGAGACCGCTCACAATATCCTGGCCCACGAGACGCAGTTTCGGGGCGCGCTGACTTTATTTTTGGCCTACAGCGTCGGCACTGTCGTCCTGGTCGGAGCGCTCTACATCGTTCTCAAACCGGTCAATCATTGTCTTGCTCTAATCGGAGCGCTCTTTCGTCTCGTCTTTGCCATGTCGTGGCTTCTTTCTGCAATCAATTCCCTTGGAGCGTTGCGACTCCTTGGCAATACACCCTATTTCCAAGTGTTCGGATCGGACCAGTTGCAGACCCTGGCCAGAGTAACCATCGCTGCCACGTTCGACGATTACTACGTTGGTCTCCCCTTTTTCACATTAGCGGCAACGATCTGCGCCTATTTATGGCTGAAGTCGGGTTATATACCCCGGTCACTAGCGCTCTTCGGCGTGATCGCGTCTGGATTTGGCGTGCTGTGCGCCTTTGTTTACCTGATCTTTCCGGATTTTGGAAAAACCGTTGATCCATACTGGTTCGATTCACCGATGGCTGTGTTCGAATTGATCCTGAGTTTCTGGCTTCTGTTTAAAGGATTGAAGTCAGTCGAATCAAAGGAAATTCGGGCTGGTGCCCAGTAGTCCTTTTACACATGATCATTTTTCCCAGTATCAAAACTTCGCCCGGCTTATGAAACGAGTATTGAAATGGATTGTCCGCATTGTTCTTCTCCTATTGGTGGTCGCATTTTTGTTTGTGTTTGTCGCCTATTGGCGATCGACCAACGATTACGAAAAGCAAACAACCGCACCGGCAAATCCGATGAAGGCGATTGTTTACCGTGACTATGGCGTGTCCAACCTCAAGTTTCAGGATGTGGAGAAACCGACTCCGACGGACGATCAAATCCTGGTCAGAATTCACGCGGCTTCGGTGAATCCACTCGACTGGCACTATGTCGAAGGCACGCCCTATATCATGCGCATGGGAGTTGGGTTGCGTAAACCAAAGGAGATCCGTCTGGGTGTTGATTTCGCCGGAACGGTTGAGGCGGTGGGCAAAAATGTCACCCAGTTCAAACCGGGAGACGACGTATTCGGTGGACGAGACGGAGCCTTCGCCGAGTACGTCTGTGTTCGCGCAGATCGAGCGGTCACGTTAAAACCGGCCAGCGTGACCTTTGAACAGGCAGCCTCAATCCCCATTGCTGCCGTCACGGCCCTTCAGGCGCTTCGGGACAAGGCAAAGGTCCGGCCTGGGCAGAAGGTCCTGATCAACGGTGCCTCGGGAGGAGTCGGCACATTCGCGGTCCAGATCGCCAAGTCTTTCGGTGCCGAAGTGACGGGGGTTTGCAGTGGCAGAAATGTGGACCTGGTGCGATCGATCGGGGCCGATCACGTGATTGATTATACCAAGGAGGATTTCACGAAAGGGAAACAACAATACGATGCTATCATCGACAATGTGGCTAACCACTCGTTAGGGGAATACAGACAAGTTCTGAAACCCAATGGAGTTTACGTTATGATCGGGGGCGGCGGAGCAAACGAACAGGGGCTGATCGGGATAATGGCCCGTCCGGTCGAGGCGATGGTGGTGTCAAAATTTGTCAGTCAAAAAATGGGGATGATGTTGGCCGACCTCAACAAAAAGGACCTCGCCGTTCTGGGTGATCTGATTCAGACGGGAAAAGTGACGCCGGTGATTGACCGCCGCTACAAATTAAACGAAGTCCCAGACGCAATTCGCTATCTGGAAGAAGGCCATGCTCGCGGCAAGGTAATCATCAATCTGGAATAACGAGTGCGAACCTTTCGGCCGGTCTTCGAGTTACCAGTTTCGTAATCTCGTCTGATTCTGGGCTGGCCGCGGTTCAGTAGCCGCAAACTGCCATTTCACGAATTCGCTTAGCCGCGATGGAAAATCGAAGAGGATAATGTCTCTTTGGTCTTCTTCGATTGGCGCTTGTTCATGCAATCTTACACGGCAGATACTTTGTTTCTACGTCTGGGGCGCGAAAGCCGCCTGACAGCGGCGCTCGCGTTGCCGCTCGCGGCCGGACAGATCAGCCAGATGCTTATCGCGTTGGCCGATACGCTCATGGTTGGCCGCCTTGGCGTCCTGCCTCTGGCCGCGGCCACTTTTGCCAACAATGTTCTCTATGTCCCGTTCATTTTTGGTTTGGGGTTCTCGATGTCGATCTCCATCCGTGTCTCCCAGGCGCGCGGCGCCGGCGATCAGGCGGCAGCGCGAACGGCCCTGCGCCATGGTCTCTACCTTTCCCTGGCCGTGGGGGCGTTGACCATGCTGGGTGTCTGGGTCATCGAGCCTTTCCTCGGGCTCTTTCGTCAGGAACCGGAGATCATTCGCGCTGTTCCCCGATATTTTCTTCTCATTGCCGCTTCGCTAATTCCTGCGCTGGGCGCAATGGCGGTAAAAAACCACGCCGATGCAATGAGTAAACCGTGGCCGCCATTCTGGATCATGCTCGCCGGTGCGGCACTAAACGTTGTTCTCAACTGGGTTTTCATTTACGGGAACCTCGGTGCGCCGCGGCTGGGCTTGGATGGATCAGGCCTGGCCACTCTTTTGGCCCGGGTGGTAATGCTGGCGGCAATGATCCTGTGGTGCATCCGGTCGCGCTCAGTTCGGGAATGGATTCCAACTCATTGGTTTCGGGCACCCGAACTGCACGCGCTCCGTGATTTGGTTCGGTTAGGATTACCGACCAGCCTGCAATTGCTTGCGGAAGTCAGTGCTTTTGTTATGGCGACGCTTCTGATTGGAACGCTTGGACCCGAAGCCCTGGCCTCACACCAGGTGGCGATGACATGTGCCGCAACCATCTTCATGGTCCCGCTTGGTCTCTCCCAGGCTCTCACGGTGAGAATGGGTGCGACGTGGGGCGCGGCGGACCACGCGCGGTTGCGACTGGTTCTTCTGAGTGGATGGGTCATCGCACTTGGCTTTACCGCCTGCAGTGCTCAGGCCTTTCTTTTCTTCCGACACCAAATCGCGAGCTGGTTTCTGACTGACCCCAAGGTCGTTTCATTGACTGCCAGCCTTCTGCTTATTTCCGCCGCCTTTCAGGTGAGCGATGCGATGCAGGTGTCATCAGCGGGTGCGTTGCGCGGATTGGGGGACGTGAAGATTCCGGTCTGGGTCGCTTTCATCGCCTATTGGGTCATTTCAATTCCAGTGGGATGGTTTCTGGCTTCGGGACTGAAGCTGGGTGTTGCCGGAATGTGGTGGGGAATCACGCTCGGCCTAACGATTACTGCGGTTGCATTGGGATTGCGGGCTTGGCGGAAGACCGCAACGTAATTTATCCGTTCTACCAGACTGTCTCTACCCAGATGCAAGCGGACGCAGCCGCGCGGCACCCATGTCACTCAGGAGCTGCGCCCGGCAAATTCAAGCGAGTCCAATTTCAGAAGATCTCGTCGTCGTAACCAGGCCATTGCTTCTGGAATCATGCCGTAGCCAAAATGGCCTTGTCGGACTGTAATCAACTCCGAGCCCGTCCAGAGGTCACGCAATGCCGCCAGATCAGTCAGCCTGACGATGCGATCGAACTGGCCGCCGATGATTACGGTTCGCGAGCCGCTATGATTCGGCGGCGGTGCGTAAAGAGGAGATGAAAGGTGCGCGTGCCGATTGACCAGCGCTCGTTCCACGCCCACGCGAGACAGCTGACCTCGAATGACCCAGCTGGTCGGTCCATCGTATAACGCGTGAACGCCATTCACCATCGGAGCGAGCAAAACAATGAATCGCAGATCCGACTCGATCGTTGCCAGTAATGCTGCGATCCAGCCCCCGTAACTTGTTCCAAGTAATCCGAATTCCCGGGCGTTCTGCGTCCGCAGCCAGGCCATGAGCTGGCGGATCTCAACCACCGATTGGCGCAGCGTGTCTGCGGTGAGAATGAGGTCCGCGGTGCAGCATAATTCTCCATTCAGATAACCGCGTGGTCGTCGCGAATAATGAAACGGCAGGTGAACGAAAGCAGCGTTCCATCCCAGCGCGTTGAAACGGCCGGCCCAAAAACGGTACCCCGAATCTGAAGCCGACATGAGGGAATGCAGCATGATGACAGTCGGTGCCCCGGAATGCGGACGATAAAGGTCGACCCGGACCCGTCCATTTTTCGGAAAACGTGTCACGGACCGAGCCGGGGTCGACCAGCTGATGGTGTCAGGGGTCTGGTGAACGAAGTTCTCCAGCGTTTCTGGTAGGGCAAAATATTGGGAACGGTCAAGCTGTTCACAAGAGGCGAGGTACTCTTCGACTGTCGCTCGAGTGGGAACCTGGCGGGCATGGCGTTGATGAACAAGAGCGATGGCGCCACAGAGAACCCGATCGACGGCCAATCCAAAACCGCGATGAAGAAGCGATTTCATGATCTTGATTCGTTAGGCCCCGGTTCCGCTTCTTTTCCTTTGCGTCGCTGAGGAGTCTGAGGCAAGTCATCCGGCTGTAAAACGAAGTGTGCTGTCGTGGCCGCGCCGATTTCCCGCAGGGCCTGAACCAGGAGCGCATTGGCCTGATCGCTTTCGGCTTCCGACACCGAAAATGGCGCGCCAACGCCAATCCAGACGCCAGTGCGTCGAGATCCGAGTCGCCAACTGCGCCACGAGTACAGTCGATCGCTTCCAAAGATGATGCATGGGACAATGGGCACGTGAGCAATGCGGGCCAGCGCGGTGGCCCCGCTCTTGGGTGCTGCGCCTCCGAGGATGGACGTCGGACCGGCCCGAAGGCCTCCTTCAGGAAACACACCGACCAATCGTTCGGCCCGGAGCCGCTCGATTCCAATGCGGAGAGCCCGACGATCAGGTCGTGAGCGGTTTACCGGAAAGGTATTAAGGGCGCGAAGAACCAGGCCTAACAAGGGACTGGAATAGAACTCTTCAGTTGTCATCCAATCAATTGGACGTTGAAAGGCAAAAGACAGAAGGATCGGATCAAAGTGCGAGATATGGTTGGCCACTACCACGGTGGCATGGGCGGATTCCGGTACGCCGGAAGCACGCCAGATCCGCACGCAGACGAAAGGCCAGAAAAGAATACGGCTCAAGAGCCTGATCAGGTAATAGAACCAATTCAAGACGTTGTTAATCTAGTGAGATGTTTCCATAACCGTAACTTTAGCGAAAGAGGTTGTCAGCCGCGGCGACTGTTGCCAGGCGGGGTATTCTCGGAGCTTTCTCAAGATTTGATCTTGTTGTCCTGTGATTGAGAATGAACTGTCAACCGACAAACCAACCACGAATCTGACCATGAATGCATCGACAAATCCAAACAAAGCACTTTGGGAAAAGGGCGATTTTACCCGCATCGCGGAGACCATGCGCGAAAGTGGAGATGCGCTGGTTCAGAAACTTGGAATTACCAAGGGGCTCAAGGTCCTGGATCTTGGCTGCGGCGATGGGACGACGGCGGTGCCGTCGGCAAAACTGGGAGCGCACGTCCTGGGCGTTGATATTGCGCGAAATCTGGTTGAGGCCGGGAACAAACGGGCAAAGGAACTAGGGCTTACTAACTGCACCTTCCAGGAGGGTGATGCCACTGATTTGCGCCAACTAACGGATCGAGCGTTTGATCTCGTCGTATCCGTATTTGGAGCGATGTTCGCACCCAAGCCGTTTGAGGTTGCCAAAGAAATGGTGCGGGTGATGCGCCCGGGAGGTCGCATCGTCATGGGGAACTGGATTCCCAATGATCCAACCCTGGTCGCGCAAATCTTGAAGATTAGTTCGGCCTATACTCCACCACCGCCTGAAGGTTTCATCAGTCCGATGACGTGGGGTGTTGAGAGTAACGTTATCGAGCGATTTACCGCCGCGGGGGTTCCGGCAGAGAAAATATCGTTTGAGCGCGATACTTTTACCTTCAACTACGCCGGGTCCCCCGCGGAACTGGTCGATCTATTCCGGAAATATTATGGACCAACCATGAATGCCTTTGAGGCGGCGGAAAAGAATGGTCGGGCTGCCAATTTGCAACAAGAGCTGGAAGATTTGTTCAACAGCCAAAATAAGAGTCCACGCAAAGACGCCACCTCCATCCCTGCGACTTTTCTGCGAGTAACGGTCGAAGTCTAGAAAGCTCGATCATGGACGATCCTGTGTGGTCGGATCAGGATCACTCAAAGAATACAACGCCAAAGTCCGAACGTTTGGTGCCGTTCGCATTTCCTGATGGGGGCCATTGCGCGATCCGATGTATGCGAAGTAGCGAGCCTAGCAATTCTAATTGAACTACTTTTCGTTTTTCGAAGCCTGGCGTTGAATCGCAAGCTGACAGATTCGATCGCAGAGTTCGGGGAAACTGATGCCCATCGCTCCGGCTGACTTCGGCAGAAGGCTCGCGGCTGTCATTCCAGGCAACGTATTGACCTCCAAACACCAAAAGCGGCCTTCTGGATCCATGCGAAAGTCAGCTCGGCTGTAGTCTTGCAGCTTCAACGCGCGATGCGCCCGGACAGCCAATTGGCGAACAATCTCAGTCTGATCTTGATCGAGATCGGCTGGGAAAATCTCTTGCGCTCCACCCGGTTGATATTTCGCCTCGTAATCAAAAATCTCCGCGTGCGCAGGAATGATCTCACCGACTGCGAGAGGGAGGTTTGCCAAAATACCGACGGTAAATTCGCGACCCTCGATAAAGCGCTCAATAAGGACCTCGGTATCGTATTTCGATGCGAAGTTAACAGCGGAACTCAAATCATCTTTCGTTTTCGCAATTGTTAATCCGATGGTCGAGCCCTGTCGGTTTGGCTTTACGATGACGGGATAGCCTAATTGCTCTTCAACTTCATCGGCACTTACAGGCGCCATTAACCAATCGGGTGTTGGGATATCCGCAGCCCGGAACAGGCGTTTCGAAACATCCTTGTCCATGGCTGTCGCGCTACCGCGCAAACCTGTGCCTGTATAAGGCAGGTCGATCAGGTCGAGAAAGGCCTGAATCGTACCGTCCTCGCCCGTGCCGCCATGCAAGGCGAGAAAAACCAGGTCCACATCTTTGAGTGTGGCGGACTTGGTCAGTGATGCGCCCTCGCCCCGGATGATCGCCAGCTCTTCTTCCTGGGGTGGCTTGGGAGCTACCCCGGTCAGGAGAAGTTGCCGTTCCTCTTCGATTCCGAGAACGCCGCGCGCCGTATCGATGGCAATGACGTCGTGACCACTGGAACGGAGTGCCTTCAGGACCTGAGCACCACTCGCCACCGAAACATCGCGTTCCGAACTCGTCCCTCCAAATAGAACAGCCACTCTCATGGGTTCAGCAGCTCGTCAGTCAGGCGGAATCTGACTTAATGATGGCGTACAGAACTGCATCGTGAAACTCACCTTTTATGAATAATCGGCTCCGAAGGATTCCTTCCTTTCGTGCACCCGCTCGTTCGGCCACTCGTTGGCTCGCGGTATTCAAGACCGGCGATATGATTTCCAGGCGATTGAAGGGCGTGTGCTGAAATGCCCATTGGGCCAGCTGCTTTGCCGCTTTTACCGCCACGCCCTGGCCTTGACTCGATCTGCGTACCCAATAACCCAAATTCGCCCGGTGATTTGGCTGATCAAGATGATTTAGACCGCAGCCTCCAAGAAAACGTCCTCCGTCTCCGCAGATAACAAAGGCATATTCACTCTCAGAGCCGAAAGTTCGGACTTGGGCCTCGACCTAGGAGCGCGAGTCCTCCATATCATATGTGGGATGGCACCAGGGCAGCCATTGCTCCAGCGCCTCGCGAGACTCAACCACGGCTTCATACAATGGTTGGATGTCACTCAGTGTGTATGGCCGAATACTGATCGCTGCATCTCCACCAATCAAAGACACGGATAGCATTGAAAATATGACCAGGGAGTTTCCAGCGCGGGTATCCCTTCGTGGGCATTTTGTATTACACTGGCTCTCTATATATAAAAGACTTCGACGCTCCGAGTAGACTGACCAGGAACCAAAAGCCTTTCAAAATCGCGGACGAGCTGACGTTAACGAGCAGGGAGAGGATTGCGTTTAGCAGTGAATGGTTGAGCGATGCGTGCGGAGTATGACTTAGTTCCAGGAATAGATAAACCGCCGCGGCCAGTGGGACGCCAATCAAGCCTAACAAACGAAAGGTTGATCGCTTGATGAAAAACGAGCTTCGCTCACGGGAACGACCTGCCAACGAGACCTCATGATCTGGCCGATCTGAATTCATTCTCTTGACCTGCTCCAGGGCGAGAATGCAACGCTCAACACTCAGTTGATCATGTTCACCTGCGAATTCTTTTTCGCGGTGAAACAGATCCCAGCGTGCAATCAGCCGTTCCCGCGAACGAATTTGGTCTGACACGATGTCGGCTTTAGCCATTGATGCTGCTGGTGTGTTCATTTCTTTCACCTCTTACTGGTTCTATTGTCGTTCACCAGCACGACGAACGCGGATGCGCATTCGGGACAGGTATTTTCAGACGTCTCGAAGAAATGGGGTCGGAATCGTTTCTGGAAAATCGCGGTAACGACCTGTCGCGATTCGGAAACGCCGTGCAAAGAGCGGCGGATTACCGCGGTGATTTCAAAGCCGGCACCGCTGAGACATCGATCTGATAGATATCGCCAATTCCGTTGCCAGGCGAGTGCAGCTCCTCCAACACCTGGGCGGTCGTGCGTCGCTCTGGCTTCGCCGGCAACGGCCCACTGCGGGAGCTGGCCCAGATGAGATACTTCCCGTTGGGCGACAACTTGAGGGACAACTCACGCGCCGGAGAGTTGACCTCCGCGCCGAGACTCACTGGTTCGCTCCATTTGCCATCGGCTTGTTTGTGTGAAGCGTAGAGATCGAAATCACCGAGAGAGTCTGACCGTCGGTTAATGGCCACGAGCATGAGTTGTTCGTCTTCGCTCACGAAGGCCTCATATTCGCCGGCCGCGGTATTGATTGGCGAACCAAGATTTTCGACGATGTAACTGCCATCGGGCTGGGGGAGGGCACGATAAATATCGCAAGGACCATTGGAACCCTTGCGCTGTGAGCCAAAGTAGAGCTTTCCGTTCTTCAGCGCGATCGGATAAAACTCATCGGTATCGCTATTGACCGGCGCTGGAAGATGACGCGGCGCACTCCAACCGGATCCAGTGTTGTCCATGACCCAGATATCGTGATGTGATTGACGCTCGCCGGCAGTCTCCACTGGACGATCAGAAATGAAGTAGAAATGTTTTCCATCGGCCGTGATGTACGGATCGGCATCCTGATATTGGCCCGAGAACGGTGCAAGTTCCGGTGTTGACCAGCGACCTTTCTGATTACGCGAGACGAAAATGGACCAACGCGAAAAATCCGGCGCCAGCTTGAGAAAATAAATGTCGCGACCATCGGGCGTGAAGGTTGGGTGTGACTCGTAATCCGCAGTGGAGATTACACCAGATGCAAATAGCGTCGGATGTGGAAGAGATTTTTTGGAATCGTAAGGGGATTCCTGGGCGACCGATGGCGGACTAACGAGAATCGGAATCGCGCAAACGCAGGCGAGAATCAGCGCTCGTTTTTGAATATTCGGTTTCATATCAGTCCGAATTCGCAGAAACCAGCTTACCACAAGATAGAGAACATGACGGATCCGTTGACCGCGCTTTCAATGGCCCCGAATCCTATGCATCCGGAAGCTATCGAGCATTACAGGCCCGGTTGTCTTTCCGGTTGGGGTTGGCGTTCGTTACTGAGCTCGTAAGGCGATGATGGGATCGACCTGGGTGGCGCGCAGGGCCGGGATGTAGCTCGCAACCAAAGCCACCGCCATCTGGATGAGAGCGATGCTAAGAAATGTGATCGGATCCGTGGCGCTGACACCGAAGAGCAGGCTTGCCATGACGCGGGTGAGCACGAAGGCAACGGCGAGTCCGCAAACAAGCCCAAGGGCAACCAGTTTCAGTCCCTGTTTCACTGTCATTCTCAGGACATCACTTCGCCTGGCCCCGAGTGCGATGCGCACACCGATTTCACGTGTCTGTTGCGCGACGGAATAACTCATGACCCCATAGATCCCGACTGCCGCAAGCGCCAGCGCCACTCCGGAGAAGATGGCGAGCAATAACATGCTGAAACGCTGCCTGGCCACGGCCCCGGCGACGATGTGCTCCATCGAATCGATGTTGGCGACCGGCTGATCCTTGTCCACCGCCCAGATGGTATTACGGACCGGGGTGGCAAGACCTAATGGATCAACCGACGTCCGCACGACCAGCGCGTTGGGCACCAGGTCCTGGGTCTGGCGATAACTAAAATACATCTCCATCTTGGGCTGGGCGATGAAATCGTTTTGCCGTACGTCCTTGACCACGCCGATGACGGTCCGCCACGGGGTTTTTGATGCGGTCACATCGGTCTTGAGGTGTTTCCCAATCGGATCCTCGTTAGGCCAGTAGTATCTGGCCATTTTTTCACTAACCACCACAGCCAGCGTCGTGTCGAGCGTGTCCCGATCGTTGAAATCGCGTCCACGAACCAGTGGAATTCCCATGGTAGCGAAATACCCGGGGCCAACAGTCCGGTAGACCACATCGGGCCATTGATCGATGGGCGGATCTGGCACCCCCTGGACCGCGACGCACATCGAGTCGCCGTCATAGGTGAGTGGCAGATTACTCGCGGCCGCAGTCGATTGCACGCCCGGCAAGGTCTGGACGCGCCGGGTCACTTCGTCGAAGAACGCGGTCCAATGCTGGGTATCAGGATATTTCATCGAGGAGAGATCGACATTCATTGCCAGCAAGTGGTCCGAGCGGAAACCGGGATCGAGATTTCGAAGGTGGACAAAACTGTTGATCAACAGTCCCGCGCCAATGAGGAGGATGAATGACGTCGCGACCTTTCCAGCACAGTGGGATCCGAAGCTTGGAATTCACGTGACTTGAAGTCGCGGC